>Ga0105046_10012755_pt1 | contig 13033 bp, 8 predicted proteins | sample MAT03_FD_78385 | JGI IMG/M metagenome (GOLD analysis project Ga0105046, IMG submission 78385) | Freshwater microbial communities from Lake Fryxell liftoff mats and glacier meltwater in Antarctica - MAT-03 (megahit assembly) | ecosystem: Environmental > Aquatic > Freshwater > Ice > Liftoff... | reverse complement strand
TCGCTGAACGCATTTTCAGGACTGTACGGTTTAACCTATTGAAGTGATGTAAAGGTCGATGTATTGAAAGTCAATCGGAGTTACATTTGTTACATATAGTGTTAACACTTGTTCGTAGAATCAGCGAATCTTTCTACGAACTGAATATAAAAAGCAGGCAAGTGTCCCCCTTTAGGCGAAGTCTTCACACTTCGTCTGTGTGATGGCGAATCTTGGATTCGCATGTTGGCTAAGAAATAAAATCAATTTCAAGCAAAGAAAGTTTGCCGGCATAATTGGTAGCACTTGAATATAACCAATCATGCGGTTCCTAAACCCAGCCGGGTATCGGAAGTACGCAGTTAAAAAGAATATAAAGAGTAGACCAAATGACAAGGTTCTATTGTGGTTTGAAATTTTGAATTGCCGCCTTTTTACAAAATTGAAGAAAAATGTAATTTCATTTTAATAATAATAAATACTTTATTATAAAATATTATTATTAAAATGAAATAAAAATCCCGAGAAAATAAAAGAGTAGAAAATAATAATAATTAAGAAAATAATTTAAAATATTATTATTTTAGAAATGAAATATTGTTCGGTTCGCAGAATACTTGGATTACAAGGAGGAAAAGGATGGGTTTCCTTTTGGCGATTTAAAAGTTTTTTGTGGTTGATTAAAAGCATAACCACTGCGGCAGGAGGAAATCAATTCCCTTCACTCTGTTAGGCGAAGTGTTCCCACTTCGTCTGTGTGATGGCGAATCTAGGATTTGCGTGTTGATTAAGATCCACAATCTGAAATGTACGATAGAGTAGGTTGCAGCCTGATCAAAAATCTCATATACCTTGCCTTACCCGATAATCTAAAGTGTTTAGTCTATCTACTTGTATTTCAATTTCAATTCTGAGAAAATCAAAGAGGCAGGAGGCCCAAAGCCGATTCCTTCGATGCCAATCCCAGCTAGTTTGGATGTAACTACACCAATCACGCTGCCATCCTCGGCGAGAATTGCACCCCCACTGTTTCCGCTGTTTATGCTCATGTTGTGAATGCAATTCCCTTCACTCAAAAAAATCCTCGAATCATTTAATCCTATGAATCAAGGTTCAGTCAGTTGGACAAAATGAATGCATTTAATCCAACCATCCAACCATCCATTAATCCTACAAATCCTAATTCAGACATTTGCATTTTGAAACCCAGCCTTGTTTTCTTTTATTGTCGGCGCTAAAACATCTTCCATGAAAATCAATTCAATCCGTCTGCAATCGCATTTTGAGGCTATGAGTCTCATTGGTAAAATCGGTGAAACCGGCACGTGTCGCCCTACGATGACGGTTTTAGAAAAGGAAGCATTTACACTTGCCGGCAGTTGGATGCAGGAAGCCGGTATGTCGGTTCATATTGATGATTTCGGCAATCTGATTGGGAGGCTGGAAGGAAAAAATCCTTCCCTTCCGGTTTTGATGATGGGTTCGCATCTTGATTCGCAGCCTTATGGCGGTCGCTTTGATGGCGTTGCCGGTGTGCTATGTGCAATCGAAGTTGTAACGACCTTGACGGAAAATGGTATTCAACCAGATAGACCGATTGAGGTGATTTCATTTGCCGATGAAGAAGGATGGCGTTTCAACAAAGGGCTTTTTGGTTCACGGGGAATTCTGGGGAAACTCGAAGATGGTGAACTCGAACGTACGGATAAAGAAGGCATTAGCCGAAAACAGGCATTGCTGGATTTTGGCTGTGATCCTTCCAGATTTGGTGATTCAGAATACAAACCTGGAAGTATTTATTGCTTTCTGGAATTGCATATTGAGCAAGGTCCGGTTTTGGATATGGCCCTTAAACCCATTGGTGTAGTCACAGGTATTTCGGGTCCGATTTGGTGGACCGTAAAACTGAAAGGAATGGCTGGACACACGGGTTCTGTGCCGATGCCCATCCGGAAAGATCCGATGGTGGGAGCGGCAGAAATAATTATTGCTGTTAACGAAATTGCCAATCAGGTTCCGGGTGCGCCAACCGTTGGTTCTGTGGCTACAATTCAGGTTTTTCCGGCTTCCCGAAACATCATTCCGGAATCCTGTACGTTTACCATCGACCTACGGGATATCGACCTGGAAAGAAGAAATCGCTACGAAAAACAATTACTGGAAAAGATTGCTGCGATCTGTAAAAAACACCATCTGAGCTACGAAATTTCGGAAGATACAAGGAGTGATCCAAGGTATTGCGCCGATTGGATTAAAGAACTGATCCGAACCGAATGTGAAATGCTGGAACTGGACGCACCCGAACTGATGAGCGGACCCTTTCACGATGCATTAGCCCTGTCTTATGCCTGCGATTATGGGATGATTTTCGTTCGATGCAAAGACGGCATCAGCCACAATCCGCTTGAATATTCATCCTATGAAGATCTGGCATTAGGCGCAGAGGTAATGTATGGAACGGTAATTGGGATTTTACAGAAGTAGCCTTGTGTACTGGCGAATAGACAGGCAGATAAAGTGTTCAATTTTTTATTTTCTCTCGTGCTTTTCTTGATCATGCCAGGCATTTCTTAAGAGTTTATTAGAATTCCTAAGAGAAAAGGCTTCTCTGTATAATGAAAAATCCGATACCGGCAGCAAAACCAACCAGGGCAAGCCAACTTATTTTCTTTATGTACCACATAAAGTCAATGTTCTCAATGCCCATAGCTGCTACTCCGGCAGCGGATCCTATGATAATCACACTACCGCCAGTACCTGTAGTTAGGGCAATCAGTTCCCAGAAAAAATGATCCGGCGGGAAGTCGGCCAGATCGTACATCCCCTGAGCTGCAGCCACCAGTGGAACATTATCCACAACCGCAGACAACAAACCGAGAACCGATGCTATGAGATAGGTATTGCCAAGGGCATTGTCCAGAAACAAGGCCAATTCTTTCAGTAGATGAAATGATTCCAAGGCAGAAACCGCAAGAAGAATTCCCAGGAAGAATAGAATACTTGGAGTATCGATTTTCTCTAATGCATGGGTAACAGAAAGTCGGTTTTTTTGCTCAGGAGGTTTGCTTCCATGTAAAATGGAAACCAGTATCCACAATAAACCTAATGCAAGAAAGATCCCCATAAAAGGAGGGAGGTGGGTCACCGTTTTAAATATCGGTACAAACAATAGAAGTGAAAGTCCGGCAATCAGAACGATTTTAGCATCTCTACTATCTCCGGGTTGATGATCCTGTTTTTTGAATTCAAACGTCTGGTTCCGGAATCTTGAGCTCATTAAGCTAAGTGGAACGAGGCAAACAAGAATGCTTGGAATAAACAAATGCAAAATAATATTGACCGGAGAAATTTGTCCCCCAATCCAAAGCATGGTAGTGGTAACATCTCCCAGGGGTGAAAAGGCTCCACCCGCATTTGCAGCAATCACAATCATTCCTACAAACCAAAGCCGGTCTTCTTTATGAGAAAGAATTCTTGCAACAAGAGAAGTCATTACTATGGCTGTAGTCAAGTTGTCGAGAACAGCAGAAATAAAGAAGGTCAGTAAGGTAATGATCCAAAGTAGTTTTCCTTTTTTTCTGGTTTTAATCTGATCGGTGATTAGGTTAAAACCTCCATGACTGTCGATCAGTTCAACAATGGTCATCGCCCCGAGAAGAAAAAATAGTATGGACGAAATGTCTCCCAAATGATGCATCAGATTTTCGACCGCTTCTTCTTTTTCAACGCCACTCAAAATATAGACGGTCCAGCAAAAAACACCTGTCAGTAACGCAGAGGCAGCTTTATTCAGTTTTAATGGATGTTCGAAGGCGATTGCGAAATATCCTGAAATGAAGATGATGATAATCAATGCAGTCATTTATTGCGGTTGTGTTTTTAGTTATTCGAAATTGTAAAATAAGCGAATCTCTATTGCCTGTTGAATATCAAATAAACCGGAAACTCGTTATTGACACAGAGATTGAGGGTAACTGTTTGATTTTTTGTAGTTTGAAATTCTCTTTGAACGACAAGGACAAGGCAATCGTATTTTTTACCATTCTTAAGAGAGGCTAGTCTCTAAAATTGATTTTGGTGAATATCAAAAAGGTATCTTCCTATTTCATAATCTGGGTTAAACAATTGTGATTCTGATTATTGCCTATAAGATTTTATAAGACATCAAATCATTAAAACAATTCCTCCAATTGGAGAGAATTGGGATTATTTGGACAGAGTGCTCTTTGGATTAATCAGAATGAGTTTTGGATTTTAACCCCTTCCAAATTTGGCCATATTCCTACATTAATATATGTATGGCCTCAGATCTCATCTTTTTTTTTTGCTGTGTGCATGTTCTACAGGCAGGATGGTTCCATCTCTCCAATTCGCATAACCGCGGGTAAATTCAGCGCCATACAACACAATCATTGAAGAGTATGACACCCAAAGAAGAATCAGAATTACAGATCCTGCAGCACCATAACCTTCCCCGGGATTTGCTTTTCCAAAGTAAAAGCCAAGCCCAAATTTTCCGATTCCAAAAAGAAGAGCTGTGAGGATTGATCCAACCCAAACATGGCGCCATTTGATTTTTGCATCCGGTAAAAATTTATACATCAAGGCAAATAAAAGGGTGATAATAAGGAATGAAAGGATGAAATTAAGAATCTGAACACCAACCAGAATGGAGTCTGGAAATTTTCCGGATAGCCAATCATTCAAAGCAGATAGGAGAGAAGATACAACCAGGGAAACCATCAGAATGAAAGCAATAGAGACAATGAGCCCGAATGAAAACAATCGTACCCTTAAAATCGTCCATATAGTCGATTTGGTTTCATCTGCCTTCACTTCCCAAATACGGTTCAGAGATTCCTGAAGTTGAACAAACACACCGGTAGCTCCTACAAGAATGGTGAGCATTCCAAAAATTGAAGCCAAAACGGAATTATTCATTTTGCCCGCTTTGGCCGTCATACCTTGAATCTGCAAAGCTGTATCAGCTCCCATGGTTGAAGTAAATTCAGCCGCAAGCCTTCCTGTAACGGCATCTTGTCCAAAGAAATAGCCGGCAAGCGCAATGATAACAACCAATAAACCGGGCAAAGAAAAAATTGAATAGTAGGCAATCACCGCACTTTCACGGAAGGGATCGTTTTTCCACCAAATGGATCCCGAAGCGGAAAGCAGATTTAAGAATTCTTTCGATTTTGGAAGCATATTGCGAAAAATGAATAATTGAAATCGATTTAGGGTTTTATATAACATTGAAAAGCCTCGAAATCTTTGTCTGAATTAAAGTGAATTACGTTTTCAAAATTGAGTAGATTTTGTAATTATTGAATTTCAGAATTGAATAATAATGTTTCAAGATTCATGGGTTCGATTTCACAAAATTGATTTGGCTCGAAATTAATTCAAAGTCCGATTTGCCGTAAGTTTTATGGTTATTGGCTTCCGATTATGCAGATACACACTTTTTATTTCGATTGGGTTTTGGTGAACATTTAAAAGCCAACCTTTCAATGTACTCTAATCTGTGTAAGGGTATAACGTCAAAAATAGGAGCCTAATTAACAGAACGGATTTGCACAAATTGTTGGCTTTTCACACATCGGATCTAGGGAAAATGAATAATATTCCATCAGTAGAAACTAGAATTAGCATTCACAGATAAATCTCTTGTCGTGATGCTTTCTGAATGATAATTTTCCACTAATTGCCGGTCAGTATTCACAATGAAAAACACACATTCTCCCCAGCGAATTCTTACAATTGATATCGGTGGTTCAGGTATTAAAGCCAGCCTTCTTGATCCGGATGGGAATGTGCTGGTCGATTACAAAAAAACGACCACGCCATTTCCGGCAAATCCCGACAATGTGCTGCAATCGATTAAAAAACTGGTCAGCGATTTTCCTGATTTTGATGCTATTTCTGCTGGTTTTCCGGGTTATGTCCGCGATGGCATCGTGCATACCGCTCCAAATCTGGATAACGAAAGCTGGAAATTGACAGATCTCAGCAAAGCGCTTTCAAATTTGCTTGAAAAGCCTTGTCGTGTTGTTAATGATGCTGATCTACAAGGTATTGGGGTAGTAAGTGGACAAGGTTTGGAAATGATGATGACCTTAGGAACAGGTTTTGGAACCGCAATTTTATTAAACGGAATTTTATTGCCCCATTTGGAATTATCACATCTTCCCGCTACCAAAAGCAAAGATTTTGATGATTACATTGGCGAAAAGGCCCTTCAATTTGTTGGTGAGAAGAAATGGAACAACCGAATGGAACGTGTCCTTCAGATTTTCAAAACGGTGATTAACTACGATGCTTTATACATCAGTGGAGGAAATGCAAAGAGGATTTCATTTCTTCTTGATGATAATGTCAAGATTGTGAGTAATCGGGAAGGCATTCGGGGTGGTGCCCGGCTTTGGAAAGTTTAGAGTAACATTCTGATCAATCGGATCAGACAGCGTTGATTAACTCTTTGCCTTGCTGAAATGCAGTGATACTTTTAATAGTCGCTTGTGCGATATTAAAAAGAGCCTCGTTCGTCAGAAATGCCTGGTGACTCGTTATCAATACATTATGGAATGTCATGAGTCGGTTGAGATCATCGTCTCTCACCATATCTTCGGAGTGATCAACAAAGAAAATTCCTTCCTCTTCTTCATATACATCCAGTGCAAGAGCGCCAACTTTACCTGATTTAAGTGCTTTGATAACTGCTTTTGTATCCACTAAGCCACCTCTGCTTGTATTTATCAACAAAACCCCGTTCTGCATTTTGGCTAATGAGTTTTTGTTAATGATGTGCCGGGTTGATTCTATCAATGGAAGGTGCAATGAAATGATCTTGCTGTCGCTTAAAACCTTCTCAAGTTCAAAATATTGAACACCTGATTTTTGAAGCTCGGAATTCGGGTACGGATCAAAAGCAATGACTTCCGCACCAAATCCCAACATGATCCGACAAAATGCCTGGCCAATTTTTCCGGTTCCTATCACACCAACTTTACTATTGTGCAGATCAAATCCGGTTAATCCTTCAATTGAAAAGTTGTTTTTCCTTACGCGATTGTAAGCTTTGTGGATTTTTCGATTCAAACACAATAAAAGTGCAACCGCATGTTCGGCTACAGCAAAAGGAGAATACGCAGGCACACGAACTATTTGAATGTCAAGTTCTTTAGCGGCAATTAAATCCACGTTATTGAATCCGGCACAGCGTAGAGCTATTAATTTTAAACCCGATTGTGCGAGAACTTTTAAAAGTCGTGCATCCAGTTTGTCATTCACAAAACAAGAGATAATCTCCGCTCCTAATGCGAGATTCCGTGTTTCATAGTTTAATGTATTTGAAAAGAAATGACACACCGTTTTTCCGAATTCGTAAAACGGTTTTTCATAATTTCTGAATGAAAAGAAGGCTATCCTCATAAAAATTGCATTGAATTGGTTGAAGTATCGGGATGAAGGTACATTCATAATCTATGGATAATCAAATATATTTGAAAACTCAAATATTCAATTTCGCCATTTCGGTCTTGAGATATAGGTTTGTATTCTATTCACCAAACTAATGGACAAGTATAGCTATCTTTCAAATGCCCACGGCGCTTATATCGAAGGACTTTACGAAACGTATCAGAATTCGCCATCAGAGCTTGATAGTCAGTGGCAAAAATTTTTCGAGGGTTTTGAATTTGCTAAACAATTTGAAGGAAATAAAACTCAATCAGCCGATTCTCCCGCACAGGCGAAGTCCAATACCTCGGAGATTGGAGACATTAGCAAGGAATTTGCGGTTGCTACGCTGATTGAAGCCTATCGAAACAGAGGGCACTTGCTTGCCAATACAAATCCCGTTCGTAAAAGAAAGGATCGAAAACCAAGGTTGGAATTGTCTGATTTTGGTTTGTCTGATTCGGATCTTGCAAAATCATTTCAAGCCTGTTCGTTAATTGAATTGCCTGGTGGAACTTTAAGCCAGGTTCTGGAGAAATTAAAAAAAATCTATCAGGGAAAAATTGGTTTTGAGGCTGCTTATATTCGAAATCTGGAACAACGAAACTGGCTGTTTCAGAAAATAGAAAATGAATGGCCTGTATTTTCAGCGTCTCAGGATCAGAAAAAGAGAATTTTCAAAAAGCTCAATGAGGCAGTTGTCTTTGAGAATTTTCTTCATACCAAATATGTTGGTCAGAAAAGATTTTCACTGGAAGGAGGGGAGACCACCATTCCGGTACTTGACTTTTTAATTAATACCGGTGCTGCTCTTGGATCAAAAGAATTTGTGATTGGGATGGCCCACCGAGGCAGGTTGAATGTGCTTGCCAATACCATGGGCAAAACCTATGAGCAGATTTTTAGTGAATTTGAAGCTACTGCCATTCCTGATCTTACGATGGGGGATGGCGATGTGAAATACCACATGGGATATAGTTCCGATCAGGTAACTCCTGAAGGAAACGCAGTTCACCTCAAACTTTGTCCGAATCCTTCGCATTTGGAGGCTGTAAATCCAACTGTAATTGGTTTTGTAAGAGCGAGGATGGCTATGGAATACGATCAGGACTATACGAAAATTATGCCTGTTCTCATTCATGGTGATGCTGCACATGCCGGCCAGGGTGTGGTATATGAAGTAACCCAAATGGCAAAATTGAATGGTTATGCCGTTGGTGGAACCATTCATTTGGTGATTAATAATCAAGTTGGTTTTACTACTGATTTTGACGATGCCCGTTCATCATCCTATTGCACTGATCTTGCCAGAATTATTGAGGCACCTGTGTTACACGTGAATGGAGATGATCCTGAAGCGGCAATCTTTGCTTCCATAGTTGCGGCTGAATACCGACAGAAGTTTGGCGGGGATGTCTTTATTGATCTGGTTTGCTACAGAAGACATGGCCACAACGAAAGCGATGAACCAAAGTTTACCCAACCCTCTCTCTATAATATAATCGCCAAACATTCGAACCCAAGGGAGATTTATAAAAAAGACCTGGTTGACCGCGGTCTTGTAGATGCTGATCTGGCTGAAAAGATGGACAAGGAGTTCAGGGATCTGCTACAGGAGCGGTTGAATATGGTGAAACAGACACCACTTCCTTACACAACGCAAAAGCTAGATGAACAGTGGCAGGCATTGAGGAAGTCCAAACCTGAAGACTTTTACCAGTCGCCTGAAACAGGTGTTCGTTTGGAAGAATTACAGAAAATAGGGAAAGCACTTATCAAATTGCCGGAAGGTTTTAAACCGGTTAAGCAAATTGAAAAACTGCTTAAGGAAAGAGAAGATATGGTTTTTCAAACCGGGCAAGTGAATTGGGCTATGGCAGAACTTCTGGCATATGGGTCAATTTTACTTGAGAAAAAGGTGGTCAGGATTTCCGGGCAAGACGTGCAAAGAGGCACATTTTCGCATAGACACGCTGTTTTAAGAGACTCGGTATCAAATCTTCCATACAATTCTCTCAATAATATTGAGGAGGGGCAGGAGAATTTCAGCATTTACAACTCTTTACTTTCTGAATATGCAGTATTGGGTTTTGAATTTGGCTATTCAATGGCAAATCCGCATGCATTGACCATTTGGGAAGCCCAGTTTGGAGATTTTGCAAATGGGGCCCAGGTAATGATTGATCAGTTCATTACCTGCTCAGAATCCAAGTGGAATCGAATGAATGGTTTAGTGATGCTCTTGCCTCATGGATATGAAGGCCAGGGTCCGGAACATTCAAATGCACGACCGGAAAGGTTCCTGCAATTGGCAGGGGAATACAACATTGCAGTTGTGAATACAACAAGTCCGGCAAACTTTTTTCATGCACTGAGACGACAATTAGCCTGGCCATTCAGAAAGCCAATGATTGTGATGTCTCCTAAATCTTTGTTGCGGCATCCCAAAATGGTCTCAAATATTAAGGAATTGACGCAAGGTTGTTTCCAGGAAGTAGTTGGTGATGATTTTGTAAAACCAAAAGAAGTTCGAAAGGTTCTTTTATGTTCAGGTAAAATTTATTTCGATCTGCTTGAAAAACAACAATCTGAAAAGATTAAAGACACTGCAATTATACGATTGGAACAGATATTTCCCTTTCCGGAAAAAAAGCTCAAGGAAATTTTAAGCCAATATAAAAATCCGGACCTATATTGGGTTCAGGAAGAACCAGAAAATATGGGCGCATGGAGTTTTATTCTTCGGTATATGCGCCGATCCAACATTGAAGTTGTGGCCCGCAAAGAGTCTGCTTCTCCAGCCGTTGGATATTTGAAAGTCCATAACAAAGAACAGATTCAGATTGTTGAAACTGCATTCGCCTCTTAAAAAGATATTTACCTAACATTCGAATTTAATCGGAAGTAAAATGAGTTTTGAAGTTATAATTCCAGCAGTAGGTGAATCCATCACTGAAGTTACCATCGCTAATGTTTTTAAGAAAGAAGGTGAATTTGTTAACCTTGATGAAATCTTATGTGAACTCGAATCAGATAAGGCAACCTTTGAATTGAATGCCCCTACTTCAGGGGTTGTTCATTGGAAGGCATCTCAGGGTGATACGGTAGCCATCGGTGCCTCCGTTTGCAGTATTGAAACGAGCAAAGATGTTCTGCCTGTGCCCATTCTTGCTGATTCCACTACCGGTTCTGGCGTGGTAAATGCTTCACAGATCCTTGAGATTAAAGTACCCGTGGTGGGCGAGTCTATTACAGAAGTTACCCTGGCCACTTGGAACAAGAAATCAGGAGATCTTGTAAACATGAATGATCTGCTTTGTGAAATTGAATCGGATAAAGCAACCTTTGAACTTCAGGCTGAAGGCGCAGGTTATCTCAATATTCTTGTTGATAAAGGAAGCACAGTAACCATAGGAACTGTTATTGCAACGATTTCATTAGCTTCCGTTTCAGCTGAATCTAATTTATCGAATCCGGCATCAATTCCCGGTAATGAAACTGTTGAAACTATCAAATCAGTAAGCGGTGCAGCAGCTACTCCATTAGCTGCAAAGATTCTTGCAGAAAAAGGAATAAATCCTGCACAGGTTGCCGGAAGTGGAGAAGGAGGGAAAATAATGAAGGAAGATGCCATAAAAGCCCAGCTAAAGCCAGCAACGACTACTTCATCAGCTTCAATTCCATTAGTAAAAGCCGCATCCGGAGATCGGATTTCAAGACGTGAAAAACTTTCTTCTTTAAGAAAAACAGTAGCTCGTCGCCTCGTGGCTGTTAAAAATGAAACGGCAATGCTTACCACTTTTAATGAAGTGGACATGAAGCCTATCATGGATCTCAGGTCCGCTTACAAAGATAAATTTAAAGAAAAACACGGTGTTGGTTTAGGTTTTATGTCCTTTTTTACCAAAGCTGTCTGCATTGCTCTTTCAGAATTCCCATCGGTAAATGCCATGATTGATGGGGATGAAATCATTTTTAATGATTTTGCAGACATATCCATTGCTGTTTCTGCTCCCAAAGGCCTCGTTGTTCCGGTGGTGCGAAATGCAGAGAAGATGAATTTTGCAGAAATTGAAGCTGAAATTCTTCGATTGGCAGGAAAGGCAAGAGATAACAAACTCTCGATTGATGAAATGACAGGTGGAACCTTTACAATTACCAATGGAGGTGTATTTGGTTCGATGCTCAGCACACCCATCATTAATGCGCCTCAATCCGCTATTCTGGGAATGCACAACATTGTAGAAAGAGCGGTCGTAATCAAAGGCGAAATTGTTGTAAGACCGATTATGTTCGTAGCATTAAGCTATGACCACAGAATCATTGATGGACGGGAGTCCGTTGGGTTTCTGGTAAGAGTGAAACAAATTCTTGAAGATCCAATGAGATTGCTATTGGATGTGTAGTCTATAGTAATTCCTTGTTTTTATTGCTGAAACCTTTATTGAGAGATCATATGAAAAGTTTGACTTCAAGTTAAACCTGATTGGAGCTAATCATGGATATCTAACTGATTGGTAGCATTCTGTATTTTTTTATTTTTCAATTTGTGTACCACGGATTTATGTTTTAGCATGGGACATAATTGTAACCCAGCTATAGATATAGTTAATCCTATCCGGTTAACACGTGAAATACATGACTGGCAAAACACTGATATACAATCAAATAAGGCAAGGGCAGCAGGCTTCTACAAATCAATACCCAAAATACCATTTATTATCAGATGTTTATAAAGTCGTTTTGAAAAACCATGCCCAATTGTCTATGAATGACCATTTTTCACCCCAACAAATATTTCAATTTGTAAAAAATCTGTAACTTGGGTTAAACCTTCTTCCAGTTCATAAAGCTACCGGACTATCGGCATAAATAACAGTAATAGGAGCGGATTTTGAATCTTACGAGAGGAATTCGGAGTTAGACACTCTAATGATCAGGTAAACTAAACTAACAATCCGTTCAGTATAAACTGATTGTAAGCTAGTTCTGGATGTGAGGCAACACGAATGACCATCTCTTTCAATGGTAAACCTGAATCTGTAACAGCTTTATACGCTTCACTTCGTGCCCTTTTCAGAATCTTGTGATTTAGATTACATATTCTAATGAACTCATTTACAAGCATTTCATTTTCTCCAAATCCTATAATCTCTCCCGTTTCAGTATTCACTTCAAAAAATGGATTTGGGTGGTTTTGTGTTGCTACTGCTGTTGAATCTTTAACTGGCGACCAAACAAGTTCGGTATGGCCTTTTCTGTTTCTGCAAAAATCATTTCTCATCTTACTCGTTTCTGCGGAAGCTTTTGTCCTTTTTAATTCATTGCATTCACAACTTGCATAGAGATTTGAATAATCAAGACTTAGAGAAGGATTATTCTTTTGAGATAAATAATGTTCTGCCTGAGAGGTCTTTAAATCTATCGTGGATTGACAGTATAGACATAAATAATGCTGCTCCTCAAGTAAAAACATCCTCAGGTTTTCCTTCTTTATAAGACTACTAAATGATGTCTTTTTTTCAGAAGCCCCATCCTTAGGATTTTCCTCCGTTATTGCCTCAATAAACTTTTGAGGTTCTGGATATACTTTTAG
>Ga0105046_10012754_pt1 | contig 13033 bp, 7 predicted proteins | sample MAT03_FD_78385 | JGI IMG/M metagenome (GOLD analysis project Ga0105046, IMG submission 78385) | Freshwater microbial communities from Lake Fryxell liftoff mats and glacier meltwater in Antarctica - MAT-03 (megahit assembly) | ecosystem: Environmental > Aquatic > Freshwater > Ice > Liftoff... | reverse complement strand
GACGACGACAGCATCGCACCGCACGTGGCGGTGAAGGAGGCGGTGTTCCCCTTCAACCGCTTCCCCGATGTCGATACCATCCTCGGTCCCGAAATGAAATCGACCGGCGAGGTGATGGGCCTGGACGTCAGCTTCGAGCGCGCCTTCGCCAAGGCCCAGCTTGGCGCCGGCGTGAAGTTGCCGGAATCGGGCACCGCCTTTCTGTCGGTGCGCGACAGCGACAAGACGGCGGCGGTCGGCGTGGCACGCCGGCTGATCGACAGCGGCTTTGCCATCACCGCCACCCGCGGCACAGCTGCGCGGCTGCGCGAAGCCGGCCTGACGGTCACGGTGGTGAACAAGGTGCTGGAGGGCCGGCCGCACTGTGTCGATGCGATCCGGTCTGGCGATATTCAGATTGTGATCAACACCGCAGCCGGCGCGCAGTCGGTCACCGACAGCTTCGACATCCGCCGCAGCGCGCTTACCCACGGCGTTCCGCACTACACGACCATCGCCGGTGCCAGGGCCGCCGCCCACGCCATTGCCGCGTTGAAGGCGGGCACTCTTGAAGTGACGCCGTTGCAGGCATACTTTCGTGGATCGTTCTGAAGCCCTGTCGTGACCCGGCTGCCGCCGCGTCGCGGCGGTGGCGGTTCAGGGCTGACGGTGGACCGATCCACCGAAGTGCGCCGCCGTTGATCTGCTGTCTTTCCGCCCGAGGTTCCCGAAGTGCAGAAATTCCCGATGACGCCGCCCGGCCTTCAGCGCCTGGAAGTGGAACTTAAGCTGCTGCGCAGCGTTGAGCGCCCAGCGGTTATTCGCGCCATCGCTGAGGCACGCAGCCATGGCGACCTCAGCGAAAACGCCGAATACGATGCGGCGCGCGATCGCCAATCGTTCATCGAGGGCCGCATCGCCGAGCTTGAGGAGATCGTCTCGGCGGTTGAGATCATCGATCCCGCCCTGCTGTCGGGCGAGCATGTGAAGTTCGGCGCCCATGTGCGCGTGGTCGACGAGGAGACCGACAAGGAAGCAACCTATCAGATTGTCGGCGTGCACGAGGCCGACATCAAGCATGCCCGCCTGTCGATCTCTTCGCCGCTGGCCAAGGCGCTGATCGGCAAGAAGATCGGCGACACAATTTCGGTGCCGGCTCCGGGTGGCGACCGCACCTACGAGATCCTCGCCGTCAGCTTCGGCTGACAAGCCGCCCATGCCGATGATCAGCCTGGCCGATGTGCGGGCCGCCGCCGCGCGCATCCAGGGCTGCATCATCCGTACGCCGGCACTGCACAGCGACGCGATTTCGCGTGCCACCGGCGCCCAGGTGACCCTCAAGCTCGACAATCTGCAGGCCACCGGCGCCTTCAAGGAACGCGGTGCCGCCAACCGCCTTGCGCTGCTGAGCGCCGCAGAACGCCAGGCCGGCGTCATCGCCATGTCGGCCGGCAACCATGCCCAGGCGGTGGCGCGCCACGCCAGCCTGCTCGGCATTGCCGCCGTCATCGTCATGCCAACCCACACCCCGGCCACCAAGGTTACGCGCACCGTTGCCTGGGGCGCGCGCGTGGTGCTGCATGGCGACACGCTGGCGGAGGCGGCCGAGCACGCCCATGCGCTGGCCGACGCGGAAGGCCTGGTCTTCGTCCACCCCTATGACGACCCCGCGGTGATCGCCGGCCAGGGCACGCTGGCGCTGGAACTGCTTGAAGACGCGCCCGATCTGGACATGCTGGTGATCCCGGTCGGCGGCGGCGGCCTGCTCGCGGGCTGCGCGGTGGCGGCGGCCGGCCTCAAGCCGGGCATCGAGGTGATCGGGGTGGAGGTTGCCGCCTACGCCGCGCTCGCCCAACGGCTCGCTGGCCAGCCGGTCTCAGTGGGTGGTGCCACCATCGCCGAGGGCATTGCGGTGCGCGACATCGGCGAGACCCCGCTGCGCCACATCCGCGCCTATGTCGCCGACGTGGTCGTGGTGCCGGAACGCGCCGTCGAGGAAGCGATCGCCTTGCTTGCCGAGGGCGCCAAGGTGGTTGCCGAGGGCGCGGGCGCCGCCGGCGTTGCCGCCCTGCTCGCCTTCCCCGAGCGCTTTGCCGGCAGGAAGGTCGGCGTGGCGATTTGCGGCGGCAATATCGACCCGCGCATTCTGGCCAACGTGTTGCTGCGCAACCTGCTGCGCGACGGCCGGCTGGTGCGACTGGTGCTGGAAATCCCCGACCGCCCGGGCGTGCTGGCCGACATCGCCGGGCGCATCGGCAGTGCGGGCGGCAATATAATCGATGTGTCACACCACCGTCTGTTCGCCTCGCCCAGCGTGCAGGCCGCCGAGTTGGAGGTGATGTTCGAGGCGCGTGACCCTGAGCACGGCACCGCCATCGTGCGCTCGTTGGAGCAGATCTACACCATCCGGCGGATTTAAGGCATTTGTCGTTTGCCGACGCTACGGGTGCTCCGCCCGCCACCGCACTGCGCCGGCCAGTTCCGGCACGCGTTCTGCCGCATCCACCGGGCCGGTCAGCCGCAGCCCGATCTCCGGCGCATCCGCCACCGCCGGGACCACTGCCAGTCGCAGGGCCAGCAGCGCCTGCGTGAGGTCGATCGTGCCGCTCGCCGTGACGGTCCCGGCCGGCCCGGCCAGTGCCGCGCGCGTGAGGGTGAAGCCGCCGCGGTCGATGTCGCCCTCCACCGCCAGCCGCTCGAACGCGGTGCCGCCGCCGGCCAGCGCCGCGCGCAGGTCGGCCTCCTCCAGCCTTACCCCCATGCGGGAAATGTCGATGCCGAGCAGCACGCCGTCACGCCCGGACAGGGTGACCCGTCCGCCCAGGCTCGCCATCAACCCGGCGGGGGAATAGCCCGCGGCCCTCAGGCGCATGGCGCCGTCCAGCGTTCCGGCGGCGATGTCCAGCGGTGCGTCGAACACCGGTGCTGCCACCACGGCGCCATTCAAGCCGGCCTGCACCGTCAACGCCGGCGGCCGGGCGGCAGTGTCGAAAGTAAGCATGCCCACCAGGTCGCCGCCGCCCAGCTTCGCGGCCAGCCCATCCAGCCGCAGTTCCCCACGGGCCAGCGTCAACGTGGCCCGCGCGGCGGCCAGGAGCTTGTCCTGCGCCACGATCACGCGACCCACAGCGAGTTCCACCGACGCCTCCCACCCCGCCAGCGCTTCCAGCGGCAGCGGGTCGGGGCTGCGCGGATAGGGCAGCGGCAGCGGCAAGGTCTCGGCAGTAACCTGGCCAGACAGCTTCGGAACCGCCCCCAGGTCCAGCCGCAGCGCGCCGCGCGCCCGCAGCCCGCCGGCCACCAGCTCGAAGCTCTCGGCCGCCACTCGATCGGGCGCGCCGGCTAGCTGCGCCAGCATCGCGAACGAGCCGTCGCCAAGCCAGGCGGTGGCACCCGCCAGCCCAAGCATTTCGGCAAGCCGCGGTGCCCCGGGATGGCGCAGGGCCACGCCCGCACCCCAACGCCTGCCCGGCAGATCCAATGTCGGTGTTGCCTCCATCCGCAAGTCGCCCAGCACGGTGGTCAGCTTGAGCGCCAGCGCCTCGGGCGGGCCGCTGGCCTGAACTTGCAGATGGGCCGAGCGGCGCAGCAATGGTGCCAGCCGCTCGACCGCTGGCGCACCGATCATCTCGGCAAGCAATGGTCCAAGCGCGGTCGCGCGCTCGGTTCGCAACTCGCCGCGGGCTTCGGTGACCCGTCCGCCTTCCAGCAGCGTGCCGGAAGCGGCCAAGGTCGCGCCAATCCCCTGCACGTCGAGCCGCCGCAGCGTCATCCTCCCTGGCTCGGCACCCAGGTCCAGCGCCAGCCTGGTCAGCATCACATCGCGCCAGACAGCCTGCGCCGCTTCGAGCTGGACATCGGCGGTCAGCGCACCAAACCTGATCGCCGCTCCTGGCAGCCCGGGCCACGACGTTGGCAGCCAGGCGTCGAGTTCCAGCCGATCGACGACCAGCGCCGCCTTCAGCAGCGGCCGCGGCGCCGGCCGCCAGGCCAGGCTGGCAGCGACGTTCGCGCCATCGACCAGGCCGGTGACGTCCGCCAGCGTGACCTGCCCAGCCTCCAGCACCACCTGCCCGGCGAGCGTGGCGGTTCGCAACACGAGCGGTGGCAGAGCATCGACCGGCCCCAACCCGGCCACCGCCGCCCAGCCCAGCGTTGTTCGCAGTGCCGGCGCGTCCAACTGCCCGTCGCCGGTGAAACGCATCCGCCCACGCCCCGCCTGGTCGACCCGGCCGCTCAGTCGCAGCGTCGCGTCCCCGGGCAATAGAGCCCGCGCCTCGCGCACTTGCATGGTGGCGCCGTCGATATCGAAGGCGCCGCGCACCCCGCGCAGCGTGCCGCCGGCCAGCACCGCGGCCTCCGCCGACACGTCGATGCCGACGGGCACCCGCGCCAGCGCCCCGGTTTCGGCCCCCTTCAACAGCGCCGGCCACCAAGCGTCGAGGTCGATCCGGCTCGCCGTCAGCGCCACATCGACCCGCACCAGTGGTGTCAGCCGCAGGGCCACAGCCCCCTGAATCGGCGCGCCCGCAAGCTCGCCGACAAGTTCATCGGCCGCCACCAACCCACCGCCGGAGGACAGCCGCCCCTCGGCGCGGAATGCAACAGCGGGAGCTGGCAGCAATTGCGACAAGTCCGGTCCGCGCATTGCGATGCGCCCCAGCATTGTGCCATCCGACTGCATCTGGCCCGACACCGTGGCGCCAATTCCTTGTGCAGTGCCCTGCCCGTCGAGCGTCATGTTGATGCCGACAGCGCCGTCGCCACCGGGCTGGCTTACCCGGGCGGTGAATATCCAGTCGCGACCGCCGCCGCGCGCGCGTCCTGCACTGAGGAAGCTGCCCGACAGGTCGCTGGTTGCCAACGTTGCTTCCAGCCCGGTTACCTCCATCTCGCCGAGCAGCAGGCGCCCGCGCTCGATGCGCGCCGACAGCGCGGACAGCCACGACGGGGTGCGCAGCGCCAGGGCCGTCGGGTCCAGCGGCCACGGCAGGCGAATATCGGCGCCGCGCAGCACCAGCTCGCGCGCATCCACCCGCCCACCCAGCAGCGGCGCCAGCGCCACGCGCAACACCAGTTGCTCGGCGGTGACACGCGCCCCGGCGCCGCCGGATTCCACGGCAACCCGCTGCGCCACCAGCAGCGGTTGCGGCAGCAGGCGCAGCGAGATCGCCCCGTCGATACGCACCTGTTGCCCCAGTGCGGCCGAAGCCAGCGCGGCCACATCGTCGCGGTAGCGGTCCCAATCGAGCCACGGGGGCACCGCCCAGGCGCCGCCCAGCCCGAGCACGAGCAGCGCCAGCAGCCCCAGTGCAATGCGACGCAGCGCGATCATGGCAGGCTCAGCCGGGCGGGCCGTAGCCGCCGCCGCCCGGCGTCTCGATCACGAAACAATCCCCTGGAGCCAGTTCGGCCTTGTCGGTGCCGGTCAGGAGTTCGTGCGCACCGCCGGCGCGTTCCACCCATTGCCGCCCGGCTGCGCCGTCGCCCCCGCCGGCCAGCCCGAACGGCGCCACGCGGCGCCGCGACGAGACGATCACCGCTGTCATCGGCTCCAGGAAACGGATGCGCCGCACCGCCCCGTCGCCGCCATGCCAGCGCCCGGCGCCGCCGGAGCCACGGCGGATGCCGAACAGTTCCAGGCGCACGGGGTAGCGCAACTCCAGCACCTCGGGATCGGTCATGCGGGTATTGGTCATATGCGTCTGCACCGCGCTTGTGCCGTTGAATCCGCCGCCATCAGCGGTGGGGCCGGCGCCCATGCCGCCGCAGATCGTCTCGTAGTATTGCCGCGTGGCATCGCCGAACAGGAAGTTGTTCATCGTCGCCTGCGAACAGGCCAACGCCCCCAGCGCGCCGAACAGCGCGTTGCAGGTGGCCTGCGAGACCTCGGTATTGCCCGCCACCACCGCCGCACCGGGATAGGGCGACAGGAAGGTGCCGGGCGGAATGCGGATCTCGATCGGTTTGAGGCAGCCGTCGTTCAGCGGGATGTCGCTGCCGACCAGACAGCGGAACACGTACAAAACCGCCGCCCGCGTCACCGCCGGCGGGGCGTTGAAGTTGTCGGGGCGCATCGGCCCGGTGCCGGTGAAATCCACCACCGCCGAGCGTGCCACCTGGTCCACGGTCACGCGCACCTTGAGCGGCGAGCCGTCATCCATGGTGTAGTCAAAGCTGCCATTGCCAATGCGCGCCAATACCTGGCGCACGCTCTCCTCGGCATTGTCCATCACGTGCGTCATGTAGGCGCGCACGGTGGGCCAGCCGAACTGCGCCACCACGCGATGCAGCTCCTGCACGCCCTTTTCGTTGGCGGCCACCTGGGCCTTGATGTCGGCCACGTTCACGTCGGGCGAGCGGGCGGGATACGTGGCGCCGGCCAGCAGCGCGCGGAACTCCGGTTCGCGGAAATGCCCTTGTTCCACCAACAGGAAATCGTCGATCACGACGCCCTCCTCCTCCAGGGTGCGCGACACCGGGGGCGTGGAACCAGGGGTGATGCCGCCGATATCGGCGTGATGCCCGCGACTGCCGACGAAGAACAGGATTTCCGCCCCCGCCGTGTCGAACACCGGCGTGATCACGGTGACATCGGGCAGATGCGTGCCGCCGTTGTATGGGTTGTTCAGCGCCACCACGTCGCCCGGCCGCAGTGTGCTACCGCGCAGCGCCAGCACTGTGCGCACGCTCTCGCCCATGGCGCCGAGATGGACCGGCACATGCGGCGCATTGGCCACCAGCCCGCCGCCGGCATCGAAGATCGCGCAGGAGAAGTCCAGCCGCTCCTTGATGTTCACCGACATCGAGGTGTTCTGCAAAACCGCCCCGGTCTGCTCGGCGACGTTCATGAACAGGTTGTTGAACAGCTCCAACAGGATCGGGTCGGCGCGATCGGTGCCAGACGCGGCGATGAATTTCCGCACGCTCGTGCGCTTCAGGATCATGTGGTCGAGCGAGGTGACATCGGCCGTCCAACCCGGCTCCACCACGGTGGTGGCATTGGCTTCGCGCACCAGTGCAGGCCCCACAATGCGGTCGCCAGCGCGCAGCGCGGTGCGCTCGAAGACCGGGGTGGCGTGCGCCGCCCCGCCGCTCCACATGCTGACGGTGTCGACCGGCGCCGGCAGGCCGGTGCTGGCAGGAATGCGCGCCTCGGCTACCACCTCGCCCGGCGAGGTCGCCTCGACGGCGACGGCCTCCACGACCAGCGCGCGGCCCGGGGTGGCGAAGCCGAAGCGCGCCTTGTGCGCCGCCGTGAACGCCGCATCGACCGATGCCGCATCGGCGAAATCGATGATCAGCGCTGCTTCCGTCCCGGCGTAGCGAATGTGCAGCTTCTTCGCCACAGTGGCCCGCGCGGGGTCGCCACCCTGCATCGCCAGCTCGGCCGCAGCCTCGTCGCCCAGCCGCGCCAGCAGTGCCGTCAGTTCCGGCATCACGCTGTCGGCCAGCGTGACCTCGACGGCCTGCTCGCGCATCACCGTCTGGTCGGCCAAGCCCATCCCGTAGGCCGACAGCACGCCGGCAAAGGGGTGGATGAACACCGTCTCCATGCCAAGCTCGTCGGCCACCAGGCAGGCGTGTTGCCCGCCCGCACCGCCGAAGCATTGCAGCGCGAACCGGGTGGCGTCGTGGCCCTTCTGGACCGACACCTGCTTGATTGCGTTGGCCATGTTGGCGACGGCGATGCGCAGGTAGCCCTCCGCCACATCGCGCGGATCGCGCCGCACGCCGGTTTCGGCTGCAATTCGCTGGGCCAGCGCGGCGAACTTCGTCCGCACCACGTCGGCATCCAGTGGCTGGTCACCGCCCGGTCCGAAGATCGGCGGGAAATGCGCGGGCTGGATCTTGCCCACGGCCACATTGGCATCGGTGACCGCGAGCGGCCCGCCGCGGCGGTAGCAGGCGGGTCCTGGATTGGCTCCGGCACTGTCCGGCCCCACCCGGAACCGCCCGGCCTCGAAATGCAGGACCGAGCCGCCGCCGGCCGCCACCGTGTTGATTGCCATCATTGGCGCCCGCATGCGCACGCCCGCCACCGCCGTCTCGAAAGCACGCTCGAACGCGCCATCATACAGCGCCACGTCGGTTGAAGTGCCGCCCATGTCGAAGCCGATGATCCGCTCGATGCCGCCCATATGCGCGGTGCGCGCCGCACCCACGATGCCGCCCGCGGGGCCCGACAGGATCGCGTCCTTGCCCTGGAACCGGTGCGCCTCGGCCAGCCCGCCATTCGACTGCATGAAATACAGCTTCACCCCGCGCAACTCGCTGGCGACCTGCTCGACATAGCGGCGCAGGATCGGCGACAGGTACGCATCGACCACCGTGGTATCGCCGCGCGGCACCAGCCGCAGCAGCGGGCTGACCACATGGCTGGTCGAAATCTGCGTGAACCCCGCCTCGCGCGCCAACTCCGCCAGCCGCTTCTCATGCGCCGGATACTTCCAGGCATGCATCATCACGATTGCCACGGCCTGGATGCCGCTTGCCCGCACCCCCTGCAACGCGGCCAGCGCCGCCTTCTCGTCCAGCACCTCGATCTCGGCACCGTGCACATCGACGCGCCCGGCGACCTCCACCACCGCCTCGTAGAGCAATGTCGGCAGCACCACGTTGAGGTCGAATAGCCGCGGCCGCGCCTGGTTGCCGATGCGCAGGATGTCGGCGAAGCCCTTGTTCACCACCAGCAGCGTGCGCTCGCCCTTGCGCTCCAGCAGCGCGTTGGTGGCAACTGTTGTGCCCATCTTCACGCATTCCACCAACCCGGGCGGGATCGGCTGGTCGAGTGCAATGCCCAGCACCGTCTTGATCCCGGCGATCGCGGCGTCGCGATAGCGGCCGGGGTTCTCGCTCAGCAGCTTGTGCGTCGTCAGCCGCCCCTGCGGATCGCGCGCCACGATGTCGGTGAAGGTGCCACCGCGGTCGATCCAGAACTGCCACATGGGTCGCCAAGCTCCTTGCCACGAGCCCGACACGACGGACGCGCGCGGGGTGCGGATTTGTTCAGTCGGGTGAGGGGGTTCTACCGGTCAAGCGGGCAGGGGCCAAGATGCCGCTGGCGATGGTGGGCGGCCGCTATCGCCGAGTTGCCGGTCCTGCCGATGCCTACGGCCGACAAGAACGACCTGATGGCGCTCCGCCGCCTCGCCGCGGACCAGTCATCGACCGAGGCGGCGCCGCACGACCGCGGAAACGAGAGAATTGTCGGCGCTTCTATTGGCGTCCAGCACAGTCTAGGTTGGGGGTTCACAGACAGCAGGCGGCAGGGCCGTGTGGGGCAAGATCATCGGCGGCGTGGCCGGGTTCGCCATGGGCGGCCCGCTCGGGGCGGTCGCCGGCATGGCGCTCGGCCATGCGGCGGAAAGTGGCGGCATGGGTCGAATCGGCAACGCCGGCATGAACGCCGTCGGGGGCATGCTCGGTCAATCGCGCCCTGCCGCCCGGTTCGCCGCACCGAAGGCGCTCGGCCGCGACCAGGTCTTTGCCATCGCCGTGGTGGTGTTGTCGGCCAAGCTGGCCAAGATCGACGGCGCGGTAAACCGCGCGGAGATCGACGCGTTCAAGCGCCATTTCCGGGTGCCACACTCCGCCGCCCGTGACGTCGGCCGTCTGTTCGACCAGGCGCGCGACAGCCCGGACGGCTTCGAGGGCTACGCCAACAGCCTCGGCGAGGCCTTTGCCGACAACCATGGCGTGCTGGAGGACGTGCTGGCTGCCCTGTTCGCCATCGGTCGCGCCGACAAGTCGCTGAACGGCGCCGAGCTGGCCTATCTCGAAGGCGTGCGGCGCGGCTTCGGCCTGGGCGACGAAGCCTGGTCCCGTGCGTCGGGCCGCACCCCGGCCAAGCCTGCCGTGGCCGCCGACGACCCCTACCAGATCCTCGGCGTGCCCGCCGACATCAGCGACGATGCGGTGCGCGCCGCCTGGCGCCAGTTGATGCGCGAGAACCACCCGGACAGCCTGGCCAGCCGCGGCGTGCCGGCGGAGTTCATCGCGCGCGCCAGCGACAAGGTCGCCCGCATCAACGCGGCGTGGGACAGGATCAAGCGCCAGCGCGGCCTGTAGTTGACGTAGCCCCATCGCGGGCGCATCTCCCGCCTGCCAGACGGCCGGACGGCCGCTGTCGGGGCAACCCGATGGAGGAAAGTCCGGGCTCCACGGAAATACGGTGCCGGCTAACGGCCGGCGGGGGCGACCCTAGGGAAAGTGCCACAGAAAACAAACCGCCGATGCGGGGCAACCTTCGTCGGCATGGGTGAAACGGTGCGGTAAAAGCGCACCGCGCCCCTGGCAACAGGGGCGGCAGGGCAAACCCCACCGGGAGCAAGACCGAATAGGGGCGGCCGGCGTGGCGCGACTTCGGCAACGAGGAAACGCTGACGCAGGGGCATTTTCGCCCCGTCGCCCGGGTTGGTCGCGCGAGGCGCGCAGCAATGCGCGTCCCAGAGGAATGGCCGTCTCGGCGCCCCTGCGAGGGGGTGTCGGACAGAACCCGGCTTACAGGCCGTCTGGCACATTTTTTCCTTGAATTCATTTGACACGACGCGACTCGACGCCTGCCAGATGCGCCGATCTTATCCACAGCTCTGGGGACAACCCGGGGGAAACCACGCCAACCTGCTGAATCAGCAGCCGGGCGCGGCCGATCCACCGGTTCAGCGCAAGCCAAGTGGGGCTTGATCCCACATTATCCCATGGACACCCAGTGCCCGCGCGGTGATACTGCGCCGGGCCGACACCTGCATGCGCGCAGAGGCGCCGGCGGTGTCACGCATTGCTTTGAACCCACGCGAAAGGACTGAGCAGGCAGGGATGACCCAGTTCAAGGGCACCCATCTGGTTCGCCGGGACGGAAAGGGCCGGGTGTCCATTCCGTCGGCGTTTCGCGCTGTCCTGAACGGCGCGCACCCCACGAACCAGCCGGTCGTGTTGCGCCCGTCGCACAAGCACCCCTGCGTCGAGGGCTGGCACCCCGCCGACTTCGCAGTACAAAGCGCCCAGGTCCAGCAATTGCCGCGTTTCAGCGATGAGGAAGACGACCTGGCACTGGCCATCCATTCCGATGCAACCGATGCCGACCCCGACCGCGAGGGCCGCATCGTGCTGTCGCGCGCCCTGGCCGATCATGCCGGACTGGGCGAGGAGGTCGCCTTCGTCGGCGCCGGCACGCATTTTCAGATCTGGGAGCCCGAAGCCGCCCTGCGTCGTATCGCCGAGGCGCGCGAGCGTGCCCGCGTCCTGCGCATGACCCTGCCGCCCATCCTGCCCCACGCAACCCTGCAGGTGGGCAAATGATCCACCCCTCGACTGTTCAGACAAGCGGTCACATTCCCGTCATGCTGACCGAGGTGCTGGCCGCCCTGGCGCCCCGCGTCGGCGGCACCTACCTCGACGCCACGTTCGGCGGCGGCGGCTACAGCCGCGCCATCCTCGGCGCCGCCGCCTGCACCGTATGGGCGATCGACCGTGACCCGGAGGCAATCGTCCGCGGCGCCGCACTGGCCGCCTGCTATCCCGGGCGCCTCCACCTGCTGCACGGCGCCTTCGCCGACATGGTCAGCCTGCTCGGCGCCCATGGCGTAACCGCACTGGACGGCATCGTCTTCGACCTCGGCGTATCATCGTTTCAGCTCGACGATGCCGCGCGCGGCTTCTCGTTCCGCCACGACGGCCCGCTCGACATGCGCATGGCCCGCTCCGGCCCCACCGCCGCCGACCTGGTGCGCAGCCTGTCCGAGCACGACCTGGCCGACACGCTGTTCGAGTTCGGTGGCGAACGTGCATCGCGGCGGGTCGCCAAGGCGATCGTCGCCGCGCGCGCTGAGGCCCCCATCACCACCACCGGCCGCCTGGCCGAAATCATCCGCTCGGTGCTGCCCCCCGATCGCTCCGGCCACCATCCGGCGACCCGCAGCTTCCAGGCGCTGCGCATCCGCGTGAACGACGAGATCGGCCAGATCGAGACGGCCCTGGCCGCCGCCGCAGCACTGCTGGCCCCTCCCTCCGCGCAGAACCCGGGCGGGCGGGTGGTGGTGGTGTCGTTCCACTCGCTGGAAGATCGCCCCGTCAAGCGCTTCATGACCGAAGCCGCAGGCCGCACCCCTGCCCCCTCGCGCCACAACCCTGCCGGCCTGCTCGCCCGCCCCGACAACGAATTCCGCCTGCTGGCGAGCGGTGCCGCAAAGCCCGGCAGCGCCGAGACCAGTGCCAACCCGCGCGCCCGCAGCGCCCGCCTGCGCGCCATGGAAAGACTGCCAGCCCGCACCACGACGGTCGACGACGCAATCGGGCGGGCGGCGCCATGATGCGCCCAATCTCCCTCATCTGCATGTTGCTGGCGATCGGCTCGGGCCTCTATCTCTACCGCGTCAAATACCGCGCGCAGATGCTCGACCGGGAGATCAACCTCACCCTCAAATCGGCTGATGATTTGCGCGCCCGGGCGGCCCTGTTGCGGGCCGACTATGCCCTGCTGAACGACCCGATCCGGCTCCAGGAACTGGTCGACCAGCACCTGTCGCTCAAAACCACGCAGCCGACCCAGTTCACCACCCTGGCTGATTTTGAGCGCCGTCTGCCGCCCGTCGGCATCGCCCCGCCCGAGCCGCAGCCCGAGCCGGATATCCCGGCCGCCATCATCCGCCCCGGGCCCCGAGGACCGAACGAACCGCGCCTGGCCGAGCCGTCGCGGCCGGCTGCCATCCTCGCCGCCATTCCGCAGCGCCCTGCCCCATTACCGGCGGCACAGGCAGTACCCGCGCCACCGATTGCCGCTGCCCCGGCGCCATCCGCTGTTACCGGCATACCGCGCGCCACCCCTGTGCCGGCTCCTGGCACGCCGTGGCCCACCACCGCCGCGCCACCGCCGAGCAGCGCCGCCGCCCCGCGCGCGCCCACCCCGCTCGCATTGCCGATGCCCGCCACACAACCCGCCGCTGGCCCCACTCTGCCCATTACCCAGATGGCCGCGCGCAGCCCGCCCGTGATGCAGGCGCCCCTGCCACCGGTCGCCGCCCCGCCAGCACCACGCGCCTTCCCGGCCCAGCCT
>Ga0105046_10012752_pt1 | contig 13034 bp, 11 predicted proteins | sample MAT03_FD_78385 | JGI IMG/M metagenome (GOLD analysis project Ga0105046, IMG submission 78385) | Freshwater microbial communities from Lake Fryxell liftoff mats and glacier meltwater in Antarctica - MAT-03 (megahit assembly) | ecosystem: Environmental > Aquatic > Freshwater > Ice > Liftoff... | reverse complement strand
CTCTACGATTTTCTCCTCCGGGCCTACGAGTCGCGGGCCGCCCGGGACAAGCGCGGAGGACGCGTCGGCTAGCATTATACTAGCGACCAGCGCCTGCGCCCGTTGCGAGGTCGCCCGCGCGACTTCGCTAGCGCGTGTCCCAACCCACCACGCCGCCCCGCTCGAGGTCGCCCAGCGCCTCCACCAGATCGCTCATCTCCAACTGGGCGAGCTCCTGCAGCGCAGCGTGGATCTGACGAATGGAGCGTGCGCCGTCTACCAACGCGAGGATCTGCAGGAGATCGATCGAGATCGAGGCGACGCCGGTCCCTCGCATCCCGCGCTGCGCGTAGATCGCGCGCAAGCGCGGCTCCGACGACAGAGCGTGCGATGTGGCGTCCACCGACGTCTCGAACCCGATGATGTCGACGTGGAGCGTCGGGACGTCATCGAGGTCGGCGATTGCGGTCGGCACCGACGAAAGCGACGGATCGGGGCGCTCGTGGTGGGCGAGGGGGAGCGTGGCCTCGTGCTCTTCCGGTGAGAACGAGGCGACGAAGAGGTCATCGAGCAGGTGAACGATGAAGATCGCGTCGAGCGCGCCGTAATCATGCGTCGCGATACGCGAGGCGCAGTAGCTCCAATCGAAGTAGCCACGGCGCTCGACGTCCGCCCGTGACAGCAAGCGATCGAGCCCCCCGGCCCGCCCGGCCAGCGCCCGACGGGACAGAGGCGTCATCGACGTATTGAAGCCGCTGGTCTTGGGACGGTCGGCAATGCTCGCGGGGAGCCACGGTCGAGCCGCCTCGCGCAGGATGCGCTTGCCCGAAAAGAGCTCCATCCGTCCGGGATGAGGGATGGCGGTCAGCATCTCGAGCAGCTCGTGATCGAGCAGGGGCACCCGCACCTCCACCGAGTTTGCCATGCCCATTCGGTCCTCGAAACGAAGGAGATGATTTGCCAGCGTGGCGTGCTGTCGTGACAGCGCCTCCGCCATGATGCGTGCCTGGGCGCCCGCGACGTCGGCGGCCTGGCCGCCGGTCGACAGCTCGTCGAGCACGCGCGGGCCGAACATCGGCGGGGGAAGCCACGGGTCGACCCCGCGCCATGCTGCAGCGTGCTGGTGGGTCTGCAGGTAGGTCGCGGTCGACGGTGAGTATCCGGTGAGGATCTCGTCGATGCCCTGGCCGGTCAGGAGGACCTTGATGCCATCGTCGCGCACCGCTCGCGCCAGGGCGAAGCGGTAGGCGAAGCCCAGATCGAACGCGCCCTCGGCCATCCACGCCACGCGGCGCAGGAGAGGCTCCGGATCGGCGGGCAGGCGGAGATCGACGAACGTCCCTCGGATGTCGAGCTCGGAGACGAGCTGGCGGCTGAAGCCCTCGTCCTCGAAGTCGCGACTGGCCGACGTGTACGTGCGCAGGCCGGCGTGACCGTGCTCCTTCACGGCGCAGGCGACCACGGCCGACGAATCGAGGCCGCCCGAGAGATAGGCACCGATCGGGACGTCGGCCATGAGCTGCATCCGCACCGACTCCGACAGGACGCGCCGCGTCTCGACGATGGCCGCTTCGAGATCGGTGGAGGCGAGTGACTGGGAGGGGCGATACTGCCAGTAGCGCTCGGCCCGCTCGCCGCCGTCGTCGATCACGAGGACGTGTCCGGGGCCGACCTGACGGATGCCTCGGAAGGGTGAGCTCTCGGTGCTCGAACTTTCGCCGCTTTCGACTCTTTCGACTCTTTCGACTCTTTCGACTCTTTCGACTCTTTCGCCTCGCTCGATTCCTTCGGAGCGGCCCTGGTGGCGAAACAGGCCCACCAGATCGAGGCGTCGCTCGAGCCGGCCCGACGCCAGGATGGATTTGGCCTCGGAGGCAAAGAGCCAGTCGTCGGCGACCCGTGCGAAGTAGAGCGGCTTGATCCCGGAGTGATCGCGGCCGAGGATCAGGCGGCGGCGCGTCCGGTCCCATATCGCAAAGGCGAAAATCCCGCGCAGCTCGGCGGCGCAGCGGGGACCCCACTCCTCGTAGGCGTGAACGATGACTTCGGAGTCCGATTGGGTGCGGAAGGTATGCCCGGCCGTCTCGAGCCGCTGGCGCAGCGCGCGGTGGTTGTAGATCTCGCCATTGAAGACGAGCCATGCCGTGCCGTCCTCGTTGTCGAGGGGCTGACGCCCACCATCCAGATCGACGATGGAGAGGCGCCGGAAGCCGAGACCGACGCCGGGTTCGAAGTGGTAGGCCTCGTCGTCAGGCCCGCGGTGCGCGATGACGCCGACCATGGCCGATATCTCGGCGCGCTCGATGGGCCGGCGGGACACGAGCGAGACAACTCCGCTAAAGCCACACACGGCTGCGACGTTAGATTCCCTTGCGTTCTCCCGTCCACCCGTCTCGGATCCTCTCGATGGACGAAGCTGCTCGCCCCGTGACCCGCAGGCGGGTGATGCCGCGGCCGACCGACCGCATCACCCTCGGCAAAACCCGGGTCGAAGTGAGCCCGTTCTGCCTGGGCTGGGTCGACGACCCCGACACCGTCCTGGCGGCCTTCGACATCGGGATCAACTTCTTCTTCGTCCCGACCGACTACCACCTGGGCCTCTACATGCGGTCCATCGAGGGGCTGAAGCGGCTGCTCGCCCGGGGAGGCGGCATCCGCGACGAGATCGTGGTCGCCGCGGTCGGCTACATCGAAAACCCCGACTTCTTCGGCGGGACCTTTCGTGAGCTGCTCTACGCGGCGCCCGAGATCGACCGCCTCGACGTCGCGATCGCCGGCGCCGTCCTTCCCGGCAATGCCGGTCGCATCGAGCAACTCCACGCGCTGCGCAGCGAGGAGAGGCTCGCGGTGAACGCGGTCGGCGCGAGCTTTCACTCGCGACCGGAGGCGAGCGCTGCGATCGCCGCTGAGCGCATCGACGTCGCATTCGTTCGTTACAACCCGCTGCACCCCGGCGCGCGCGAGGATCTGTTCCCCGCGGTTGTGCCCGAGCGGAACGTCCGCCTTTTCAACTTCGTCAACTCAGCAGGATACCTCGACGACGAGGCCTGGTCCGCCCTCGACATCGAGCCGGAGATCTGGCGGCCGGAGCTGTCGGATTACTATCGATTCGCGCTCACCCGGCCCGAGCTCGACGGCATCCTGTGCGCGCCCAAGTTTCCGGCCCACGTCGAGCGCATTCTGCGCGCGGTGGAGGCCGGTCCGCTCACGTCGGAGGAGGAGGAGCACATGATCGATCTTGCGCTCCTGGGGACCGGACAGGCCACGCTCGCACCGACCGACACCGAGGTACTCGCGTGACGGCGCGTGCTCGCCCATGCGTCGGCGTCCTCGGCCTCGCGGCGATCTTCGTGGCTGCAATGGGCGGGTGCGGGGGGGCCGGGGCGACGGCGCAGGGCCCCGGCTCGCCTGCCTCGCCCGACGCGCCGGGCGGGGCACCCACCGGTGCGACGCCGTCCAGTGACGCGTCCTCGTCGTCGACGTCCCCAGCGGGCTCGGCTCTGCCCGCCTCCGCTGAGTCCGAGTCTCTCCCGGGCGGCACCGCAGCTGCACCCCCGCGCGCAGCCGCCGAAGTTCCCCCGACCGAGGAGGAGCTGACCTTCTCGACCGGCGGGACCGGCAAGCTGCCCGCTACCACCATCCGCAAGGTGCTCCGCGACAAGATGCCGGCGTACATCGCTTGCTACGAAAAAGCGCGCGAGCGCACGCCCGACCTGAAGGGCCGATTCGCAGCCGCTTTTCGCATCGAGTCGTCGGGCGCGGTCCGTACCGTGGAGATGCGTGGGTCGCGCAAAGACGCAGCGTTCTCGAGCTGCCTCGCCGACGAAGTGAAGGCCTTGAAGTTCCCCAAGCCGAAGGGCGGGGTGGTCGAGGTGGTCTACCCCCTGGACTTCTCGGGAGACTGATCGTCACGGAAGCGCGGCGCCAACGCCCCTTTGGGGGGACTGGCGTCACCGCCCCATCACAGCGCCGCGAGGAAGGTCGCAATCTCCGGGAGCGGCAACACGTGGGTCGCAAGGCCCGCCCGCACCACGGCGCCCGGCATGCCATTGACGACCGCGGTCTGCTCCGACTCGGCGATGACGATTCCGCCGGCATCGCGGATGGCCTTGGCGCCCGCAAGTCCGTCGTCGCCCATTCCGGTCAATACGACGCCGATCACCCGGGGGCCGGCGCATTCGGCGGCCGTCTTCATCAGGAGATCGCCGCTCGGGACGTAGCGCTCGTTTCCGGCAGGTCGCAATGCGACGCCCAGATCGGAGCCGCCGCGTGCGGTGACGATGAGGCATTGATTGCCCGGCGAGACGTAGCCCCGACGCTCCTCCAACGCCTCGGGCCCGTCGACCTCGGCGAAGCGCAGTGGCCCTTTGCGGCCGAGGCGCTCGGCGAAGGTCCGGGTGAAGGTCTCGGGCATGTGCTGCGCGACGAGCAGCGCGCCAGGAAAGCGCTCGGGGAGGCGCGCTGCGATATCGAGCAATGCGATGGGGCCGCCGGTCGACGAGGCCACGGTGACGACGAAGCGCACGCGAACCCGGGTCGACATCGGCTCGGGAGGCTCGGAGATGGGACGTGGTCGGCCCTCGGAGAGCGAGGGAAGCGTGGCGCGCAGCCGCGTGCCCACGGGGCGCAGATGGCGCATCAGGCGGACCTTCTGCAGCACTTCGTCTTTCACCGAACCCTCCACCGGCCGATGCGCGCTGGGCTTCACGACGAACTCGACTGCGCCCAGCTCGAGTGCCTTGAAGACATTCTCGCGGCTCGCGTGGCTGGAGACCACGACGACGGCGGTCGGCTGGCGCGCCACGAGGATGCGGAGGAACGTGAAGCCGTCCATCTTGGGCATCTCGAGATCGAGCGTGACGACGTCGGGGCGCAGTGAAAGTGCTGCCTGCAGGGCCTCTTCGCCGTTGGCTGCGGTGGCGATGACCTCGATCTCGTCCGACGCGGAGAGGGCATCCACCAGGCTGCGACGAAATACGGTGGAATCGTCGACCACGAGGACGCGAAGACGGGGCAATGTTGTGGTCACGAGCGCCTCGGTGCCTTGATCGGGCTCTGCATCGGGCTCTGCATCGGGCCTTGAATCAGGCCTTGCGGCGAATGCCGATCGAGCGGCTTGCGGTAAACGATCTCGCTTCTCAAATGCACCGGCTCGAACGGGGGCGCCGGCGCGGCGTCCGTCGCTTCGTGGGTCGAGGACAGGCGCGCCGAGCGCTGTTGATCGTGCAGGAGCGACTCGGAGTGGCCGAGCAGGAGCAGGCCTCCAGGAGTGAGCAGCTCGTGGAACATCGAGACGATCCGGCTGCGCGCCGCATCGTCCATGTAGATGAGGACGTTGCGACAGAAGACGACGTCGACCGTCCCGATGAGCGAGGCGCGCGCCCGATCGAGCAGGTTCATCTGGCTGAAGTGGACGAGCTGTCGAAGCTCGTCGTGGGCATGCGCGCCGTCGCTCTTGTCGGAGAACCAGCGCCGACGCGTGGAGTCCGAGGTGACGCGAAACGCGCTCGGACCGAACACGCCCCGGCGTGCCGTCTGGATGCAGCGACGGGACAGATCGGTGCCGGCGATACGGATGCCGGCGGCGGGGATCTTCGCCGCCTCGAGCAAGACGATGGCGATCGAATAGGCCTCTTCGCCGGTCGAGCAGCCGGCGCTCCAGACGCTCAGGCGCTTCGACTTGCCGAGGAGAGCGACGCCGTCGTCGGCAAAGGCGCGCAGCTGTGGCTCCTCCCGCAGGAGATAGGTCTCGTTGACCGTCACCAGGTCGGCGGCCTCGACCAGCTCCTGCTCGCCGCGCTCGCTGCGAAGGAGGCGCACGTAGTCGGTGAACGTTGCGATACCCGCCTTTTGCAGCCGCTCGCGGAGCCGCCGCTCGAGGCTGTGCCGCGCGTCGAGCGAAAAAGCGAGCCCGAAGCGATCGCGCAGCAGCTCCGCGATTGCCGCGTGCTCCTCGAGCGACATGCGCGGCTCGCCCTCGCCGCTCACCCCGCGTCTCCCCCTAGGACGGTGCCGGGGCGCGTGCCGGCTGCGGTGCCGGCGACGAGGCGGGCGAGCTTGTCGGCGTCGAGCACGAAGACGAGCTCGCCCTCGCGGGATGCGACGTAGGAGACGCCTCGCGTCTGGGGCGAGCCCAGCGCCGGCGGTGGCTCGCGCGGCGGCGTGGACGAGCCAAAGACGTCGGTCACCCGGTCGACGACGAGCCCCAGCAGCTGACCCTCACCGGTGAGGAGGATCCACTTGGTCGCACGGGTGGCTGCGACCGGCGGCAGACCGAAGTGCTTGCGCGCATCGACCAACGGAACGACTTCCCCACGATGGTCGGCGACGCCGATGACGACGTCCGGCATGTGCGGGATGGAGCTGGTCGCTGATGGGTTGACGATCTCGCGCACGCGATCGATGTCGAGCGCGTACTGCACGTTCCCGATGATGAAGCCGACCAGCCGCTTGTCGCCCTCGTTCCGCTGCTTGGCGCGCGTCCGGGCTCTCATCGCAGAAGCACCCGGAGGTCCAGGAGAACCAGGACCTCGTCTCGATCCTCCCGGGGGCGCGCGATGCCGGAGACCGCTTCGGACACGTCACTGCCGACCACGACGCTGGCGCGTTCGATGTCGCCCTCGGGGAGGCGATGCACTTCGAGCACCTCGTCGACCATCAAGCCGAGCGTTTCCTCGTTGTTGCCGACCAGGAGGATCCGCGCGCGCGACGTCAGTGGAGGCTCTGCAAGGCGCATCAAGCGACGCAGATCGAAGACGGTGACGACGAGCCCGCGCACGCTCACGATTCCCAGGACGTGCCGCGGCGCGCGCGGGACGTGGGTCATGGGGGGCGGCTTGAGGATCTCGCGGATCATCGCGACGGGCGCACCGAACGCGTCGGTTCCGAGGCGAAAGGCGAGGTACTCGGTGACCGTGCCGCGGCCCTCCACGCGGGTGCGACTCGTGGCGCGCGTGGCGAACGGCGCGATGGCGCGGGTCTGTCCCGGCGGGCGCGATGACTCCTCAGACACGGGGCGAGGTGTCCTGGGCGCTGCGGGCCCGGCCCGCCGACATCTCGTCGAGCAGCGCGAGGGTGTCGACCACCAGGCCAAGCCGCTGGTCTCCGAGATCGGCCGCACCCGCGAACCCGCGGACGTTGCGCAAGGAGGGCCCGAACGCCTTGATCACCACGTCCTGGCCGCCGATGAGGCGATCGACCACCAGACCGAGCCGGTTCTGACCGGCCTCCGCGACGACGACGTACTCGCGAGCCGGCGCAGCCTCGTCCGGGGTGCGCAGATCGAACAACGTGGCGAGTCTGGCGATACGCAAGGTCGAACCACGCAGGCTTATCGTCTCGCGATCATCGATGACGTGCACGCCGCCGGCCGGCATCACCACCGCTTCCTGGACGTTGGTCAGCGGGATGGCGAACGACCGGCCCGCGACCTCGACCACCAGCGCGCGGATGATGGCGAGCGTGATGGGCAGCGTCACCGAGAGCTTGGTGCCGATGCCGAGCTCGCTTTGGATGTCGATGATGCCGCCGAGACGCCCGATGTTCGTCTTGACGATATCCATTCCGACGCCACGCCCGGACACCTCGGTCACGTCCTTACGCGTCGAGACGCCGGGGAGGAAGATGAGGTTGAGGATGTCCTTGCGACTGGTGGAGCGCACCTCGTCGGCGCCGATCGCGCCGCGAGCGAGCGCGGCCATCACCAGCTTCTCGGTGTCGATTCCGCGACCGTCGTCCTCCAGCTCGATGACGACGTGGTTGCCCTTCTGGAAAGCGTTGAGCGCGATCGTGCCGACCTCCGGCTTGCCGACCGCGAGCCGCTCGCTGGAGGTCTCGATGCCGTGATCGATCGCGTTGCGCATCATGTGCATGAGCGGGTCGCTCAGCTCCTCCACGATGAGCTTGTCGACCTCGGTCTCGGCGCCGGTGACGACGAGGTGGACGTCCTTGTCGGCTTCGCGAGACAGCTGGCGCGCGACGCGGGCCAGGCGCTCGAACACCTGCCCGAGAGGCACCATGCGCACCTCGAGGATGCCCTGCTGCATGGCCTCGAGGTGGCGTTCGAACGAGCGTTCGAGCCGCACCAGATCGGCGCGGATTTCGCGCAGGCTGCCGCCCAGCCGCAGGCGCTCGTCGAGCCGCTCGAGGCCGCTGCGGACGATGCCGAGCTCGCCCACCACGTTCATCAGCAAGTCGAGCTTGCGGATGTCGACGCGCACCGTCTGGCTCACCGAGCGCAGGGACGCGCTGCGGCTCAGCTCTGGCGGCGCACCGAGCGGGCCGGGGTGCGACGTCGCGCGCGACAGCGCGACCGGAGCGGGCGCCACGCGCGGCCGCGGTCGCTGCGAGGGGCGCTTGCCTCCGACGCGCGGGACGGGCTCGATATCGGCACCCACCGAACCGAGCACATCGACCAGAACCTCGAGCGACTCCTTCGAGGCGAGGAGGATGTCGAGCTCGATGCGGTCGATGTCGTCACCCCCACCCGTTGGCAGATACGTGATGATCTCGCCGTAGGGTTTGGCGTTCGACTTGAGCCGCTCGAGCGACTCGTCGATCGTCGTCAGCTCGAAGCGAACGCGTAAGCGATACAGGGACAAGCCGGACTCGACGTTGGTCCGGAGTCGATGCTCCTCATATTCGGTAAGGACGGCGAGCACGCCAGGGTCGAGGTCGAACGGGGCGACTCCGCTTCCGCTCGCGACACCTTTGGCGACGTCGCCGCGCAGGGTCGCCAGGAACTCGGTGAGCTCGGGGAACGGGGATTCATCGCCATCGCGCTCCGCTTGCAGCAGGCGTCCGCAGATGTCGGTCGCTTGGAAGAGCAGGTTGAGCGCGCGGTCGTCGAGGGGGCGACGGCCCAGGCGCAGCTCGTCGAGGATCTCCTCCAGCTCGTGGGTGAGCGCGGCGAGCCGAAGCGCGCCGAAGAGCGCCGCCAGACCCTTGAGCGTGTGGACGGCACGAAAGACGTCGTTGACCAGCTCGGGATCCTGCGATCCGCGCTTCCGCGCGTCGTCGAGGCCCAGCACGTCGCGGCCGAGCCCCTCGATGATCTCCTGCGCTTCGGCGAAGAACTCCTCGCGTGCTCGGTCGATGACGTCGCTCATGCCGCCGAGGCGATGCTACCGTTGGTCACGTCGCCGCATCTGGTTTGTCGGTGATCCCAATATCGGACGTCGCGGTGGTGGGCCCCTCGCTGGCCCGCCGCGCCCCGCCCGCGAGCTGCCCACAGGCGCCGCCCACGTCGCGACCGCGCGGGCGCCGCACCAGCGTCACGACCTTCCGGGCGGCGAGGCGCTCGACGAAGGCGTCGAGCACCTCTGGGGCGGGCGGCTTTTGCTGTGGGTTCGGCCCCGGGTTGAGGGGGATCACGTTCACCCGGCAGCGCAGACCGGTCACGTAGTCGGCCACCAGATCCGCGTCGGCCAGCGCGTCATTGAAGCCCGCGATGAGCACGTACTCGAACAGGATGTGGCGCGACCGCGGCACATGGCGCACCAGCGCCTCCCGGAGCGCCGCCATCGAGAAGCGCTCGTTGATCGGCATGATCGCGCTGCGACGAGCGTCGTCCGGCGCGTTGAGGCTCACCGCGAGCTCCGCTCTGCATGTGGCGAAGAACGCCTCCAGCTTGTCGGCAACGCCCACCGTGCTCACGGTCACCCGACTCGGTGCGAGCCGGAAGGCCCGGCCGTCGGTGAGCAGCTCGGTCGCTCGGGCCACCTCGCCCAGATTGTCGAACGGCTCGCCCATGCCCATGAAGACGACGTTGGTGACGGGTGTTTCGGCGCGCTCGGCGCGCCGGGCGCGAGCGATGCGCACTTGATCGACGATCTCGCCCGCGTCCAGCTGGCGGGAGAGCCCGTGCGCGCCCGTCTCGCAAAACGTGCAGGCCCGAGCGCAACCGACCTGGCTCGAGATGCACACCGTCACCCGTGCGGGGCCCGGGATGATGACGGTTTCCAGGAGCGCGCCGTCACGGGCCCGGAGCAGCAACCGCTCGGTGCCGTCGGAGGCGGGCGCGATCGACTCGATCGCAAGCGACGTGCTGGTATCGAGCGCGAGCAGCGCATCGTGAGCCCAGGCGCCGATCTGCAACCGGACGAGCGCCTCCCGGTCCCATGTCATCATCTCCGGCCGTATCGCGCCGGCGCCGAACGCATCAGCGATCACGCGCGCGGCGGCCGATCGTGCGGCGCTCGGCGAACCTCCAACGCCCTCGAGCAGCTTCGCGAGGGAGCCTGCGCTGTGTGAAGCGAGAAGGGGTGTGAGATCGGGCCGCGCCCGGGAGGGCATGGCGCGCGATCTCAGCGCCGAATCGGCTCGGGTCGCACGCTCGTCCACGGCGGATGGTGCTAGCACCAATGCCGATCAGCGAGGACTGTTTCGTCTCACCACTGGTAAGACTTCGTCGGCGAGAGTCGTGGCGGCGAGCTCCGCCATGAAGTTGGCCCGATCTGTCCGCGGATCGGACACTCACTTCTCGCGCGCCGCTCTGGGGGGACCACCGCGTCTCGAGCCAAGCTGCTCTACGTATCGGGCTTCTCACCAGGCAATCTGCCGCTTCATGGACCCGACTTCGACCTGACGAGCTTCTTGCAAAAGCCATTCTCCCCCTCGGATCTCCTGGGGCGGGTGGGCAAGCTTCTCGAGTCGGGGCAGGCGAGCGCAGGCGGCTCCTCCGGGGTCGTGCTCGTACTCGGCTCATGCGCTCACGCGCTGCGGCGCCCGCGGCGTCGCAGCGTAAAGTCCCGTCCCGCCCATTACATCTGTTCTGGATCGAACGCGAAGCGCGTGCCGGCCAGCGTGTCGAGCGCGATGGCCAGATCGGCTGCGTGGAGGCGCAGCACGAAGTCCGGGTTGTCCCGCCGGTAGCCGCCGAAGAGGGCGAGCGCGACCGGTACAGGGGCGCCCAGCGCCGCACTCCAGCAGTCGATGGCGGAGTAGACCAGTCGACTCGCCTCGAGCCACTCGAGAGTCGAGCACTGCCGACCGAGATCGTCGTCCTCGTGTGAATCGGCACCGTGGGCGAAGGCGATGTAGTGGACGCGACCGGCGATGACCTCCTCTCCGATCTCGTCGAGTCCGCGTTTTAGGTTGTCGAGGTAGTCGCCGTGGCAACCCGATGGGTTGAGGTTCACGGGGACGGCGCGCGCGAGGTCGGGCGCGAAGTCCATCGTGTCGCCGATGCTGTTGCCGAAGTGGCCATCGAGATCGATCCACGCGCCCGACAGCCCACGCTCGCGATACATCGTCAGGCTCGCGATGACCTGACCGCTGAAGGTGCAGAATCCGCCGCCGCCACTGGGCGCCGCGTGGTGAAAGCCGCTTGTAGGGCTCAGCGCGATGCGGCCAGGTCGGTCGCACGCCGCTCGCACGGCGGCCACGAGGCTCCCGTTGGTGTAGCGGACGCTCTTCGCGAAGGCCGGGCTCCACTCCAGGCCGTTCGCCGTGGCGTGGGGCTCGCGCCCCGCGAAGAACCCGTCGACGTAGGCGGCTTCGTGCGCGAGCAGGAAGTCGCTTCGATCGAGGGGCTTGAAGTCCTCGCGCAGGTGCGTGGCGGCGCTCAGTGGCAAGCTCCGCAGTTGCTCGACGAAGCGTCGCGGCTTCGTCGGGCTCTTGGAGAAGTTGCCTCGGGCATCTGGGCCGGCAACCTCGGGGCGGTAGTAGACATCGACGGTGGGTTGGTGGTGCTGCATCGGTCCTCCTTCACACCACCTTGCAGTGGGGTGCGTGACCGACGCGTGACCGAGCTTGAGCTGCGCTACTCAGTGTCCGCGTAGCCGCCGTCACTCACCGCGCCGAGGACCACGAGACCGGGCGCGAGCCGTGGTCTCTTGCCGACGGGGTAGACCACCCACTCCTCGGGCAACTCGACCCCGAGTGCCCGGAGCTGCACGCCCAGACGCTGCCGCACCTTCCGGAGCGCCGTCTGCTCCGTCCGCCCGTCGCTGCCCATCACGCGCTCGGTGAGCTCCCGGGCGTCGGCGGCGTGTCCGAACAGCAGACACGCAAGCAGTCGAGCCGCGCGAAACGGCAGCGAAGCCCATGCTGCGTCGCCAACGCGCAGCACCGATTGACTGCGGTCCGGCGTGAGGACGAAGACAAAAGCCGGGCGCAGCGTGGGCGTCAGAGAATCGAGCTCCGCGCGCGCCGTCGCCTCGGAGATGCGGACGTCGGCGAGCATCGGATCCGGTCCGACCAGCCGCCAGTGCGTCTCGCGCAGGTACCGCTCCTCCGGTCGACCGCCGCGCCCATCGAGCGGCGCGCGGTCCAGGTCGAGGAAGTATCCCGCAAGCTCGAGCATCGCGAACAGATCGGTCTGAATCGAGACCGCCGTCGGCAGCTCGCTCGCCCCTGCGCGAACGCCACTCCAATCGTCGTATGCATTGGCCGCCTCGCGAAACGTTCGCTCGATCGTCGAACGCGAGGCGCCAAGCGGCTGCAGCAACGCGAGTCGATAAATGCGTGGATACGGGCCGAGCTCACGCTGCCGCGCAGCCTCCGCAAATAGCTCATCCGCATCCTCGAGGCTCTTGCGCGTGCGTGGCTCCCGGAGCAGGAGGTGCGCGAGCCGGTACGCTGCGAGCGCACTCCACGGCACGAGCTCCGGCTCCTCGTGCGCAAGCTCGTAGGCCTCGCGCGCGCGCGCGAGCGCGCTTGAAGAACCGGCGCGCAGAAGCTTACTCGACGCCGTCTCGGTCAGCAGGCGGTTCACGCGCTCGCGGCGCTCGGCAAGGGAGCTCACCGTCGAGAGGATACCAGTGCTGGAACCGTGGCTCGAAATGGCCGGCCGCTGCGGTCCTGCCCCAGACGCTCCAAGTGTGCTCGGTCATCGCCGCTACTGCGCTCGCGCGACGAAGGCGTCGAGCGCGGCCTCGTCGGTTGCCTGGATCAGCACGGGGCGACTGAACGCCCGCAGCGCATCGAGGAGCGACAGGGTGCCGAAGCCCGACTTGTCGGTGGCGCTGAAGCCGAAGGAGTCGGGGCCACGCTGGCATACGTCGTTGACGTTCACCCGCGCGACGAACCTGGTGAGCTTTCGCACCAGCGGGCGG
>Ga0105046_10012751_pt1 | contig 13035 bp, 12 predicted proteins | sample MAT03_FD_78385 | JGI IMG/M metagenome (GOLD analysis project Ga0105046, IMG submission 78385) | Freshwater microbial communities from Lake Fryxell liftoff mats and glacier meltwater in Antarctica - MAT-03 (megahit assembly) | ecosystem: Environmental > Aquatic > Freshwater > Ice > Liftoff... | reverse complement strand
CGCAAGGGATATGATTAATCCATTTCTCCAACTACAACACACTCAGCAGCGATTCGGTCAGGCTGGGCAAGTTTTCGGGCGTGATCCCGGCCACGTTGATGCGCCCGCTGCCGACAATGTAAAGACTTTTTTCTGTCCGTAAGCGATCGACTTGCATCGGTGTTAAACCGGTGTAACTGAACATGCCGGATTGATTGAGCAAAAAGCTGAAGTCTCGTTTCGCACCACCATCACGAAGCGCGTTGACGAGCAACTGTCGCATCGCTTTGATTCGACTTCGCATCTCGGCTAGTTCCTCATGCCACATCGTCTTCAACTCGGGGTCAGCTAGGACCGTTGAGACAATCGCAGCGCCATGGCGTGGCGGATTGCTGTAGTTGCTCCGAATGACTCGCTTTAGTTGACTCATCCCTGCGGTCGCCGAGCGCGCATCAGTCGCGACCATGACTGCGGCTCCGACTCGCTCGCTGTACAAGCCAAAGTTCTTGGAAAATGAACTCGCTACCAACATCTCTGGGCATGACTTTAGCAAACCGCGAAGGCAAGCGGCGTCTTCTTGAATCCCTGTGCCAAACCCTTGATAGGCGAAGTCTACCAAAGGCAACAACCGCTTTTCCGCCATGACATTGCCGATTCGATGCCATTGCTCGGGCGTTGGATCGACGCCGGTTGGGTTGTGGCAACAGGCATGTAACAGGACGACGTCTCCCGGTGATGCTTTGCTGCTTAGGTCGTCGATCATGCCGTCAAAATCAAGCCCAGTGCGCGATGCGTCAAGGTATCGATAGACATGCGTCGCCAAGCCAGCGGCCGCAAAAATGTTGAGATGGTTTTCCCACGTCGGGTTGGAAATCCAAACCGTAGCGCGCGGCATCTGGCCAAACACGAAATCAGCGGCAACGCGAACACCGCCGGTACCACCAGGAGTCTGCACAACGGCTACGCGAGCGGCTTCCACCGCATCCCCAAACAGCAGTTCGCGGACGTGGTTGCGATAGTCTGGTAAACCATCGATCCCAAGATAGGTCTTTGTCTTTTCCGATTCGATAAGCTTGCGTTCTGCCGCCTTGACACACCGCAGCACTGGAGTCTGCCCGGCGGCATCTTTGAAAACGCCGACCGCTAGACTAATTTTCTTTGGGTTAGGGTCGGCCGCGAATGATTCGGCTAGACCAAGAATGGGGTCAGGTGGAGCTTGTGCGATGAATTCAAACATTCTAAGCGGACCATTTTCACCAGTTCGCAGGACTTTTTACCGGACGCTGCGTCGTGGAAATCGAATCGAGGGATAGTGTGAAAAACATTATCATCAGACGACAATACGGGCATAAATCATACCGACCTCTACCGCCTCTGACGAGACCGCTATTCCCACTCCATGCTATGACTTCGTTGTCGTCGGTGCCGGTTCGGCAGGTTGCGTCGTAGCCAGATTGCTGGCCGAACGCGGTTTTTCCGTGGCAATCGTCGAAGCTGGCCCTGACCTACCGATCGATCGAACACCCGCCTTGTACCCTCACTTTTTCGGCTCAAGCCATGACTGGGATTTTGAAACCGTTCCCCAAGCACACCTCGCCAACCGCCGCATTCGCTGGCCTCGTGGACGCGGTCCTGGCGGTTCGACACGCATCAACGCGATGATTTGGTATCCGCCAAGCGACGCGGATTTGGCACGCTTGAGCATTGCCGGTGGACCTGAATGGGCCAGCGACGCGCTTGCCAGTAGCCTCGCTGAAGTCACCGATTGGGTCCGTCCCGAGCCAGCTCGTTGGACTTCGGATGCGACTCTGCATTTTTTAGCGACAACGAAATCTCTCGGGCTTCATGCCAAGCTGTTTTCGCGTATGACGCGTGATGGGCTTCGGCGCACGGCAGCAGACTTGCTCAGTGAGAGCGTCGCAGCAAGCTCCATTACGAGGCTGTACGGCGATGTGCAGAAAATTTGTATCGAGAGCGGATGTGCCGTTGGTATTGAGTTGGCTGCAAGCGGCACCGCAGAGCGTGAATCGATTCGAGCGCATCGTGCTGTCATCATCTGCACGGGTGCCGTTGCGACGCCGTTGCTGTTGATGCGAAGCGGCATCGGTCCACGCGATGTGCCTAAAGCGAACGACGTCGAGCGGGTTGCTGTCGCCCAAGAGGTCGGTTCGAATCTGTGCGATCATCTCATCATGCCTGTCGTCTTCGCCACACGATCACAATCCCGCTTCCCCACCTCGCCAAGTTCTGACGACATCGCGCAGTTCCGAATTGCCAATACGGGACCACTGGCATCCAACCTTGCCGAAGCAGGTGGCGTGTTTTCTCTCCGTCACAATGACGAAGCTTTTCTGGTGCAAGTACATGTTACACCGACGCATTACTTGCTTCATCCTGATGATCGAGCGCCGGCGGCGATGACGATCGGTGTGAATCTGTGCCATCCCCGATCACGAGGCCGAATCGGATTTAACGACGTGCGGCAGACAAGTGTCGACCCTGCATACCTCTGCGACGCCAGCGATCAAGGCAAACTCATTGTCGCCATCGAGTTCGCTCGCTCGCTAGCTCAGCAGCCAACGCTTTCATCTTTTGCGGGCGAAGAGTTGATCCCAGGAAAAAAACGCAACGATTATGACTCACTGATTCGTTCCATCGCTCGCTTTTCGCAAACTCTGTATCATCCCACCGGTACATGCCGCATGGGACTTGATTCGAACTCGGTCGTTAACGAGAATTTAGCGGTACGCGGAGTCGCTGGTTTGCATGTCGTCGACGCGTCTGTCTTGCCAACGATTCCTGCGGTGAACCCCAATGCCACTGTCATGATGCTGGCAATGCATGCGGCAAAGTTGATCGCGAGCTTACCGCTTTAATATCTTTAGCGCGCAGTTCCCGCCCCAACCGCCGCGCACGGCCAAGTGAATGTAAAGCATGGCGGTTGCTTCCAGGTAGCGCGCGTTCGTTAGCCTGCCCGCGTCAACGGGTTCCATCCCTAGTTCGCTGATCAAGCCGGCAACCATCTGTTTCGCGTCACTGTCATCGCCACAATAAAACTGTGTCGCTTTGTGTCCGCTGTAGTTAGGGTCCGCCATGGTTGCGACGCTGCTTGTGTTGAACGCTTTGACGACCCGAGAGCTGGGTGCCCAAGCGGCGATTCGCTCGCCCGCTGAGTCGTCATGACCGAGCAGCAATCCGTCGAACGCCTTATTCAGCGGATTGGTGCAGTCGACAAGTATCGTGCCCGCGAAGTTGCCTGCGTTCTTCAGGATCGATTCCGCCTGGTCATAGGGTCCTGCGTAGATCGTGACGGGAACTTGGCCTGCGACGTCGCTGAGCTGGTCGGTCACTCCGCTCACGCCGGGATGAGAAAGCAACTCTTTCGCACGGTCACTTTCTGGGGAACGGGTCACGAAAGTGATTTCGTGGCCGACAGCAGCCAATCGTCGTCCCAACATTGAACCCACGTTTCCCGTTCCAACAATCGCAATCTTCATCAATTTCGTCTCTAATGTAAGGCAGCTCGCGGAATGCTTCAGAAGGTCCGGCAAAAATATGTTCGGTAAAAAAAGTGGCGCCCCGAAGACCAGACGCTCCATCTTTTACCGAACATTTTTTTGCCGGATAGTCCGAAAATCATAACATGGTTAGATTCTCGATCGCCGCGCATTGACGCTTTCACGACTAGAACCTCGCAAAAACAAGATTCATGGGTCCAAACGAACCGTTGCGCCGTATCGAAAATCCGTGGTCCGAGGGCCAACGGCCGCAAAGCGACTTGCCCAGCGAGGCAATCGGCGAGGATGAACTTCACCGTCCCCAGCCAGCGGACGAGCCGGTTGCTGCGACCGATCCGACCAGTACCAGCACGAACGACGACCTTTACGAGTTGATGCGTCAAACGATCGAGCGGTTGGAAGCCGACAAAACCGCACGTGGGGATTTGAAGCTGCTTTCGCGAACCCTCCGGGAATTGCGGTACGCGTTCAAAGTCTTTCGCCCCTATCGTCGGCGACGCAAAGTCACGATCTTCGGCTCCGCGCGAACGCGACCCGAGCATCCCGATTACATTGCCGCCGAGGGTCTCGCTCGCTTGTTGGCGTGTCACGGCTGGATGGTCATCACCGGTGCTGGCGGCGGGATCATGGAGGCCGGGAACAAAGGTGCCGGTCGCGAGGCCTCGATGGGACTGAACATCATGCTGCCATTTGAACAGCGTGCGAACGATTACATTGACCGCGACCCCAAGCTTGTAACGCTCAAGTATTTCTTCACGCGGAAATTGATGTTCGTGAAAGAGTGCAGTGGAGTCGCATCCGCTCCTGGTGGTTTTGGGACACTGGACGAAACTTTAGAAACACTCACGCTGCTGCAAACCGGCAAGCAAACGATGATGCCGATTGTGTTGCTCGATCAACCTGGAGGCAGCTATTGGCACGACCTTGGCTTGTTCTTCGAAAAGCATCTGCTCAACACGCAATTAATCAGCCCCGCAGACACAAGTCTCTACCGCATCACAGACAATGTCGAGGTTGCGGCTGATGAGATTCTGAAGTTTTATCGCGTGTATCATTCGATGCGATATGTGCGCAACCGTTTGGTTTTTCGACTAACCGAATCGCTGACCAACGAACAGCTCGACACGATCAATGTTCAGTTTGCTGATATCCTGGTCGACGGCGTTTTCGAACAAACCGGTGCCCTTCCGGAAGAGCAAGGCGAAGAAGACTTGATCGGTCTGCCACGCCTCGCATTCCACTTTAACCGCCGTGCGTTAGGTCGGCTGCGAATGTTGATCGATTTCGTCAATGGTCGCAGTGGTTAGCTCAAGTCACCAGCAACGCCTATTCAATCGTCTAAGGCAATCGATAGACGCCATAGGTTGCATTCGACTCATCAGGCGCTAGCGGATACACCTGTACCAATGGGAGTGATTCGCCACTGAATCGTCTGTCAACAATCATGAATCTTGCACCGTATTCTTTCCGGAAACGAATCAGGTCTGGGTACCGCACGGTTACACGGACCGTGCCCAACCGCAAAGGAAACACGTCGTAGAATCGACGTGACCATTCGACCAAGCTTTCGGCATCTTGAGGAACGTCCTTCCAGTTCACGACTTCGGCGCGATTTGCGTACCATTTGAAAGTGTGCTGGTTACGCGGCGTCAACAAGATCTCGTTCTGAGGCAGCGTGCGGTCGACCCACTCGCAAACTGAAATCCAATCCGAGACGACACGTTGACGATTGTCGCTTCGAGTATTCATGCCGACCGCAGAGACGACGCGTCCAGAATCGGTAACGACCGTCATCCGCGTCGTTTCCACGGCGTGCGATCCAACGATCCAAAGCGCGGCAATGGCGACGGCCGCGCGACTGAATTGCAAAAGATACGAGGCACTGATGACGATCGGCAATCGAACCCAGGCTAACGCGAGCGTCAACGGCACGACCGCGTCAGTCAGCCGGAACCAATAGTATCGCAATAATCGAGCTGCCAAATCGGGTTCATACTGCGGCAGCAGGCCGACCATCAGTCCCAAAACTGCAATCGAAACCGCGCCGATCGTGAACGTGCGAATGACGACGAATCGCTGATCACGGCGCAGAATCCAACACGCCAAGCCCGTTACGAAAGTTAAAAAACCGTGGCGAACATACCATTCTTGATTGAGTGCTGACGGCAGCAGATGATGCGTCAATCGCTCGTAAGAATAGATCCGTGCCGCCGCAGTCACCGTTTCGTTGGCAACTCCGTGCGTCAACGCAATCGCCGGATAAACGCCAACCGCCGCAATCAGGCCACCTACAACGAGCGGCATCCACTGCGAGCGGAGGCTCGCTTGATTCCTTCCATGGCACCCGTAAACAAGCATTGCAGCGATGACGGACCATCCGCCGACCAGCACATGAAACGCACTGGCGACTCCCAGCAGTGGCCACACCCAACGCCACTGCCCAACGATCATCATCCGCAAAGCCAGCAGTAAAAATCCGTAGGCAGGCACTTTTCCTTCAATGCCGCCGATGACCCATTCACCGGCAAGATTGAACCCATCGACGCCAGCGAGCCAGATCAACGCAACGGCAAGCACAGCAAGTGGCCGGTCTGTGATGGCAACCGTCAACGCACGCAATCCAATTGCGATGATCGTCCAACCAATCAATCTCCCGACCCAAGCCGATGCTTCGAGCGAAAGCAACGACGTGAATGTACCGAACGTTAAATGAAACAGTAAATGCGGGTTACCTGACGAAGCAAATAGATCCCGCGCGCACCAATTCGGGTTCCAGTAATTCTTGCTCTTGGCAAAGTAATGAGCTTCGTTGATCGCTGGCGGCGCGATGCCGGCCACCGCGAAAAAGAAGGCGACCACAAGCAGCACTTCCCCGGCCGCGACCAGCCAAGATTTCATGTTCGCGGTCATGACAAATCAATCGCCATTCGAATCGCTGCTCGCAGGCTCTTATCACAAGCGACCCCGCGCCACGCGATGTCCATCGCCGTGCCATGGTCGACGGATGTTCGAACGATCGGCAAGCCCAGCGTCACATTGACGGCGTCATCGAACGCCAACGCCTTCAATGGAATCAATCCTTGATCGTGATACATGCAAACATAAACGTCTGTCTTCCTGCGGTGAGTTGGCACAAAAGCGGTATCGGGCGATAACGGACCGATCACGTTCAGCCCCTCGGCTCTGGCGCGGTCGATGGCCGGCTGGATGATGCGTTCTTCCTCTTGGTGGCTGAACAAGCCGTTCTCACCAGCGTGAGGATTCAAACCGCAAACCGTGACGCGCGCCGGACGGCCCAGCGAACGACTGAGCGCTGCAGAACCGAGCCTAATCGCTTGATACACGTTCTCAATGGTGAGCGCAGCCGCAACATCGGCCAACGGAACGTGGATCGTTACCAAGACGCAGCTAATCTCGGGCGACGTCAGCATCATTTGATATTCCTTCGTTCCGGTCATCTCAGCAAGCAACTCGGTATGTCCTGGAAATTCAACGCCAGCGTCATGCCAAGCTTCCTTCTGAATCGGCCCGGTAACGATCGCATCGATCTGATTTCGCATGGCCGCTTCGACGGCAAACCGAACCCACTGGTAAGAAGCCTCGCCCGTGGCAGCGGTCCATTGACCAGGGATCACGTGGTCGGCGGCAAGCGAACCAACCGACAACGTTGCGACACCGTGATCGTGGCCGCTCAGCTTGTCCAAGGCGATGCCCGGTGGGCACTGGATGCCGAGCGACGTGCCGACGCGGTCCAGCAGATTGCCATCACCGATCAAGACAAGCGATGCTTGCGCAGTCGCGGGCCAGTCCGACGCCACGCGCAGCGCCAGCTCCGGACCGATCCCTGCCGGATCCCCGATCGTGATACCAATCCGTTTTGTCGAACTTTTATCCATCACTTCGTTGAAGCCATTGCGTTATCATTCGAAATCAAGTGGGATAGGCTCCAGCCTGTCAGTCCAGAACCGACCAACCGGAAACCATGCGTTACTGTTATGAACGAGTCGCGTTTCAATCGCAACATGCACATTCGCGAATCTATCGAGATCTTCGTGATCTTTGCCACCGCTGCATCGATTCTGTTCGTGGCCGATTATGCCGGCGATGGTGTGAAGCCGTGGTTGGCTTGGCTGGTTGTGATCATTGCATTTGCAAAGACGATTTACTACTTTGCCGAATCGTTGTGGCACCTTTTACAAGCCGCCGCGTGTGATCTTCGCTATCACCGTTTTCTCATGGTGATGGGTTAGAACATGGCCGAAGTCACGATCTCTTTCGCGATTGACTTCAGCGTCCTTAACTTTTCTTTCTTCGGCTACGGCGACATCATCCCTGCTCAAATCCCGTCCAAGATTGTCATGCTGCTGGAGGTGATCACAGCCTTCACGACCGTTATTTTTCTGATTTCGGACTTTGTCAGCATGAAAGATTCGATGCGAAATCGTGATAAACCTTTGTGAAAAAGCAGATTTTTGATTGCAGATTTCAGATTTCAAAATTCAAAATTCAAAATTCAAAATTCAAAATTGAAAATAGACAAATGGTTGAGATCGACCAGGGGGGAAAATGGCCAAGCTGGCGAGCATGAAGCCGACCAGCCAGGGCGTGAGCCAATGACTTGGCTCTAGCGACAAAAGGTGCCGATAACGCGAGGCCCAAATCACATGCTCCGCGACTAAGAACAAGAGTGCGGCGATAGGAAACGGCGGCAACCAAACGATGCCTGCGTTGCCATGCAATAGGCTCTGCATGAGCGTGATGAATTGTGGAATCGACTGGCTGCGAAAGAGCATCCAACCAAACAAAACAATGCCAAACGTGGTCAGCGTCCTAAGAAAAACTTGTGGCTGCGTCAAACGGTTCGCGGCTGACTTGGAAGACAGAAACCGTTCCAGCGACAACGCCAATCCATGCCACGCGCCCCAAGCCACGAACGTCCAAGCCGCGCCGTGCCATAACCCGCCTAGCACCATCGTAATCATTAAGTTCGCGTATGTCCTGACCGTTCCCAATCGATTTCCGCCCAGCGGGATGTAGAGATAATCACGCAACCAAGTCGACAACGTGATATGCCAACGTCTCCAAAAGTCGGCGACCGACGTGGATAAATACGGGTGCGCAAAATTCTCCGGAAGCGAGAAACCGAGCAGCCGGGCCGAACCTACCGCGATGTCACTGTAGCCCGAGAAATCGCCATAGATCTGGCCCGCATAAGCCACGATCGCAATCGCAACCGTTGTTGCTGCATAGAGGTCAGGCGTTGCAAACACAGGATCAACCATCGCTGCCAAATGATCCGCGATCAGCAGCTTTTTGACGAAGCCCCGCAAGATCTGTGTCAGACCTGGATACAGACCAACCAACTCCACGCGAGGTGCGGCAACAAGCTGTGGCAAGAACTCGCTCGCACGAACAATCGGGCCAGCAACCAGTTGCGGAAAAAACGTGACATAGAGTGAGAAATCGAGCAGGCTCCGACAAGGTTCCAAGCGTCTCCGATAAACGTCGATGGAATAGCTCAGTGTTTGAAATGTGTAAAAAGAAATTCCAATCGGCAGAACAATGGACAGCGTGCCCGCGTGCAACCCCCAGGTATCAAGAATCGCTTGAGCGGATTCGATGAAGAAGTTGTAGTACTTGAAGAACCCGAGCACGCCCAAATTCCCAGCGATGCTGAGCCCCAGCAGCATTCGCCGAATCGTCTCATCGGTTGATCTGGCGAGTCCCAGTCCGATCGACCAATCCAAGAGCGTCGACGCAACGAGCAGCCCCAGGAATCGATAGTCCCAGTAAGTATAAAAATAAAAGCTCGCCGCAAGCACGATTAGCTTCCGCGAGGTCGCATGCCCAGTGCAAGCAATCAGCAACACGACGATCGCCAGAAAGATCGGATACTCAGCTTGCGCGAAATTCATGGTTGGTCGCCTTTCGCTCGGCGAAAGTAGCGTTTCTCCGCTGTTTCGCGTAGCGAAAGACGACGAGATGAGACCGCACGATGTTTAGCAAGACGCTCGGCGATCGCTGCTGCGACAAGTCGATTTCCAAATGCGTTCAGGTGGCCAAAGCTAGGCGTACCATTGTGAAACCCTCGCGGCATTCGTCCATCAACCCGATAGCCATCGATAAACGCACTACGCATGTCGATCGCATCAATGTTACTCTCCGCAAGCAATGTCGCGAATGCGTCCCAGGAGGCATCGTCAGGGTGAGTGGTCACGACCCGGTCTAGGATTCGCGGCACCGATGGTGCGTAGACGATCAGCAACCGCTGATCAACTTGCTCGCTGACAAGCTTCAGTCGCTTAAGAACATTGGTAAAAATGTTGGCAGTATCCTGTGACATCGTCACGGTCAAAGCTGCATCGGACGCGTCGCGAACAGGGCCGACCGACCAGCGAAGAGAGCGGCGGGCGCCCGAAGTCGGCTCGAGCATAACGTTTCGAACCGTTTGAAACGCGGCTTCAGCGTGAAGCTTTTTCGCGAGTACAACAGCGGTGGGTGATTCCGCTTGCCAGCTTCCATTGTCAAGGACCGCGTCATTGCTCAGCGATGTCAGGTCTGCTAATTCCGTGATGATCCAAACGTGCGCGATCGGCTGCCAAAGTTCATCTGCGGCGGAGAGCATTCGATTCCAATCCGAAGCGTCCGCCCCCGACCTTCCCATCGGCACGCAATCCAACGATTGCCCATACTGTTCTTGTGCGATGCGAATGACTTGGTTGCTGATTTTTTCCGAATCGTTGACGCAAAATCCTTCGACTTGCGAGTCGCCCCAGATCACGATTCGTTTCGACGCTTGATTGGGTTTCCAGCCGGGCCGACCGTGCGGTCCGACGAGCGTGCTGGCCCAGCCTTCGCTGCGCCATCGAATCACGTCGCCTTCTCGCAGAGTGATCGCAGCAAGTTCAGCATCATTCACGCGAACAAGAATGGAATTGACAATCCAAGGCCCCGCGAACCAAACGCAACTCCACGAGCCAAGCAGTCCAATCAGCCATTGCCGTACCAATCGCTGCGAATGGCCAATGTCTTTCATAGACAAGCGATCAATTCTTTGTTCTTGTTCGGGCGAACCGAATTCGGCAACCGATAGGCACGGTTTCAACGACCACGGGTCCTTGGCGGGTAAGGACTGCATCAATCGCGGACTCGACGTATCGCTTGGCAACCGTTTTTCCGTCGGGACTGTCGTCTAGGGAGCCCATGTAGACAACCTTGCGATCTGCCGCCAGCACATAAAACTCAGGTGTTGTTTTCGCACCAAAAGCGTTCGCGATCCCTTGGGTCGGGTCATACAAATAGGGAAAGGCAAAACCTTTGTCTTTCGATTTTTCTTTCATCGCTGGCATGGCATCCGCTTCGATCGTGTTGACATTGATCGTTATCAGTGCACCGCCAAGTTCCTTGGCTTTGGATGAAAGGGCCATGAGTCGATCTTCCACGTCGACTGCGTAGGGACAGCTATTGCAAGTGAACGCCACGATCACAAACTTTTTCGACGCGACGTCAACATAACTGTGCTTCTTGCCATCGACACCTTCCAGCTCACTCCACTCCGGAGCAACGTCACCAACGCTTAACACTTGGTTGAATTGGCCACCGAGCGACGTCTCGATGATTGCCAAAAACACCAACGCTGCGAACGTTAACTTGTGCGACATGATACTTCAGCTCCAGTGTAGAACAATTGTCCCAATTGTTTTTCGAGCAATTGGGACAATTGCTCTACTCTTATTTTCTGCAAGCGATTGGGACAATTGCCCTACTCTTATTTTCTGTAAGCAATGGGGACAATTGCTCTACTCTTACAGCAGTGTTTCGAGCAACCGTCGCAGCTTTCGCAGTTCGACTCGATGGTCAAGACCTTCCATCGGCGACATGTGAATCGACAACGCGCGGTCGTACTTCTCACGCTCTAATTGCGAAATCAACTTGGCATAGTCAACATCGCCTTGTCCAACACTGACTTGAAACTTGTCGGGCTTGGTGTCGCGCAAGTGAACGTGGTATACGAACTTTAAAATCCTGTCCAAGCTCTTTGCCTTGGCGGGTCCGACGATGTAAACGCTGGGGTCAAGGGTAATTCCTAAACCATCAACATTGTTGCAAAGAACCATCAGCGTATCAGGGTCTTCGCTCAGCCGTCCCAGTTCCGTGCGGACTCCGATCCGCGCTCCTTCGACGGCAGCAATGTCAACCAAACGCTGCAAGTGTTCAACTTCTTCATTGAATGGCGTGCCCAGTTCGGCTGATGGGACCGTCAGGGTGACAACCTTGGTTGCCTTGGCGATCCGGCAGATATTGGCGAAGTCGGCGTAATGTTGCTCCCCGGTCGAAGCCAACTGCACGCTGTAGCCGACGATGTCCAGCCGATGGCCGTGGCGAAGCAATTGCGCCGAGCGTTCAACGTCGACCAGCAATTCGCTTGGCTTGACGTGGCCGCCGTCCTCGTGAAGTGCGATTTCGATGGCGACAAAATCGAGGTCGTAAAGAATTTCGATGGTCTCGGCTAGTGTTTTGCCGGGCCAACATTCGGTCGAAGCGGAAATGAGCATCCGTAGAATCCTTCCTGAGTTTTAACTTGCGTAGACCCCGTAGCTTAGCGACTTAGCAGCCCGGCACGAAACCCCGGTCTCGGCACATCCGGACGATTCTGGCAAGACTTTCACGAATGTTGCTTCGATAGCATTGTCGCAACGGTTCCGAATCTTCAGGAGTGGATCAAAATCGCAATGAATGGACAAGTAGTTTCAATTTTTAACGATTTCTGCCACGGCAGAAACGACCGTCGAGGTCGTTTTTTACTTAGCTGACCAGAACGGATTGAATCAATCGACCAATATTCGACGAGACGATTACGATCAACTTAGAGCCACGCTTCACAATTGTGTGTAGCATGGACCGGCTGCGCAGAATCGCGAATGCCGTCCCGACTTTCGCATGCACCTGCTTGGCAAGATCAGCTGGGTCAAGCAACTGAATCCAGCACGGGCAGAGAAGCTGAAGAAGGTCTTTGAAGAAATTGATTCACGCTAGCTAGTGTCTGTCCACAAACAAATTTGCATCGAGAAAACACGGAAAAAAATACGAAAAACGCCCCCTGAAGATCGAACCTTTTGAAGGGTTCACGCGTTGAATTTGTCAGCAAAACAAACATTCATCGCAAAATCTTCAAGGAGCAGTACGGATGCGAAAGAGCTATGAAACCCAGCTGCGATTCGGGCTTTGCCCCGTCTATGACTTGGAACTCAATCTCAATTGCCGAGACGAGATTGTACCAATCCTAGCAGCGTTGCAACGCCTCTTCACGTAGCCGCTACTCAGGGCCAAGCTCTGTCGTTTGATTGCGAACGATATGAACCCAGATTCCAGACGCGATGTCGGACGGCCTGGCTTTGATGATTGGCAAGTGATTGTCCTTGCCGTCGTTCGGCATGCGTGCAACCTTGACTACGACAAACTGCAGAACCTCGCCGAAGAGCATCACAGTCTCAGGCTAATCATGGGGATTGGTGATTGGGACAAGACTACGAGTTTT
>Ga0105046_10012750_pt1 | contig 13036 bp, 6 predicted proteins | sample MAT03_FD_78385 | JGI IMG/M metagenome (GOLD analysis project Ga0105046, IMG submission 78385) | Freshwater microbial communities from Lake Fryxell liftoff mats and glacier meltwater in Antarctica - MAT-03 (megahit assembly) | ecosystem: Environmental > Aquatic > Freshwater > Ice > Liftoff... | reverse complement strand
GACCCCGAGACTGGTGAATACCTGGCGGCGCGGCGCAAACGTGTCGCGCATCTGGTGGCCACGCTGCCCGGCGCGCTGAACCTGAACCAATACGCCAACCCGGCCAACCCCGCCGCCCACCGCGACGGCACAGTGGCCGAGATTCTGGACGCACTGCACAACCGGCTGGACTGGCTGATCGTGTCAGTCAGCACTTGCGGCACGCTCAAAGGCGCGCGGCAAGCCATCGACCAGCGCGGTCTGAAGACGCGCATTCTGGCCGTGGACGCCGCCGGCTCGGTGCTGTTTGGCCAACGTGGCTTGCGGCTTTTGCCCGGGCATGGCGCAGGCACCGTGCCAGAGCACATGGGCCCCGGTCTGGCCGACGCAGCCACGCTGGTCAGCGATGCCGATTGCGTGGCTGGCTGCCGCGCTTTGGTGGCCACCGAGGCGGTGCTGGCGGGTGCTTCTGCAGGCGGCATCGTCACGGCGATGCAGCGCCTGGCGCACCTGTGGTCAGACGGCATGCGGGTGGCCGCGATCCTGCCCGACCGGGGCGAGCGCTACCTCGACACCGTGTATGACGACGATTGGTGCCGGCGCCACTTGGGTGCCGTGCCCGCTTTGACAGGGCTGCAACCCAAGCCGGTGCGCCAGGCGGCAGAGGCGGAAAGAGCAGAAATGGCGCCAGGAGATCCACAAGCGCCAGGAGCTCCGCAAGCGCCAGGAGCTGCGCAAACGTCAAGAGCTCCACAAGCGCCAGGAGCTCCGCAAGCGCCAAAGGCGCCAAGAGCGCCAAAAGCTCCAGAACCTCCCGAACCCTACAAAGGCCCTCCTCCAACCCCCCCTCACGCCGCCCGGCCAACACGCCCATGCCGACCCCGCAAGACCCCCACCGCCGCGCCCTGACGCTGCTGAGCGCCGGCGATGTGGCAGCGCAATTGCAGGGCCGTGAGCGGCAACTGATCGATCTCGTGGCGCAGGCCTATGTCACGCATGGCCGGGGTGAGTCGTGCCTGCCGCAGTCAGAGTTCTTGCGCTTTCCCGGCCGGGGTCTCGATCTCGCGCGCGAACGGATCATCTCCAAGGCCGGCTATCTGGGCGGGCCGCACCCGGTGGCAGGCATCAAGTGGATCGCGTCATTCCCCGACAACGTGGCCCAGGGTCTGCCGCGCGCTTCTGCACTGATGGTGCTCAACTGCCTGCAAACGGGCCGCCCGACCACGGTGATGGAAGGATCCTTGATCAGCGGCCAGCGCACCGCCGCAGGCGCCGCACTGGCAGCCCGCTGGCTGCACGCTGGCCCGGCCTACGAGGCTGTGGGCGTGATCGGCTGCGGCCCGATCAGCAGTGAAACACTGCGCTTCTTGCGTGCCGATGCGCGGCCCATCGGGCGCATCGTGCTGTTCGATCTGGACCGTCAGCGCATGCAGGCCTGCGCCGCCCAGCTGCGCGACAGCCACTTTGGCGGCGAGCTGCAGTTGGCCAGCAGCGCAGAAGCGGTGCTGGGCGCTTGCGACCTGGTGATGTTGGGCACCTCGGCGGTCGAGCCCAGCGTGCACACGCTCGCCATGTGCAGCGCCGGCAGCACGCTGCTGCATGTGTCTTTGCGCGACTTCAGTGTTGAAGCGGTGCAGCAGGCCGACAACCTGGCCGACGACATCGGCCATGTGCTGCAGGCCCAGACATCTGCGCACCGCACGATGCAGGCGCTGGGCCACAAGAACTTCATGCGCGCCACACTGGCCGATGTGATCGAAGGCCGCGCAGCGCCGCGCGTGGGCGGGCGGCCGGTGATGTTTCACCCCTTTGGCCTGGCGGCACTGGATCTGGCGTTTGCGCAGTTCGTGGCGCAGGGCTGCGCTGCGGCGGGTGCGGGCACGGTGGTGCCTGACTTTTTGGTCTGAAGTCCTTCATGCCCAGTCTCACGCCCGCTCTCACGCCCATCTTCCACATGTCCGAAGACATTCCATCCCTGCAACGGCCCTTTGAAGGATTCAGGCTGGCCTGCGCTCGCTACCCGGACGAAGTGGCGCTGGAATGGGGCAAGGTCTGGCCTGCCCGGGGCCAAGTGCGCTACGCCGAGCTGGACCTGTTTGTGCGCCGCCTGGCGCGGCTGAGTTTTGCGGCCACACAGGCCACCGCAACACAAACCCCCGCAACAGCGGTTGCTGAGGATCGGGCAGCAAACCGTGCAGCAGCCCCACGCATCGGCGTGCTGGCGGCCCGCTCGCTGTGCGCCTATGGCGGCAGCCTGGCGGTGCTGGCCAGCGGTGCGGCGATGGTGGCACTGAACCCGGCCTACCCGGCAACGCGCAACGCCGAGATTCTGCGCCGTGCCGGGGTCCAGGTTTTGCTGGTGGGAGAAGAAGGCTTGCCTGCCCTGCAGGCGCTGCAGGCACTGCCGGCCGATGAAGCCGCAGCGTTGCAGCATGTGATCGCGCCTTGCTCGGATCGCGCAGACTGGGCCAACGGCTGGCCCTCCGTGATGGACCGCAGCGATCTGCTGGCCGCAACGCCGATGAGCGACGCCGAGACCGATCGGATCCACCACGGGCCCCTGCGCGCCGAAGACCCGCAACTGGCCTACATCGTCTTCACCAGCGGCAGCACCGGCCAGCCCAAGGGGGTGGCGATCAGTCAAGGCAATCTGGGTGTCTATATGCGCAACTTTCGTGCGCTGGCTGCACCGCTGCCCAGCGACCGCGTGGCCACCACCTACGAGCTGAGTTTCGATGTCGCGCTGCACGACATGCTCAATGCCTGGTGGAGCGGCGCCACGCTGGTGGTGATGCCGGAACGCGCCATGTTGGCGCCGGCGCGCTTCATCCTCGACCAACGCATCACCGTGTGGTTTTCGGTCGCCAGCTTTGCGATGCTGATGCACAAGCAAGGCGTGTTGCAGCCCGGCACGTTTGCCGGTCTGCGCCACAGCTTGTTGTGCGGCGAGGCGCTGCCGATGGCCACCGCGATGGCCTGGAGCGCAGCAGCGCCCAACAGCACGCTGTACAACGTCTACGGCCCGACTGAGACGACGATGGAGCTGGCCTTTTACCGCTGGCGCAGCGGCCATTCGGAACGTCATTGCCAGCGCGGCGTGGTGCCCATCGGCGTGCCTTTTGCTGACCACAAGCATGTGCTGCTGGACGAGCAGCTCCAAGAGGTGGTGGGCGCCGGCAGCGGCGAGCTCTACATCCAGGGCCCGCAGGTGGGCCAAGGCTACTGGGCCGACGAGGCCCAGACAGCACACAGCTTTGTGACCCTGCCCGGGCGCAGCGGGCGCTGGTACAAGACCGGCGACCGTGTCGAGCGCGACACCTTGGGCGACCATCACTTCATCAGCCGGGTTGACCTGATGGTCAAAGTGCGTGGCCACCGCATCGAACTGGGTGAAGTCGAATACGCACTGCGGCGCGCCAGCGGCGTGGATCTGGTGGCGGTGGTGCCGCGGCCGGCCAGCAGCCCAGGCCCCGCCAACGTTGCAGACAGCGCATGGACCGTGGGCAACGACTGCATGGCCCACAACAGCGCTGACGGCGGCGACAGCAACAGCAACAGCAACAGCAACAGCGACAGAAACAGCAAACCCTGCAACACCGCCTTGCCCGACAGCCAGGGCCTGGTGGGCTTCGTCTGCGCGCCCTGCGCTTGGAGCCCTGCCAAGCTGCGCCAACGTCTGCAGGCGCTGTTGCCCAAAGCGATGTGGCCCGACACGATCCATGTGCTGGACGCCTTGCCGCTCAACGCCAACCGCAAGGTCGACCGCGCCGCGCTGGCCAAGTTTTTGTTGCAACCCCATACAAATGGCCAGTCCAAAGACGGCCCGCAGGCCCTATCTTCGTGATTGTCGAAGCGTGCGCTCACGTTGATGGTCGTGCACGCCCAGGCTGAACCTCAAAACCCTTGCCGATGCCCACCTCCCTGCGCCCCCTGCAAAGCGGTGACCACGCCGAAGTCCAGGCGCTGTTTGCCCGCCACGGCTGGCCGCAGCGCAGTCCGGCGGGTTGGCTTTGGGCCTTGCACCACAACCCGGCAAGGCTGCAGGCGGGTGCCGAAGCCGGCTGGGTGCTGCAGCACGAGGGTGCGCTGGTGGGTTTCCTGGGCAACCTGCCGCAGACCTACCACCTGGACGGCCAGAGGCTGGTCGGAGCCACCTGCACCTCTTACGTGGTGGACGACAAGCAGCGCGCGCACAGCATCAAGCTGATGCAGGCCTTTGCCGCGCAGCCGCAGGTCGCTTTTTTGCACTCGGCCACCGCCAACCGGCACAGCGCTGCGGTCTACAAGCTCTTCAGATTCAAAGCGCTGACTGACCCGCGAGCCAACTTCTTGATGCGCTGGGTGGCCAGCGACAGCGCCTTCCTGCATTGCGCCATGCTGGCCAAAGGCCTGGCCTCGCCCGCGTTGGCCCGACCGGTCGCACGCCTGGCTGCCCCCGCCTGGCGCTGGCTGCGGCAGGCCAAAGGCTGGAGTTCGGTGCCGCAAACACCTTACGCGGGCAGCAGCTCTAAAGTGGCAGCCGATCAACTGGCGCCCGGCGGTGATCTGGCAGCGTCGTGGGACCTGTGGGCACAAGCCATGCACAACGGGCCCGGCCTGCAGCTCGACCGCTCAGCCGCCAGCCTGGCCTGGCGCCTGGCCGACCCTGACCAAGCCGGCCAGCTGGCCTTGATTGCGCTGCGCGACGAACAGCAGCGCTTGCAAGGCATGTGCTTGCTGCGCGCGCTGGCCGAACACCCCAGCCGGACCCCACGCGCCGAGTTGATCGATTGGGCCGTGCTGCAGCAAACCCCGCTGCAGGCCTGCGCGGCGCTGATGGCCGCAGCGGTGGGCTGGGCGCAGCAGCGCGGCTTGCCGATGCTGGACGCCAAACGTTTCACGGGCCAGGCTGCCGATGTGCTGTCGCTGCTGAAGCCCGCTCTCAGCGCCTTGCCTGGGGATGCCAACTGGGTGCTGACACGCCACGCTGCCTTGAAGCAGCAACCCGGTGCCGGCCTGCCTTGGGCGATGACCGGCGCCGATGGCGACGACTGGTTTGTGGTGTTTGGCGGCGCAGGCGGCGCAGGCGGCGCAGACGGCCCTTCAGCCCGGGCTGATCTCGACCTGGCCCACGCTGAGCAAGGCACGGTGCAACTGCGTCACCAGCTCGGCGACAGTGCCGACAGCGCTGGCGTCAAAACGCAACATGTCGATCTCGGCGCCGGTCCGCTGCTCAACGGCAGCCACCAGATCGAAAAGCGCCAGGCTGTCCAACAAGCCGCTGTCGAAAACCAGCAAGTCTGAAGCCAGGGGCAACGGCCCGCCCAGCGCACGCTGGCGCTGCTCCAGCAACTCGACAACCGCATGGGCGACGGGACACTTCGAATCATCCATAGCGGCAGTGTAGGCGCGGCCATCAGCGTTCGCCCGCGAAAGTCCGGTCTGAAAACAGGCCATCACCGGCCATAGTCGGCCACAACCGGCCACAACCTGCCATAACGGGCCATCACCGGCCGACAGCCTGAAAGCCGAAACCTGAAAGAGGGCGGCCACTGACCCAAGCCGAGCCGGCTCGGAAGCCTTTACAGCGCGCCTCACAGCCAGCCCTGCTAACGTGCCCGTCTGCCAAGGTCATTCTTTGCCCCGGGCCTGGCTGTTCAACCCGCGGCGCAAGGCCTCCCCTGATGGCCAAGTCCACACGCGATTGGAGAACCCCATGAAAGCCCAGACCCTCCTCGACACCATCGGCAACACGCCGCACATCCGCATGCAGCGCCTGTTTGGCGCCAGCCACGAGGTGTGGATCAAGAGCGAACGCGCCAACCCCGGCGGCAGCATCAAGGACCGCATCGCGCTGGCGATGGTGGAAGATGCAGAGCAGCGTGGTTTGCTCAAACCCGGCGCCACCATCATCGAGCCGACCTCGGGCAACACCGGCGTGGGCCTGGCGATGGTGGCCGCCGTCAAAGGCTACAAGCTGATCTTGGTGATGCCCGACAGCATGAGCATCGAGCGCCGCCGTCTGATGCTGGCCTACGGCGCCAGTTTTGAGCTGACGCCGCGCGAAAAGGGCATGAAAGGCAGCATCGCGCGCGCCGCCGAGCTGGTGGCCAGCACGCCGGGTGCATGGATGCCGCAGCAGTTTGAAAACCCCGCCAACGTCGAGGTGCATGTGCGCACCACGGCAGAAGAGATTGCTGCCGACTTCCCTGAAGGCATCGATGCGCTGATCACCGGCGTGGGCACCGGTGGCCACCTCACGGGCTGCGCGCAGGTGCTCAAGGCCCGCTGGCCCCGGTTGAAGGTCTTTGCCGTGGAGCCCAGCGCCAGCCCCGTGATCAGTGGTGGCTCGCCATCACCGCACCCCATCCAGGGCATCGGTGCCGGCTTCATCCCCGCCAACCTGCACACCCGGTGGCTGGACGGCACGATCCAGGTCGAAGCCGAAGCGGCACGCGAAATGGCCCGCCGCTGCGCCAGCCAGGAAGGCATGCTGGTGGGCATCTCCAGCGGCGCCACCTTGGCTGCGATTGCGCAGAAGTTGCCCGAGCTGCCCGAGGGCAGCCGGGTGCTCGGCTTCAACTACGACACGGGCGAGCGCTATTTGTCGGTCGAAGGTTTCTTGCCGGGTTGAAAGAGGACCTGAACGTGGGCGGCCACCTGCCTCAACCGCGCAACACCCGCAACACCCGCAACATGCTCAACCCGCGCAACCCGAGCAGCCTGCGCGGCTGGCGCTGGCCGGCTTGGGTTGCCGGCGTGCTGCTGCTGTCGCTGATGGGGCCCTTGGGCGTGATGGCCTTTGGCGACATCGACCTGCAAACACCCTGGCACCGCAGCACACGCGACAGCACCGGGCAGGCGCCCGACCCCGCGCTGGTGCACGAGGCCGTGGTGCAGGTCTATGGCGCACGCACGGTGCGCTGGCGCGGCGCCTTTGCCATCCACCCCTGGATCGCCGTCAAACGCGCTGGCGCCGACAGCTACACCGTGTACCAAAAGATCGGCTGGCGCGCCTACCGTGGCGGCGACGCCGTGGTGCTTTCGCAGACCGCAACACCTGACACCCACTGGTACGGCGCGGCGCCGCAACTGCTGGCCGAGCGGCGCGGCGCCGAGGTCGAAGCGCTGATCGACCGCATCGAAGCTGCCGTGGCGCGCTACCCCTGGGGCGGTCAATACCGCCTGTGGCCCGGCCCCAACAGCAACACTTTCGTCGCTCATGTGGCACGACAGGTGCCCGAGCTGGGCCTGGACTTGCCGCCCACCGCCATCGGCAAAGACTATCTGGGTGCCACCACGCTGCTCGCCCCAGCGCCCAGCGGCAGCGGCTGGCAGCTCTCGCTGGGTGGCCTGGCGGGCGTGACGGTGGCGCGCGAAGAGGGCCTGGAGATCAATCTGCTGAGCCTGAGTTTTGGCATCGACGTCAACGACGGGCGGCTGCGGCTGCCCGGGCTGGGCAGTTGGCCGACAAGGTAGCGGTGGTCGAGCTCGGCCGACATCACGTGCAGCGTGTCGCCGCGCTGCGGCTCGCAGTGTGCCGCGCCCTGATTGTTCCGGGCAAGCGCTACACTTTTCTGGCTCCCTGGCATCTCGACCCATTCCGTGAAGCGCTTTCGCATCATCGCCATCACCACAGCAGCCGGGCTGCTGACCGCCTGTGCCACCCGGCCCACGATCGACGGCGCCCGCGACGGCCCGCCACTGAGCTTGCCCGCTGGACTTGAACAGACACTCGACGCCGTACCGCGCGTGGAGACACTGCGCATCGGCGGACCCAACAAGCCCTACGAGATATTCGGCGTGCGCTACGTGCCGATGACCGACGACCTGCCGCTGCAAGAAAGCGGTTTGGCGTCGTGGTACGGGCGCAAGTTCCACGGCCGCCCGACCTCCAACGGCGAGGTCTACGACATGTTGGGGATGACGGCAGCGCACAAGACGATGCCGTTGCCCAGCTTTGCCCGTGTGCGCAATCCTGCCAACGGGCGCGAGATCATCGTGCGCATCAACGACCGCGGGCCCTTTGTCGCTGGCCGCGTGATCGACCTGAGCTACACCGCCGCGCTGAGGCTGGACTTGCTGCGTGGCGTGGCGCCGGTGGAGGTGCAGCGCATCACGCATGCGCAGATCAGAGCGATGCAGCAGTCACCTCCCAGGCCGCGGGCCCCCCGAGTGCCACTGATTGCGCCACAAACCGGGCCACAAATTGCGCCACAAGTTGCGCCGCAGAAAGACCCCGAAGCACTCGACCGCTTGATCGACTCGCTGGCTGCCACCGCGCCCGCCGCCGCCCAGCCCTGAGCTCGCGCGGACGACTCGCAAGCACACCTTCCAAGCACACCTCGCAAGCAGATCTCGCAAGCACACCTCCCAATTTCAGCGCCCGGAGACATCAGCCATGGCCAGCAAGAAGACACCACGCGCCCAGCCCAGCGGCGCCATCACTTTTCTGGTGCCCGGCCAACGCAGCACCGAGCGCAGCGCAGCGCGAGCCCGGACGCCGCTGCCGGTGGCCGGTGATCTACCCGGTCAGTTGAAGGATTCGGTGCGCCTGTCCACCACCCGCACTGCAGGCGCCGAGCCGGTGCGCGTGGTGGCCGTGCCGGGCCGGGACGTCGTGGTGCTGCGTCTGGCAAACGGCCCGACTCTGTTGCTGCACCCGGAAAACGCGCGTGATCTGATGTTGGCCCAAGGCACCGTCACGCGCACTGCCAGGTCGGGCACCAGCGCTGCAGCAGATGACGGCATCACCGTGCCGATGCAATTGCGCTGGCGCGGCTTGGAGCAAGCCGCGCCCACCCGCAGCGGTGGCTTTCTGGGCCAGGTGCTGCTGAGCGCTTTCGAGCTGATCACGGGCCTGGCCAAAGAGCCGGCAGCGCGCCTGCTCGCCACCCAGGTGGTGAAGAAACTGGACAGCCAGGTCGAAGCCGGCGTCTACGCGCTGAACCCCGCTGCCCTGCCAGCGCTCAAAGGCAGCGGCAAGCGGCTGCCCCTGGTGCCCAGCGCAGCCAACCCGGCCAGCGAGCCGCTGCTGGTGCTGATCCACGGCACCTTTGTCGACACCCACAGCACTTTCGGCAAGCTGTGGGCACTGCACCCGCAACAAGTGCAGGCGCTGTTCAATGCCTATGCTGGGCGCGTCTATGCACTGGATCATCCCACGCTGGGCGTGAGCCCGATCGCCAACGCGCTGACGCTGGTGCAAGCGCTGCCTGCCGGCGCGCGGCTGCACCTCGTCACCCACTCACGCGGCGGCCTGGTGGCCGAAGTGCTGTGCCGGCTGGCCAGCCAGCCCACGCTGGGGCCGGCTGACCTGGCCTTTTTTGAAGGCCGTGCATTTGCCGCCCAACGCGCGGAGCTGCAAGCGCTGGCCCAGACGATGCGCGACAAAGGCATCCAGGTGCAGCGGGTGTTGCGCGTCGCCTGCCCGGCGCGTGGCACGCTGCTGGCCAGCAAGCGGCTGGATGCTTATCTGTCGGTGCTGCAATGGTCGATCCAGCTGGCTGGCGTGCCGGTGCTGCCGCAGTTGCTGGATTTTCTGGCCGAGGTGGCACGCCGCCGCGCCGACCCCGAAGAACTGCCCGGGCTGGCCGCGATGATCCCCGACACGCCACTGCTGAACTGGCTCAACGGCAGCACCGAGCCGGTGGCCGGTGAGCTGCGGGTGCTGGCCGGCGACCTGGAAGGCGACAGTTTGGGCAGTTGGCTGAAGACCTTGCTGGCTGACGCCTACTATTGGACCGACAACGACATCGTTGTGCAGACACGCAGCATGTACGGCGGCAGCCCGCGTCTGGGCGGCGCGCAGTTCTTGCTGGACCAGGGCGCCCAGGTCACGCACTTCAACTACTTCGTCAACGAGCGCAGCGTGGCTGCGCTGGTGCAAGGCCTGACACAAGACGCACCGGCAGGATTCAGGCCGATCGGTCCGCTTTCCTGGGCGGGACAGGACGCCGGGGGTCTGCGCGCCAACCTGCGCGCGCGCCAGGACGGTCGCACCGCCAGCGAGCTGCCGGCGGTGTTTGTGTTGCCGGGCATCCTGGGCAGCCACCTGAAGGCCGACGGCCATCGCATCTGGCTCAGTCTGCGCTTGGTGGGCGGCCTGTCCAAGTTGCAATACACGGGCCGGGCCGATGCCGTCGAGCCTGACGGGCCGGTGGGCCTGGTTTACGACAGCTTGTGCGAATACCTCTCGGACAGCCACGAAGTGATCGCCTTCGGCTTTGACTGGCGCCGCCCGATCGAAGAAGAAGCGCAACGCCTGGCCGACGCGGTCGAGCAAGCGCTGGACGCCCGCGCCGCCAGCCAGCAGCCGGTGCGTCTGCTGGCGCACAGCATGGGTGGCGTGCTGGCCCGAACCCTGCAGTTGGAGCGGCCGCAGACCTTTGCACGCCTGATGCAGCATGCCGACGCGCGGCTGCTGATGCTCGGCACACCCAACGGCGGCTCTTGGGCACCGATGCAGGTGCTCTCGGGTGACGACACCTTCGGCAACGCGCTGGCGGCCTTTGGCTCACCGCTGCGCGACCACCAAGCGCGCCAGATGATGGCCGAGATGCCCGGCTTCATCCAGTTGCAGGCTGCGCTGGACGACCCCCGGCTGCAGCTGCACCAGGCCAGCACCTGGGCCAAGCTGGCGGCTGATGATCTGCAGCAGGTGCAAGACAACAACTGGTGGCACCGCCACGCCGGTGAGCAGCAGGACGCTGCCTACGCCTGGGGCTTGCCACCCCAGCAGGTGCTGCAGCAGGCGCGCCGCTTGCGCCAGCGGCTGGACCAGCAACTGGCGCAGGATCTGGCCGGCATGGCAGCGCGCATGCTGCTGGTGGTGGGGCGGGCCCGCTTCACGCCGGCAGGCTTCGAGGTGGGCGAGCAAGGCTTTGTCTACCTCAACGCCAGCCATGCGCCCGCGACAGGCAACGGCGCCGGCGGGGCGGCCGTCACAGGCGCCGACAGCGCGGACAGCACCGGCGCCAGTGGCGACGGCCGCGTGACCCTCGAATCTGCCCGCCTGGCCGGCGTGCGCACCTGGCAGATGGACGCCGATCACGGCAGCCTGCCGCAGCAACGGCAGCACTTCAAGGCCCTGTTGGAGCTGCTGCAAAGCGGCGACACCGACAAGCTGCAGCGGCTGGCCGACTGGGCACCGGCCAGACGCGGCGCGGGTGCGGGTGCGGGTGTGGGTGAGGGTGTGGGGCCAGCCGCCAGAGTCCCCGCAGCGGCCACCGCCCGAGGCCTGGTGCCCAGCCGGCCCTCACGTGCGCGCGCCAGCGCCAGGCCAGCCGAGCAAACCGATCAAGTGCTGCGCAGCCTGCCCTGGGCTGCTGAATCAGCAGCGCGCCCGCAAGACGCCGACGCGGGCCGGCCGCTGCGCGTGCGGCTGCTCAACGGCAACCTCAGTTTTGCGCGCCTGCCGCTGCTGGTGGGCCACACACGCTCACTGTTGCTCACCGGCACCGAGAGTGCAGTCAACGCGCTGCTGGGCGGCGCGATGCAGGAAGCACTCAACGCCGGTCTGTACCCCGACGCCCCGGGCTCGCACCAGGTCTTCGTCAACACCCGCCCGCAACCCGACAACCCCTGGCAGGCACCCCAACCGCCGGGCGTGGTGGTGGTGGGCCTGGGCGAAGAAGGCAAGCTCAGCGAGCAGGACCTGCGCACAACCGTTCGACAAGGCGTGCTGGCCTGGGCGCAACGGGTGGCAGAGCAACAAAAAAGTGCTGCCGGCCCGACGCCCGATCGCATCGACCTGGCCGCCACCTTGATGGGCAGCGGCGGCATGGGCATGAATGCGGGCACCGCCGCGCGCGCCATCGCCCAGGGCGTGCACGAGGCCAACCAGACGCTGGCCCGGCCTGGCAACGGCCCCGGTCAGCTCACCCGGCACACCCAGCACACCCAGCACACCCGTTGGCCCGCCATCGGCACGCTGACGCTGGTCGAGCTGTATCTGGAGCGCGCCTCGGACGCCTGGAGCGGCCTGCAGGTGCTGGCCGCAGCAGCACCTGGCAGCTATGTCATCCAGCCCACCATCGACAGCGGCAGCGGCCCGCTGCGGCGCCAGATCGACAGCGGCTACCGGGGTGCGGACTACGACTTCATCGCTGCCACCGGTGCCAGCAGCCATCGCAGCACGGCGGCCGGCACCCCCGGCGACGGGCACGGCGGACCGCCGGACAGCGGCCAGGGTGACGCCGACACCATCCAGTTCACGCTCGACACCAAACGCGCGCGCACCGAAGTCAAGGCCCAGACGACACAGGGCCGGCTGATCAGGCAGATGGTGGCGAGCGCCTCTCAGGCGGCGCAAAACGACCCGCGCATCGGCCGCACCTTGTTCCATTTGCTGGTGCCGCAAGAGGTCGAACCCTTCTTGAGCGGCACCAGCCGCATGCTGCTGGAGCTGGACGACCAGACCGCTTCAATCCCCTGGGAGCTGCTCGACACCGGGCCAGACCCCAGCAGCCGCGAGCAGCCCCCGCCATGGGCCATCCGCACCCGCTTGCTGCGCAAGCTGCAGACGCGCGACTACCGGGCGCAGGTGCAAGACGCCAGCCGCGACGACGCCGTGCTGGTGATCGGCGAACCCGCTGCCGACCCCCGGCGCTACCCCCGGCTGCCCGGCGCTCTGCGTGAGGCTCAGGCGGTGGCGCAGGCCTTTGCGCAGCACAGCGGCGGCGACGCGCGACTGACCGCGCTGCTCAAGCACAACAGTGCGGCAGAGGTCGTCAACGCGCTGTTCGAGCAGCGCTACCGCATCGTGCACATCGCCGGCCACGGTGAGCCGGTGCAGCGCGCGCCAGCACCCTCGCAGGCCTTGATCAGCAAAGGCGGCGTGGTGCTGTCGGACGGCTGCTTTCTGGGTGCCGACGAGATCCAGAACATGCGCGCCGTGCCCGAGCTGGTGTTTGTCAACTGCTGCCACCTGGGCGCGCTGGACAGCGTGCCCACGCCATCGGGTGAGCGCCAGGCCGTCAACCGCGCAGAATTCGCCTGGGGCGTGGCGCAGCAATTGATCGACATCGGCGTGCGCTGCGTGATCGCTGCGGGCTGGGCCGTCGACGACGAACCCGCT
>Ga0105046_10012747_pt1 | contig 13038 bp, 11 predicted proteins | sample MAT03_FD_78385 | JGI IMG/M metagenome (GOLD analysis project Ga0105046, IMG submission 78385) | Freshwater microbial communities from Lake Fryxell liftoff mats and glacier meltwater in Antarctica - MAT-03 (megahit assembly) | ecosystem: Environmental > Aquatic > Freshwater > Ice > Liftoff... | reverse complement strand
GTCTACAACCGCGTCGAAATATTGCTGACCACGCATGATGCCAATGGGCTGTCGGTGCGCGATATCGATCTGGCGAACGCGATCGAGCGCCTGCTGTAACGCGTCCATACGCCGCCCTTCCCTCCCCATTGTGCGCTGCCTGCACTCGCGTTAGGGTGCGGCATGAGCAACGGCCAGATGGAGCATTTATGGCGGTTGGCATAGCACGGGATCGGCCATGCGGGATGTTGATTGCGCTTGCCTCCCGCCTGCCGCCAACCTGCCCTGAACGCCTCGCCAGCGCATGTCCTTATCAAAACCATCCCTCGACCGCGCCTGCATGAACTGGCCGGCGCGCCAACAGGAGAGAATGCATATGTCGCAAGACACCCCCAATCTGGTTGACGAGGCGGCCCAGTCTACCACTGCGCTGGGGCCTTTGATGGGGCTGGCGCGTGAGGATTTCATGGGGGCCATCGCGCTGCTGCTGCGCGAAACCGCAAGCGATCCGGCGCGCACCTTTCGCCATGCCCAGGCGTTCTCCGAAGATGTCGTCAAGATCATGACCGGCCAGTCCGAACTGTCGCCCGATCCCAAGGACAAGCGCTTCATGGACCCGGCGTGGCGGTTCAACCCGTTCTTCAAGGCAGGCGCGCAATATTTTCTGGCCGTGCAAAAGGGTATGAAGACCTGGATCGACGAACTGGAACTCGATGCGCTGGAGCGCGACCGCGCCAATTTCATCTCGGCGATCATCATCGATGCGCTGGCACCGACCAACAGCCTGATCGGCAACCCTACCGCGCAGAAACGGATCGTCGATTCAGGCGGGCTGTCGCTGCTCAAGGGGCTGAAAAACGCTTATAACGACATGATGTACAACGACGGCATGGTCAGCATGGTCGATAAAAGGCCGTTCAAGCTGGGTGAGAATGTCGCTTGCTCGAAGGGCAATGTCGTCTTTCGCGACGAGATCATGGAAGTTGTCGAATACGCGCCGACCACCGACACCATCCACGCCATCCCGCAACTGACCATCCCGCCACAGATCAACAAGATGTACATCAACGACCTGTCACCGGAAAAGTCGGTGGTCAAATGGCAGGTCGATAACGGCATCCATTCGTTCGTCATCTCGTGGCGCAACCCGCAGGCAGATCAGGGCCATTGGGGCATTGCCGATTATATCGCGGCCTGCACCCGCGCGGTCGATGTGGTGTGCCAGATCAGCGGCTCGAAAAAACTTAACGTGTCGGGTGCCTGCTCGGGCGGGCAGACTCTGGCGATGCTGCTCTCCAAACTCAAGGCATCGGGCGATGACCGCATCGGCGCGGTCACCATGATGGTGTGCGTGCTGCATCCCAAGCAGAACGATATCGAGGCCGGATCGCTGATGAGCGACAATGGTCTGGCGCTCGCCAAGCAGCGCGCCGCGCGCCAGGGCGTGATCAAGGGTAGCGAACTGTCGCGTGGCTTTGCGTGGCTGCGTCCCAATGATCTGATCTGGAACTATGTGATCAACAACTATCTGCTGGGTGAAGACCCGCCCGCGTTCGATGTGTTGTTCTGGAACGCCGATGCCACCAATCTTTCGGCCACCCTGATGGGCGATTTCCTCAAGATTTTCGAAACGCTCGCCTTCACCCGCAAGGGTGAGGTCGAGATGGTCGATCACAAGATCGATCTGTCGAAGGTCACCAATGACCTGTTCCTGCTGGGCGGGGTGACCGATCACATCACGCCGTGGCGCGCGGGATACCGTTCGACCCAGCTGTTCGGGTCGAAAAATGTCGAGTTTATCCTCTCGCAATCGGGGCATATGCAGGCGATCCTCAACCCGCCGACCAACCCGAAAGCCAAATATTTCAAGATGAAAGGCAATACTCCGGTCAAGGCGGGCAAGACCCCTGCCGATGTCGATGCCTGGCTGGCCAAGGCCGAAGAGGTCAATGGCAGCTGGTGGCCATATTGGATGGAATGGTTGCAGGCGCGCTCGGGCGACAGGATCGCTGCACCTGCGATGACCGGCAGCAAGAAACATCCTGCGCTGGAACCTGCGCCGGGGTTATATGTATTGGAGTGATAAAAACCAAAAATCCTCCCCGAAACCGGGAGGGAGACCACGCAGTGGTGGAGGGGAAACCGGAGTATGCTGCCAACAGCAAACTCCACCCGGACGCTTCCCCGCCGTCAGCCTTTCAGGCTGCCACCTCTCCTGAAAAGGGGGAGGATTTGATTTGAACCTCAACCGACAGGAATTCCCTTTTGGCAAGCAGACCCAAGCCCATCGCCCCGTCCGGCCCGCACATTACGATGGAAGTTGCCGATGGCCGCACCCTGCGCGTTGCGCGGTGGCGATTTGACGAGGGGCTGACCAAACCGCCGTTGCTGTTTTTCAACGGCATCGGTGCCAATATGGAGGCGGTCGCCCCGTTCGCCGAGTTGCTCGACGAGCGCCCGTTCATCACCTTCGATATGCCCGGCATCGGCGGATCACCCGATCCCAAGGTGCCCTATAACGCGTTCCTGATGGCGCGGGTCGCCTATCTGCTGCTCGACCAGTTCGGCATCGATACGGTCGATGTGATGGGGGTAAGCTGGGGCGGGGCGATGGCCCAACATTTTGCGCTGCAACACGCTGGCCGGGTGAACCGGCTGGTGCTGGCCGCAACCACCGCCGGCATGCTGATGGTGCCGGGTAATTTTTCGGCGCTCAGCAAAATGGCCGATCCGCGCCGCTATATCGACCCCGGCTATATGGAAAAGCATTTCGCCACGCTTTACGGCGGTTCGACCAGCGGCGCGAGCGGGCATACCGGTCGGATCACCCCGCCATCCAAGATCGGCTATCTGTACCAGCTGCTTGCGATGGTCGGCTGGACCAGCGCGCCGTTCCTGCCGTTTCTGGATAAGCCGACGCTGATCCTGATGGGCGGCGATGATCAGATCGTGCCGGTGATCAACGGCAAGTTCCTCAAGACGCTGATCCCCAACGCCGAGCTCAAGGTCATCGACGACGGCGGACACCTGTTCATGCTCAGCCATCTCGACGAAACGCTCGCTGCCATCCGCGAGCATCTGGACGCGCCATAAACGCCAGACCTGCTCTCCCATTCCCGTTCTCCGGCAAAAGCCGAAGAGCGGGATTCTTATCGAGCTGCCACCGCCGCTGACCCTGAGCGATCGCCCTAAAAAAAACGACTAGCTCGAAGCCTCAGCCCGCCTTCACCCGCTGGCGATAGGCGTGCAGCAGCGGCTCGGTGTAGCCGCTGGGCTGGCTGACACCCTTGAACACCAGATCGCGCGCCGCCTGAAACGCCAGCGAGCCTTGCGGATCACTCGCCATCGCATGGTAAAGCGGATCGCTCGCGTTCTGTGCATCCACCTTGGCCGCCATACGCAGCAGCGCGGCATCGACCTGCTCGGCGGTGCACACCTTGTGCAGCAGCCAGTTGGCCAGCGCCTGGCTGGAAATCCGCAGCGTCGCGCGGTCTTCCATCAGGCCGATATCGTGAATATCGGGCACCTTCGAACAGCCGATACCCTGATCGATCCAGCGCACGACATAGCCCAGTATGCCTTGCGCATTGTTGTCCAGCTCGGCGCGGATATCGTCTGGCGACCAGTTCTGCCCGGTGGCCAGCGGCACGCTGAGCAAAGCTTCGAGCCCCGGCACCGGCTGCGCGGCGATCTGCGCACGGTGCACGAAGACATCGACCTTGTGATAGTGCATCGCGTGCAGCGTTGCGGCGGTGGGTGACGGGACCCACGCGGTGTTTGCGCCGGTCAGCGGATGGCCGATCTTCTGCTCCATCATGTCGCGCATCATATCGGGTGCGGCCCACATGCCCTTGCCGATCTGCGCCTTGCCATCCAGCCCGCATTGCAGCCCGATGCCGACATTGCGCGCCTCGTACGATCTGATCCACTCGGATGCCTTCATCTCGCCCTTGCGGATCATCGCCCCGGCGTGCATCGATGTGTGGATTTCATCACCGGTGCGATCCAGAAAGCCGGTGTTGATGAACACGATCCGGTCCTTCACCGCGTGGATGCAGGCGGCAAGGTTCGCCGATGTCCGCCGCTCCTCGTCCATCACGCCGACCTTTACGGTGTGGCGCTCCAGCCCGAGCAGGTCTTCCACCGCATCGAACAGGTTGTTGGTGAAGGCGCATTCTTGCGGGCCATGCATCTTGGGCTTGACGATATAGATCGATCCGGCGCGGCTGTTGCGATACCGGCCCAGTCCCTTGATGTCGTGACAGCCGATGGCGCTGGTGAACACCGCATCCAATATGCCCTCGGGCGCTTCGCTGCCATCGGCAAGCAGCACCGCCGGGTTGGTCATCAGATGCCCGACATTGCGAACGAACAGCACGCTGCGCCCCGGCAGCGCAAAGGCGGCGCCATCGGGCGCGATATAGTTGCGGTCAGGTTCCAGCGCGCGGGTCAGCGTCTTGCCGCCCTTGGAGAAATGCGCCTCCAGATCACCGCGCATCAGCCCCAGCCAGTTGGTATAGGCGAGAATCTTATCCTGCGCATCGACCGCCGCGACCGAATCTTCCAGATCGACGATCGTGGTCAGTGCCGCTTCGAGCAGCACATCGGCGATGCCCGCCGGGTCCTGGCTGCCGATCGGGTGCGCTGGGTCGATCACGATCTCGATATGCAGGCCGTTGTGGCGCAGCAACAGGTTGGCACCATTGCTTCCGACCGCTTGTGCTGGATCGGCCAGCACCGGGTCGCCGCCCGCAAAACCAGTCCAGCTGCCTGATGCAAGCGGCACCGCCTCGTCCAGAAACGCCTTGGCAGCCGTGACCACCGCAGCGCCGCGCACCGCATCATAGCCGCCCGGCAACGCAGGCGCAGCGTCGAGCGCATCGGTGCCGTAATAGGCATCATACAGGCTGCCCCAGCGCGCATTGGCAGCATTGAGCACGAACCGCTCGTTAAGCGATGGCACCACCAGCTGGGGCCCCGCCATCGTCGCGATTTCAGGATCGACGTTGGTTGTTCCGATGGAAAAACTCTGCGGTTCGGTGACCAGATAGCCGATGTCGAACAGATATGTGCGATACTCCATCGCGTTCAACGGCTGGCCCTTGCGCACCCGGTGCCAGTCATCGATCTTCGCCTGCAGCTCTTCGCGCTTGGCCAGCAACGCCCGGTTGATCGGCACGAACCGTTCCACAAGCGCGGCGAAACCTGCCCAGAACGTATCTGCATCAAGAGCCAGCGGGGCCAACACCGAATCGCTGATAAAGCCGTGCAACGCGCGGTCGATGCTGATGCCGTTGCTCTGGATATAGTCGCTCATTCCGGGTCCTTCGTGATTGGCGTGTGGGTGCCATCGCCCCGGCAAAGCATGCGCAGGTGAAATGGCGATCGTGCGTTTTTCCGGGGAGGAATTGGCCACAGCCTATGGCAATGCAAGCCCCTAAAGTAAATCCGCTTATACCCGCTGTGGGTGGCGGCGTGCGGCAAACCGGGCTAAGACCTGACGGATGATGACCAGCCTCACCCGCCTGACCGCATCCGATCGCAGCGTGCTTGATAGCATCGACCAAAGCGCCTTGCTGGCGCAGGTCGAGCACTGGGCGCCGATCAACAGCGGAACCACCAATCTGCCCGGCCTTGCCGCCACCGCGCAACTGCTCGCCGATGCATTTGCCGTACTGCCTGGCGAAGTGCGGCTGGTCGATCCCGATCCGGTCGATGCGGTGCGCGCCGATGGGCATATCGCTGCGATCCAGCGCGGCCAGCATCTGGTCGCCAGCATCCGCCCCGATGCGCCGCTGCGGCTGCTGCTCACCGGGCATATGGACACGGTGTTTGCCGCCGATCACGCCTTCCAGACGCTCACTTGGCTGGAGCCGGGGATATTGGGCGGGCCGGGTGTCGCCGATATGAAGGGCGGAATTGCCGTGATGCTGGCGGCGTTGATCGCACTTGAACGCTCGCCGCTTGCTGCATCGATCGGCTATGACGTGATGATCAACAGCGACGAAGAGGTCGGATCAGGCTCGTCGGCTGCGCTGATCGCCCGGCTGGCGGTGGGCAAAGCCGCCGCGCTGACCTATGAGCCTGCATTGCCCGATGGTACGCTGGCAGGCGAACGCGGCGGCAGTGGCAATTTCTCGCTGATCGTCACCGGTCGTTCCGCGCATGCCGGCCGCAACCCCCAGGATGGCCGCAATGCGCTGGTCGCTGCGGCCGATCTGGCGGTGCGGCTCAAGGCGATGACCCGCGATGGCCTGTCGGTCAATCCGGCGCGGATCGATGGCGGCAGCGCCAACAATGTCGTGCCCGACCATGCGATACTGCGCGTCAACTTCCGTCCGCAAAACCTTGAGATGCAACAACTGGCTGAGCAGGTTCTGGCGCGGTTGTGCGAAGATGTCGCAAGCGAACATGATGTTTCGATCCATCGCCACGGCAGCTTCGGTCGTCCACCCAAGCCGATCGATCCGGGCGCGGCCAGGCTGTTTGGCCTGGTCAAACGCTGCGGTGAGGAACTGGGGCTGGCCATCGGCTGGCGCAGCACCGGCGGGGTGTGCGATGGCAACAACATCGCGGCCTGCGGGGTGCCGGTCGTCGATACGATGGGGGTGCGTGGCGGCGCGATCCACAGCGCGGACGAATTTCTGATCGTCGAAAGCCTTGCCGAACGCGCACAGCTTTCGGCGTTGACGCTGCTGCGCATCGCGGCCCAGCAGGGTCTGTAGGTGAGCGTCGGGCCTGACAGCGTGAGGCCGATGAACAAGGGGGGATTATGAGCTTTGTCATCCGGGCAGCGTTGCCCGACGATCTGCAACCGATCTACGAGATGGCCAAGCTGACCGGTGGCGGCTTTACCAACCTGCCTGCCGACCGCACGTCGCTGGCATCCAAGCTCGAACGCTCGGCTACAGCGTTTGCGCGCGATGAGGAGAGCGTTGCCGACGAACTGTTCGTGCTGGTGCTGGAGAACACGCAAACGCAGGAGATCCGCGGCACCTGCCAGTTGCTGACACGGGTCGGGCAGAAATGGCCGTTCTACTCCTACCGGCTCAGCACGCTGTCGCAGCACAGCGCCGAACTGGCGCAGACCTTTCGCGCCGAAATCCTGAGCCTGGTTACCGATCTGGAAGGGTCATGCGAGGTCGGCGGGCTGTTCCTTCATCCCGGCGAGCGCGCCGGAGGCCTGGGGCTGTTGCTCGCGCGCAGCCGCTATCTGTTCATCGCCATGCACCGCGCGCGCTTTACCGACCGCATCCTGGCCGAACTGCGCGGCGTGATCGACGAGGCGGGCGATTCGCCGTTCTGGGACAGCATCGCCGGGCGCTTTTTCGGAATGAGCTTCGATGAGGCTGATACCTTCAATGCGCTGCACGGCAACCAGTTCATCGCCGATCTGATGCCCAAGCACCCGGTCTATGTCGCGATGCTCAGCGAAGCGGCGCGCCATGTGCTGGGGCGGCCCAATGTCAGCGGCCGCGCGGCGATGAGAATGCTGGAAAATGAAGGCTTTGCGTACGAAAATTACGTCGATATCTTCGATGGCGGCCCCACCATGATGGCGCGCACCGACAAGGTGCACAGCATCGCCGGTTCGCACGCTGCGGTGGTCAACGGCATCGGTGACGGCGGCGCGCTGGCGCTGGTCGCCAGCGGCAGGCTGGCGGGTTTTCGCTGTGCTTACGGGCATGTCGGCGATGGCGATGACGGCGTGCTGCTCGACGCGAGCGCGGCGGGGTTGCTGGGGATAGCGCCGGGCGATGCGGTGCGGTGGATCGCACGTTAGGCACGACGAGGCAGCAAGCTGCCAAGTCTGCGCAACCCTCTCCCGCGAAGGGGAGAAGGCAGATTTGAGGGAAACCATGCTCACCGAGATCAACTTCGACGGCATCATCGGCCCCAGCCACAATTATGCAGGGCTCAGCCCCGGCAACATCGCCTCGGCCAATAACGCAGGCGCGCTCAGCCAGCCGCGCGCCGCCGCGTTGCAAGGCATCGCCAAGATGCGCGCCAACATGGCGCTGGGTCTGCACCAGGGCTTTTTCATGCCGCTTGATCGCCCCAACACCGGCTGGCTGGCCCAGCTGGGCTGCGATATTGCCAGCGCCGCGCCGCACCTGCGCGCCGCAGCGTTCTCCGCCTCGTCGATGTGGGCTGCCAATGCCGCCACCGTGTCGCCTGCGCCCGATACCGCCGATGGCCGCTGCCATATGACCGTCGCCAACCTGGTCACCATGCCGCACCGCAGCCATGAATGGACCGGAACGCTGGCGCAACTGCGCCTTGCCTTTGCCGATTCGCGCCATTTCGCGGTGCACCCACCGATCGCTGCCCCGTTTGGCGATGAAGGCGCAGCCAACCATATGCGGCTGTGCGCCGGCCACGGCAGCGCGGGTGTCGAGATATTCGTCTATGGCAAGACAGGCGGCCCCTTCCCCGCGCGCCAGCATGGCGAATCGGGCAAGGCGATCGCCCGGCTGCATGGCCTCGCCCCGGATCGCGCGCTGTTCATCCAGCAGAGCGAAACCGCGATAGCCGCAGGCGCGTTCCACAATGATGTCGTCGCGGTCGCCAATGAGCATGTGCTGTTCGCCCACGAACAGGCGTTCGAGGATCGCGATGCGGCGTATGCAGCGATCCGCGCCGCCTTCCCGCCCGTGCAGATCGTCGAGGTGCCTGCCTGCGCGGTATCGCTTGCCGATGCGATCCGCAGCTATCTGTTCAACGCGCAGCTGGTCAGCCTGCCCGATGGCGGCCACGCGCTGGTGCTGCCCAGCGAGGCGCAGGAAGTCCCCGCCGTGTGGCAATGGCTGGAGGCGATGGTGGCGGGCAATGGCCCGATCCGGCGGCTGGTGCCGGTCAATGTTCGCCAGTCGATGGCCAATGGCGGCGGCCCGGCGTGCCTGCGGCTGCGTGTTGTCGCCGATCCTGCCACGGTCGATCCGCGTTTCATCGCCACGCCTGAACGGCTCGACCGCATCGAACCGGTCATCGCAAAGCACTGGCCCGAACAGATCGCACCCGATGATCTGGCCGATCCGGCGCTGGCCGACACGATCCGCAGCGCCCGCCTGGCGCTGCTGACCGCGCTTGATCTTGGCGAACTCGGCTGACCGCCGCTGTCGGCGATTTTTACATCTTTACCTGTTCTTAACCACCGTATGGCTGGCAAGTCCGCCATTGGCCTGGCGCTTGCATAATAAAAAGCATGTTAGAAAAAATCCGGCGTCTGTTCCTGATCAAAACCAAGTTTGAGGTCTATCTGATCACCTATGCGCTGGCACTGGGGGCAACCGAGCGCGGCAAGCTCTATCTCGATCAGTATCCCGGCTATGGTGGCTGGCTGCTGTTGCTCGCCTGCACCGGCGCGGTGTTCATGGCTGCTGCCAAGATGCTCGATGCGGTCGATTACCAGAAAGCCTATGGGCCGGACTGAACCGCGGCTTGCTGGCGGAAAACTCAATCCAGTGCGGCCAAAGCGCATGTTCGCCCCTGAGGTCTGGCGTTCGGCGGAGCAAAGATCGGTTTGATCGCCCAATGTGAGCAGCCCAATGTCAGGGGCCCAACGCCTCAGGGAAAGGTGGAGAGCTTCTGTTGCCCGGTGCTCTCCAAACCGCTGAACTCCGCTTCTGTTGCCCGGTGGGTTCAACCGCGCTCTAGCTATCCAATTCTTGGCCGTTAGGCCGCTGAATTAGGCAGCGAGGGCGAGTGCGTCATTATCATTGGCACTTATCGTGTTTGAGCCTTTAACGGGTTACTCAGCCCGGACGAAAACAACGTCTTTCAACACACGTCGATCCTAGTTCGGCCCCATCAAAAGCCCCGGTTTCGCGAGGATTACCCCCGTTGCGCGAGGATCATGGTGGAGCCGCCGGGTACCGCCCCCGGGTCCGCTGTGCCTATTGCACGCCGCAGTTTATCGTCATATCCGGATTGCTCCGGCAGCAACTCATATAGCGATCTATTGCTGAATGGGAAGTGAGCGTCTTACAAATCCTCCCCGGCACGAGGAGGGGGACCATGCGCAAGATGGTAAAGGGGTGGCAGGATGGCGCTTTTATAGGGTCAGTTTCCCCTCCACCGCTTGGCGGTCCCCTTCCCCTTCAGGGAGGATGTGTTGCGCTACTTCTTCAGCAAATCCCTGATTTCAACCAGCAGATCGACTTCGTTGGGACCAGCGGGCGCGGCGGGTTCTTCGGGTTTCTTGAACAGTTTGTTCGCTTGATGCACGATCAGGAAGATGACGAACGCCAGGATCAGGAAGTTGATCACCACGGTAATGAACTGGCCATAGCCAAGCAGCGGCACGCCCGCTTCCTTGAGCGCGGCATAATCCTTCAACGATCCGGTATATTCCGCTGGGACCGGACCAAGCATGATGAAATAGCTGGAGAAATCTGCGCCGCCGAACAGCGCGCCGACCACCGGCATGATCATGTCCCCGGTGAGCGATGTGGTGATCGTGGCAAATGCAGCGCCGATGATCACCGCTACCGCCAGATCGAGCACATTGCCGCGTGCGATAAATTCCTTGAACTCTGCGAACACGTCTTTCCCCTTTTGGCTGTGGCACAATGTCTCTATAATCGGCAAGGACGCCGCGTTGTCGAGCAGCTTTGCTGTCAGATCGTTGATAAAACCGGGCTTGCAGACTTGCTGTATTAATACGATATAACAGTTACGCGCTATCTTCTGGAGGGACCAAATTCTTATGCGTATCACCCGTTATGCCCTGCTGCCGCTGGCTGCACTGTCGCTGACCGCTTGCGGTATCAACTCGGTTCCCACTGCCCAGGAAAACGCCAAGGCGAAATGGGGCGATGTCGAAAACCAGTATCAGCGGCGCGCCGATCTGGTGCCCAACCTGGTTGCCTCAGTAAAGGCCGGCGCTGCCTCCGAAGAGAAAATCCTGACGCAGGTGACTCAGGCGCGCGCCAACGCGACCGCGATCAACATCACCACCGATGACCTTTCCGATCCCGCCACGTTTGAAAAGTTCAGCCAGGCGCAGAACCAGCTGACCCAGGCGCTGGGCCAGCTGCGCACCGTGGTCGAGGCCTATCCCGATCTCAAGAGCCAGCAGAACTTCACCACGCTGATGAGCCAGCTGGAAGGCACCGAAAACCGCATCTCGGTCGCGCGGCGCGATTATAACGAGGCGGTGCGCGCATATAACACGACGATCCGCACCTTTCCCGATTCGATCGGTGCCAACCTGATCCATGGCGCCAAGCCGCTGTTGCCGTTCAAGGCGACATCGCAGGGTGCCGAAGAAGCGCCGAAGGTCGATTTCGGCGCGTGATCCTGCGGTCAGCTTGCGGGCGTCTGTCGCAATTCCTGGCGCTGGCGCTGCTGTTGATCGCAGCAGCGTCAGGTCCCGCCGCGTATGCGCAGACCTTCCCCAAGCTGACCGGACGGGTCGTCGACACCGCCAACCTGCTTGATCCGGCGCAGGAGGCGGCGCTTATCGCCAAGCTGGAGACGCTGGAAAAGCAGTCCAGTCGCCAGCTGGTGGTCGCCACCCTGCCCGATCTGCAAGGTTATGAGATCGAGGAATACGGCTATCAGCTCGGGCGCAAATGGGGCATCGGCCAGGCCGAAAAAGGCTCTGCCGAAAAGGACAACGGTGCGCTGCTGATCGTCGCGCCGAACGAGCGCAAGGTGCGGATCGAGGTCGGCTATGGGCTTGAGGGCATCATGACCGATGCGCTGTCCAGCACGATCATCCAACAGGACATCTTGCCGCGCTTTCGCGACAACGATTATCCCGGCGGGATCGCTGCGGGGGCCGATGCGATCATCACCCAGCTGACCCTGCCCGATGAAGAGGCGCGCGCCTTTGCATCGAAAGTGGAGAAAGACGCGCGCTCCAGCGAGGATGGCGGCGGCATCGGCCTATTCCTGTTCTGGGGCCTGATCATCCTGATCTTTTTCGTCTTTCCCGCGATTCGCGGCGGACGCGGCAAAGGCAGCCGCTTTCGCGACGCTGCCATCGGCGGGATCACCACCTGGGCCGCATCATCGGGATCATCCTGGGGTGGAGGCGGCGGTTTTGGCGGCGGCGGCGGCGGCGGGTTCGGTGGCGGCGGGGGCGGCTTCGGCGGCGGCGGCTCCTCAGGCGGATGGTAAGCAGGCGGATGGTGAGGCTGATATGAGCAAGGTCGAGAGCGTCTCTGCCGACGAGCATGGCATCGTCACGGCTGCGGTGGCGCAAGTCGAGCAGCACACCGATGGCGAGATCGTCACTGTGATCGCCGGGCAATCGGACGATTACCGCGAAACCCCGGTCTATTGGGCGGTGGCCGCGATGTTTCTGGCGCTGGCGTGTATCGCGGTGTTTCCCGAATATTTCGAAGGCTGGCTGGGGGTGTTCACCGGCGGCTGGGTGCATGACTATACACCGGGCGAATATCTGACGGTCATCATGCTGCTGCTCGCCGCCATATTTGGCGTGGTGCATCTGATCGTGGGGTGGAAGCCGGTGCGGCTGGCGCTGACCCCCGGCGCGGTAAAGCGCGCACGGGTGCGGGACCGCGCGATCAGCCTGTTCAAGGTAAGCGCCGAAAAGCGCACCACCGGGCTGACCGGGGTGCTGATCTATCTGTCGATGGCCGAGCACCGCGCCGAGATCGTCGCCGACGGCGCGATATCGGCCAAGGTAACGCCCGATGTGTGGGGCGAGGCGATGGCCGATATGATCACCGAACTGCGCGATGGCCGCGCGGGCGAAGGCATGGCCGCAGCGGTGCGCGATGTCGGCAAGGTGCTGATCGAACATTTCCCCAAGACCCGCGACAACCCCAATGAATTGCCCGACCGGCTGATTGAATTGTAAGGTCCGGCAAAGCTGCGCTTACCGTTTTCCGGCGATCGCCGGAAAACGACTTGGAATGACGGAACGGCACATGAACGAACCCGAAGAAATCGTCTGGCAGGGCCGCTTCATCACCGCCAAGACACGCGGTAAATGGGAATATGTGGCGCGTAGCCGGGGGATCAGCGCGGCGGTTATTCTCGCCGTGCACGACGGTGCAGTTATCCTGGTCGAACAATATCGCGTGC
>Ga0105046_10012746_pt1 | contig 13040 bp, 7 predicted proteins | sample MAT03_FD_78385 | JGI IMG/M metagenome (GOLD analysis project Ga0105046, IMG submission 78385) | Freshwater microbial communities from Lake Fryxell liftoff mats and glacier meltwater in Antarctica - MAT-03 (megahit assembly) | ecosystem: Environmental > Aquatic > Freshwater > Ice > Liftoff... | reverse complement strand
TGCCCGGCACCGACCAGGAGTGGAACGCCATCATCACCAACGGTGCCAAGCTGCTGTACGCTTTCTCCGAGGCCACCGTGCCGCGCATCACCGTCATCACGCGCAAAGCCTATGGCGGCGCCTACGACGTGATGAACTCCAAACACATCGGTGCCGACATGAACCTCGCCTGGCCTTCGGCCGAAATAGCGGTGATGGGGGCCAAAGGCGCGTCGGAGATCATTTTCAAACGCGAGATAGAAGCGTCGGAAGATCCGCAGGCCAAATTGGCCGAGAAGGAAAAGGCTTACGCCGATACGTTTGCCAATCCGTACCGCGCCGCCGCCCGAGGTTTTGTGGACGAGGTGATCAATCCGCGCGAAACGCGCCGCAAACTCATCAAAGCTTATGCGATGCTGGAGCACAAAACGGTGCAGAAGCCGAAGAGGAAGCATGGGAATATACCGCTGTGAAAAGTTGCAAGTTGCAAGTTGCAAGTTGCAAGAAAGTTGCAAGTAGCAAGTTACAAGTGGCAAGATCCCCTCGATACAGGAATCATTCCGTCTTTTGGATGGATACCTTTTGAGGGGATCTTGCCACTTGTAACTTGCTACTTACTTACAGCGGTATGTTAAATTAATATAAAATATTGCATGTAAAACACATACGGCTTGCAATTGTCAATTTAATATCTCATATTTGTGTCAATTGAATGCCGACGTTACTTTAATATTTTACAATTTTAAAATTCCATCCCAAATGATTGATTTTAAAACCTTGCAAATCAGTACTTTACACACACACACACACACACACATATTTTAATTATTTATTAAGTGATTTCGCGCAACCCGGTCAAGGCCGTAGGTTATTACTCTCCATATTAGTGGGCATTGCAGCCTTGTTTGGTACATTCGGGCTTTCTGCCCAATGCGATCCTCAGGCAGATTTTACATTTACCGTCAACGGTTGCGACGTTGAGTTTCAACCAGTGAACAACGGAGCAGGTATCATGCATACATGGTCATTCAGAACAACAAACACTGGTTTCACCTCCATGAGCAACATGCCGGTACCTTTGCATACCTTCGGATTTGCATCCAACCCATCCCGAACAATAACACACACTGTAGTATTAGGCGGGGTGATGTATACCTGTACAAAGGTGATTTCAGTATCGTGTAGTACAGGCTGCGATGATAAAGTATTTGGGTATGATGTTTTTGGTTGTACCGTTGCTTTTGATTCAGACATTTCAATTCAAGGTTGGGATTTTGGTGACGGTAACACTTCGACCATGATTGATCCAATGCATACTTATGCAGCGTCGGGTGATTACACCGTAGCATTTGTATTGCTGAGCGGTGAGCGTTGCGAAAAAACCATTCGTGTTGGCTGTGAGACAACACCGACATGTTGCACCGCTGCCTTTTCCGCTGTTGCCACTCGAAATTGCAGCGTGTTGAATCTGTCGCTCAAAGCTGAATGCATGGAGGCGGGGGCTGGCACCCATTTGTGGACCGTTGCCACTACACAGCCGAATGCCTGCATCACACTCGCCAATTTTTCGCCCAACCAACCGGTACAAGGCATGATCCAGGTGACGAACATCAATACATGTATTGTAAATTCTTTGACCATCACACATACCTATACCTGTACAGACGGTACCATTCTTGTGCAAACACAAACCATTGCGTTGCCTCCTGACGGTATTTTTATCGGCATCAATGGACAGACAACCAATTTGACCGATTACAATTGCGTCTTGCCCGGTGGCAGTTACAACGGTGGATGTATCGTTTATTCAAGTGGCATAGTTCAACAGAATAAAATTTTCACGTTTTCCAGCACCGATATCCGTATGCATCCTGGTATAACCGGGTTTGATGTCCAAACCAAATTTGGACTGGGAAGTAACACCATAGTGAGGGGAAATCTTGACCCTGAATGCCAGTGTTTGTGGCGGGGTATTTACGTAGAGGGAAACGGCCAGTTGGGGGCCAATACTGTAACGGTTCAGGATGCATTGTATGCCGTTCGAGCCGAGGAAAACAGCAAAATTTCTTTGATAAATTCACAGTTTTTACGCAATTTTGTAGGCTTTCGAGCTACTGACGGCCCGTTTGCGCTTCTCGCATTTCAAGAAAACATTTTTGACGGCGTTGGCCCATTGATGGAATTGGATAATTGCCCAAATGGTTTGGCTGCATTGAATGATGTGGTAGTTAGCGGTCTTCCAGGACTTTCTTGTACCATATCGGTACCGTATTTTAAAGATGAAGGTTTTGCAGGAATGTATTTGGATAACATTGGGAGCCTCATCCTGTCTCCGTTACCGTTCAACGAACAAAATATATTCAGAAACCTTGTTGTCGGTATTGACGCTACGGATACTGAAATTGATGTACAACAAAACAGCCGTTTCAGCAACATTCAGCCAGGTACCTATGGTGCTTTTTTAGGAGGTATGGCTATCCGATACACAGATAAAGTTACTGCAGGAGCCAATGGAATACGGTTTATCGGAAATGGTCAGTATGCCGGAGGCGACCCTGATATTGAAGATAGTTTTATGGGAATATACGTCAATTCAGGAGTGTTTGGAACCGTTACAACAGGAACCCGGATAGACATTGGACAGTCAAGAATTATTGGTGTACATACTGGTATTGTTTTGGGTGATCAATGTGGTGGCCCTGGCACTTTTATTGGCACAAAGTTCAGCCCCCGCCTCTATCGAGGAGTTTGGCAAAACCATATTTTAGTTGACCCACTCTTTGCTAATGATGATTTTATAGGTGGTGCCCCAAAAGCTGGAATAATTGTTAGGGATTTTGGTGTCACCCAATCAGCACCTGAAATCTGGCAAAATGAGATCGACGTAAACGAGGATTCAGATTGTGGCTCATTCGGTATTCGTGTAAACGGCTTAGTTCTTAATCAATCAGCTTATCAGGTACTGATTGATCAAAACAGGGTTGATCTAAACGTTGGAACGTTCGGTATTTTTGTTTCTGGATACGAAGGCGCACGCGTTACCAACAACGGGAACAACGGGTTTCCAGGGGCAGGTGTTTACATTAACAATCCAATACCTCAAAGGGTATGTTTCGGAGTTAGCCGAGATGTATCATCTGGAATTGTATTTAGAACAGGAATGTACAATACCTCCACCTGCAACGATGTCCGTTCCATTGTGGGTAACAGTTGGCTACATGAGGTAAGTCAAAATCCAAATGGGGTGTTTGCCCGCAATGAATTGGAGGGCGGAAGGTTTAGTGCTCAATTTCGAGGAGATTGCAACACCAGCGTTTTTGCTTGCAACAACATGATTGATTATTCAGAAAATGGTTTACGTTATAATTTTGGAGCTGAAACGGGCGGTCAGGGTATTTCCGGAGCCATGTCACGTGGTAATAAATGGTTTAATGGAAATGGCGCTGCTATAGATGCTTTTATCGATGAGCCGTTCTCCAATCCAGCGGCATCTTTATATTTTGTAAGAAATATTGCAAATGAAAATCCAACAAATAACTCCTTAACAACATGGATAGTCCCAAATGTTGCAGGTAACAATGTAGATTGTTTTATTAACGAATGTCCCGCCATACAAAGTCCACCTGAATTCTACAACCTCCAAATTACCCCAAGGGATTCAATGGTTGCCAACAGGGAGATGACATTCAATTATTATCCTGAGGAATCTGTTCGTTTGGCGGAGTTTCATTTGTTGCACAAATTATTATCCTGCGACACTTTTGAAATGATGAATAATACGTTGATGCATGGGTTTGTTGATGGGTTCGTCGGTACTCCGGTTTATGAATTGGTTAAAGAAACCCAAAACCTTGTGGATGCTGGAAAGTTTACAACTGAGCAATGGGTTTCGGCAGAAAACTACCAATTGGAAATCAATCAATTGTTGTCTGAAATAAGTGTTGTGGATTCCTTGATAAAGATTACGGTTGATACCGCTGTTCAGGCGGTTTACCATGCTAGTTTGATGGACTTGCAATCAGATTTATCTGCCGTTCAGTCACAACATCAAGAGCTTGTAAGTAACAAACATGTTGAATTTCTATCGGAGGCTGCTGAAGTTTTGGAGGGTGTCAATGCCTTAGTTCCCGATCATGTTTTTGAAGTCAATACACAAACTGTTTTGAGGTCGTTCATAGAAAATGTGATTTTTGGATACCAGCCAGAACAAAGTACACTGGAGACGCTACATTCTATTGCAACCCAATGCGTTTATACTGCAGGCCCAAGCGTAGGCAATGCCCGAAGTTTGTACGAGCGGTTTACAGGCGATTTCCTCCCTGAAACCGATTGCGATGGGTTGTTTGAAAGGGATATTCAAAGTCAGAATAAAACAAAGCAACATTTGGGCTTGGCATCAGTTTACCCCAACCCTGCAAACGATTTGATTTTTATTGATCTAGCTGACTTTGATCCTGGATGCACTTACCATGTTGAATGTATTAACGTTTTTGGGCAAACCAATTTTAGACGAACTTTGCGCAATCCAAGGAACCAGATTCAAATTGGGGATTTACCAAATGGGATTTACCAATTCCGAATATTGAAAAACGGAAATGATATTGGATTTAAACTGATTAGTATTCAAAACTGATTTTAGTTGGTTTTTTTTATTTTTAAACTAATTAAGTATGTTCAGGTTTTGCATTCTTATGGCTTTAGTTGGGCAAGTATTGTGTTTAAATGCTCAAAAACATGACTATGTTTGGTTGTCAGGATTTAATAATGCTTTATTGTCTGACTCAACGGTATTTGCTGTTGATTTTAGCCAAATTGACTCAATTAGCATTTATAAATTTCCTGATAACAGCGCATTGACTAACACCAATGTTTCAATATCAAATGAAAATGGAAATTTGGATTGGTATTCTAATGGTTGCTTTATTAAAAACAGCTTTTCAGATATTATAGAAAATGGAGATTACATCAATTCTGGTCCAGATTCTCTGGTTTATACAACCTATTGTGGAACGAATGGCTCAGGATTTTATCCTATCGCACAAGGTATATTTGCTCTTCCATTACCGGGAAATCATTATGCTCTATTTCACATGAGATTTGATGTTTCTCCAGATTTATCTCCACTTCAGATTTGTTTAATCGATGGACTCCAATATACACTTGTTGATATGAATGTCAATCAAGGTCTTGGGTCGGTTGTATTCAAAGATTCTGTTTTACTTGAAGGTTGCTTTCAAGTTGCCATAGCCAACAAACATGCAAATGGGCGTGATTGGTGGATTTTATTGGCAGACAACCTTCAAGGACGATTTTATAGGTTTTTACAAACTCCAAATGGTATTCAAGGTCCGTGGGTTCAGGATATCGATAATCTAACAACTACGGATTCTTTTTATTATGGAGGTTGGGCCGCATTTTCGCCTGACGGTAGTCGTATGATGGTCAATGACATTCAAACTGGAACAATGCTTTACAATTTTGACCGTTGCACGGGCTTATTAAACCAATTTGAATTTCTTCCAGCGAATATTTCAGTATTAGGTTATGGGCTTGGAGCTGCTTTTTCACCAGATAGTAAAAGTTTGTATGTGGTTCGGGGCAATCACAAAAAATTGGAGCAATACAATTTAAATGCTCCTGACATCGCCGATTCTAAGATTACAGTTGCAGAATGGGATGGCGCTTTTGATACATTACAGCCCTCAGGAGCGCTTTATTTTACAGGGTTTTCCTACTTTCAACATGGTCCCGATGGGAAATTGTACAATTGGGCAGGGAACACACGTTACATGCATGTGATGGATTTTCCAAACAGGGAAGGAATGGATTGTAATTTTCGGCAACGTGCTATCCGTCTCCCCAATTTTACCCTTGGCGCCAACGCCTACTACCCCAACTACCGCCTCGGCCCTGTCGACGGCTCGGCGTGTGATACCCTGGGCATTGACAACGTGCCCGTAGCCTTGTTCCGGCACGATTGGGAAGATTCCAGTTTGGTGTTGCAGCGCACCTTCACAGACCTTTCCTACTACGAACCTGCCATCTGGAGCTGGGATTTTGGCGATGGTACTGTAAGCGCAGATACCAGTCCTGTGCATGCCTTCCCGCAGTCTGGCACCTACAACGTGTGCCTCACGGTGAGCAACCCTTACGGCATTGATACGTATTGCCGGGAGGTGACGGTGGGAACCACATCCGTTGTTACACCTGAGCTTCCCAAACTTGTCGTGGCGCCCAATCCGGCGTCGGAATCGGTACGGTTTGGTCTACCTGGCATTCGCGGCAGGTTGATTTTAAACGATTTGCAAGGCCGTGCGATTTTTTCAACCTCTTTCCAAAATGAAGCAGAAGTTGATGTCAGATCCACTATCCCCGGATTGTATTTCTACACCCTTATGGCGGAAGATGGGAAAAGGTGGAATGGTAAGGTAGTTGTAGTGCGTTCGGTTCACTAAACGACGGTATGCCCCAAAAACTGCGCTCCATCATCCATGATACGGCCTTCGCCGCGCCGGAAACCCAAGCCACAAGCTTCGTAAGCGAAAAACACGCCTGCCTGGTAGTATTGTCCGGTGTCGTCGCGGTCGAGTTGCGCGTAAGCCTGAAAGACACAGGCTTGGTCTCCGTATTCGCCGCCGCGCACTTCAAGGGGCAATCCGATATCGTCGTACACCGTCACGTTGCTTCCTTCGCGACCAAAGATGACTTTTTGCACAAAGGGGTAGTTGGAACGACCGATGGGTTCTTCCAGACTGGTTTCCAGCAACAACGGGTGGTCGGGGAACAAATCCCACATATATTTCAAAAATGCCTTGGACTGGAACATCAGCGTGTAGGCCGGATTGAGCACCACAGCCTGTCCGCGTTTGATCATTTGGGTGAGCATGGTACAAAGTTCCGGCTCGTCGAACGCGATGTATTCCCAGGGCACCAGTTTGAACCAAAAAGGAAATTGCAGGGGTTGTTTGTTTACGTCGCCAGGCGCAAAAATGCCGTTGATGTCGGAAAAAACAACTTCATCCACGTAAGCAAATGCCGTTTCAAAACCCGCTTCACCGGCAGCTTCGCGCAAAAGGGCCACATTGTGGTCGTCCTCGGGTGCGCCGCGCAGGGTTGAAAACAGTATGGCTGCTTCGCGCCCTGGATTAAGCTGACGCAGTCGCCTGAACTGCTCAATCAACGCCTCGTACACGAAATTGAACTGCTTGTCCTGCGCAATGCTGTTGGCTTCGAGCTGCGCCCATTGAATGATGGCCGTTTCGGGCAGCGACGTAGGCGTATCGGCGTTGAATTCAAGCATTTTAACAGGCAATCCGGAGGTGCCGCCGGCAAAATCGAACCGGCCGAACAGGTGCAGGTTGCGCTCGTCCTCCCAGGTAATGCGAATCAGTTCGTGCATGTTGGCAGGGATGCCGAGTTCGCGCAGAAGGTTTTTTTGCAAGATGTATTCTCCTGTTTGCACCATAATATCGTACAACGTATTGGCGGCTTCGGCGTAGGTGTCCTGCTGTGCAGCATCTATTTGCACCATATCGGTGCTCAGGTAGTTTTCCGCTTCGTTGGAGATGAAATATTCCCAGCCAAGTTGGCGAAAAACCTGATCAGGCACTGTTTGAATGGGTCGTATGGATATCATGCGCCTGCGCCGCCTCCACGGCTGCTGTTGCGGAAAAAGCCGCTGCGGCCTTTTACGGGGCGCAGTTGGGTGCGGGTAACTGCCGTTTTTTTCAGCTCTGTGGAAGCATTGGAGCCGCTTTGGAAAGCTGTGGCGCCCGAACGGTATACGTTGGATTGTACCGGCGATCCGAAACCACGTCCCATCATGTAACCCATGGCGCCCCACCACAAAACGCGGCCCATGCCGTTGTTGTGGTTGTTGTGGTTTTGGCTTTGCACGAGCGTGGTGTCGGATGCCTGTACGAGGCTTTTGGCCTGGTCGAGGTTCAGGGTGTCGGTTACGCCGCTCAGGCGTTTTACGATGATTCTTGAATCGTTTTTGTTTTCCACCACCTGTTCGTCTACAATGGCGAATTGACCGTCGCTGGTTTCTTCGATGGTGGTGATCACGCCTTTAACAGGTTCGGTTACGGTGACCTGTTCCCAGTCGCCGCCGTTTTGGTTGTTATCCGAGCCGCAGGCTGCCAGCATGGTGGCTACGGCGATGTACATGCTTCCCCGACGCAGTCGGTTGTGCCAGGAGGGGTTTTTACTGAAATTTTTAAAAGGCGCCATGGTTCGAGTTTTCGTCGCATAAGTTGGGCAACGAGGTACAAAGTTGCATCAAAGCGCACTGCTCAACAAGGGCAGGAGCGTATGCTTTCGATGAGTGTGTTACTTTTGCCGATCAAGCCGGATTGGTTTAACGTCTAAAGGTACCCACAACATGCCACAGATTTTGGTATTTGCCACCAACAATGCACACAAAGCCCTGGAAGTAGAACAAATATTGGGCCCGGACTTTCAAATCAAAACCTTGCGCGATATCGGTTGCACCGAAGACATTGAAGAAACGGAAGATACTTTGGAAGGCAACGCCATTTTGAAAGCGCGTTTTGTTAAAGACCAATACGGCTACGATTGTTTTTCGGAAGACACGGGTTTGGAAGTAACGGCCCTGGGCGGTGCACCTGGCGTACACACCGCCCGTTACGCCGGGGAAAGCAGGGATCCGCAGGCCAACATCCAAAAACTTTTGGAAAACTTAAAAAACAAAGCCGACCGTTCGGCACAGTTCCGCACGGTGATTGCCATGGTGCGCGGCGACGAAACGGTGTTGCTCGAAGGCATTTGCAAAGGCCACATTGCTGAGGAGCCATCGGGCACCGAAGGATTCGGTTACGATCCGGTGTTTGTGCCTGAAGGGTACGATGTGCCATTTGCGCGGCTGGGCGTGGAAGTGAAAAATGTGATCAGCCACCGGGCCAGAGCGATGGGGAAGTTTAAGTCTGAAGTCTTAATTCCGAAGTCTTAAATAGAAATACAAACGTTGGTCCTCTCTGAGGCTTGGGCTGGGATTGGAATGGTTGGCTACAAACGTTGGGCCTCTCCGAGGCCTGGTTTGGGATTGGAATGATCGGCTACAAACGTTGGGCCTCTCCGAGGCTTGGGCTGGGGTTTGAATGGTTGGCTACAAATGTTGGGCCTCTCCGAGGCCTGAACTGGGGTTTGTATGGTTGGCTACAAACGTTGGGCCTCTCCGAGGCCGATTTCTTTTGATTAATCTTCAAACGTTGAGCTTCTATGATCCCATCTTAATCCGAGGGCATTTTAGCCTCGGAGAGGCTCAACGTTTGTAAAACGCATCAATTGGCACGGTTCCCAGCCTCGGAGAGGCTTAACGTTTGTATCGACGATATTCGCCCAATCCTACAAACGTTGGGCCTCTCTGAGGCCAGCCAAGCAAATCCTTGAACCCATGGCAAAAAAAAATGAGTCATCCCAAAAAATTGGAATGACTCATTTTCGCGACCAACCGATCAACTTACTACATCGTCGATGCCGACTTAAAGATCCGATCCCAGTTGATGCCATTGGCCATGCTGCCGTTTTTCGTTGAGAACCAGATGAACAGCGGTTTGCCCACCACGTGGTCTTCAGGCACGTAGCCCCACACGCGGGAGTCCTCGGAGTTGTGGCGGTTGTCACCCATCATCCAATAGTAGTTCTGTTTGAAGGTGTACGACGTGGTCTCCGTGCCATTGATGATGAACTTGCCGTTTTGCATGATCAGTTCGTTGCCCTCGTACACGCGGATGATGCGCTCGTACATGGAGATGTTTTGCGGCGTGAGGGTCACGGTGACGCCGGATTTGGGGATGTAGATGGGACCGAAATCGTCGACTGTCCAGCCGCCGTAGTTTTTCGCGTCGTTGGGGAACACGTAGCCGGGGTAGCGCGATTGGGCAGGAACCACCTCGACCTTCACGTCATTGCCGAGGGTTTTCACTTTTGCCACCTGGGCGGCGTCCAGGTTGAAATAACCGGCGCCGGGAGCTGCCTCACCAAGGTCGGTGAGGTTTATACCCCATTCATCCAGTTTTTTCAGGTTGATGGGTGTGCCACCGGAGGAGACGTTGTACGTCATTTGCAGGTGCTCCGGATTTTGGGCAACCTGTCCGTTGATGTACAACTGGCCTTTGCGTATTTCCAGGCTGTCGCCCGGTATGCCGACACAACGTTTGATGTAGTGGTCTTTTTTGTCAATCGGGCGTGTTACCACTTTAAAGTTGGGCATGCGTTTGTCGTAACCTTCGCGGCGCCATTGGTACACGTCGAACGTGCGGCCCGGCGTGATCACCACGCTGTCGCCGGCCGGGAAGTTGAACACAACGGGTTCGTTGCGGTCAATGGCTTCAATGGCAGGCAATCGGTTGTAAGGGAGGGAAGGGTTTTTCAGGTAGGATTCACGGGCCAGCAGACCGTTGGCGTTTTGCGAAAAACGGTTGTGGATGAGCGGGAACTGTATGACCGTCATGGGTGTGCGGATGCCGTAATGGGCTTTGCTTACAAACAGGAAGTCACCCACCTTCAGCGTGCCTTCCATCGACGACGTAGGGATCACGTACGCTTCGATGAGGAACATGCGGATGAATGCGGCAGCAAAAACGGCAAAAATGATGGCTTCTGACCATTCCCTGACTTGCGATTTCTGCATTTCAGGGTACTGGGTCGTAAGTTTGCGCAAAGCGGCTTGGTCCTTGGATTCAACAGCCGCATGGTGCAAACGGTGGTATTCGCGTTCGCGTTCGAGGGACGGGCCCAGGTACTTGTCTTTGGAAGCACCGATTTGGAAAAAGGGTATGGGTGCGTAAACTACCGCCAATACCGATTGCCAGAAGCCTGTTTTTCCAAAAGAACGCACCATGTCGATGCACAAGCCGGCGTAAATGAAGATGTTGACCACCGGGAACAAAAACCACAAGGCATACCAGGGCTTGCGACCCACCATTTTACACCATTCCATGGCCGCCAAACCAGGTACAAGAGCTTTCCATCCGGGAATTCCGGCTTTTTCAAACAATTTCATCATGCTTATGCCAAGCAGGATGTATAAAACGACTAAAAATAGCAGTACCGACATGATGTGGCAAAGGGTTGAGCCGATGAATATACCGGCAGTTTTGTTTCTTGTTGGACAATGGATATATCGCCGAAATATAAATGAAACAAGGGCAATGCAATCCGTTTTTCTACGAACTGAATTGCCCTGTCCATAAACTTAAGCTCTTATTCGGCTGTGCGTTTTTTCCGACGTGTTTTGAACATTTCAACCACCTCTTTTTCCCTCAAAAAACCAAACTCGACAAACTGGGTGGAAATGAATTTTTTCACGTCCTGGTAATCCTTGCCGCGTTTGTCCGTAAACTTTTTCAAAAGTTTATCAATGTACTTCATGGACACTTTTTCTACCGACTGGTTGAACTTTTGGTTGCCAAAAATTTTCATGTACACACCAAAAATCTTGTTCAGTTCGAAATAGTCGAGGTATTCACCCTCGGTCAGACCGTTGATCAGTCGTTCGAAATAAATGAGCACGACCTGACGCAGACAGGAGCTTTCCACCGAGAGTCCTTCGTGAGCATTGTAAAATTCCTGTACAGCTTCAATGGTGTCGGCATGTACATATCCGTAGCCATGTACCTTATCGGCAATGCGGTAAAAGTCTGAAACTTTGTCTTTCACGTCTTTGTCTACTACGGCGCTCATACGTTCGTCGTTGGAAGCATCCATGCCCAATTTAGCCTGGTACATGGAAAGCAGAAAGCTGAGGTATCGGGTATCGAATTCAGGGAATTTTTTGCGTTCGCGGGCAAAATGATCGGCGTACTCTTTCACTTCATCACCCTGGAGGTTCATGAAGTTGCCGTACATGGCCAACATTTCGAGGTATTCTTCGTGGCCCTCGAAGCTGGGGGTGTTGAGAAATTCGCGAATTTTGGCTTTGAAGCTGGAGTTGTCGCCACCTACTTCGAAACGTTTGAGCAAAAACTGGCGCAGGGCCGAGAAGTTGGCTTTCATTTCGCCGGCTGTGGTCGGGAAGTCGGCCGAAAAATACAGGTCGTTGCGGAACTGTTTGGCATAGCGCAAGTAAAGTTCTTCACGAACTTTGGGGTCGTGGAAACGGTCGCTTTTTTGTTGCTGGAGGAAAAAACGGATGCGTTTGTTTTCCACCAGACCCATCAGGTTGGTAATCCAGATGTCGCTGCTGAGCGCAAAACCGACCTGAATGCTTTGTCCGATGCGTTTTTTGAGTTGGTCGAAATGCGGTGAATTGCAAATGGCCAGCAGAATGTCTTTAAAATGATCGTTCGGACGTACATAGCGGTGTTGGTCGGTGATTTCTCCCCGCAAAACCGAATAGCCCAGGATCCGGGGCAAATACAGGCCTTCAAAAATTTCTGAAAGCAGGGCTTTTTCAATGGCAACCAGTTGAAGCGGCGCTTCGGCAGCTACAAGGTGGTGCAACTCAGAGATCGCCGGTTCGAATTCCTGGCGTAATTCGTTGTAAAGCTCGTCCTCCTCTTCATCGAGGTATTGGGCGAGAACGGGCGCGGCCTGAATTTGGCTCGCGATTTCATCAAGGCGGGTTTGGTATTGCTCGCTTAAGGTTTGCATGGTGCGGAAATGTGGTCTTATTTGAAAAAAGACCTGGCAAAGCGAACAGAGGCTTTGCCAGGTCTACAATCACCGTAATGGTGCAAATATAGCAACTGTATTTGAATCGACGATTAAGCGTCGGCCGATTTTTCTTCTTCTTCCGTAGCAGGGGCTTCTTCAGCGGCAGGGGCAGCTTCTTCAGCAGCAACTACTTCTTCAGCAGCAGGCGTTTCAACTTCAGCAACCGGTGCTTCTTCAACAACAGCAGCAGGCGTTTCAACTTCAGCAACCGGTGCTTCTTCAACAACAGCGGCAGGCGTTTCAACTTCGGCAACCGGTGCTTCCTCAACAACAGCGGCAGGCGTTTCAACTTCGGCAACCGGTGCTTCCTCAACAACAGCGGCGGGTGTTTCAGCTTCAGCAACCGGTGCTTCTTCAACAACAGCGGCAGGTGTTTCAACTTC
>Ga0105046_10012745_pt1 | contig 13040 bp, 10 predicted proteins | sample MAT03_FD_78385 | JGI IMG/M metagenome (GOLD analysis project Ga0105046, IMG submission 78385) | Freshwater microbial communities from Lake Fryxell liftoff mats and glacier meltwater in Antarctica - MAT-03 (megahit assembly) | ecosystem: Environmental > Aquatic > Freshwater > Ice > Liftoff... | reverse complement strand
GCCAGCCTCGGCGATGTGATAGCCGCTGATCGACACGCTGTAGAAGTTGCGCACATCGTGTTGCACAAAATACTGCGCGATGTCGCCCATCACCTTCAACGAAAACTCGGTGCTGAAGATGCAGGTGTTCTGGCCCTGGTCTTCTTTCAGGATGTCGGCCTGCACGGTGCCGCGCACGCTGGCCAGCGTCCACGCACGGATCTTCTGCGTCTCATCCGGGGTGGGTGTGCGGCCGTTGTCGACCCTGAACTTGTCCAGGTTCTGGTCGATCGCGGTGTTCATGAACATCGCCAGGATCGTCGGCGCCGGGCCGTTGATGGTCATGCTGACGCTGGTGGCCGGGTGGGTCAGCTCAAAGCCGCCGTACAGCACCTTCATGTCGTCCAGCGTGGCGATGCTGACGCCCGAGTTGCCCACCTTGCCGTAGATGTCGGGCCGCAGATCGGGGTCGTTGCCGTACAGCGTGACGCTGTCGAAAGCCGTGCTCAAGCGTTTGGCGGGCATGCCTTCGCTGAGCAGCTTGAAGCGCCTGTTGGTTCTGAACGCATCGCCCTCGCCGGCAAACATGCGCGTGGGATCTTCGCCTTCACGTTTGAAGGCAAAGGTGCCGGCGGTGTACGGAAAACTGCCCGGCACGTTGTCCAGCAGCAGCCACTTCAGGATCTCGCCGTCGCACTCGTAACGCGGCAAGGCCACCTTGCGGATCTTGCTGCCTGACAGGGTCGTGTGGGTCAGCTGGGTGCGGATCTCTTTGTCGCGGATCTTGACCACGTACTCATCACCGGCATAGGCCTGCTGCATGGCTGGCCACTGCGCCAGCAGCTGGCTGGCCACCGGATCCAGCTGCGCTGCACGTAGCTCGGCCAGCATCAGCGCAGCCTCGGCAGCGCGCGGCTTTTCGGGCTTGCCTTCGGCCAGCATGGCACTGGCCGCGCGCAACTGCTGGATCTCGCGGGCCAGCCGGCTTTGCTGCAGCGCGCGGCGCTTGAAGGCGCGCACGGTATCGGCAATGTCGGCCAGATAACGCACACGGGCGCCCGGCACGATCGGCAACTGCTCGGTGCTGTGGCGTGTGTTGACCTTGGCCAGCCGGCCCGGTTGCAGGCAGAGGCCCAACTCGGCCAGCCGCGGCAGCAGCGCCTGCGCCAGCGCCGTGACACCGTCGTCGTTGAAACGGCTGGCCATGGTGCCGAACACCGGCATGCTGGTTGAAGGCTGACCCCAGGCCTCGCGGTTGCGCTGCACCTGCTTGGCCACGTCGCGCAGCGCGTCTGCTGCGCCCTTGCGGTCAAACTTGTTGATGGCCACAAACTCCGCAAAGTCCAGCATGTCGATCTTTTCGAGCTGGCTGGCAGCGCCAAATTCGGGCGTCATCACGTACACCGGCACATCCACCAGCGGCACGATGGCCGCGTCGCCCTGGCCGATGCCGGAGGTCTCGACGATGATCAGATCAAAACCTGCAGCCTTGCAGGCCGCCAGCACATCGGGCAGCGCCTGGCTGATTTCGCTGCCGAAGTCGCGTGTAGCCAGGCTGCGCATGAACACCTTTGCACTGCGGGCACTGGCGGCTTGCTCAACACCGACGCCGCCGGCGCCAGGCCGCCCCAAGCTGGCGCCAGCCCCCTCGGGGGGTGGCGAAGTCCGCGCAGCGGCAAGCCTGGGGGCTGACCATTCACCAATCGCATTCATGCGGATGCGGTCACCCAGCAGCGCGCCGCCGCTCTTGCGCCGGCTGGGGTCGATACTGATGACGGCGATATGCAAGCGGTCGCTCTGGTCCAGCCGCAGACGGCGGATCAGCTCGTCGGTCAAACTGCTTTTGCCTGCGCCGCCTGTTCCGGTGATGCCGATCACCGGCACCTGGATACGCTTGGCAGCGTCGTTCAGTGCGGCTTTGAATTCGGCACTGCAAGTGCCGTTCTCGAGCGCTGTCAGCGTCTGCGCCAGCGAGCGCCAGGCGCTCTGGGTGTGGCCCTGCAAGGCCCCCAATTCTTTGGCCGCATGGCCGCTGATGTCGCGGTCGCAGCGCATCAGCATCTCGCCGATCATGCCCTGCAGGCCCATGCGCTGGCCGTCTTCGGGGCTGTAGATGCGGGTCACGCCGTAGTTCTGCAACTGGCGTATTTCGTCTGCCACGATGACGCCGCCGCCGCCGCCGAAGACCTGGATCTGTTCGCCGCCCCGGCTTTTCAGCAAGTCCACCATGTACTTGAAGTATTCGACATGGCCACCTTGGTAGCTGCTGATGGCGATGCCTTGAACGTCCTCTTGCAACGCCGCCGTCACCACTTCGTCGACGCTGCGGTTGTGGCCAAGGTGGATGACCTCGGCGCCCATGCCCTGCAGGATGCGGCGCATGATGTTGATCGCTGCATCGTGGCCATCGAAGAGGCTGGCGGCGGTGACAAAACGCACCTTGTGGGTGGGCCGGTAGTGGGCCAGGGCCTTGAATTCAGCGGACAGGTCGGTCATGGCAAGCTCATAAAGGTGCAGGCATCCATCATGCCACTGCACAAAGGCTTTGACGCAGAGTGGCCCGGCGCTGGTACGCTCGCGCCCTGAAGCTGTGCCTCGGTCGCTGTCGTTTTTGATTGATCCGAGGGATTCCACCACCGCCCTGCCCCCCGACCCATGACTTTTCTGGCCATCGACATCGGCAACACCCGGCTCAAGTGGGCGCAGTACGCGGCACCCCAGCCGGGCGCCAAACTGCTGAAACACGGCGCAGTGTTTCTGGAAACCATCGACGAGTTGGCTGAGCATGCCTGGCATGACCTGGAGCCACCCGGCAGCATGCTGGGGTGCGTGGTAGCCGGTGATGCGATCCGCCGCCGCGTCGAAGAGCAGATGGAGATCTGGGACATCCATCCGCACTGGGTGGTGCCGACCCTGCACGAAGCGGGTCTGACCAACGGCTACGACCACCCGAGCCGCCTGGGCGCGGACCGTTGGGTGGCGTTGGCGGGCGCGCGCTCACGCGTGCTGGCTGCCGGCGTGCCGCGGCCAGCGCTGGTGGTGATGGTGGGCACAGCCGTCACGGTGGACGCACTGGACGCCACTGGGCGCTTTCTCGGCGGCCTGATCCTGCCCGGCTTCGGGCTGATGCAGCGCGCACTGGAGCAAGGCACCTCTGCGCTGAAGGTGCCCACTGGCGAGGTGGTGGACTTCCCGACCAACACCAGCGACGCCTTGATGAGCGGTGGCGCCAACGCGATGGCTGGCGCGGTCGAGCGTCAGGCGCGGCGCCTGAAAGCACGCACCGGCCAGCAGCCGATGTGCCTGATCGGCGGCGGTGCGGCTGCCAAGCTGGCGGCCATCACCGACCTGCCTTTCGTGACCGCCGACACCTTGATCTTCGAAGGCCTGCTGCTGATGCAATCCAGACGCTTGTCGCTTTGAGAGGTCACGCCGAAATGTCGGCCTGGTTTTCGAGCCCGTCGCTTGGCAACTGCGGTCTGGGTCGTCTTGAGCGAGCAGGGCCGCCCGGGTCAGGCGGATGTGGGCTCGGCTACAGCCAACGCCGCAACAGATCACCCAGTTGCCGACGCGAATAGGGTTTGCCCAGATGGGCATCCATGCCAGCGGCCAGCGCATGGGCAGCGTCTTCATCAAAGGCGTTGGCTGTCAAGGCCACCACCGGGACGCGCGGCAGCTGCCCCTGCTTTTCTCGTGCTCGCAGTTGCAGGGTTGCCGCGTAGCCGTCCAGCACCGGCATCTGGATGTCCATCAGCACCAGATCCACACGTTGGTGCTCCAGCACCGTCAGCGCCATCGCGCCGTCTTCGGCTTCGAGCACGCTGAGGCCAAAGGACTGCAGCATCTCGGCGCCGATCATGCGGTTGACGATGTTGTCTTCGACCAGCAGCACCACGCCCGTCAGCGCCGCGTCACTGCCCAGCGGGCTGAAGTCCGACTCCAGGTGCATGAGGGGCTCTTGCGTGGCGAGCGGCATGTTCAGCGCAAAAGAGAACACCGAACCCTGGCCGACATGGCTCTTGAGCCCGATCTCAGTGCCCATGGCCTGCACGATGCGTTGGCAAATGGCCAGGCCCAAGCCGGTGCCACCCCGCAGGCGCGAGCGGGTGCCGTCGACCTGGTGAAAGGGCTGAAACACACGCTGCAGTGCATGTGCTGGGATACCGATGCCGGTGTCAGCCACCTCAAAAGAAATCAAGGCATGGTCAGCCGCCGTGGCGTGCGTCTTCACGCTCATCACGACGCTGCCGCGCTCGGTGAACTTCAGCGCATTGCCCAGCAGATTGAGCAAGACCTGCTTCAAGCGGGGTGCATCGCCCATCACCGCATCCGGCACCTGCTCGTCGATCAGCAGGTCCAGTTGCAAATCGCGGCTTTCGGCCTGGGCCTTGAACAGGTTGACGCTGGACTCGCACAGCGCACGCAATGACATGGGCGCGCTGTTGAGGATCAGCTTGCCCGCTTCGATCTTCGAGTGGTCGAGCACATCGTTGAGGATTTCCATCAACGATTCGCCCGATGATGCGGCCGTTTTCACCAGCCGGCGCTGGCGCGGGTCGAGCAGGGTCTGGCGCAAGAGTTCCAAGGCCCCCAGCACACCATTCATCGGCGTGCGGATTTCATGACTCATGGTGGCCAGAAACTGCGACTTGGCCTGGTTGGCGGCTTCGGCAGCTTCTTTGGCGCGCACCAGCGAGGCATTGGCTTCGTCGGCTTCCAGGCTGTGGCGGATGGCGCGCTGCGCGGTCTGGCGAAACTCTTGCGTGGCGCGCAGCATCGTCAGGCCAAAGATCACCACCAGCACGGCCAGTGGCCAAGACTGGGCATGCCCAGGCCACAAGGAAACCACGCTGACCGAGCCGAGCTGCATCACTGTCAGGTAAAGAAAACTGCGGCCAGCCATCGACATGAAAAATGCTGCGGTGGCAATCGAGCCACAGACCACGACCAGGTAGGCCGTGGCCGAGTTGTCGCGCAGGGCGGGATAGATCCATACCGTGGCCACGCACCACATCAGCCCCACGGCCAACGCGTTCCACTCCAGCTGCTTGACGACCGAGCCGATCTCTTGCGGCTCCAGTATCGAGGTGCTGTCATGTTGCCGAACCAGCCATAAGCGCCAAGCAGCAACGGCTGCCCCCAGCGCCAGCGTCACGACAGCAGCGGTCTTCTCATCGTAGCGCCATCCCAGCCAGGCGATGAACCCGGCCGCAGCCAGCAGCAACACCCCGCTGCGTGAAGAATTGCGCAGCGCCACCTGCAGCATTTCTCTGCGCACGGCTCTGTCAATGTCTTCAAGCTTGCTCATGGGCCGCTTGCAAACAAAGCCCGATGGGTCATCCAGCCAGCAGCTGCAGCGGACCGCGCGCTCGCATGGCTGCGGTCCGGCGCGCCTCTCACCAGGCCAGCAGCTTCAGGACTGGATGTAACTTTCGAGCTGTGCAATCGTGTTTTCGTGGTCGGCAATGATGTCGTTCATGATGTCGCGGATCGAGATCATGCCCAGCACGGTGCTGCCATCGACCACTGGCAAGTGCCGTATCTTCTTCGAACTCATCAGCGCCATGCAGGCCCGGGTGCCGGTGCTGGGGCTGACGCTGACGACAGTTGTAGTCATGATATCGGCCACCTGGGCAGTCTTCGAGTTCAAGCCCTTCAGCGCAATCTTGCGGGTGTAGTCGCGCTCGGAGAAAATGCCGATCAGCTGACCACCGTCCATCACCATCAAGGCGCCAACCTCGTGCTCAGCCAGCGTCTGCAGGGCCTCGAAGACAGAGATATCGGGCCGAACATGCCACAGGGTGCCATCGCGCTGTTTCAGCAATTCAAGAACCGGCTTCATGCAACGCCCCTTTGTTGAACAAGTCTAGTCGGGGAGACTACACAATCGCGGGGCTGCACGCCACCGTGTCAGCCTGTAGTCGTGTCAACTGAACAACCCCTGTGCATCCAGTACCCAGCAAAGACTTCTGCTGCGGGGCCCAAGAAGCGGCATCCGCTGACGCGTCTGACGGCCCGGCCGCCCGGCCGAAGAGGAGCCTTGATTGAACAACATGCCCGCCGCTGATTCTTCTGCGCCCCCAGACTCCTCACCAGACTCCTCACCGGACGCCCCCATCAGAGATTCTGCCCCCGGCAGCCCGCAGCAAGCCTTTGCCCAGGCGCGCAGCTTCCTGCTGCAGCACCGCAGCCAGCATGCGGCGGCAGTGGCGGGCTTCAACTGGCCAAAGTTGCAACACTTCAATTGGGCGCTGGACTGGTTTGACGTCTTCGCCTTGGGCAACCCAGGCATTGCGCTGTGGGTGGTCAACGACGACGGCAGCGAGCAGCGGCTGAGTTTTGAGCAGATGCGGCTGCGCTCCAACCAGGTCGCGAACCACTTGGCCGCCCTGGGCGTGCAGCGTGGTGACCGCATCCTCTTGATGCTGCCCAACGTGGTGGCGCTGTGGGAGACGACGCTGGCCGCCATCAAGCTGGGCGCCGTGGTCAGCCCGGCCACCACTTTGCTGACGCCAGCCGATCTGCAGGACCGCATCCAGCGTGGCCAGATGAAACATGTGGTGGCTGAATCTGCCAGCACCACGAGCATGGCCGACATCGCAGGCGACTGGACCCGCATTGCCGTGGGCCCGGCCGTGCCCGGCTGGCACGACTACAGCCACAGCGAGCAGGCCGCCACCGCGTTCAGCCCTGACGGCCCCACTGCCGCCGAAGACCCACTGCTGCTGTACTTCACCTCCGGCACCACCAGCCTGCCCAAGATGGTGATGCACAGCCATCAGAGCTACCCGGTCGGGCATTTGTCGACGATGTACTGGCTGGGCCTGCGCGAAGGTGATGTGCACTTCAACATCAGCTCACCCGGCTGGGGCAAGCATGCCTGGAGCAGCTTTTACGCACCCTGGAACGCTGGCGCCACCGTCTTCATCCTGAACCAGGCCCGCTTTGACGCCAAACGCACGCTCGACACCGTCGTGCGCTGTGGCGTGACCTCACTGTGCGCGCCGCCCACCGTGTGGCGAGCCCTGATTCTTGAAGACCTGAAAGCCTGGCCGGTGAAGTTGAGCGAGGTCATCGGCGCTGGCGAGCCACTCAACCCCGAGGTCATCGACAAGGTGCGGCAGGCCTGGGGCCTGACGCTGCGCGACGGCTATGGCCAAACCGAAAGTACTTGCATGGTCGGCAACCCGCCGGGCCTGCCGGTGCGCGCAGGCTCGATGGGCCTGCCGATGCCAGGCTACCGCATGGTGCTGCTCGACCCGCAAGACCAGGAGGCCGACGAAGGCGAACTGGCGGTACAGCTGCAACCCGCGCCCACCGGGCTGATGCAAGGCTATGTGGACCAGGACGGGCGCAATGCCGAACTGCTGGGGGGCGCTTACTACCGCACCAGCGACGTGGCGCGGCGCGATGCCGATGGCTACCTTTGGTATGTCGGCCGTGCCGACGATGTCTTCAAGGCCAGCGACTACCGCATCAGCCCGTTCGAGCTGGAAAGCGCCTTGATCGAACACGCCAGCGTGGCCGAAGCCGCCGTGATCCCGAGCCCCGACCCGCTGAAGCTGGCCGTGCCCAAGGCTTTCGTGGTGCTCAAGCCCGGCTTCGAGCCCAATGCCGAGACCGCTTTTGCGATCCTGAAGTTCTTGCGCGACCGGCTCGCGCCTTACAAGCGCGTGCGCAGGCTGCAGTTTGCAGAGCTGCCCAAAACCATCTCGGGCAAGATCCGCCGTGTGCAACTGCGCCAGGCCGAAGAAGGCTTGCGCCAGGACGGCGGGCGCGGTGAACTGGAGTTCTGGGAGGAAGACTTCCCGGACTTGAAATCTTGAGCAGCGCGCAGCCGCGTCCGTCGAACCCCCGCGCCCTGAAGCAGATGCCACTGCTGCAGCGGTGGCTGAGTCAGTGGCCGAGTCAGCGGCCGAGCGTGTGGCCGAGCGTGTGGCTGAAGCGCTGGCGCGCCTGGCTGCTGAGCCTGCCGCTGGCGGCATTGCTGCTGGCAGGCGGCTGCAGCACGCTGGACGAACAGCAACGCAAGTGGATCTTCCAGCCCAGCGATCGCACCTGGTGGGGCGGCCTGGCGGCAGCCGAAGGCATGCAGGATGTCTGGATCGACTTCGATTCAGAAGCCACTGGGCGCGCCGTCAAGCTGCATGGCCTGTGGCTGCCGCAGCCGCACGCTGACGCGCCCACGCTGCTGTACCTGCACGGCGCGCGCTGGGACGTGCGGGGCAGCGCACACCGCATGCGGCGCATGCACGAGCTGGGATTCGCGGTGCTGGGCATCGACTACCGCGGTTTTGGCCAGAGCAGCCCTGAGTTGCCCTCTGAAGAGATGGCTGCAGAAGACGCCGGCGCCGCCTGGGGCTGGCTGGCGCAACAGCAACCGCAAGCGCGCCGCTTTCTGTTTGGCCATTCGCTGGGCGGCGCCATCGCGGTGGACGTGGCCACGCGCGGCGAAGGCCTGCAGGGCCTGCAGGGGCTGATCGTCGAAGGCAGCTTCACCTCCATCCCCGAGGTCTTCAGCACCTTCAAGTGGGGCTGGCTGCCTCTGGGGCCTTTCATCACCCAACGCTTTGAAGCAGCACAGAAGATCGGCCAAGTCAAAGCCCCGGTGCTGGTGGTGCACGGCAGCGCAGACCGACTGATTGCACCTGCTCTGGGCAAGGCCTTATACGACCGTGCACCCCAGCCCAAGCGCTGGGTGCTGGTAGAAGGTGGCTCGCATCACAATACCAACGCCGTCGGCCAACCTTTGTATCGCCAGGCATTGAGCGAGGTTTTTGGCCTGCGCGCCCAGCCCTGAAGACTGGTTTATTGTTTGCCGTTTTGCGGCCCAATGCAGCAGCGTCGGCGCGCCGATTCGAACAATTAGATTTTGCAAAGAGACAGCCCTTGAAGAACATCACCACCGCGCCAGAAGGCGCCGTTGCCAGCGCGCAGTCGGATCCTGCCGCGCATAGCTTTGCTGCAGCGCATTCCGCCACATACGCCAGCCGCCCCTGGACCCAACAGTACGGCAAAGAAATCAACGCCGAACTGCCTGTGCCGGCCCACGCCAGCCTGCCCGCGATGGCCAGCGCAGCCTGCAAACGCTTTGCCGCGCAAACCGCCTTCACCACTGTCATGCCCAACGGCATGTCGGGCTCGCTCAGCTACGCCCAGCTCGACACACTGAGCGATCAGTTTGCCTTCTACCTGCGCCAGACGCTGGGCCTGCCTGCCGGCACCCGCGTGGCTTTGCAGATGCCCAACTGCCTGAGCTACCCGGTGGCGCTGCTGGGAGTGCTCAAAGCCAGCTGCGTGGCGGTCAACACCAACCCGCTGTACACCGCCGTCGAGATGGCGCACCAGTTCAACGACAGCGGCGCGCAAGTGGTGGTGATCATCGACCTGTTTGCAGACAAGCTGGAGCAGGCGCTGCCCAAGACGCAAATCAAACACGTGGTGGTGGCCCGCGTGCCCGAATTTTTCGGCTCCGTGGTGGGCGGCATCGTGCAAGGGGTGATGAAGTACTGGAACCGCGCCGTGCCAGGGCATGGGCTGCAAGTCGTCTCGCTGCCGCAGGCGCTGCAGCAAGGCCAGCAGGCGATGGCTGGCAAACCTGAGGCCGAGCGCTCCAGCAAGATCTTCTGGCAAGGCCTGCAGCACACCGACCTGGCACTGCTGCAGTACACCGGCGGCACTACCGGCGTGGCCAAAGGCGCGATGCTGACGCACGGCAACCTGCTGTGGAACATGGCGCAGATGCGCGCCATGTGCGCCAGCCACATCGAGGACGGCAAAGAGGTGGTGCTGACGGCTTTGCCGCTGTATCACATCTTCGCTTTTACGGTGAACTTCCTGTGCATGTTCGAAGCCGGCGCACGCAACATCCTGGTGCCCAGCCCCAGGCCGGTGCAGAACCTGCAGCGCGCCATCGAGAACTACAAGCTGACCTGGATCACCGGCGTCAACACGCTGTACAACGCGCTGCTCAACGAAGAATGGTTCACGGTCTACCCGCCCAAGCACATCAAGGCCGCCGGTGGCGGTGGTGCAGCGATGCACCACGCGGTGGTCGAGCGTTTTGAGCAGGTGGTCGGCGCACCTTTGGTCGAAGGTTATGGCCTGACCGAATCCAGCCCGGTGGCATGCTTTCAGCCGCTGAACCGGCCGCGCGTCAAAGACAGCATCGGCATCCCGGCGCCGATGACCGAGATCCGCCTGCTGGACGACAACGGCGTGGAAGTCGCCGCTGGCCAACCCGGCGAGTTGGTGCTGCGCGGCCCGCAGGTGATGCAGGGCTACTGGCAGCGGCCCGAGGCCACTGCCGAGGTGCTCAAAGACGGCTGGCTGTACACCGGCGACGTGGCAGTGATGGACGAGAAAGGCACCTTCCGCATCGTCGACCGCAAGAAGGACATGATTCTGGTCAGCGGCTTCAACGTCTACCCCAATGAGATCGAGGATGCGCTGTCCCGCCACGACAAGGTGATGGAAGCGGCTGTGATCGGCGTGCCCGACGCCAAGAGCGGCGAGGCAGTGCGCGCCTATGTGGTCAAGCGCGACGACAGCTGCACCGCAGAAGAGCTGATGGCGCATTGCCGCACCTTGCTGACCGGCTACAAGCTGCCCAGCCGCATCGAATTCCGCGACGAGCTGCCCAAGACCAACGTGGGCAAGATCCTGCGCCGCGACCTGCGCACCGAAGTGCTGGACAGCCTCAAACAGAAAGCCACCTGAGCCATGTTGACCGAAGCCGAAACCCGCCTGCTGGGCGTGATGATGATGGTGATCATGTTGGGTATGGGTGCCAGCCTGACCTTCAAGGACTTTGCCCTGGCGCTGCGCAAGCCGCAAGGCGTGGCCGTGGGCCTGATCTGCCAGTACGGCCTGATGCCGGCACTGGCCTACGGCCTGAGCGTGGCGCTGAGCCTGCCCCCCGCCTACGCCGTGGGCCTGATCCTGATGGGCTGCATGCCCGGCGGTACCACCAGCAACATCTTCACCTACTTCAGCAAAGGCACGCTGAGCCTGTCGATCCTGATGACCATGAGCTCGACACTGGTGGCCGTGGTGATGGTGCCGCTGACGCTGGCCCTCTACAGCCGCGGCATCGAAGGCGACTGGCAAGTGCCAGCAGGCAACGTCATCCAGGTGCTGGTGGTGCTGCTGGTGCCCACCGTGATCGGCATGGCGCTGCGCAGGTTCAACGCCAACGTCGGCGCGGTCATCGAGATGATCGGCGGCCTGTTGGGCATCCTCGTCATCCTGTTCCTGGTCGTCTCGTGGGTACCCCGCAACGGCGCGCTGCTGATGCAGACCGGCTGGCCGGTCTACACCGCCTCCATCGGCCTGGGCCTGATCGGCATGGTGCTGGGCTACGGCATCTCACGCCTGCTGCGCCAGGACAAGCGCCGCGCCCGCACCATCGCGATGGAAACCGGCATCCAGAACGGCCCACTGGCCGTGCTGATCGTGCTGCTGAGCTTCAAAGGCACTCAGCAGCAAGAAGTGCTGCTGATCCCGGTGCTGTACTCGCTCTTCATCGTGCTGACCAGCAGCGCGGTGACGATGTGGTTTCGCAGGCTCAGCGACGGCGAAGCGATGGCGCGGGATGGGGCGAAGATCGGGGTGATGGCGAAGGGGTGATGGCGAAGGGGTGATGGCAAAAAGGTGATGGCAAAAAGGTCAATCGCAAAGGGATGAGGCGGCGACCAGACATCGACGCAGAGCAGCCATGAACATGCAAATGGCCAGCACGATCTCGATCAATGCATCCATTGCACCGGCCTGAAGCCCTCTATCAAGCAGCCAGTGCCTGCCTGTAGTGTGCTTTCAAGGGTTAGGCAGCACTCGGCCACTTGATCTGCACGCGACGATTCTGCGCAAGGCAATCTCGCAGGTACAAATTGATGAGGCTTTGATACGGGACACCTGCCTCGGCCGCCATGCCCTTGAAGTACAGCACGACATCTTCGGACAGACGCATCGTGACGGGCTTCTTGAGCTTTGAGGCATATGGATTCTTGCGGGACCTCATCTTGGAAAAGTCGTACTCAGTCTTCATGCTGTCCACCTGGGTAGAACGCGCTCTCACGCTGGGTTGCCTGACGCGCGGAGATCAGACGAAGAACATCACCAGACTCACGCTCGCAGTGACATACAACGAGCAGCTTTGCGCTCGAACTCATTCCAAGGAGCAAGAATCGATCTTCGTCGGAGGAGTGGTCATCATCGAAGAACTGCACTGCGAAATCATCATAAAAAACGCTCTGGGCCTCTTCAAACGTGACGCCATGCTTCCTGGCGTTGGTTCTGGACTTGACTGGATCCCACTCGAATCTCATGCGTACATTGTATTGTTCGAGCTGCCGAGGTCAAGCAGCGAGGTCAGGCAGCATGCGTCGCTGCCCTGCATTTCACAGGCGCCGGGAACGTATGAAGCCACGACAGATCGCCATGAGCCTTGCTCGTCCAAACTATTTGCATGCCTCTGCTGCGGCGATCGTGCCTGCATCCAGGCTGTTGGCCCAGGCTTGGGCAGCAACATGCGGAACTGTGCGACCTGCATCGACATCCGCCAGGCCCTCCAGCGTCATTGGGTAGCGGCGGTCTTCCAGCGCTGTGATGGCGAAGGGGTGATGTATCGGGAAGGGGGTAACTTGACGTCAGGCATGATTTGTTGAATCATGCCTGTGAAACGAAGCGACCCCGGAAGCAGGAGATCTATGCCCCGGGCGGATGTGAAGATTCCCAAGCGCTTGGGAGGCGGCATCCTGAAGGAACGAGGGATCCGAGAGCTGCCGTCAAAGAAGATCATCAGCTCCGCCCCTGTCGCCTCATCGAAGCTTAGGCTGTGCTTCCCGACGTTGGCTCTGGCCCGCTGCCACCTTCAGCCCGGCACCACCGCCGTGACCTCGATCTCGACTTTGGCGCGGTCTTCCATCAGCGCCGCCACTTGCACCGCCGACATCGCCACCTCGTAGCTGCCGATTACCTCGCGGTAGACGGCGCCAATTTCGCGGGCGCGTTGCAGGTACTCGCGTTTGTCCACCAGGTACCAGGTCATGCGGCAGATGTGC
>Ga0105046_10012744_pt1 | contig 13041 bp, 9 predicted proteins | sample MAT03_FD_78385 | JGI IMG/M metagenome (GOLD analysis project Ga0105046, IMG submission 78385) | Freshwater microbial communities from Lake Fryxell liftoff mats and glacier meltwater in Antarctica - MAT-03 (megahit assembly) | ecosystem: Environmental > Aquatic > Freshwater > Ice > Liftoff... | reverse complement strand
GGTTTACCGGGGGACTTGTTGAAGAACCCCGGCAAGCCCGGGGGCTATTCTCAGCGTCGCCGGGATTGACACATTGCCGGTCTGCCCTGTTCGTATCAAACCGGCGACCTTACGGTGCGCCGCTCACCGTGGCCTTGGGCCGCCGTGCTCGTGGTGAGCGGCGCACCGTAAGGTCGCCGGTAGACTTACACTGTGTGTCAGTTTCGGCCGCGTGAAGTATATATGAAAACCAAGGCTCAGTTGGGTGGCCCATTAAGGACGGCACGCACGACTTGATCCTGGCGGAAGGGCTTGAACAGGACGTCTTTCATGCCGTCGGTGCGGGCCTTCACGATGGCGTGGCCCGAGTCGTAGCCGAAGCCGGTGGTCAGCGAAACGGCAGCGGTTGGGCGGGCTGTTCGCAAGCGCCGAAAGCACTCGTACCCACCCATGTCGGGTGGCTTCACTTCCTGCAAGATCGCGTCGTACTCAGCGTCGGCGGCCATTGCCACGCCGTCCTCACCGGTGGCGGCCGTTTCCACAATGGCCCCCAGGCGAGTGAGCATCAGGTGAGCCGACCGCCGCATCCGTTCGTCCGATTCCAGTACCAACACACGCCGGCCGCGAAGTGGGAAGTCGTTCGCGCTCAGCAGTGTGACCGCCGACAAATCGCGGCCGACGTGGCAAACGCTGTCCTTCACCTTGCGGGCCGCGTCCAGAATGCGCCGCAACCGGGCGGCGGCTTCGGGATCGGTCGCCTGGTACTTCTCGAGCAGTACACTCGCGCCGGCCAGCACCTCATCAAGCGGCAAGGCGATTTCCTTGTTGACCGCCTCAATGGATTGTTCCGCCGTGCAGACTTGTTGCGCACTGAGCAGGTCGAGCGTGCGAAGGGCGGCGGCGATTTCCTTGCTGAAGAGTTCGGTGAACTGCAAATCGTCGGGGCCGAAGCCATTAACCCGCGGGCTTTCGACGTTCAGCGTGCCGATGACTTCATCGTGGTATTTGAGCGGCACGGTCAGGGAACTGCGTGTCCCAATAGCCCCGGCAATGTAGTGCGAATCCTGCTCGGCATCGGCGCACAGATAGCTGCACCCGGTGTAAGCGACGAACCCCGTGACGCCGTTATCCGTGGGGCGGGCATAGAGCACACGCCCGGCCGCCTCGGGGAGCATTCCATCTTCGAGGAGCGGCTTGAGTTCGCCGGTCTTGCGGTCGAGTAATCGCACTTCGATGGTGTCGTACTGAAGCAGATCGTGGATAACGCGGCGGAGGTTGATTTTCAGGAGTTCAACCCGGCTGGGGATGTTCATCTCGGCGAGCAACTCGGGGTCTAACCCGGCGAGTTCGCGGCCCGCTTGGTGCAAGGCGTCGAACTTCTGCTGTTGAATCACCTCGGGCGTGATGTTCCGGATCATGACGATGAATTGCGACACGCCGCCGGTGGAATTCAGCACGGGGCGAATGTCGGCTTCGAGAAACGGTTGGTCCGAATCGTCGGTGCGGTGAACCCGGAAGGATGTGGGTTGCCCGGCGTGGGCCGGCGTGAGCGGGTTAGCGCTTTCCGAAGCAACCACGACACCGCCGAGCGCTTCGAGGAACGGCCGCCCGACGGGGTCGCCCTTACTGGAGCGGCGGAAAACGGGGTTCGCCCAGATGACCGCGCCATCTGGGTCGAGAACGGCGATTCCCTTGTCGATGTGTCGCAAAACGAGTTCGCTGCGGCGGAAGCGATCAATGAGGGATGCTACGACATCGGGGGAAGCCAGCACGGCCGAGAAACCGCCTTCTTGGAGGCGACGGGCCACCTCGGCGGGGTCCGTGGAGACGGTTTCCACGTCGGCCACGGGCAACGTGCCGGCCGGCAGCCCAGGAGCCGGGCCGATCAAGAGTAACCGGGGACGTTCGGTCACGATATCTCCGAGAATGGACGCTAGACTCCAATTATAGTCACCGGGAGTGGGCCGCCACAAGCGAGCAACTGTGATGACGGCATAAGATTTGGTGCGGGGTGACTGGAGAAGTGAACCGTGGCAAGGCCGCCACTGGCCGAGTCGTGCGCTTTTCGCCTCGTTCAAGAAGTCGGTGGTGGCCGACTCTATTCCTCGCGGGCCAGAATTAGACAATTTTGCCTGGGCGTGAAGCCTTTAGAGATTCTCGGTAAGCCCGCCAGGGGTTTCGTTCCGCTGCGCTTCACTTCACCCACTGGCTACTCGCCGGTCGCCCTCCGGGCTGCAAAAGGCTCCAGAAGCTATTAGCTCCAGAAGCTATCAGCAAGAAAGGCTCGGGCATCGATTCGTCGGAAGTCGGTGCTGATGCCCGGTTTTGGTTTTGCTGAGGGCTTCTGGAGCTAACAGCTTCTGGAGCCTCTTAGCCCGGATGGGCGTCGGACGGTAGCCAGGGGTGAAGCGCTTCGCGCAACCCCTGGCGTGAAGCATCGAGCGGCACGAAATGTGGCCCGGCTATATGAGAAACCGCCGCACCAGCGCACCAAACATGAGCTTCACCTTCTCGAACTTGGTCACCTGGGGGCGGCGGGTCAGCACGTCGAAGTCGGCGCGTTCGATGGCGTTCAGGATGGCCCGGCCACCGCGCGAGAATAGATCGACATCGCCACGCACTTCGCGCGGCAACAGCGGCAACAGCGATTCACCACGCTTGAAGTAGGCTCGTGCGCGACTCACCTGGAATTGCATCAAGGCGCGGAACTCGGGCGTGCAGCGGCCCGTGGCGATGTCGGCTTCCGAGACGCCGAACCGCATGAGGTCTTCAGCGGGAAGGTAAACGCGGCCGATGGCGAAGTCGCGGGCCACGTCCTGCCAGAAGTTCGCCAACTGAAGCCCCGTGCAGACTTCATCGGAGAACGCGCCACGTTCCGCATCGCAGCACTCGAACAGGTGCAACACGAGTCGGCCGACGGGGTTGGCGGAATTGCCGCAATACGCAAGCAGTAAGTCGAACGTCGCATAGCGATTGGTGTGCTGATCGGTCTCGAATGCAGTAAGCAGGTTCAGGAACGGTTGCGGGGGAATGTCGAAGCGCCGGATGGTTTCGCGGAGCGCGACCATGACGGGGTGGCGGGGGTTTCCTTGGAAGCACAGCAGGAATTCGCCCCGCCACCAGTCGAGTAGTTGCAGGGCTTCCGCGCCGCCGCCGGTTTCATCCGCGATGTCGTCGGACCACCGGCAGTAAGCGTACACCGCGTGGAAGTGGCGGATGAGCCGGCGCGGTAGCAACACTGACACAACACTAAAGTTCTCGTAATGCGACCGAGCGACGCGGGCGCAGTACGCCCGGGCGGTTTCCAGGGGAACGGGGGAACGGCCGCCTCTGTGCGGGCCGTGGGCGGCGAGTTCCCTGCTGAAGTCCCACAACATGCGTCACTTCTTCTTCTTGGAGCGGCCGTAGAAGCTCTCGCCCCTATCCTCCGCCCCTATCATTGGCTAGATTGATCGCGGGCGGCATTTCGCCCAATTGACTTACTTCACCCTGAGAAGACGCCATGATCGCCGCCTTCATCGCCTTCGCTGCCTTCGCCCCTGCCGCCCCCGACACGTATGCCCTCCAGTGGAAGTTCAAGGAAGGGGACGTGTTCTACAACAAAACCACCATCAACATCGACCAAACTATCGAGGTGATGGAGCAGAAAGTCGATCAGTCGATCACGATGAAGGTGATCGTGAAGTTCAAGGTGAAGTCCGTCAAGGAAGGAACCACCGTCGTCGAGATGACCTATCTCGAAAACAGTGTGGACGCCAAGGGGTTGCCCGGTGGGAACAACGCGGACAAACTCAAGGGCGTGTCGTTCACCGCGACCATGAACGCCAAACTCGAAATCACCAAACTCGAAGGCTACGACAAGTTCCTTGATGCCGTCTCGGATGGGGACGAAGCCCAGCGCAAGCTCCTGAAAGCCATCATGCCCGAGAACACGATCCGGCAGTCGTTCGGGCAGACGTTCACCATCGCTCCGGAAAAGCCTGTTGCCGTTGATGATAAGTGGAACCGCACGGACAAGATCGCCCTCGGGCCGCTGGGTAACGTCGAGACCAAGTCCGCGCTCAAACTCGATAGCGTGAAGGGCGATCTGGCCACGATCTCAGTCAAGGGCGACGTGAAATTCAAGGCCGCCGACGGCGACGGCGGCGGGTTGCCCTTCCAAATCACCGCGGCGGACCTGAAAGCCGACAAGTTCGATGGCAAACACATCTTCGACACGAAGATTGGCCGCCTGACCGAGTCCAAGGTCGAGATGACTCTTTCCGGCACGATGACGATCAAGGCCGCAGGCCAAACCGTGGACGCTAAACTCGTCCAGAAGATGAAGACCGTCAGCGCGATCACCGACAAGAACCCTATCGTGGACTGATTGTGGTAGGAACCCCGGCAAGCCGGGGGCTATATGAGCCTGTGGTGAATTTTCCCCTCAATCCACTTTCTTCTCGTGGGGCACGATCGTTCGCACGGTGTGCAACGGGAAGAGTTTCCAACCCGCATCCACTTCGCCGAGGAAGCCGGCCAGGTGGCCCGTTTTCTTGTCCACTTCCATTGTCAGCGGAATGGCGACCGTTTTCTCCGGACCACCCACCACTTCGATCTCGGCAACCGCGATGTTCGTGTTCTCGTCGTTCGCCAACAACTCGAACCGCTTCAGTTTATCATCGAACGGAATCGGTGTGCCCTTCCGCAGGGGAACGCCATCCACGAGTTGCTCGGTGCCACCTGGGAACTGATAGAGCGCTTTGAGGTTCCGCACCACGAGCGGCGGGAATTCGACCACCGACCCGGTGCCCTTCTTCGGCGGAACGATCTTCACGGCCCAACTCTTACCCGGCTCTTTCGGCGCGGGTGGCAGCGGCGTCACTGCCGGGAATGTGATGGTCTTCACCGCACCCTTACCCAGCACGCCGCCCGTGAACGACGCAGCCTTGCCGTCCGCCGTGCCACTGACGCCCAGCACATTCATTCCTTTGTATTCGAGCGTGCCGACAAGCGGTTCCTTCAAACCCTTCACGGTGAAACTCGCCGATTGCTTCCCGTAATCGTACTTCGCCAATTCAATGTGCGTCATTGGGACCAGTGTGATAACGCCCTTCGCATAGGTCGTGGAGTTGGTCTCGCGAATCTCCAGGGCGAGTGGCCCCTGTTTGGCATCGACTGTCGTGCCCTTCGGATCGGCCAGCCAGCCCAGGCGGCGCGTCCCGGCAGCGAGTTTAGCCGCCGTGAGTTTGTGTTCGACGCCCTCGACATCCGTGACGATGACCTCGCCGTCACCTTTGGCGGCAGGTTGCGCGGCTGGTGCGAACGCTCCCGCCAGGGTTGCCGTCAAAATCACCCCAACGATTCCGATCACCCGTCGCATGCCATTCTCCAATTTGAACAAGATTGAGGCGAGCGGGGGACTTAGGCAGGAGCGTGAAATAAGACCCCCGGCAAGCCGGGGGCTAAATGAACCAGTATCCCACATAGCCCCCGGCTTGCCGGGGGTCTTATTTCACGCAAGACCGAAGTCCCCAATCGCGGTTGAAACGAGAAATCCCGGCGGATAGGATTCATGTTCGGACGAAAACGGGGTGCGAGCAAGGAAAAAGTGTGAAGAGTGCGCTGAGGCTGCCTTGCAGGTTGGGCGTCGGCGCGACATAATCACCCCAGTTCGGAATTGTGGACTGTTTCATGACCGTGTACGGTTTCCCAGGACGCCGAGACGGAAACGGGTCGGAACGTGGACGATATCTTTCTACCAAGTGGCCGCCTTCGCCCAGACATCCTGGATGAAGCCACCGCGCGCGTTCTCCGCGAATCCCTCGCCCACACCCGGGCGACACACTGGGATAGCGTGCGCACGCCCCACCTGTTCATGGGATTGCTCGCCGCCCCAGACATCGGCGTATTCAGATGGGCGTCTAAACTCGGAGCCGACCTACCCGGCCTGCTCGACCAGTTCCGCGAACTCTTCCATCAGCCCAACGCCGAACCCGTCCCGCCATTGCTCCTCAACCGCGAATTCCTGTCGGACAACGTGATTCGGCTGTTGCGCGACGCGCACGGGCGAGCCGGCGACTCGGGTCGCACCAACGTCACTCCGATGGATTTGCTCATCACGTTGTTCACCACTCCCAACAGCATTGTGGCCGAGTGCTTCGAGCGCATCGGCGTCACCGCCGCCAAGCTCACTGAGTTGGCCGTCCTCGCCGAACGCGACGCCCCGGCGAAGTGACGTCGCGCAATGGCCGAACGATTCCGCACAAACAACTCGCCATTCCGGCAAAATCGGAAAGTGTGAACTAGGCTACAACGATCCGGAATGTCTGGCTGTGAGCCGGGCGCGTATCCCTTCGCGTCGGCCTGGGAGCAAACACCTCATGCGAATTGCAAGTCTCGCCCACCGTTCGACCCGAAGGGGAACCGTGCTGCCGATGCTCGCGCTGTGCCTCGTCGCACTGTTCGCGTTCGTCGCGCTGGCGGTGGACCTCGGCATGTTGGCGGTGTCTCGAACCCGATGCCAAAACGGGGCCGACTCGGCCGCACTGGCCGGTTGTCGGCAGTTGAACAACAAACCCAGCGCGGTGAATAGCAACCTGCTCAGCGGCGTGACCGTAGCCAGGGGCACCGTCACCGGCAACAACCACCTATCGGCCTCGACCTTCGCCAACGCCGATATTCAGAAGGTTGAGGTTGGCCAGTATCTGTACGACTTCACCAGTCAACAGTTCAAGGTGACGGCCTGGACGGATGCTACCAACAACCAGGCTACAGTCCCGGCAACGGGGTCGTGGACCGCGATTCGGGTGACGCTGGCAGTCTCGCAGCCCACCTACTTTATGAAGGTGTGGGGAGTTAACACGATGCCGACCGGGGCAACCGCGACAGCGATTTACCGGCCGCGCGACACGGCGTTCGTCCTCGACATGACTGGGTCGATGGCGTTCGGGAGCCAGTTCAACTACAACAGCAAATCGAACAACCCGGACACGCTCGTACCCCGGTTCGGCCACTACTTCAACACGCGCACCAACAGCATCCAGAGCGTGAACAACTCGACCGGTGCCGGCGAAGCGATCCCGCAGAACAACTTCTCGATCTACACGCCGGGCGGGCCGCCGATCATCCGCGACTACTGGTTCGATCCGTCGAACCTCGCAAACCCGACCACGGTGGTCTCGACCGTGACGGTGGCGAACCTGCGAGATGCGTTCCACCGGTGGAACCCATCGGAGAGCGGCGCGAGCCAGGCAACCTACAAGGGACCGCAATACGCCTTCGGGGGCTACAACGCCTTCGACACCACGAACACCAGTGGCCCGACGCCGGCCCCGGATAACTTCATCGATCAGATGGACTCCGGGACGATTCTCTATGTCGGCGACCGGCACCCACGACGGGACGGCAGGATCTACAAGACGCCCACGAGTTCAGCGGCCAACGGTTCCGGTTACCCGTACCCACTGACCAACCCGACGCCGAGTTGGGACGCGACCACGGCAAACGGTGCGGCCCGGCACGCCGCCGACTATCTCGGTTACACGACGAGCGACGGGGTTTCGACCGCGCCGGCCGGGTTCCTCGCCGACTGGAGCGACTTCCGCGATCCTAACTGGGAAACGAATGGGTACGACCTGAAGATGGATCAGTACCGGGCACTCCGCGGTGCTGGTGGCCCAATCAATCCAACCACGGTGCCGGCCAGCATGATCCGCACGAGCGCGGACACGGACCGCTTCAAGGGTTATTCGATGGGGCCGGGTTACTGGGGCAAGACGATGTTCGCCTGGCCGCCCGACCCGCGTTTCGACACAACGGCGAACGTGCTGGCCCCGAACCCCAGCGACCCCGCCTTCGACACAAGCGGCAAGCCGATTTGCGACTGGCGTCGGCGGTTCTTCACCGCGAACAACGCGAGCCAGGCCGTTGTTCAGACGAGGACCGGCACCACCACCACGACCAACTCGACGATCACCACGAACTCCCCGGCGACGTTTGACCCACAAGGGGACAACAACAGCTTCAACGGCAGCGCCGCGGGGAGCATTGATGGCATCAACGAAGTGCTGTTCAACGCCGGCACCGGCAACACGCTCGCCGGGGCGACTTCAACCCAGACAATCGCCCGTAGAACGACGCTGACGGACAACAACTTCAGCCCGCCGCAGGTCACGGTAACGAACAACACGGTTTCCACCGCGGTGCAGAACTATCAGGTGAACTACGCCGCCGTGCTGAGGTGGATCAAGACCGGGCCGCAAGTGCTGCCCCCGAACCTCCGCGCCGGCCGCGTCGTGTTCTACACGTCCATCCCGGACGATGTGAACACGGCTACCGGCAGCGCCGCGGCCATCCTCGACAAGGTGTTCTGGAAGAACTACATCGACTATGTGCTGGGCTGGAGTTTGTCCAACGGTGCGTATCTCTATGGCCAGAGCGACAGTTGGTCCGGGGCGGCAAGGAGCGTCACGACGGTGGACCTGGTAGCCAGGCAACTCGCCTGGGAGGCGAGCGGGAGACGGCCCAACATGCGTTACACGGACAGTCCAGGTCGCCCGCGGTTGCACTTCTGGTTCGGCCCGATGAGCATGATGGACTTCATCGGCGGGTTGAGCACGAACTGGAACCCCGGCACGGTTCACGAAGCCCACTGCTGGCAACTCAAGGCCGGCATGAACTCGGTCCTCGACGACGTGCGGAACAACCACCCCAACGACTACGTCGGGATGACGATGTTCGCGGGCAACTCGTTCAACGACATGCGGGTTCCCATCGGGCAAGACTTCACGAGCCTCAAGAACGCGCTCTTCTACCCGAAGTCGCTGCTCACGGCGATCAAAGCGGGCAACACAACGAGCGAGGTGCGGCCGTACAACACGTCGTTCGGCAACGCCCTGGCCGGGGACGACATCCCGAACGCGAACGGCAGCACCGACCCGAACACGGGGCTGGCCTACGCCTTCAACCTGCTCTCGCCGTCGGCGTTCATGCCAGCTCAGTACACGACCACGGTGAACAGCCAGCAGGTCCGCGCTCGCCGCGGTGCGAGCAAGATGGTCATCCTTGAGACCGACGGCGTGCCCAACACTTACCGCGGGCTGAGTTCCTCGACGCAAACGATGAATCCGACGCTCCGCGGTTACGACACGTTCTACCCGACTTCGACATGGTCGAGTGGCAACATCGGCAACGGGAATACCACTGTTATGAGCGAAGCGATCAAGATCGTTAACCAGATGAAGAAGGACATGGCCACGGCGAACACCGTGGGCGCGGACAGCGGATTGAGTTTGCCGAACGCGAAGGTGAAGGTGTTCCCCGTTGGGTTCGGCGACCTATTCGACGCCAACCTCGCCCCAGGCGCGACGTTCCGGCCGACGGCCCTCCAGTTCCTCGCCGATGTCGGTGCCGCCGGGAACACCGGAACAGCCGGAGCCACGTCGCCCCCGACATACCAGATCATCACCGGGGACTACACGACCCGCATCAGTACGCTGAAGGACTGTATGCAGCGCATCTTCCAGTCCGGCATCGCGGTGAGTTTGATCGAGTAACACCTTGCGAAAGTCGTTCGTTCCTGGCCCACCCGCTTTTCGGGTGGGCTTTTTCGTGTCGCCTCAAGATTTCCCGCCCGACGTGAGCTATGCTAACGGACGGAAACTTCATGCGCGGGTGTCGCTTTTGTTCCGCATCACATTCCTCAAACGAGGTTCCCGGTGATAGCCGCTGCGGTGTTCGATCAAGTCGTCAAGACGTACCCGACGGGCTTTCTCGGTCGTGGGCCTGGCGTGCCCGCGTTGCGGGGGGTGTCGCTGACCGTGCCGGCGGGGGGGGCGTTCGCGCTGCTCGGCCCGAACCGCGCGGGCAAGACCACGCTTGTCAAACTCCTGCTCTCGCTCGCGGAGCCGACATCGGGCAGCATCACCCGGCTGTCTGGGCCTCTCGGGGATCGTCGCACGCTCGGCCGCATCGGCTACATGCACGAGAACCACGCCTTCCCACGCTACCTGTCGGCGGGCGAGTTGCTCGCGTTCTACGGCGGACTTTCGGGCGTGCCATCGGCGCAACTTCCCGCCAAGGTGGAATCGCTTCTCACGCGGGTTGGGCTGGCCGACCGGAAGTCCGAACCGATCGCCCGGTTCAGCAAGGGCATGGTGCAGCGTCTCGGGTTGGCCCAGGCACTTATCAACGACCCCGATTTGCTGATTCTCGACGAGCCAACCGAGGGGCTTGACCTCAACGGCCGGCTGCTGCTCCGCCAGATCGTCCGCGAGTTCAAGGCCGCGAAGAAGACCGTGTTGCTCGTGTCGCATGTGCTGCCCGAAGTCGAGGAACTGTGCGACACGGTGGCCGTGCTGGTCGCTGGCAAACTTGTCCATAATGGGCCGCTCGACGTGTTGCTTCGCAGTGGCCCGACTGGCGAAAAGCGATCCCTGGAAACCGTGTTGAAGCCGCTGTACGAACGCGAGGTCACGCCGTGACGGACATCCCCTCCGCGATCCGAACCGTGCGGTGGATGGTGCGGGACACGTTCCGCCAGTCGCTCGCGTCCAAGCTGTTCTGGGTCATGCTGAGCATCACCGCGCTCTGCACGGTCTTTTGTCTGGGTATGACTGTGGACACCCCCGGCGAGCGGCCCCGGCACCCGGACGAAATCAAGGACCGCCTCCCGGCGGGATTCGACCCCAGGGCCGAGGACGAAGGCATCCCCGAATCCGGGGGAACGATGTCGCTGGGCTTTGGCTTATTTGAGTTCAAGGTGCCGAAGTTCAAAACGGACGCCGTGCGGTTCTTCCAGGTCTGGCTGGCCGGCATCCTCGCGGACACAATCGGCGTGCTGCTCGCGCTGTTATGGACGGCTGGCTTCCTGCCGACATTCCTGGAGCCAGCAGCGATCACCGTGTTGTTGGCGAAGCCCGCGCCGCGGTGGTCGCTGCTTGTTGGGAAGTACCTCGGCGTGGTGCTCTTTGTTGCGTTGCACGCCACGCTTTTCGTGGCCGGAACGTGGCTGGCAACCGGGATCAGCACGGGCGTGTGGGATGGCGCGTACTGGCTTGCCGTGCCGCTGCTGGTCGTCAGTTTCGCCGTGTTCTATGCGTTCAGCGCGTTCCTTGCGGTAGTGTCGCGGAGCACGGTCGTGGCGATCTTCGGCACGCTCCTGTTCTGGCTGCTGTGTTGGTCGATGAACGTAACCCGACACCACATCGTCGGAACGGACGTGCAAGGGCTGACGGCCACCTCGTCGTTCCTCGTTGAGTCGGGTTACTGGGTGCTGCCCAAACCGTTCGACATGAGCGGTCTGTTCTTCGAGGTGATGCACGCGGGCGACTATGCGATGCTGCATGAAGAACTCGCGGCGGTGAAGGCCAAGAACGCATTCCACCCTGGCACATCCATCCTCACGTCGCTGTTGTTCGCAGTGGTGATGCTGTCGCTGGCCGCCTACGAGTTCCGCAAGACCGATTACTGACCTCTTCCTGACTTCATTTTTGTGCTTTTGTGCCTCATTGTGGCCAACCTGTCGTTGATCGAAAACAAGAAGTTGGCCACGAAGAGGCACAAAAGAGCACAAAAAGAAAACTGCAGAACAACAGCATGATCCTTGCTGCTTTCCGGCTTCGTGGTTGGGTGTTTTATCGTGTCCTTTCGTGCCTCTTTGTGGCCAATCCGGTTTGAGATTGACTCACTTCCCGAGCTTCTTGCGGTAGAAGTCCATCGTGACGCGAAGCCCTTCGGCGCGGCCGATCTTCGGCTCCCAACTGAGGAGTTTGCGGGCGCGGGTGATGTCCGGTTGGCGGACCTTGGGGTCATCTTGGGGCAGGGGTTTGTACACGATGGGTGTGGTAACGCCGGCGAGTTTGCGAATCTCCTCAGCGAACTCCAGGATCGTGATCTCGGCGGGGTTCCCGATGTTCACCGGGTTCGGGTCGTCGGTGTTAAGTAGGCGGAATACGCCTTCGACCAAGTCGGAAACGTACTGGAAACTGCGGGTCTGCGAGCCGTCGCCGTAGACCGTGATTGGCTCGCCCATCAACGCCTGATACATGAAGTTCGGCAGCACGCGGCCATCGTTGAGCCTCATGCGGGTGCCGTAGGTGTTGAAGATGCGCACGATGTGCGTGTTCACGTTGTGAACGCGGTGGTACGCCATCGTCATCGATTCGGCGAAGCGCTTGGCCTCGTCGTACACGCCACGAATGCCGACCGGGTTGACATTGCCCCAATAGCTTTCGGTTTGTGGGTGTTCGAGCGGGTCGCCGTACACTTCGCTGGTGCTGGCGAGCAGGTAGCGTGCCCCGTGGGCCTTGGCGAGACCGAGCGTCACGTGCGTGCCGAGCGCTCCCACTTTCAGCGTGGGAATGGGGTGTTCGAGGTAATCGACCGGGCTGGCCGGGCTGGCGAAGTGCAAGATGTTGTCGATCTTGTCCTTCACCTTGAGCGGGTTCGAGATGTCGTGCCCGATGAGCTTGAATTTCGGGTTCCCGAGCAAGTGCGCGATGTTCTCGGGCGTGCCGGTGAGGAAGTTATCGACGGCGACGACTTCGTGCCCCTCGGCGAGGAAGCGGTCGCAAAGATGGGAGCCGATGAACCCGGCCCCGCCGGTGATGAGTGTGCGCACGGTGGCCTCTTGCCTGTGTTTCCCGGCTAGCCGGGTCTCTTCTGAAAGTGTCGGAACAAACGCGTGGTTTACTTCCGAACCTGGATCGCGGAAGGCTCACGGCACCGCCGGCCGGGTGTTGGCGAGCGGTGGGCGTAAGCCCACTGTTTTTGCATCTTTGCAACAGCGGACTTACGTCCGCCGCTCGCCGTGCTCGCCGACATCTTGCCCGACACGGGATTACCGTAGGTTTGCGAACACGCCCGGCAAGCCGGGGGCTATCTGACAAACAGACATTCAGCGGGTGCCCCTTTAGTTTTTGGCACACCGGCGACCTCACGGTGCGCCGCTCACCTTCCTCCTTTCCACACGAAGCCGCTCATACGTCAACACAAAAAGTGAGCGGCGCGGCGTTAGCCCGCCGGTTTGCACCCACACTGCCAAAAACTGAAGTGGCACCCACCTTCAGCCCCCGCCTTGCC
>Ga0105046_10012742_pt1 | contig 13041 bp, 12 predicted proteins | sample MAT03_FD_78385 | JGI IMG/M metagenome (GOLD analysis project Ga0105046, IMG submission 78385) | Freshwater microbial communities from Lake Fryxell liftoff mats and glacier meltwater in Antarctica - MAT-03 (megahit assembly) | ecosystem: Environmental > Aquatic > Freshwater > Ice > Liftoff... | reverse complement strand
TGTGCGCCGATAGGCGGACGAATTCTGTGGGGACTTCATGAAAATGATCGTTGCGGTGATCAAGCCGTTCAAGCTGGAGGAGGTCCGCGAGGCGCTGACGGCCATCGGCGTGCAGGGCCTGATGGTGTCCGAGGTGAAGGGGTACGGCCGGCAATCCGGCCATACGGAAATCTATCGGGGCGCCGAGTATGTGGTGAATTTCGTGCCCAAGATCAAACTCGAGCTGGTCGTCACCGACCAGGCCGCGCCGCAGGTGATCGACGCGCTCGCGACGACGGCCAAGACGGGCAAGATCGGGGACGGCAAGATTTTCGTTCTGGACGTCGAGCAGGCGCTGCGCGTGCGAACGGGCGAAGTCGGCGAAGAAGCGCTTTGATGTCAAGAAAAACGACAAGGAACACCCAGACATGCTGAATTTCACCAAGATGGCGGGACTCGCAGCGATGGCGGCGATGTCCGCCGCGCAGGCGCGCGCCCAGGAAGCCGTCGGCAGCGTCGCGGACGAGGCCGTCGCCGAAGCGGTGACAGCGACGGTCGACAAGGGCGACACCACTTGGATGATCGTCGCCACAATCCTCGTGCTGATAATGACGGTGCCTGGATTGGCGCTGTTTTACGGGGGCCTGGTGCGCGCGAAGAACATGCTTTCGGTTCTCATGCAGGTTTTCGTCGTCGCCTGCGTGATGATGATAATCTGGGTGGTCTACGGCTACAGCCTCGCGCTCAATGGCGGTGGCGGCGGACTCGACGCCTTCATCGGCGGCTTTTCGCGGCTGTTCCTCGCCGGTGTGACGCCCGACTCGACCGTCGCAACATTCTCCGAAGGCGTCGAGATCCCCGAATACATTTTCATCTGCTTCCAGATGACCTTCTTCGCGATCACGCCGGCAATAATCGTCGGCGGCTTCGCCGAGCGGATGAAGTTCTCGGCTGTGCTGCTTTTCTGCATTCTGTGGTCCACCTTCGTCTACATTCCGATCGCGCACATGGTCTGGTACGCTGACGGCTATCTGTTCGCGATGGGCGCACTCGACTTTGCCGGAGGGACCGTGGTGCACATCAACGCGGGCATCGCGGCGCTGGTCGGCTGCCTCGTGCTTGGCAAGCGCATCGGCTACGGCAAGGAGCCTTTGCCGCCGCACAGTCTGGTGATGACCATGATCGGCGGATCGTTGCTCTGGGTCGGCTGGTTCGGCTTCAACGCCGGCTCGAACCTCGAAGCGAATGGCGGCACGACTTTGGCGGTGATCAACACCTTCGTCGCCGCCGCCGGAGCAACGTTGGGATGGATGACCATGGAGTGGCTCGAGAAAGGCAAACCCTCGCTGCTCGGCGTCATTTCCGGAGCAGTCACCGGCCTTGTCGCGGTGACGCCGGCGGCCGGACTCATCGGTCCCATGGGCGCGATCGTGCTTGGCGCCATTGCGTCGGTTATATCGTTCTTCTTCTGCACGACGGTAAAGAACGCGCTGAACTACGATGACAGTCTCGACGTCTTCGGCATCCACGGCGTCGCTGGCATCATCGGATCGATCGGAACGGGCGTCCTGGTCAGCCCCGCGCTTGGAGGCGTCGGCGTTGACGGGTATACGATGGCCGGTCAGGTCTGGATCCAGATCGTCGCCGTGTTGATCACCGTCGTCTGGTGCGGCGTGGTGTCGTTCATCCTCTACAAGCTCGTCGATATGACCATAGGCCTGCGCGTTTCCGCCGAGAAAGAGCGCGAAGGCCTCGACATCACCGAACACGGCGAACGCGCCTACGTCCTCTGACGCGCCGCCCGTTTCCCCCGGGCTGGGGCCTTCGGGTCCCGACCCCACCTGGCCCGGCGCCTCGCGCCGGGTCTTTTCTTTTGGCGATTATGTAGCTTGCAAACCTAGCGGCGATCTGGCATAAAGACGGCAAGGGAGAAAGCCGGCAATGTCCGTCCTTAGCCAGCCTCAGTTTCACGACGAAGAAGCCGCTTTCGCCTGGCTGGAAAGCACGCTGTGGCCGGACGGTCCGGTGTGCCCGCACTGCGGCTGCATGGGTCGTATGGGCAAGATCAAGGCCAATCCGGAGAAGCGCGTTCGCCTCGGCTTGCACAAGTGCGGCGACTGCAAGAAGCAGTTCACCGTCAAAGTGGGGACTGTTTTCGAGCATGCGCGCATTCCGCTTCACAAGTTGCTTCAGGCTGTCCACCTCATGTGTTCTTCCAAGAAGGGCATCAGCGCGCACCAGCTCCACCGGACGCTGGAGGTTCAGTATAAGACGGCGTGGTTCCTCGCGCACCGTATCCGCGAGGCGATGCGTTCCGGAGACCTAGCCCCGTTCGGCGCTGGCGGCGGCATTGTCGAGGTTGACGAAACGTTCATCGGAAACGACCGGACCATCAAGCCGAAGCACTCCAAGAAGGGTCGTGGCTACGCGAACAAGCACAAGGTGCTGTCCCTCGTGGACCGCGCTACCGGCCGTGCCCGTAGCATGGTGGTGGACGACCTCAAGGCTGCGACGCTGGTGCCGATCCTGCGCGCCAACATCGCCAAGGAAGCGCGCGTCATGACCGACGAAGCGAGCCAGTACGCCAAACTTGCGGCTGATTTCGCGGGCCACGATTTCGTGCAGCATGGTGCGGGCGAGTACGTTAACCGCGAAGACAGCACGATCCACACGAACACGATCGAAGGCTACTTTTCCATCTTCAAGCGCGGTATGAAGGGCGTCTATCAGCATTGCGGCAAGCAGCACTTGCATCGGTACGTCGCCGAGTTCGAGTTCCGCTACAACGGCCGCAGCGCCAACGGCGTCGAGGATCAAGATCGCGCACGCATCGCCGTCGGCGGGGCGGTGGGAAAGAGGCTCCTTTACCGGGACTCGTTGGCCGTGTAGAGTCCGCGCCGGAGGCGCGGAAATTGGCAAGACCTATCAGGATCACCGTCAAAGGCAGTGACGTAGGTAGCGAAGACGCTCCTACGGTCGAAGACCTTTTGGCACAGATTCAGGATTTAGTGGGCATCTTGTGTAGAGGAGGCAATTTCCGACGAGGGAAGAAAGGAAATAGTCTGGCGGGTGACCGATGTTACGCGAAACTCTCCACTGTCTTTCGAGATTACTCCGTTTCCCAAAACCTACGGGATGAACATTGAACTTCGAGCCGAGCAAGTGGTCACATCCGCAGCCAAAGGCATGCGCGCTCTTGTGTCCGGTGACGACCGCCCCGCCTATTTCTCTTCCGAATTGGTCGACCGGGTTGGAAAGGTGTTTGAGCGGGTGGCCAATGGACTGGCCGCAACAGCCGTAGACTTCTCCGGATATCAGGATGCTCCGGCTTTAGAAATTACGAAGCTGACAGTTGGGCGGCAAGTAATTGCAATCAACGCATTCCGGTCTCCGAGACCGGTCCCGCACAAAGAGCTAGGTTCCGTCGAAGGGATTATAACTCGCGTAGAGTTGGACAGCTATCAGCGGCCGGTGCTATGGCTAAAGTCTCGCTTGGATGGCCAAAGTTTCAAGTGCATCGCAGTCGGTGGCGCACTTGATCGAATTGGACACTATGAAGTAGCAGACGTTCTGAAAGGTATGAGAATCACCGTGTATGGCATGGTGAGCTACAGGGACTTAGAGGTAATCGGAACCGTCGAAGTCGACGGAGTTCACGTCTTCTCTGACGACAATGAACTGCCCGACTTCAAGAATATTGTGTCTCCAAATTTCACAAATGGGGTAGAGGCGTCCGAATATCTAAAGGCCATGCACCAGGATGGCTAAGCCCCAACGTATCTATTGGGACGCCTGCACATGGATAGCTTATATCGCAGAGGAAAAGGCCGTCCCAATCAAAGGTGGCGGGGCCGAAAACCGCTATGCGATGTGTCTCAGTGTTCTTGAAGATGCAAGAAGAGGAAAATACGAGATAGCAACTTCCGCGTTCACGCTCGCCGAAGTGTGTAAGAACACAGAAGTCATCGAAAGCCCAATCGACAACCTTCCTGCGTTCTTTGAAAAGAGCTTCATCCTGATTGTTCCAGTTGATCTAGTTATCGGACGCCGAGCCCAAACCATGCAGGCTTCTGGTCTGGTGACGCTAAAGCCTGCGGATACCGTTCATCTGGCTTCCGCTCTGCGTGCTAAGGTAACAGAGCTGCATACCTTTGATTGCAAGATTTTGGAACTGGACGGCAGGATCGTTGGAGGTGACGGCAGTCCGATGAAGATATGCCGCCCGACACAAGGGGCATCCCCTGGTCCACTGTTCGTTGATCGATGACTAAAAACGAAGCGAACACAGAGCAATCTAAGCGATTCCGTGAAGCCGCCCGCGAGCTTGAGTGCGACGACGATCCAAAGCGGTTCGCAGAGCGGGTGAGGCGTGTCGCTAAGACCCCGCCGCAACACCATCCGTCGACGGGATCGCCGCCGAAAAGCCGCGCGTCGAGTAGCCGCGCCGTGAGCATAAAAGAGAGACCTATGAAGCTTTCACAGCTTGAGATCAACGATAAATCGATGGGTCTTATTGTGCGAAGTCTGGCCCTTGAAGTTCACAAATTTTGCCTTTCTAGCGGCATCTTGAGCCATTCTGTTGAGGACCAATTGCCCCTCGTCTTAAGCGTACTCGATCGCAATTTTAGCGACCTCATCGACTTCTGCGACATTCCCGCAGGGGACGCATCCGGCTTTGCGGGACTCGTCATCCGCTTCTCCGAAAAAGGCTATCGGACGATTGCAGAGGCCGCAAAGAACCGGGTGACTGATCTCGTTGATTGAGATGCAAATGTCGTCCATTGGACGCCCCCCCTTTTTTGATGGGTTCACCATCCTGCAGTCAGGACGATTCTTCAACAAGTTTGCAAGCTACATAATCGCCTTTCTTTTGGCGTTCACATGTACCCGACCTCATCCGGGCCGTTCGAGGAATCCGCCCGGTTACGTCCTCGGTGGCGTGCGGGCGATCTCCGGATCGGGGTGAGGGTCGCGTTGCGCAGGCTGGCCAGGGGACGAGTCCCGGAGCAGGCGCGGCGGCGGTCTTGGACCATCGACCCGTCGCGCACGTGGTGAAGACGGTTCTCGACGCCGCAATGGTTTCGGGCCGGCGACAGGAGGAAATGCCTGCCTCCCCGGTGCACTTCAGGTTCAGACAATTCTGTTCGAGGTCACGGCAACCCGGGCCTTTAACGCCTGGGTGCCTCGCAGCGGTCAGGTTACATCGCCGAGCAGCAGAAGTCGCTGACCAAGCGTTCGAGGCCCGAGAACGTTGCGCGCCAGTCTCGTCCGGTCGGGAGTGGCGCAGAGGACGGGACTTGGGGGCGAAGCTTCCCTCGCATGAGGAGCCATAACGCGTCTTGGTGCGACTACCGGTTCATCGTGCTCAACCGGTTGATATGCTTTCGAAATCGGACAGCTTGGCCTGCTTGGCGGGATCATGGGTGAAAAGTGTCAACGTCGATCTCGCCTGCCGGGCGCGACGCAAGGTTTCATAGGTCCGGAGCGCCAGCTTGCGATCCTCGACGATGCCCGGGACGACTTGCGTCTGCACCTGATCGTCATCGAAGGCCGCATCGCCCGCGAGCACGATCTGCCGGTCACCCAGATCGATCACCACGCTCTGATGCCCGACCGTATGGCCGGGTGTGGCGATGACAAAGACATCGCCGCGCTCCGTCAACGGCATCACGGCGCCAAAGACGTCGTGCCGCCGCGTCCGCTATGTCTGATGCACGCGTCCATCTTGGGGAAGCTTTGCCATAAGCCGTCCGCCGCGCCCGGCGGGCACGAGTTCTTCGGGGGGGACCAGAAGACGCGTGGACCGGTCCAACCGGCCGAGGTTGCCGATGTGATCGGAATTCGTGTGGATCAGAACACAAAGATCGATATAACGAGGTATGACCCCAGCGGCCGCCAGCATCGTTGGCAGATCGTTGCTCTCCGGGGCTGTCGCATCGATGACCTTCGGAGAGGTCCACGCCTGATCTCGGGGTAAATCGCCGAGATAGTTGGGCGTGCAGAATGCGGCCGTTTTGCCGGCGTCCACAAGGATGCGCTGCTCGGGGTGATCGATCAGCCAGACCATGCAGTCGAGCCGACCGGTGATGCGCCGGTCCGCCATCATCATCGGAAAACGCAGCATGTCGTCCACTTCGGCCAGTTCGGGCGGCAGCGCGCAGTGCCACTCGCGGATACGCACGACGCCAACGGGCAGACGCCACAGCGTGATGCCGTCGCCAAGGCCATAGGCTTCGGGCATTAAAGCGGTTGGCGGCGATGGGCGCGGGGACCAGCGCGCGATGGGCGGCCCCATGATGGCACCGATCATGCGCGTCATGAAGGAGAGGTTGCGCGGAAAAGAGAGGGTCTTGGGTCAAGTCCGCGGTCCATGCACTCCAAACTTGGATTAAATTACGCCTGGGCAAATGCATTGGATCACATCGATGAACGCGCCGGTCGACGACTTCAGCCTGCTCGGCTGGAAGGCGCCCGCGCCCGCGCCGAGGCGCCCGAGGACTCGGTGGGCGTGTCGTGCGTCATCGTGCTCATTGCGCCCATGAAGTCGCCCATGGCGCCCTCCGGGGCCATGCCCTCCATGGCGCCCGCCTCGTGGTTCTCGGGCCGGGCGATCGCTGTCGACAGGGCAGGGGCCGCACCTGCGAGGGTCTGGGTCAGTCGGTTTGTCGCTTCTCTCCTTTAGATTGGTCGGGCCGCGCATCATCGACATCATCATGCCTCGAAGGCTCAGAACTTGGCCTGAACCATGCCGTAGTCGGGGCTTTTCAGCTGCACCGCGCCCTTTACGCCTTCGGGCACGGCAACACCCGTGTCTCCAGACAGAACGCCGGGCGTCGAATGGGCGATGGGGGTGCGCACGGGCTTTCCGTCAAGAACCAGAATGGCCGTGCCGGTCATCGCTTCGGTCGCCACGTCGCTGTCGTCGTCCATGGTGATGTAGAGATCCACTTTCGTGTCATTGGGCACGAGTTCGACGCGGTAGGGGCCGGCATCGACGCGCATTCCCCCGTTGGGGCCGATTGCCGCCTCATGCGCGAGGGCGGAGGTGGCGAAAAACACGGACGACAGAGCTATCCGAAGCATGGGGATGGTCCTTTGTTGTCAGAAGGAAGGGATGGCCGCGCCGTTGGGCGCGTCCGAAGTGGTGGAGTTCGCACGCGCCGTGTCGACCAGCCGTTCCAGCGATGCGCGCCCATAGCGCAGGAACAGAACCGGCGTCAGGAACGTATCGAGCAAAGTGGACGAGATCAGGCCTCCGAAGATCGTGATGGCGACGGGATTCAGGATCTCTTTTCCCGGCTCACCCGCACCGATCATCAACGGCACAAGGGCCACACCCGCCGACAGCGCCGTCATCAGCACCGGGGTCAGGCGTTCCAGCGAGCCACGGATGATCAGATCCCGGCCGAAAGGCATTCCTTCATGCAGCGCCAGGTTGATGTAGTGGCTGATCTTGAGGATGCCGTTGCGCGCGGCGATCCCCGTCAGGGTGATGAAGCCGATCATCGACGCCACCGAAAGCGGCTGCCCCGCGATCCACAGCGCAGCCACCGACCCGATCAGCGCCAATGGCACCGATCCCATGATGATCAGCGCGCAGACGGTGGACCGGTAGCGGCTGTAAAGGATGGCGAACACCATGCCGAGCGACACCAGCGACAGCAGGCCGATGGTTCGGCTTGCCTCTTCCTGCGCCTGAAACGTGCCTTCGAGGGTAGCGGAAAAGCCCGGCGGCAAATCGGCGGCGGCGATGATGTCGCGGATTTGCGCCACCACCCCCGCCATGTCGACCCGGCCATCGGTATTGCCCAGGACAACCACCCGCCTGCGGCCGTTTTCGCGGAGTATCTGGTTCGGCCCGTCGGTTTCGCGCACTTCGGCCAGCTCGCGCACCGGCACCCAGCCCGCGGGCGTTTCGATCAGGAGATCGCCAAGCGCCTGTGTCGTGCGGCGGCTCTCGGCCAGCCGCATCACCACGTCATAGGTGCGGGGGCCATCGACCAGTTTGGACACGACGCGGCCGTTGGACAGCCGTTCCAGAGCCTCGGTGATCGCGGCTGGCTGGATGCCGTAAAGCGCCGCCCGGTCGTAATCGATGCGAATCTCGAGCTGCGGGATGCGGACCTGCTTTTCCACCTGCAGATCGACCAGCCCCGGAATCGCGGCAATCTGGCCGCGAAGGTCTTCGGCCACCGACCTCAGCGTATCCAGATCCTCGCCGTAAACCTTCAGCGCAAGTTGCGCGCGCACCCCTGACAGCATGTGGTCCAGCCGGTGCGAGATCGGCTGCCCCACGTTCACCGCGACCGGCAGGACCGAAAGCCGGGCGCGGATGTCGGCGACGATCTCTGTTTTGGGCCGCTCGCCCGGTTCCAGATCGACCTCGATCTCGGACGAATGCACCCCTTCGGCATGTTCATCAAGCTCTGCCCGTCCGGTGCGGCGACCGACCGCGCGCACTTCAGGCACCTCCAGGATCAGCTTCTCGGCGATCAACCCGACCCGATGCGATTCCGCCAGCGAGATACCGGGGTTGAATAGCATCGAGATGGTGAAGGTGCCTTCGTTGAACGGCGGCAGGAAGGCGCGGGGCAGCGTCGTCGCCGACCATCCCGCCACCAGAACACCCAGCAGCGTCGTCGCCATCAGCGCCTTTTGCCAGCGAAACGCCACGCCAAGCGCCGCCCGGTTGCCACGTTTCAGTGTGCGCACCAGCCAGCCTTCTGTTTCGTCCAGCCGCTTCATTCCAGGCAGCATGTAATAGGCCATCACCGGCGTCAGCGTGATCGAGACCACAAGGCTGACCAGGATGGATATGATGTAGGCCTGCCCAAGCGGCGCGAACAGCCGCCCCTCGATCCCGGACAGGGCGAACAGCGGCACGAACACCAGAACGATGATCATCGTGGCATAGACAATGCCCGACCGCACCTCCTGCGAGGCTGAAACCACCACGTCGAAGGTGCTGCGCGGATTGCCTTTTTCGCGGTTCTCGCGAAGGCGGCGGAAGATGTTTTCCACATCGACCACCGCGTCGTCGACCAACTCGCCGATGGCGATGGCAAGGCCACCCAGCGTCATCGTGTTGATCGACAGCCCCATCAGCTTGAACACGATGGCGGTGGCAAGGATCGACACCGGAATGGCGGTCAGGGATATCAGCGTGGTGCGGACGTTCAGAAGGAAGGCGAAGAGCACGATCGCCACCACGACAATCGCCTCCATCAAGACGATCTGCACGTTCTTGACCGAGGTTTCGATGAAATCGGACTGTCTGAACAGCACCTGATCGGCGCGCATCCCACCCGGCAGAGTTGCGGTGATCTGCGCCAGTTCCGCCTCGACCGCGCGGGTCAGGCTGACGGTATCGACATCGGGCTGCTTTTCGACCGAAACGATGACGGCGGATTCGCCCATATAGCCCGCCTCGCCGCGCTTGAGCCGCGCGCCATAGCCGACCTCGGCCACCTGATGCAGCAGCACCGGGCGCTGGCCATGGCTGGCCACCACGACCTTCCGCAGATCCTCGAGCCGCAGCGTGCTGCCGATGTTCCGGATCAGGAATTCGCGGTCATACTGATCGGTAAAGCCCCCACCCGAGTTCGCGCCGAAGGCGGTGATTGCGGTTTCCACCTGTTCCAGCGTCACGCCAAGGGCGCGCAGGGCCGCGGGGTTCGGGGCCACGCGAAACTGCCGCACCTCGCCGCCGATGGGGATCACCTGCGCCACACCCGGGATCGCCAGCAGGCGCGGGCGGACCAGAAAGTCGGCAGCCTCGCGCAGCTCCATCGGCGAGACGCCCTCGGGAGCGGTCATCGCCACCAGCATGATCTGCCCCATGATGGAACTGATCGGTCCCATCTGCGGCGTCACCCCTTCGGGCAATTGCCCGGCCACAAGCGTCAGTCGTTCGGCGATCTGCTGGCGGTTGCGGTAGATATCGGTGCCCCAGTCAAACTCGACATAGACGATCGACAGGCCCACGCCCGAGACGGATCGGACCCTGTCCACCCCCGGCAAGCCGTTCATCTGCGTTTCCAGCGGATAGCTGACCAGCTGTTCAACCTCTGGCGGCGCGAGGCCCTCGGCCTCGGTCATGATCGTGACGGTCGGGCGATTCAGGTCGGGAAACACATCGACCGGCAGTCGCATCGCGGTGAAGGCGCCATATCCCATCAGAACGGCGGCCAGCACCAGAACCAGCATCCGGTTGCGCAGGGATTGGGTGACAAGAAATGTGAACATGAGCCGCTCGCCTATCGCAACTGGTTGAGAAGTTCGGCGCCCTGCGTGACCACACGATCGCCCGGGGCCACACCCGCGACGATCAGGACACGTGCGCCATCCAGAGGCGCCGTGCGGACCGGACGGGGTTCGAACACCTCGGGCGAGGTATGCGCATAGACGATATACTCGCCGTTGGCGCCCCGGATCACCGCGTCGCGTGGCATGGCGATCCCCGTGATCGCGATCGAGGTGGCCGCCACCACTGTCACCATCTGACCGAGGCGCAACGTGCTGCCCTCGTCCTCGATCCTGAACAGGACAGGCTGCGCCTGACTGCCATCCGCGAACCCCGCGCCTGCAAAGCCAAGCGGGATCGCCCCGCCCGCACCGTCACTGACCGAGGCGGCCTGCGCTACTTCATCGCCGCCATAAGAAATCGCCTCGATCCACAGACGGGTGGGATCGACGATGTGGAAAATGACGGTGTTGCTTTCCGCAATCGACCCCTGAGTCGCGTCTGCACTGGCAATGACGCCCGAAACGGGTGCGACGAGTTTTTCGGCCCCGAGTTTCACATCATCCAGGGCGGCACGGCGTTCGCGAAAACCTGCCAGATTGATCTCTGCCTCATCCAGCTGAGTTTGCGACACGGCGCCCGACCCGCTCAGTTTGCGAAACCTGTCCACTTGACGCTCGGCGATCGCAATCTCCTGATCCAGTTCGCCCTGGGCCTGGCGGATCGAGGATTGGTCGATGGCGGAGAGGGACGGTTCGACGACCGCCAGCACCTGCCCCTCGGTGACTGTTGCGCCCAGCGAGGGAAAGCCGCCCTCAGGCGCGGACAGACGTCCTCCGACCGCCGTCTGCACAAAGCCGCTGGCGTTGGGATCGGGGATCACCCGGCCCGGCATCTCTATGCTGCGCCGGTGGTCAGCCTCGACCGCGGACTCGGTGCGCAGATCCAGAATGCGCTGCGCCTGTTTCGGCGCGAAGACCCGCCCGTCCGGCAGCCGCTGCGCCACGTCGCGGACGACGGGCGCAGCGACCGTCTGCGCAAACACGAAAGATCCCGGAAACATCAGGACCAAAGCCGTTGCTGCAACTCCGGCGGCAAGCCGACGGCGGCGCAGCAGGGCCATTACACCCACTCCCGCGAGAAAGCCCGCCGCGCCGATGGCCAAAAACGCGGGATCGTTGCGGCGCAGGCGCTCGGCGATGTCCGTGGCCATCGCTTCGGTCATCTCCTGCGCAAAGGCTGCACTGATCACCGCGCCTGCACCTTGCGGGGCCGGGGCAGCAGCCGCTGGTTCGGGAATGGTCAGTGTCCCGGTCAGAAAATCGATGTCATCGCCTGCTGTCACCGTGAACAGCAGCTCATGAGCGCCAGCTTTCCCGGACCATGGCGCCTCCAGGTAATAGACGTCGTCCTGCACCAGCGCCGTGACCGGCCCGTCCGGCGTTTCGACTTCGATCAGCGCATCCGCAACCGGTTCGTTTGTGGCAAACCGGTCGAGGTAGAGCGTCAGCCTTCCGCCGCCCGCCACGGCGACAAGCTCGAAAAGCGCGCTCGCCGCAGTGGCGCGTGGTGCGGTCTGCACATTCGCCGGAGGCGGTTCATCACCGTGCGCATGGCCAGTGTGGGCCACGGCGGGTCCGTGAGCAGATGCAAGAAAAAACGCCGCTAGCAGCGGACGAAGAAAGGGAAGCATGCAGCACCTCGCAGGAACATCGACGCGATGGGGCCGCGTTCATGGCGCGGCCCGACGGTTGTTCAGATGAGGTGTCTCGGCGGCCGACGAAGGCCTTCTGGTTCGTTTGGTGCGGCGGTCACAGTCGAGGGAAATCCTGCAACTTTCCGGAGAGCGAAAAGCAGTCCCGGTCCCTGCGCCATCTCAATCAGCACCGACCAGCAAGCCGCGGGTGAACAACAATTGCGGTCGCATTGCGACATCTCGGCACCAGTCGACAGGTCGGGAAACGCAACCGCGCCGAAGTCGTCCACGCTTGCGCGGTCGAAAACATCCATTCCGTCAAAGGCCATCGCTCCGGTGAACGCGGCGGGACTGTCCGTCATCGTGTGCATCACGTGCGCTTCGGCGCGATCAGCTGAAGACAACAGAAGCGCCGCAAACATGAATGTCATGCAGCACAAGAACCGTCGCAGTGATGACAATGACTCAGACACGGAGGAGCCGTCATTGAACCACGTAAATTGATGATCATTCCGTGACAGACGAGATCCCCGCAAGCTGACCATAGATAACTCCCGACAAGAAGTTACCGGATGGAGGTCCGCAAAGCGATACCGAGATTTTCCCCCGGCTCCAGAATCTGGCGTCTGACACGAAGTCGTGATGAAACTGTCGGATACACTTCCCCGGGTTCAAGATGACAATCTGGCGCTTTTGCCGCACGAACTTGAAATCTTGCCTATCCGGCTGACACCCACACCTGCCAGGGGCAGTGTTGGTCATGGATGTTCCCGCCCGCGCAGGCCTGCCTTTTCCGCAGTCTTTGCCGGAATTTCAGCGTGTTTTCCCCGACGACGCGGCGCCTTCCGCCGAGCCGCCCAGCGAAGCACCCGCTCCGCGTCCACTGCGCGATGCGAACGGCGCCGCAACTCCGCTTCACGCCCATGACGCCCTGTTGAGTCAATCTTATGATCCATATATGCATGGATCATGGAATCAACCTGGCATACCGAAGCGCTGACCGCGCTCGGCCACCCCGGTCGCCTCGCGGTTTTTCGCCTGCTCGCGCGGCGGGCGCCGCACGGCGTGCGGCCGGGGGAGATGATCGGGGCGCTCGATCTGAAGCCCAGCACGCTCTCGGTCT
>Ga0105046_10012741_pt1 | contig 13042 bp, 15 predicted proteins | sample MAT03_FD_78385 | JGI IMG/M metagenome (GOLD analysis project Ga0105046, IMG submission 78385) | Freshwater microbial communities from Lake Fryxell liftoff mats and glacier meltwater in Antarctica - MAT-03 (megahit assembly) | ecosystem: Environmental > Aquatic > Freshwater > Ice > Liftoff... | reverse complement strand
TACAGGGTCAGCGAGCTGACTTCGATCAACACGTAGACATTGAACACGTCGCCCGTCGCCGCGATGCCCAACAAACCCAGGATCGCCAGCAGCCAGATGGAATAGAACAGATTGAGACGATCTTGCGCAATCTCGAACTCGACGCTGCGGCGCGCATACAGGGTCGATACGCAGCCGACCACGGCAACGATCAGGATGACGAAGATGTTGAGCGAATCGATGCGATACCCGATACCCCATTGCTCCGGCCAGTTGCCGAAGGCATAGGTGATCGTGCCCTCATTCAGGACGCGGTAGAGCAGGCCGATCGCCACCGCCAACACGCCGACCGTGGTGACCTGCGCCAGCAGCCATGGCAGCAGGCGTCCGGGCAGCAGCAGGCACAGGACCCCAGCGATGAGGGGCAACAAGACCAGCAGGGCGGGCAACTGCGACATCATGGCGAGACCGGCTCCGCAACGGCGGCGTCGTCAGCTTCCTGGGCCAGGATGTCGTCCTCCTCGATCGTACCATAAGCGCGACGGATATTGATGATCAGGGCGACGGCGACGGCGGACACGCTGACGCCGACCACGATCGCCGTCAGCATCAGGCAGTGGATCAAGGGATTATCGTAAGGCAGATCCGCCTTGGTGCCATCAGCCTCGAGGAACCAGACCGGTGCTGTCGCCTCACCGACCACCGCCATGGAGATGAAGAACAGGAAAATGCCGGTCTGGAAAATACCCAAAGCGATGGCCTGCTTGATCAAGTTCCGCTTCGCGATGATGCCATACAAGCCGATCATCATGATCGCGATGGCGAACCAGTAGTTGGCATGGGTGGCGAGCAGACTCATTTCGCCACCTGCGAATCATCGACATCGTCAGCCGTTTCGCAGATCATGTCGAAGATCATCACCATCACCGCGCAGACGGTGACGCCGACGCCATATTCGACCAGGCTCATGCCAAGCGGCTCGCCATGTTCGCCATGATCGGGTGCCAGGGCGTGGTAGTCGAGAAACTGGCCGCCACTGAGCATGCCGACCATGCCGACCCCGATGTAGAACAGGACACCCAGCGCCCCGAGCACGATCCACAGCTGGCGCGGAAAGGCACGATGCAGGGCGTCCCGACCGTAGATCAGGGCATAGATGATGAATGCAGACGCCAACACCACGCCACCCTGGAAACCGCCGCCCGGTCCCAGTTCACCGTGGGTGATGATGTAGCCACCGAAGACGAGGATGGGCGGGATCATGCATTTGGCGACCACGCGCAGGACGAGTTGATCCTTCATGGCCGTAGCTCCGGCCGCCGTTGCTTGCGCAACAAGAGGGTGACGCTGATGCCGGCGATCAGGATGACCGTCACTTCGATCATGGTGTCAAAACTGCGGTAGGTGGCGAGCACAGCCGTGACCTGATTCGGCACATGGCCATCGAAATCATCCTTGAGGTCGGTGGGGTCCGCACGCTTGGCCGCCAACGAGGCCGGGTCTTCGCCGATCTTGCCAACCTGTTGCTGACGCATCTCAACCACGCGATAGGTGTGCACCGGCGCTTTCGGATCGCCAAAGGCGGGCATGTCGAGGGTGCCATAGACCAGGAAACCACCGGTGACGATCACCAGCAACAGACCACGCCCATCCACCCGCCGCCGTGGGCGCTTTTCGTGGCGGCCAACGTGAACCAGAGCGCCGATGAACAGTACGGTCGAAACGCCGGCACCAACGGCGGCTTCGGTGATAGCGACATCACCAGCGTGAAGAGTGTTCCACTCCAGGGCCATCATCAAGCTATAGATACCGACCAGCATGATGGCCGCAAACAGGTTGCGCACCTCTATCGCCGCCACCGCCAAGATGGGGATGAGCGTCAGCAAGACGAGATCGATGAGGAGTTGGTCAGACATCGTGACCCGGCGTCGCGGAGGGCCGCGTAGGTTCATCAGAATCAGCCGGAGGGCTATCCGGGCGCGCAGCGAGATCGGCATCGTGATCGGCCGACGAAGAAGCCTCCGGCGGCACGGGATGACCAGGTTCCCACGGTTTGAGTCCGTCGAGATGGGCGGCTTTGGTAATGGCGTGCGTCGCGGTCGGGGCGGTGACGAAGAGAATGGCGGAAATCAGAATCAGGCGGGACAAGGTCAATCCCGGTGTGGTCGTGCCTTCATCAAAGACCTGGAAAGACAGGCCCAACATGATCAGCAATTGCGCCAGGGTATCCGATTTTCCGGCTGGATGCAGGCGCGTGTAGAAATCCGGCATGCGCAGCACGCCGATGGCACCGCCCAGGGCGAGTACTGCGCCCGGTACCACACAGAGAATCGTGAGCCAATCATTCCACTGCATCAGTCCAACCTCCGGTACTCGACGTACTTGAGGATCACCAAGGTGGCGATGAAATTGAGCAACGCATACAGCAGGGCGATATCGAGAAAGTCGGCGCGACCATGCGCGAACTCGATCACCACCAGCAGGACCACCGTCTTGGTGCCCATGGTATTGACGGCGAGAATGCGATCAAAAGTCGTCGGACCACGCAGAGCGCGCAGCAGGATCAAGCCCACCGCGATCAACAGCACCAGGGCAACCCCGGTCAGGACCCAGCTCATGACGCCCCGCCTTCTAGACGGGCGACGCGCAACTCCATCACGCGACTGCGCACCCCCGCTTCGGCTTCAGCGGTCAAGGCGTGGATCAGGAAACCGTCATCATCGACCGTGATCACCACCGTTCCGGGCGTCAGGGTGATCGAGTTGGCGTAGATCGTCTTGGCGAAATCGGTTTTCAGGGTGCAGGGCACTTTGAAGACGCGGGGGGAAATGGCGGGGGTATGGGCGACCATGCGTTTGAAGACGTCGATATTCGCCAGAATCACCTCTTTGAGGAGATACGGAGCGTACAACGGCAGTCGCAGCCAGGCACCCAGTGGCAACATGTCCCCATCAATGATGGCCAACCGGCGGCAGATCCAGGTGGTGCCCGCGCACACCACAATCCCGGCGCCGATCAGCCAACGATTGTACTGCGGGTCGAGTTGGCCCGACAACATCGCCCAGTAGCCCAACATCGACAGAAAGAGGACGATGGTTCGCATGATTGGCAGCGGGCGGGAAGGAAGGTACACCCAGCCGCGCCCAGGCACAAGGATCAGCGGTCCGGGCGGGCCGCCTGATCGTTCTCGCCTGCATCTGGCGCACTCCCGTCCGCCGGGACCGCAGGGCGTGATTGCAGCTCGCGACGGCGACGGCGCAGGTTGGCGACACTGGCTTTGAGCTGCTGTTCGGCACCACGATCCCGATTGATAAACCACAGCACCATGATCGCAAATGCGACCACGCCGACCGACAGCAGCACGACCAATGGGGTCCAATCGATCTCGATCGGCGCTTCGATCCGCCACGGGCCAGAGACAATGAACATGGTGTACACGCGATTGCTCTGACGACCGTTGATCATCAGGCGCTCCATACCGGGATGGCGATCTACCGGAATTGAACGCCACTTCATAAAGCGGCCCTGGGCGATCAGGAAATCTCCTGGCTTAGGCAACGGCTGATCGGTGATCGCCGCCAGCTCGAATATGCGCAACACCGATTTGGTCAGGATCTGACCGTTCTCGGTGATCGGGCCGATATCGCGCCGATATATCAGGACACGCACCACGCGACGCACATCAAAGGGGCGATCGGCGGTGACCATTTCATCTTCCCAGGCATGCCAAACCGCACCACGCACGTCGACGGGGCGCCCCCGAAAGGCACTAGGATTCTGATGAATGGCGTTGGCTTCGCGATTGGCATCCAGGCGTTCACCGACAATTTCTGGCGTGCCCATCTCACTTTTCACTTGGCCCAAAGTCAAATAATAGGGATGGCTTTCGATCAGCGGACGTTCGTCGTCGACATCACGATAGAGGTCCGGGGGAATGATCACTTGGCCCTGATAGCCAGCGATGCCGCCGACATGGTCGCCCTTGTCCTCGGCCAGCGGGGTCACCACGCGCGCCATCAGCATCGGCAGAAGATCTTCGCCCGCACCGCCAACCGCAGGGCGCAGCAGGCGACCGAGATAGCGGCCCATAACTTGGACTTGGCCGTTGATCGTCAATGCCGCTTGGTCGTCCATAATGGGCTGCAAGGCGGTCAAGTATTGCCCCTGCGGCAAGGCGACGCTGAGCCACCGATAGCCAGCGTCTTCGCGCCCAGCCACGGCGGCATTCTCAATGTCGTCCAGCCGGCCAGTGATGACGACCAGTTGGCCTGGACGGACCTGATCACCGAGCACATCCTCGACCGTGATGCGCTGCGGAATTCGCCGGCGCTCGCTGTCCTCGACGAGCAGTCGTTCGCCCCAAGCCAGGCTTATTCCGTCGAGGCCTAAACTCAGCGGAGGGACCTCGCCAGCGCGGAGCATGCGCTCGACATCGGTGCGCGCAGCGGCGACCTCTGCTGCCTCTGGCAAAGGGGGAAATGCGGCGAGATCCGGACGGAGCATGGCCGGGATGCTAGCCGCAGGCGGCGGTTCTATCGACTCTTGCCCGCGCGATGCGGGCAGACCGCGGATCCACCACATGGCGATGCCAATGAGGACGACCACGCCAAAGACCACCAGGCGTAATTCCCGCCTGCTCGCGACCGGCTTGGCAATGCCGCCCTGGGCATCGCCGATGGTGGGCACGCGTTTTTTATGCGAAGGTGGTTGCAGCATGACAGTCCTGTTACGACATCGAGCGAGGTGGTGAAAGCGGCATCCCAGTGCCCTGGACAGCATCAACGTGGCGCAGATCGAGCGGGTTCAAACGTTCCTTGCAGGCACTGTCAAAGGATATTGCAAAGGGCGTAGCAAAAGGGTACGGCGAAGGGCCTCGCGGAGGCTCCAGCGCAAGCTACCGCACGCGCGGCAAAGAAAACCACCACCCACCCGCAGCCTGCCCCGGTTGAGAAAAGCCAAGACCCATGGGGAAAGCCCATGGGTCTGTGAACAGATGCCGCCGGGGATTGCCCGGCAACCCAAGCCGTAGCTCGGCTTATTTCATATGGATGATTTCGTACAATTCGTTGCCGTCTTCGTTGGGCGAATAGTTACGCACCCGCGGCGGCGCAAAGGCCACCTGACGGGCGTTGATGAGATCGCTGTTCTTGGTGATGATCCCCGCGCCTTTATCGGCCTCAAAGGCACGTACGGAGTCATAGGCGAGCAGAGCGTATTTCCAGGATAATTTGGAGAAGCAATGAATGATGATGGGGGGAGCATCCTTGCGCACAGCGGCCTGATTGTCCCGACTTTCCAGGCCCTCAAGAATGGTATTCTTGAAATTCCGTAATTGGGTATCCAGCAGTTCACCGCCCTTCATCGACAGATACTTCCCCTCGATGTGTTTAGCAGGGCCGCCGCCGACCTGTACCGAGATGTCATCGATCGCCCGACCCTGGCGTTCGGCCAAGATGGGTGTGAGTAAATCGCGGTACGCACTGGGCTGAAGATTACGGATGAATTGATTCGTCGTGCTGACCGGTCCCGGGGTGCGCGGATAGATCTTGATGTTGATCTGATCTGGTGGCACCGGCGACGGCGAACTCGCCTGTGCTTGGCCCATATTGGTCGGCATCAAGCTGCTGATCGCCTTTTCATCCGGCGTGAACTTGGTGGTCAGCATGAAGAAGATCAGCAGCAGAAAGACGATATCGATCATCGGGGTCATATCCATGACCACGGTGTTATCTATCGGCCTACGACGTAACTTACGGGCCATGGGATGCTCCGGGGGTCTTGATCAATTCTTGTCACCCGGTTTACGGGTGGTATAATTGATGTTAATGAACGGCTTCATGTCCTTGGGGGCGACATTGCGCGGGGTCATGTCCTTGGGGTTGATCGAGTCGGTAACGACCTGCAACACTTCCTGGACCATGCGGTATTCGGTATCGCCATCGGCGCGGATTTCGACGATCATTTCATCGGGAATCATCAGCGCCGGATTGTGAATATCCGGAATCTTCGTCGCCAAATCGTACTGTTTGTCGAGGATCAGGCGAAGCCTTTGATAGTGGCTGTAGTCATCGACCCCACTCGCGCGGAGTTTCTCGGTACCAATCATGATGGTGCCGGCTGGCGGGTCACCCGACTGGGTGGTGCCAAAGACGTTGATGATGATCCGTTTCGGATTTTCAATCTTGGTCGCCGTCGTCGTCGGCGGCACGGTGATCTGTTCCGTACGCGATTGATTGGTGATCTTACCGGCGAGAATGAAGAAGATGATCAGCAGGAAGACCAGGTCGATCATCGGCGTGAGGTCTAACTCATCGTTATCCTGCATAACAGGCGCTTTGGCCATGGTATCCTCCGAGGTTTGCTACGTGATGATTCAGCCGGGCCTGATCACTTTCGGAAGTAATCGAGGATCTCATTGGTGATCACGGTCGAGTCGAGGATGAACTGATTGAGCTTGCCGCGCAGGACGAAGGCGCAGACCAGCATCGGGATGGCGATGATCAGGCCGCCGGCGGTGGTCAGCAGGGCGCCACCGATGGTACCAGCCAAGTCCGCGGCATCGACGCCGGCAGGCTTGTTGGCCATGGTGATGAAGGCACCGATCATGCCGTACACCGTGCCGAAGAGCCCCATCATGGTACCCGTCGAGGCGAACAAGGTGATCCAGCCGACCTTGGCAGTCCACCGGTTGGCTTCGGCGGTCGCGGTGGTTTCCGCCGAGGCGACCATGGCGTCGTAGCCGAAATCTTTTTTATCCAAGGCCGAGGCGACAACCTGGGCGGTCATGGCAGGATCGTTCTGGGTCATGGCGAGGGCGTTTTCGACCGCTTCATCGGTGACCCCTTCGGCAAAGGCGTTGTGCAGGTCGTCGGCCAAACCCATCGGGATGATCGCGTCCCGCTTCAAGGTGATGAACATCTGGATGGCGACCGCGAAGGCGACCACCGACATGACGATGATCAGCCACATCGGCCAACCGGCTTCGATGATCAGACCGAACGCGGTCTTGCCACCGCTGACAGCGGGCGCCTCTTCGGCAATGGCGGGCAGGGCGGCAAAGCAGATGACGGCCACGGACGACAGCAGGCGAACGGCGATGTGGTGCATGGGAAAGGTTCCTCGAAGGGGGCGAACGGGGCAGGCCCCGAGTGGTTCAGCACTGGGGCCCAGTGCAACGGGAGTGGGGCGCATTAAAGGTGCCCGGTTAGCAGCGACAAGACGGCTGGATCCCGGCCGTACCTTTCGTGTATCACCAGGACTGCGGCCTAACTTACGGCGCCACAAGGGATTGAGGACTTATCGCTGACCAACGTCAGGCTCAGGCCTTGGTTCAGCAGCAGTCTGGGGCGGCTCCTGTGGTGCGTCACTCACGGAAGTCCCGGACGACTTCACCCCCCACGCATCGCTCAACGTATTGGCGGCTAGCGGAACCCCGGCGCGATACGCCGCCCGCGCCAAAACGTGGCAGCCCACCGGCGCGGTAATGAGGAAGAAGATCGAGGCCGCCAGACAGCGCCACGACACGGCCGGATCGCTGGCGGCCGCCGCTGAACCCATCAGCACCAGCACCACGCCGAGACTGGCGGATTTCGCGCTACAGTGCAGCCGCTGGTACACGTCGTTCATGCGGACTATTCCCATAGCTGCAACTACCATAAAGGCCCCGCCCGCACACGCCAAGACGGCTCCGAGCATGCTCATGTCCGCTCTTCCTGGTCGTCGTCGCCGCGATCACTTTCGATCAAAGCTCCAAACGCCACCGTGCCGATGAAGGCGACGAGTCCCAGACCGAGCGCCACATCCAGGTAGATGGTATGCCCGGTCGACTGCGCATGCACGGCCAGAAATCCGACGGCCAGCGTCGTCAGCAGATCGAGCGCAATCACCCGATCCGTCATCGTCGGCCCGCGCACCAGACGAAAGGTGGCGAAGAGAAACGCCACCGAGACCAGACCGTAGGCGATGGAAAGGAGGATGGCGATCATGGGATGCCCTCCTCATCCGCGGCACCCACACCCGTGCCGAGAGATAACGTTGGGGGTCGCAGAAGAGCCAGCAGGGGACCTTCGATCTTGGTTTGGATCTCGGCAATCGCCAGCTGCTCATCTGGGCTGTACATGGCATGGATGAAGAGCACGCGGCGGTCCTCGCTCACATCGAGGGCGAATGTCCCCGGCGTCAGGCTGACCAAATTGGCCAGCGCCGTGATCTCGGCATCGGATTCACAGGCGAGCGGATACGCGATGATGCGCGGCTGCGAGTGATCAGCGGGAGTGATCACATCCCACGCCAACAGTAAACTGGAGCGCACCAATTCCCACGTGATCCGGACAGCCAAGGCGACCCCGCGCGGCAAGGTCCGCAGATAATGGTCGGCCAGCGGCGGTAAGAGCGGACGTGCCACCCACAGGACGCCGGCGCCGATGGCGAAGCCGACCAGCAGCGTCGATACGGCGGTCGATCCGATCAAAGCGCCCCAAGCCAAGGCCAAAATGAGGTTCGCCAGGAAGAAGCTCATGGCACGTCACTTCCCAGCACCGCGCGCAGATAGGCCGTGCGATCCAATAGTTCCGCACCGACCGATTCCGTCATCACCCACAGCGGGCCGGCACAGAGGCCGATCACCACGGTCAAGCCAGCGAGTCCCAGGAGCGGCGCATAGGCCCAGCCCCACCCAGGCGGCCGTGGCAACAATATCGACGAGGACGGCCGGGGCCGCAGGTAGCTTTCTAGAAGGATTTTGCTCATCGAATACAAGGTGAAGAAACCGACCAGCAGCGCGAGCCCAGCGCTGATCCAATCGCCTAGGCCAACCGCCGCGCGCACCACTGCCAGCTTGGCGAAGAAACCCGAGAGTGGTGGTAGCCCTGCCAGCGACAGGGATGAGATCAGGAACCCCGCCAACAACAGACGGTCGCCGGCCAAGCCACCTTGCTGCCGCAGATCATCACTGCCACAGCGCGCCTGCGCGATACCCGCTGCGTAGAAGAGATTGGTCTTCACCACAATGTGATGGATCAGGTAGAGCACCGCACCTCCCAATGCTGCGGCGCCGCCAAGCGCTAAGGCGAGCACCATGTACCCGACCTGACTGATGATATGGAAGGCAAGAATGCGTTTGGCTTCCCACTGCACCGCCGCTCCCAACACCCCGACGATCATGGTCAGCCACGCGAGCACGAGCAGCAACGACCCTAGCCACGTCCCGGGCAGCGGAAACACCAGCGTGAATACCCGCAGCATGGCGTAGACGCCGACCTTGGTCAGCAAGCCTGCGAGCAATGCCGACACCATGGATCGCGGCGTGTGATAGGACGCCGGCAGCCACGCGAAGACGGGGAACAGGCCCGCTTTGATCGCAAAAGCGGTAAAGAGACACGCCGCAGCGCCACCGAGAATCGGATTGGACTCGATGCCACCCTTGGCCGCCACCATCTGCGCCAAGGTCGCGAGCGTCAGCGCGCCCAATTGACCGTAAAGCAGACCGATGCCGATAAGAAAGATCGCTGAGGCGACCAGATTGATCATGAGATACTTGAAGCTCCCCTCCAATTGCGCACGACCACCATCCATCGCCAACAACACGAAAGACGACATCAGCATGATTTCGAACCACACAAAGAGATTGAACAGATCGCCCGTCAAGAACGCGCCGCACACCGACCACACCAGCAGATGCACCAAGGGATGCAGCGCCCACGACGTTTCTGGCCCGGAATCGATGACCGCCCGGGCATAGGAAACGGCGGTCAAGCCGATCAGCGCCGCGATCAGCACCAACGGCGCCGCCAACCGATCAGCGACCATGATGATCCCGATCGGCACCGGCCACGCACCAGCCGTCAGCACCACATGGCCCACCGTGAAACAGTCGATGAGCAACTGCAGCGCCGCGACCACCAGGGCCGCCATGCCGACGAGACTGACCCGCGCCTGCAGCAGGGGCCGATGGCGCAGCAGCATCAGGATAGCGGCCATCAGCGGCGGAATGAGCAGGACCCCGGTCATCGGTGATCCTCCGGCGCATCGATGGGCGGCTCACTGCCGCGCCAGGTCGGCAGATCATCATTGCCCAACACGCGGTAGGCTCGGAAAGCCAACGCCAAGGCGAACGCCATGACCCCGAAGCTGATCACGATCGCGGTCAGGACGAGCGCCTGGGGTACCGGATCCGACCGCCCGGCCTCCACCAGTCCATCGGCACCGGTAAAGGCCGGTCCAGCGTGGGTCAGACCGCCAGCGACGAAGACGACGAGATTGGCGCCATGGGACAACAACGCGACGCCGAGCACGACCGGCAGCAATCGGCGTTCGAGCAGCAAGCGCACACCGCAGGTGACCAGCACCGCCACCACCAACGAGATCAGCGTGCTCATGACGCCACCTCGGGGCCCGATTCCTGCATCGACCAGACACAGCGGGCAGAGACGCCAACCACGAGCAGGAAGACGCCGAGGTCAAACAACAAGGGCGTGCCGAGTTTGAGGGATTCACCCGAACCCAACGGCAGATTGAACCACCCTGCGGTCAAGGGCGGACGGCCCACGAGCGGCCCCCACAGCGATGCCGTCAGCGCCGTTAGCAAGCCCACCGCCACCAGGGTCAATGGCTTGACCAGGAGCACTTTGCGCCCGCTGGCGGTGCCATACGCGAAACCGACCAACACCGCCGCCGCACCCGCCACCAAACCGCCAGCAAAGCCGCCGCCGGGCTGATTGTGCCCGCGCCACAGTAGGAAAAGCGAAAACACCAGCATCAGCGGCATCAGCACGCGCACGACGGTACCCAACTGCACGGAACGCACCACCGCCGGCGCGCCGATCTGTGCACCTGGGCCGGCCATCACCGTCACGCCCAACGCCGCCACAGCGAGCACCACGATTTCGCCCAAGGTATCCAGGGCCCGGAAATCGACCAGGATCACATTGACCACATTGGCGCCGAAGCCGTGCGACATGCTTATGGACCCGATGGCCGCCCCTATGGTTTCCGTGGCGTGGCCGGTTTGTGCCCCCTGGACCAGGACGCCGACCAGGATGCCAACCGCGCTCGCCACGCCCCAGCTCCACCACCCTCCGGAGACGCGACGGTAATCCGGCAGCTGGCGGAAGGCGAGCACCAGCAGGATCACGAGCAGGGTCTCGACCAGCATCTGGGTCAACGCCAGATCCGGCGCTCCGAACGCCATGAAGATCAAGGCGATCGCGTAACCGACCATGCCCAACGCCGCCACCGCACCCAACCGCCGCCGCGAGCGCACGGTCGCAATGGAACCGATCACGGTCAGCAGCAATAAGACCACGGCCCAACTCGGCACCCCCGTGATCGGCGGTATGGTGACCCCGACGCGCAGTAAGGGCACTCCCGCTGCCACCACGAGCAGACCGAACACCAAGGCGATATAAATCCGGAGGTCACCATTCTGCATCGTCCGCACCAAGGTCCGACCGAGGGAGAGCCAAGCGTCGATGCCGCGTTGCCACACCCATGAGCCAGCATCGGCTGGCAAGCGCCGCAATGCGCGCGCCACCGGTCGCCGGGCGAGGGCAAAACCCAGGCCGACCCCGACCACCACCACGCTCGCCAGGGCCTTGCTGAACGACGTCGGGAAGGTGTCGACGATGCTCGGTGGCGTCCCCACCGTCGACACTGCGATCAAGGCGGCGGATAGGATCCCCTCCGCCAACCACGGCATCGCCAAGCCGAGGAGCAGACCGCACCCCGCCAAGGCCAATCCGGGCACCGTCATCGTCCACGGACATTCATGGGCTTCCCGGTGCGAGGGCGTGCCGCGCCAATAGGGACCCAGGGCGACCCACACCGCCACCGCCACCGACGCCGTCGCCGCCAGCAGCAAGGCGAGGGGCGCGATCATCCCGGCGCCAGCCGACACCAGTTTCGCCTGCTCCTTGGCCACAAAGCCCGCCCACGGCGGCAAACCGGCCAGACTCGCACCCGCCACCAGGGCCATCACCGCCGTCATCGGCATCACGTGCACCAGACCGGACAGCTGGTCGATCTTGCGCGTCCCGGTCCCATGATCGACACAGCCGACGCTCATGAAGAGCGCGCCTTTGTACGCGGCATGAGCCAACAGAACGACCAGGGCCGCGAGCAGCGAATCCGGGTGATCGACGCCGATCAGTAAGGCGATGGTGCCCAACGCGATCAGCGTCGAACCCGCCAGGATCTGCTTCAGATCATCCGCTCGCGGCAAGCGGATGACGGCGCACACGATCGTGGCGGCGCCCAGCAGGGTCAACGTCCACTCCCACGCTGCGCTCGCCCCCAACTGCGGATGCAGCCGCAAGAGCAAATAGAGTCCGGCTTTGACCATGGTCGCCGAATGCAGATAGGCGCTGACTGGCGTGGGCGCCGCCATCGCCCCGGGTAACCAGAAATGGAAGGGAAACAGCGCGCTTTTGGTCGCACATCCCATGATGACCAAGGCCAACATCCACGGATACCACGCATGGTCGATCAGCACTGGCATTTCCGACAGCCGCGAGGTACCAGCTGCCTCCGCCAGCAGCGCGAGCCCGCCCAGCAGCGCCAGACCGCCAGCCCCGGTCACCAGCAGGGCTCGCTTACCCGCGATCCGGCCGGCCTCCGCGCCGTCGTTGACCACCAGCAAGAAGGACAGGACCGAGGTCAATTCCCAACAGATGAACAACAACCACACGTCATCCGCCAGCACCAGCCCGAGCATCGCCGCCGCGAACGCGAGCAGCTGCCCCAAGACGCGGCCCAATCCCGGCGAACCGTGGAAATATCCATGGGCGTAGGTACAGATCGCCGTGCCCACACCAGCCACGATGACCGCCATCAAAGCGCTCAGACCGTCCGCTCGTAAAGCGAAGCTCATGCCGGGCACCCAGGCCCAAGCCACGACCACCGGTACGCCATCGGCCAGCACCAGCTGCCAAACCGCCAACCCGGTCACGATCGCCAAGGTGACTGCCGCCACGCTGGCGCGCAGCCCGTCGCCCAGGCGTGGCCACGCCACGAAAGGCGCAACCAGAGCCGGCAGCAACGGGATCGCAAGCAAGGCGTAGTGCTCTGC
>Ga0105046_10012739_pt1 | contig 13043 bp, 10 predicted proteins | sample MAT03_FD_78385 | JGI IMG/M metagenome (GOLD analysis project Ga0105046, IMG submission 78385) | Freshwater microbial communities from Lake Fryxell liftoff mats and glacier meltwater in Antarctica - MAT-03 (megahit assembly) | ecosystem: Environmental > Aquatic > Freshwater > Ice > Liftoff... | reverse complement strand
CTCTTCCCAAGCTTGGGGCGAAATGGTTTTGGTGGCTTTGAGGAAGGGGGCGGTTTCATCGAACTCAAGGACGTCGCCTGGGTTGAGGTGCAGCCGCTTGCGAACATGGACAGGGATGGTGATCTGGCCTTTAGAAGTAACGGTTGCTTGCATGATGAGAAAGTAAGCGAAAAAAGTAAGGAAAACAAGTCATGATTCATGAAAAAGGGCAATATGTTCCTCGCTCATGGGATGCTTCTTTCAGATCGAAGTGTCCGGAAATCCCGGATTATTGCCCGCGCCTCGTCGGGGAGCTGGCCGCGTTGAAAAGTGAAAGGTGAGAAGAATGAAGGAACCGAACGAAGCGGATTTTTCGGTAAGCCCGGTCGCCCACGTAGTTCAGCTCTTTTTTGAACTCGCCGGGAGACTTGGTGGCACCTCGGCTTAAGGAAAGAAGCTGGCGGCGGATGCTTTTGATCAGGGAGGGGCTGAGGGGGTAGGCGAACATGCGTGATTCAGCTCGAAAGCAGGTGGAGTGCGGCAGCGCCGCCCGGAATGAGGGAAGCGTCCATACTTTGATCAAAGGTGGCCAGTCTGCCCCCGCGTTTGACCGCCAGACCGAGGAGGTAGATGTCGGTGAGATTTTTCGATGCCGGAAGAGAGGGAAAGCGAGTGGTATCACAAAGGCTCAAATCATCCGGCCAGAATTGATGGCCCGGAGCGGCGAGCAGGCGAGCCAGCACGCGGCGGGCTTCGCCGGCAGTGCCCAAGGCGCGGGGGTATCTTGGGTGAGTGAGAATTCGGAGGAATGCATTCTCCGTGAGGGGGCAGGTCGCCCAACCGCCTGGGACCGCGTGGTGATGGAAAAAGTCGAGAGCAGCGGCTTCATGATCGTGTCCGGCATCTCCCAGAGCGATGAGGACGCTGGCGTCCAGGAGGGTGATCATGGGCGATTAGGGTGAAGCGCGCGCTGAAGTTCGTCTTCGTCGATTTCGTCCTGGATGGCTTTGATCTGGTCCAGCGTGACAGTTTCTCCGGGACGCCGCTTGAGGCGAAGGATGCCGAAGGGACCGATTTCGAATTTGTCCGGATCAGGATTTTCGAGAGCTTCGGCAGGTGCCAATTCGCGCCGCAGTGCGTGTTCCACAATCGCCCTGAGCGTGGTGCGACGCCGGGCGGCAACGGTCTTGGCCGCAATGAGCAGATCGTCGGGAAGTTCGAGCGTCGTTTTCATGTATGGGTAATAATGTGGGAATATGGGTCGCCGTCAAGTTTTGTTCTGGATTACGACAAATGCGATGAGTTCAAAATCGCCGAGTCCGCTGATCGTACTCAGGAGGGCGGTGGTCTTGCCGCCGGTGATGAGGCTGTCCGAAAGGTTGATCTGCACCTTGTTGCCGATTAGTTCGTCATCAGGGTCTGGAATGTCATCGTCCTGCTCCGGCTCCACGTCGGCGAAGGCGGGAGAAACATCGGCATAGGTGGCAGCGCGCCCGGTCTTCTTGAACGCGGCGATTCTAGCCCACGTGCGCTCGTGATTTTCCGCGAGATTCTTGAGGGTGAGGCGGAAGGAATGCACCGGGCTTTCGAGCCGCTTGAGCAAATTTACGGTTGTCAGCGCCTGAATGCCGTTCTCGCGTACGGATTGCCCGAGGTTCCCGCGGCCGACCTCTTCGCTCGCATCATAAACCTCCTGGTATTTCGACAGTCGGCTCGGCTGCACGTGGCTAAGCGGCGAATACCCGCGTTCGCGCAGCAGATCAGTATGGCAGAGCACGTCGAAGCCGAAGCGGTCTTTGGGGAAGATGTTCGTGACGAGGTTGCCTTTGTAGGTCAGCCAGTTATCTGCGAGCTTCTTCGGGCAGAGGACGAGGACGGACGTATTTCTCAGCTCTTAGTATTTGACCAAGGCCAGCGCGGTGAACGTCTTCCCGAGACCCACGGCCTCGGCGAGGATGCAGCCGTTGTAAGTCTCCAGCTTATTGATGATGCCGGTGGCAGCGTCCCGCTGGAAATTGAAGAGCTTTTTCCACACGAGGCTGTCTTGGTAGCCGGTGAGGTCTTTCGGGAAAACGTCCTCGCTGATGTCCTCCAGAAACTCGCTGAAGATATTGTAGAGCATCAGGAAGTAGATGCGCTGCGGTGACTTCGCCTGGAACGAACGTGGGCGACGTGAAAATAAATTGAAGCGACTCAATCTTCTCGAACTCAGCCTTGAGGGCTTCAAAGGCGCAGATGGGGAAGCACGACGCTGCGATCTTGAGCTTCGCTCGGGGCGTGATCGTGCGCTTCAAGTCATCGCCGGGCAGGTGGTTGATGTTGTCGAATATTTCCATCGAATGTCTAGGCCTGCGCAGGCATTATTGCTTATGTCTTTTCGTTTGCTGAATTTACGACCCTGTTGCATGTTATAGGTCATATGACTCTGACAGAAAAACTGCTTGCGCGAGCGAGCGGCAAAGCTCGTGTGCAACCCGGTGAAAACGTGTGGGTGAATGTGGACGTCCTCATGACTCACGATGTGTGCGGTCCAGGAACCATCGGTGTTTTTAAACGTGAATTCGGTCAGGACGCCAAGGTGTGGGACGCCAAGAAAGTTGTCATTATCCCGGACCACTACATTTTTACCGCCGACTCCATGTCGAATCGCAATGTGGACATCCTGCGCGACTTCGTAAATGAGCAGGGGTTGCCTTACTTTTACGACGTGATCGACGACCCGAAAGGTCACTGGAAATTTGACGCGAACCAAGGCCAGCTCAAAGCGCAGTATGGCAAAAATTTCACAGGCGTCTGCCATACGGTGCTTCCTTGGAAAGGTCATACCCGTCCGGGTGAAGTCCTGCTTGGCACAGATTCGCACACTTGCATGGCGGGGGCGTTCAATCAGTTTGCCAGCGGCATCGGTAACACCGACGCGGGCTTCGTTTTGGGCACGGGCAAACTATTGTTGAAGGTCCCCGAGACGATGCGTTTTTATCTCGAAGGCGAAATGCCAAAGGGCGTGATGGCCAAGGACATCATCCTGCACGTCATCGGCGAGATCGGTTTCGACGGCGCGACCTACCGCGCGATGCAGTGGGAAGGACCGGGCGTTTATACGATCAATATGGACGATCGCATGACCATCGCGAACATGGCGATCGAGGCTGGTGGAAAAAACGGCATCTTTCCGTGCGACCAAAAGACCATCGATTATGTCAACGAACGCACGGCGGAAAACGGCACGAAGTCAGAGTTCCAGCCAGTCGATATCGATGCGGAACAGTCGTTCATTTACGACAAGGTGTTTGATATTTCAAAACTCGAACCCACGGTGGCCTGCCATCCGGATCCGGGCAATCGCAAGCTTGCCAAGGAACTCACGCACATCTCGCTGGACCGCGCTTACATCGGCTCGTGCACCGGCGGTAAGACCAGCGATTTCCTCGCTTTCGCGGAAGTCGTGCGCGGCAAGTCGGTAAAAATCGACACGTTTGGCGTGCCTGCCACAACGAAGGTCGTTCGCGAACTGAAGGAAATTCAGTGGGACGGCAAAAGCGTTTGGGACGTGCTCGAGAGCGCTGGTGTGCGCATGACGGAAAATGCTTCCTGCGCCGCGTGTCTCGGTGGTCCGGTGGATACGTTAGGACGTTTGAACACGCCGATGAAATGCATCAGCGCGACGAACCGCAACTTCCCGGGACGCATGGGTAACAAACAGAGCGAAGTGTTTCTTGCGAGCCCCTACACCGTGGCGGCTTCGGCGCTCACCGGGCGGATCACCGATCCACGCGAAGTGCTGAGCTGAGGCGTCCTCTGGTTCCGTCCGCCCTGCACACCATGCGAGCTTTCCACCTTTGGTTGATGGCCCTCGCGGTGTGCGGGTTGACGGGGTGCGCGGCGACCAAACTGACCGCCGAACCAGGCTCGAAATGGATGATCAATGTTTCGCGCAGCCCGATCTATCGTTTTGGCCCGGCGCAATCCTTCGGTGCGGATTTCAATCTCGATAAGGGAACGATCGTTACGATGCTCAAACGCGAATACGGCTACAGCCACGTGATGATGGAGGAGGGGCAGAGCGGATTTGTTGCGACTGAAGATCTGATTCCCGCGCCTGTGGCTACACCCACGCCCGAGGAGAAAGTGAAGCCCGGTAAAAAGAAATCCGCTGTCACGCGTCGCACGGAGTTTAACTTGAAGCTAGAGGTTCCGGAGACGGATCCCATTTTCATCCCCGAAGATACCGGGGAGATGCCGCTCGGCCTGCCGGAGAATCCGGATGCCGCGCCCAAGCCGGCGTTTCGGTATTGATGAATGCGGAAAGGCATGTCCCGCAAAGTCGCCAAATCGCCAAGATTTTAAGATTTTAAGAAACGAAATTTGATGACGGGCCGTGGGTTTCCCTGGCTTTCCTCTCTTGCTTTGCGCCTCTGCGCCTCTGCGGCTTTGCGGGATAAATGAGTTTCTGTTTCTACTTCCGGCCCCGGCGTTTGTCGGATTTTTGTTCCGGGCGGCGTCCGCGTTGTCCGCGTCCGCGATCTTTGTCGGGTCGGCGTTCTTTGCATGGTTCACCCAGGTGCGGGGGCTGATTTCCAGATGAATGTTCGGATGTGTGGTTCGAAGGCACGAGTTGGAAATCGACCTGTTTTTTGACCTCATCGACTTTGCAGACCTGCACCTGCACCAGGTCGCCGAGCTTGATGACCCGGCGGGAACGGCGTCCGAGCAATTCGCGGCGTTTGGGATCGAAGGTGAAAAAGTCGTCCTTGATGGACGAGAGCGGCACGCCGCCGCTCATGCCAAGATCCGTGACATCGACGAAAAACACGAAGTTGCGCACGTCGGTGACCATCGCGTTGTAAATCTGCGGCTTGCGGGATTTGATCTGCGCCTTGAGGTAGGCGAAAAGTTTCACCTCGCGGCTGTCGCGTTCGGCGTCCGACGAATTGCGTTCGGTGATCGTGATGTGTTGCGCGACTTCGTGGAGATGGCTTTTGGTGAGCTTCGCACCGTCAAACATCACGCGATGCACGATAAGATCGGCGTAGCGCCGGATCGGCGACGTGAAGTGCGTGTACTTAGGTTTTGAGAGGCCGTAGTGGCCGAGCGGTTCGTTGGCGTAACGGGCGCGCATAAGGGATTTGAGGAATCCGACTTTTAACGCGGGACCGATCGGAATGGTGCCGAGCAGGGTGAGCAGTTTTTGCACTTCGGCGCGCATCGTGAGTTTGCCGCATGGGATCTTGTGACTCATCACCAGGTCCCGGTACTCGAAAAGCCGGTCCGTCTTGGGCGCTTCGTGAATGCGATAAATCGCTGGTTTTTCAAGCATCATCAGACGCGTTGCAACCGCTTCGTTGGCGAGCAGCATGAATTCTTCAATGAGCTGGTGAGACTCATCGTTTTCGATGCGCTCGATAACGCGGACTGCGCCGTGATCATCGAGCCGGATTTTGGATTCCGGGAAATCGAGGTCGAGCGAACCGGCTTTGAAACGATTGCGCCGGACAGCCTGCGCGAGCGTGTTGGCCTGATGGACCATGGTTTCGATGTCGTTTGTCGGTGCGGTTTGCAGGCAAGCGAACACTTCCTTGTAAGTGAACCGGTGCTTCGAGCGGATCACTGCGGAATAGAACTTGGAGGAAATAACCTCGCCGTGTTTGCCGAGGACAAACTCCACACATTTCGTGAGGCGATCCACCTGGGGTTTCAGGGAGCAAAGCTCATTGCTCAGCGCCTCGGGCAGCATCGGGATCACACGATCCACGAGGTAGGTGGAATTGCCGCGTTTGCGGGCCTCAACGTCCAGCGCGCTGCCGGGCGTGACGTAGTGCGACACGTCGGCGATGTGGACCCAGAGGTTCCAGCGATCTCCGGGCAAAGGTTCCAGCGCAATGGCATCGTCAAAATCCTTGGCGTCGTCGGGATCGATGGTGATGACCCGGTGCGCACGGCAATCGACGCGGCCCTGCATATCTTCGGGGGCCGCATCGGTCAGTGACCGGTTGCGCACGATGCTTTCCGCTTCGCGCAGGACGGTCTTTGGGAAACTCAAAGGCAGATCGTATTGGCGGAGCACAGAAAGCATGTCCACGCCTTCCTCGCCGGGTGGCCCGAGGACTTCGACGATTTCGCCGAGAGGCCCGGTGTGACGCGATTCCCATTCCGTCAATTCTACAACCACCTTGTCGCCTTCGTTGGCGGTGCGGCCCACGTCTTTGGGTTGGGGAACTATGAGATCGTGGGTCATGCGCGGATCATCCGGCACTACGTAAAGAAACTGTTTGTTCGAGCGCAGTGTGCCGACAAAGCGCACGCGTTTGCGTTCGAGAATCTTGACGACCGTGCCGCTGTTCTGCGGTTCGGTTTTTCCAGGAGCCGGAACATCGCGACGCACGAGCACACGATCACCGTGCATGGCGGTGAACGTTTCGCTGGCGGGAACAGCGATTTCTATGACGCCCTCTTGGTCGGGTTGCACAAAGCCGCGTCCGCCGCGTGTGATCTGGATGGTCCCTGGGACGAGATCGGCCTCGGCGGCGAGAATGTAGCGGTTGCCTTTGGTCCGGACGACTTGCCCGGAGTGTTCCATGGCGTGCAGGTTTTTTTGTAGCGCCTGCTGCTGATTGCGCGGCAGTTCCAAAAGCTGAAGGAGTTGCGGGACGTTGGAGGGCGCGTAGTCGGCGTGCGCCAGGAGTTGTATTATCTTTTCGTTCATGATGTTGGCGCGTGTTGCGCCGCTTGGGTAATTGCTCGGTGAGCGTGGGTGATGCAGAGTCGAAGCAGGCACCTGTTCCCGAAAGATCGATGAAAATTTGCTGAAAAAACTGCGTTATCAGCGGATGGAGCCGGTCTGCCGTGCCTCGTTGATGGCCGGAAACTAGCACGGCTTTCAAAAATAGCGAGGACGCGTTCGCACAGGAGATATTCTTTTTTTAGCTAGATTAATGGCACGGCAATGCTTTTCACTTTCAGCCCACATGAAAAACAGTTCACCTCCCGTCATTCGTCATATCGCCAATCTCTGGACCCTCTTGGATTATCCCATAGCGAAAAAACCATGGTCGCTGGAGCGGCAATTGGTGGCGGTTCGCGAGGCGGGTTTTGATGGCTTTACCACGGCGCTAGATGCCGAACGCGGTCGCTTGGCGCGCAAGATCGGGCTGATTCCCGTTGGTTATTTTGCCACGGGGGAACCCGCGCAGTTTCGCAAGCTGATCAAACAGAACGTCGATGCCGGGGCGGTGCATATCAATGTGCAGCTCGCGGATCACGATACGCCGGTGGAGGAATCCATCAGACTGTGCGTCAAGCTGCTCGAAGAGAGCGAAAAATGCGGCGCTAAATGTGCGGTGGAGGTGCATCGGGATACCTGCACGGAGACGCCGGAGAAAACCTACGCCATTGCTGCGGGCTACAAAAAGGCGACGGGTCAACTTCTTCCGATGACCTGGGACTTCTCCCATTTGTCGGTGGTAAAACATCTGTCGCCGCCGTATGCGGATCGTCTGTTGGTGGATGCCAAACTCATCCAGCGCGCGGAGCAGTTTCATTTTCGTCCGTTTAACGGGCATCATTGCCAGGTGCCGGTCACGGATGGCAGTGGCAAGATTTCGACCGAGCTGAAACAGTGGTTGCCGTTTTTGGAAAAGACGCTGGAGCTGTGGATGCAGGGTAAACAGGACGGGCGCGAAGTTTTTGTTGTGCCGGAAATGGGGCCTGTGCGCGGCGGCTACAATTTTGAGCAGCTACCCAATAGCTGGGAGGACGCCAAAGTGCTGCGTCCTCTGATCGAGAAAGCATGGAAGAAGGCGCTCGCGACGCGGAAAAGCTGAAACGCGGGTTTGCCGCAAAGAGGCGCAAAAGTCACAAAAAGGGGCACCTGGGTTTTCACCGGGTGCCCCTTCTTCATTCGCGGCGTTGTGATAATCACGCAGCGACAACGTTGTATAAATATTCTGCGCTTTTTGCGCCTTTTTTCGGCGATTACTTCTTCGCGAACTGTGCGTCGAACACGATGCGCGAAGGCGGAAAATCGAGTGCCTTGACGAAGTCGCAGCTCTCGGCGGCGCCGTGCTCGCGGTCCATGCCGCCGTCTTCCCATTCGACGCTGAGCGGTCCCGCGTAGCCGATGTCGTTCAGAGCGCGGATGATTCTTTCGAAATCAATATCGCCGCGTCCGACGCTTTTGAAATCCCAGTAGCGTTCGGGGCGATGGAAATCCACGTGTCCGCCGAACACCCCGGCCTCGCCGCCGAGGTTCCATGCGGCGTCCTTCATGTGGACGTGGAAAATGCGATCCGCGAACTTCCGGATGAACGCGACGTAGTCCACGCCCTGATAACCGAAGTGCGACGGATCGTAGTTGAACCCGAACGCCGGATGATGATTCACCGCTTCCAGCGCGCGTTGTGCCGAGGAAATGTCGAAGGCGATTTCGGTCGGATGCACTTCGAGCGCGAATTTGACGCCGAGTTTTTGGAAGGCGTCAAAAATCGGTGTCCAGCGACGGGCGAAGTCGGCGTAGCCTTCGTCGATCTGACCGGGCAGAACGGGCGGGAAGCTGTAGCAGAGATGCCAGATGGAGGAACCCGTGAAACCGTTGACGACGCTGACGCCCAGGCGTTTCGCGGCTTCTGCGGTTTTGATGATTTCTGCGGCGGCACGTTGGCGCACGCCTTCCGGATCGCCATCGCCCCAGATGTGCGGCGGGAGGATTTGCTGATGCCGCGCGTCGATGAGATCGCACACGGCCTGGCCGACGAGGTGCGTGGAAATGGAACGGCAAACGAGGCCGTGTTCGGCGAGGAGCGCATTTTTAGCGTCGCAATAAGCCTGGTCAGCTTTCGAGACATCGAAATGATCGCCCCAGCAGGCGAGTTCGACGCCGTCGTAGCCAAAGTCCTTGGCCTTGACGAGGAGATCGGTGAGAGGGAGATCGGCCCATTGGCCGGTGAACAGAGTAACTTCGCGCATAGGGAGTTGGTGTTGTTGTGGTGGAAATAAGCGCCTGCGAGCGGAAGTGCTACAGGCGTGGGGAAGTTAATGAACTGGGGCGCGGCGGGTCAACCCGGCTGTTTGCGCAGGCACGAATTTATCACCACGGAGGCACGGAGAACACGGAGCAAGAAGCCGGAAAACGGAGGTGGCGGAAAGTGTTTCTCCGTGGTCTGTGTGGCTCGGTGGCGAATCAGAGCTTTTATTATGCGGACTAGGCGGTGATCGCGGCGCGGACGGCTTCCAGGCCCTCCCAGCGGGAGTAGAGGCGGGCGACTTCCTTTTTGTCAGCGGCAAGCTTCTTTTCCAACGCCTGCCAGTCGCCGCCGTGTTTGATGTAGAAATCGGGCGCAGCAAAATTTGCCTCCTGTTTGGCAACCTCTTCCTCGAGCGTGAGGATTGTTGCCTCCATGCCTTCGAGTTCGCGTTCTTCTTTCCACGTGAGCTTCCGGGGTTTCTCCGCAGGCTTGGCAGGTTGCGCAGGAGCGGGTTTCGGAGCGGTGGCAACTGAGGCAGCGGGCGCGGGGTCGCGGCGTTTTTCCAGGTAGTAATCGTAGTTGCCCGCATACGGCAGCACCGCGCCGTCGCCTTCGAAGGCGAGAGTGTGCGTGCAGACGCGATTCAGAAAATAGCGGTCGTGACTCACCACAATCACGCAGCCTTTAAATCCGACGAGCGCCTCTTCGAGCAGGCGCAGTGTGCCAAGATCGAGATCGTTTGTGGGTTCATCGAGAACGATCACGTTGCCGCCGCGCTTAAGGATTTTCGCGAGCAACACACGGCTGCGTTCGCCGCCGCTGAGATGTTCGATCTTCGTGTTGATGCGTTCGTCGGTGAAAAGAAAACGCCGCAGATAACTCCGTAGCGTGATCCCTTCCTCGCCGAGTTTCACATGTTCGCTGCCGCCGCCGACCTCTTCCCACACGGTTTTGCGGTCGTCGAGTTCGAGGCGGTTTTGGTCCACGTAATTGATCTCCGTGCGCGCTCCGAGTTCCACGGTGCCGCGCGTGGGCGGAAGCTGACCGAGCATGACGCGGATCAGCGTGGATTTTCCGAGGCCGTTGCGTCCGACGATGCCGAGGCGAGTGCCGCCCGCGAGTTGCAGATCGAGATTATCAAAAAGTGTGCGGCCGCCGAGGTCGATGCCGACGCCTTTGAGTTCGATCACGCGGTTCGCGAGTTTTGGTGCAGGCGGGATGACAAGGTCCACGTCCAGCTCGGCTTCGGGCGCTTCCTTCGACGCCATTTCAAAATAGCGGTCCATGCGTTCAACGGATTTCGTCCGGCGCGCCCGCACGCCGCTGCGCACCCATTCGAGCTCGCGTTTGAGAAATTTCTGGCGCTTCTTTTCCTGCGATTCCTCGGCGGCCATGCGTTCGGCGCGGGTGATGAGGTAATCGGTGTACGTGCCGGGGTAATTGAAAAAGATGCCACGCGAAAGTTCGACGATCCGGGTGGCGACACGGTCGAGGAAATACCGGTCGTGCGTCACGAAGAGGCAGGTGCCGGCGTAGCGCGAGAGGAAGTCCTCGAGCCACTCGATGGAGCCGGTGTCGAGGTGGTTGGTCGGTTCGTCGAGGATGAGAAAATCGGGCCGCGCGAGCAGGGCTCGGCAAAGTGCGACGCGACGGCGTTCGCCGCCGGAGAGGGTTTTCACGCTGCGCCCGGCGTCCGGTGCGTGGAGATTGGTGAGCAACGATTTCGCGCGTGCCTCAATGTTCCAACCGTCGAAATGCTCGATGGTTTCGAGCAGCGCGTCCTCGCCGTGGGCCTCGTATTTTTCGATGAGATCCATCACGTGCCGCGCGCCGTCGAGCACGTTGTCGTGGACGTTTTTGGAATCATCGAGATCGAACACCTGCGGCATGTAGCCGGTGACGAGATTTCTGCGGCGCGCCACTTCGCCGGCATCGGGCTCGAGCGTTCCGGCGCTGATGCGAAGGAAGGTGGATTTTCCCGAGCCATTGCGTCCTACGAGCCCGAGGCGTTCGCCTTCGAGGATGGTGATGGAGGCGTTATCGAGGACGGTCTGCGTGCTGTAGCGCACGACGAGACCGGATGCGCTGAGGAGGGCTGATGGAGCAAGTTCGGACATGGAGGGCGCGATATAAGCCGACTTTGGCGAAAGGCATAAGCCCAAAGTGCAAAAAATGCGGGGTGCTCCAGAGGGGAGCGGGATCAGAGCTGCCTTTTCTCCCAATGCACGCGTCCACGCTACTGGCGAGGCCCTACCTCGCTATCTTCCACAACGCAATACCGAGGCGGGTCAATGCGGCATCGGCGACAACGCAAAGCAGCACAAGCAGCATGAGCGGGACGCGCAGGGAATTCCATTCGGTGCGCCCCGTGCTTTCCCAGGCTTTGGAAAGATCAAGGCGTTCCGTGCCGCCGCTTGCCAGCGAAACGTTGCGCAGGGTCTGGACTCGGCGCGGATCGTCGGCCCATTCGACATTCGATCCCGCAACGACCGGACCGAACGGCACCGCGTACTCGCCGATTTGCACCGCACCGCGCACCCATTGGCCGGGATCAAGGCGTTTCACTGCGCGGAAAAGGCCGGGTTCCAGCCGTTGCCACGGGATTTCCTGGCTCTCCTTCGTGGCCCCCGAAGCGAGAAGAAGCTTGGGCATGGAGAGCGCGAGTTTTTCCTCCCACACATTGTTGTAGCGTAGATCTACGCGCAGTTCAGTGCCCGCAAGCTGGCTTGTGAGGCCGATTCCTGGCGGAAGTTCATTGCCGCAAAGCCAGCGTCCGAGGGTCTGGAGAAAATCGCCGTAGTTTGCCCACGCCCGCACGCGCTGCGAATCATTGCCACCGAGCGCAAACGAAACTGCCGCCGTCCGGCCCAGTCCGCGCTGCCAGAACGCCACGAGCGGCGCCTCGTAGCTATCGCCGGATAACGCCGCGAGTGAGGCTTTGGGACGCAGATAGCTGAGGTTGTATCCGTCCACGGCATCAGGCCACTGGATCGGTTTGGGGGCGATTTCCATCCATGCCGCGGCGGACTTTACGGCCACGGGCTCTTTGATGAAGGCCGAGCGCGCCACGGCGACGGTTTCCTGTGCAAACATCGCGGGCAGATCGTCAGGATTCGCGCTGAAGAAAATCCGGCCCTTGCCGATTTCCGCGACCTCTTTCAAAAACGCACCGCCCGAATCCGTGTCGTTGCCGAGGCCGATGACGCTGATCGTTATGCCGTCCTTCACCATGTCCGCGATGAGCGTTTGGTAATCGCCAAGTTCCTGCGTGGCGTCGTTGGCGTCGGCAAAAACCACGATGTGCCGCGTCCCGGCCGTTGCGGTTTTCAATGCCGCCCACGCGGCCCGCAGTCCGGTGGGGACGCAAATGCCGCCGCCGCCGACGGTGATCGTGCGTGCGAGTTCTTCAAGGCGCGGCTGATTTCCACTAACCATCGTGAGCGGCGCGACTTCGTGCGCCTGCGTATCCACGGCGTAGAGCGCGACGGCGTCCATCGATCCCAGCAAGCTCACGCACCGCGCTGCGCCCTCGTTCGCGAGATCCATTTTCATCATGGGTTTTCCGCCGCTGGTCACCTGCGCGCCCATGCTGCCGGAGCGATCCATCACCACCGCCATCGCCGTGGCGAGCTTGCGGTGTTCATTGCGGAGTTCCATAGAAACGGGAAGCAGTTCATCGATGGCGGATTCAAAATACCCACCCGCTGCGAAGCTCTGCCGTCCCCCTGCCATCAGCAATCCGCCACCCTGCGAGCGGACAAAAAAATCTAGCGCTCCGAGAAATTCCGAGTTCATTCCGAACGCCGGAACATTGTTCAAAATGACGGCGCGCGCACCGGTAAGCCGACCGGGATGGAGTTTTCCAAGGTCCCGCTCCACGTCCACCACGAAGCCTTGCGTCTCCAGCACCTTGGCCAGCGGATCATCTTCGTAAGCCGTCACGAGCAACACGCGCGGCCCGCCTTGTACTTCGATCCAATGCTCGGCGTAATCGTTGCCGGGGCGTCCGTCGTTTTCGCCGCGCACGCGTGCTGTATAACGATACGCTCCGCCTTTGGGGAGGCGTTCGGTGAAACGCGCCGTGCCACGGCCTTTGACAATGCT
>Ga0105046_10012735_pt1 | contig 13045 bp, 11 predicted proteins | sample MAT03_FD_78385 | JGI IMG/M metagenome (GOLD analysis project Ga0105046, IMG submission 78385) | Freshwater microbial communities from Lake Fryxell liftoff mats and glacier meltwater in Antarctica - MAT-03 (megahit assembly) | ecosystem: Environmental > Aquatic > Freshwater > Ice > Liftoff... | reverse complement strand
TGGACACGCGCACTGGACACGCGCACTGGACACGCGCACTGGACACGTATAATGGCCGCCGCGATTCCGCACTTGCCCCGTCGGCGGTCTCGGGTATTGTGGACCGCGTCGACTCGAGCGATCCTATCTGCACTCCCATGACCCGCCGCCCACGCTGTCCACTCCTCGTCGCATTCGTGATGACCCTCCCTCTCGCCTGCTCCACGCCGTCCGGACGCGAGAGCGCGAGCGCCAGCACCGACGACGGCACCACTGGACCGACCGCGACGGGCACCGTCACGCCCACTTCCTCCGCGACGAGCACCGTGCCGACCACCGAGGTCGACGAGCCGACCACGTCGACGAGCTCGACGAGCTCGACGAGCTCGACGAGCTCGACGACCTCGACGAGCTCGACGAACCCCATCTCGACGGTCACCGGCGACAGCGAGATCACCGCCACGACGACCTCGGCCACCACCCAGGAGTGCGTCCCGAGCGGCGCCGACGAGACCGTGTGCGACCTGATCGATGACGACTGTAACGGCATCGTCGACGACGTCGATGTCGGCGGGGACGGCATCTGCGACTGCCTGCGCCTCGGCCTGTTCGGCAAGTCTGGCGGCCTCGCCGAGGAGAACTTCCAGATCTGGCTCAAGGACCGCGGCGCCGCGGTGACCGTCTTCGCCGACGAACCGACGCTCTCGCCGGCGCTGTTCGCCCAGGTCGACATCATGATCATGGGCTGGCTGAGCCGCACGTACACCGCCGAGGAGGGGCTCGCCCTGCGCACGTGGATCGAGGCCGGCGGCGGCGTGATGATGATGAACGGCTACTCCGGGGACCCCGAGATCGCGGTGGCCCCGTACAACGTCGTGCTCGCCGACATGGGCCTCGCGTTCCACGGCCCGTTGCTCAACAGCGTGGTGACCGAATGGACGGACCACCCGGTCGCTGCCGGCCTCAACGCGGTCAACTTCATCGGCGGCTACTGGATCGGCCCGCTGCCGAACATGCCGGACGCCGCCGTCCCGATCGCCTCGATGGGCGGCGATACGGTCGCGGTCGCCCACACCCGCGGCGCCGGCCGCATGGTCATTTGGGGCGACGAATGGATCAAGTACGACTCGGAATGGATGACCCCCGACGTCCCCAACTTGTGGGTCAACATTTTCAATTACATCGGCCCCACGAGCATCTGCACCGTCCCCGGATGAACGTCGCCTACGCGCAGGGAGAGCGCGCCGCCGTCAACTGGCCCACGCGTCGCGACGGGACTGCCCACGACCCAAAGGTGCGGGGGCGTTCGGCCACATCCTCTGTATCTCACTCGTATCGCTCAAGAGCGCAGGAGCGCCCTGCGGGTCACAGTACACTCCGTTGCAGTACTTGCAATCCTCGAGCGGAGGGGCTGGCGATGTGACAAGGCGGCAAGATCAACATTGTGCATTTTGTGGATGCGATGGCGATGGCGTGGATCATCGGGCCTGGCCTGGCGACCGAGCCGCGGACGGTCGACTACCGACCCGATTTCAAGCCGCCGCACTCGTTCGCCGAGCAGACACAAGCCTTCGCGTGGAGCCCTCCGCGGCGGCAGGACGTTGCTATCATGGCGCTCAATTGGTGAGCGCATCGAGGGCGATCGGGCCGGTGGCCAGCGCCTTGACCAGATCCTCCACGCCAGCGTCGGGTGCGAGCCGCGTGCCCGCCGGGTCGACGGCGAGCGGGAGCACGTGGACAGGCCCATGGCCCTGAAAGGTCCACCACAGGAGCACAAGCAGGGTGTCGACGTCGACGGTGTTGCAGCCGCATGACTCGGCGCCGATGACCACGGCGTTGAGCAGATCGGCCCGACGGTTGTTCGACCGCCAGTCGGACAGCGCCACGAAGCCGCGCTCGATCGGGTCGCACCCGCCGATCGCGGCCTTGAGAGTCGCGTCGAACATCGCTGACTGCCCGCGTGGGTCGCGATGCGTCGCCTCGATCTTGGCCGCGAGCGCGGGCGGGATCGCTGGGGCCTGCGCGTCAACAGGCACACGGAACAGTACGTATAACGGCGCCCGCTTGGCCAGGCGCAGCAGCGGGACGACGTCGCGGATCTTGGTGCCTGGCTCGAGCGCGAGGTGGATCGGCTCCGGGGGCCCGAAGTCGCGGGCGCCCTGGGTGGCGACCACGATGTCCAGCTCGCCGTCGCTGGCGAGCGGCGTGCCCTCGAAGTTGCGGGTGCCGTCGGCGTAGACGTACAGGAGCCGCCCGCCGCCCGTCGGCTGGCCCGCTGCGCTGGCGAGCGCGGGCAGCGGGATGATGTAACCGATCGACATCATCCCGTGCGCGTCCTGATCTTCACCCGGTGGCAGGAGGGTCGCGAGGGCGGTCCGCATCGCCGCGATCCGCGACTGACACACCGCATCGTTGCCGCACCCGAGAGACAGCAGCGTGGCGACGACGGTGACCCGGACGAAGGAGAGGCGCATCGATAGAGTATAACGCTACGTGCGTGACCCGAGTTGCGAGGCCGGATCCGCCTGGAGCCAACCTCCCTGCTGCGCCAGCCACCCGGAGGTCGGTACCCGGAGATCGCCTCGCGCCAGTTCTGCGCCGCCATGTATCAGCGGAGTCGGATGAACACGGGGTTGATGCCGTCGAGCGCGAAGAGCAGGGCCGGGCCGGGCTGGCCGTCGCGGTGGAGGGGCTCGGTGGGGGCGAGGTAGAAGCGGGCGGACTCGCCGGGGGCGAGCACAAGCTCTTCGGGGTCGCGGCGCTTGCCGGGCGGGGGCTCGACGCCGACGGACCACGCGTCGCTGCGGCGGCCGTCATTCCACGCGAGCTCGGGCAGCCAGAGGGCGCCGAGGGAGCCGGTGCGCGGGCTCGGCTCGAGGTTGTTCGGGGCGCGGGCGCTGACCTCGAGGATAGTGACGCAGCCGTCCTTCGGGACCTTGTCGCGGGCCCACAGGATGCGCTTGCGATCGATCGTGTCGCCGCAGGCGCTGCCGATGACCCGCAGGTCGCCCTTCTCGAGCGAGAGCAGGGTGCCAGGGGCGGGCAACTGGGCGTGTTTGCGGGCGAGCAGGCGGCCGAGGTGGCGAGTGAAGACGTCGTGGTAATGGGCGAGCGGGGGAAGCAGGGCGATGACCCGCGGGTCGGACCAGCCGACCAGGCCGGCGACGGCCTCGACGTGGCGCTGCAGGTCGGTCATGCCCCAGCCGCCGATGCCCCAGTCGAGGCTTTGTTCGGAGATCGGGTCGACGCCGATGTCGAACCGGGCGAGCCGCCCGGTGAGTGCGTCGATGCGGGCGCGGACCTGACGCTCGAGGCCCTCGCGGGTGAGGGCGACGCACGCGACATCGAGGCCGCGGGCGGCGTGGACGAGCGGGAAGGCGCCGGTATAAGCCAGCGAGATGCGGCCGAGGGCGATGTCCTGGGTGCCCCATAACCATGAGCGGCTGGGGCGCCAGATCTTGAGGGCGACGGCCTCGCCAGGCTCGAGCTGGGCCAGAGGGACGATGATGCGGGCGCGGCCTTCGTGGCGGAAGACGTCCGGGCGGTGCGGTGGCGTCTTGCCGACGCGCAGCTCGGCGACCAGCTCGTCGGGGTCGGGGCCGCCGCGCGCGGTGAAGTCGCAGACGAGCAGGTCGCCATGCAGCGGGCCGCCGGGGAGCAGCTCGGCGGGGGTGAAGCTCTCGAGGGTGGTGGCGGGGGCGTAGTTGGGGTCGCGGCTCCACGCGGGGCGGGCGGCGAGGCTGTCGGCGGGGCTGGTGAGCTGCGCGGGCGGGGGGAGCTGGGGGACGCTGCGGTCGGTGCGGGTGGTGGCCAGGGGCGGGGCACACACGCGGTCGTCGAGGCGGCACAGCGAGGGGTCGCGCGGGCGGCTGAAGGTCGGCTCGACGTGGATCGGATCGAGGGGTTGTGAGGCGCCGTGGAAGCGGTCGCGCAGGCGGGCGGCGAGCGGCTTGCCGGCGGGCAGCGGGGCGCTCCAGGTGACGCGCACGCCGGCGGTGTCGCGCAGCTCGAGCTCGAGGTCGATGCGCAGGGCGACCTCGTCGCGCGGGCGCGGGATCACGTAGTAACGATCGCAGGGCGAGCGGCCGCCGCAGCCGTGCGGCGGGGTGACGAGCACGGCGAGGCGCTGGGCCCACGGGGTGGCCCGGATCTGGGCCTCCTCGTCGGGCGGAATCTCCTCGCTACCGAGCTCGAGGGTGGCGATCTCCAAGATGCCGACCGTGGGTAAGTTGACCCACCACGGGAGGCCGGCGGACTTGAGGCTGTAGCGGGTGCCCGAGCTGGCGGGGCGCTCGCGGGTGAAGGCGGCGAACAGCTCGCGGGTCGGGGCGTAGATCGGCAGGGCGGCGATGTCCTGGCGGCCCTCGGCGACGAGGGCGAGGCCGGGGCTGAGCCGGAGGTCGGGGTCGTCCAGCTCGAGGACGACGCGGATGATGTCAAAGTCGTCGAGGCCGATCGGCAGCAGGCGCTCGTCCGCGGGCTCGAAGCTGGCGGGCGGGATGACCTCGATCAGCAGGCGCGGGCGGGCTTCGGCGACGAAGGCAGCGAGCTCGTATTCCCGCCGCGCGAGCGGGAGGTCGAGCAGGCGACCGAGAGCGCCCTGTTCGGGCGGTGGGGGTTCGCCGCGGCCGGCACAGGCGGTGACGAGCGCGAGGCAGGCGGCGAGGCACCGGAGCGAGGGCATGGGCGCGGGACTTTATCACGGTAGTTTGCGCGGGCGGCGGCGCGGGGGCGGTGTCGCCGGGTACCAGGGCCGCCGTCGACCCAAACCTCAACCTCTCGCGGCGACCCAGTTTGGCAGTTTGGCAGTTTGACAGTTTGGCATCGGTCGGGTCTTGCAGCATTCCCGAATCGCGTGGGCCCAGCTCCTCGCCCGCATCTTCGCCGTCGACATCACCGCGGTTTGTCGCTGGAAATGCGATCTTCGGCGAGCGCGGCGTCGATTGCGCTCGACAGATCGCGGCGCAGGAGCGCTGGGGCGAAATCGAGTCCCTGTTCGACGGCAGTTCGGGCTGCGGCGGGCGAGACTCCGCATAACACGACGCGGGCTCCGAGTAGCGATACCGCACGTGCTATTCGAACCAGCCCCTCGGCCACGGCCGCTTCAATGACCTTGGCGCCCGTGACATCGAGGATCACGGCACGTGCACCCGACGCGGCGACACTAGAAAGCACCCGCTCCTCGGCTTGCGGCAACAACCCCGGATCAAGCGCTCCGGCAATGGGCACGAGGATCACCCCGCGATGGACCGCCAGAATCGGTGCGACCAGGTCTTGCACCGCTGAGAACAGGCGCGCGGATTCCGCGTGTGACGCATCGAGCTCGAGGATACGTGATTCGAGCTCGTTCCTTCGCGCTTCGAGCTCGTTCCGCATATCATGCAAAACGCTGTTTGCGACCTCGAGCCGGTTTCGCTGCATGGCCTCGCTGACGAGCGCATCGCGTGCTACTCGCTCCACCTCCGCCATGCGCGTCGCATCGTGCAACGTGACGAGCAATGTGTCCTCGTCAATGCGCACGATCGTCACGTCGAGATACATCGGCTGCTTGTTCGGACGCACAATATCGAGGCGCCTGTCGCGACAGACGTCACTGCTTATTGCCGATTTCGCAAGCGCCTCGCGTACATCAGGGGCATGGGCATAAATCAGGCCGAGCACATCCATGGGATGGTCCGCGGTTTCGACCTCGTGCATGATTCTCGCAGCCACGGGGTTTAGCAGCCGAATTTCACCGTTCGCCGCGCACTCGAGAATCCCAATCGGTGTTCGATAAAGAAGCTCGAGTAGTCTTGCATGCTCATGCGCCCGCTCGTCGTCTGCGGACCCCGGATCGGCGCTATTTTCAGACATCTCACTCACATTCTACGAATGATGACGTATCGAAATGAACTTCCGGGCGACTGGAGCAGCCGGAGCGATATCGGTGTCGGGCGCATTCGGAATGTGAGCACATAATCAAATGTCGCATCCAGTTCAGGTTCATCGATCATTCGCTGAGCGACCATGAAGTTGTTCATGCAGGGGGCCACATCAAGGAAGAATGACTGACCTAATACGCGGGATCTGTCGAGTCCTGACATGAGTGACTCCCAGGCGTTGTAGTGCAAGACTCGAGACCCTTCATCCAAGCGGATGATGCCGAATTGCGCGCTATCCATCTCCGCAGGCGACATCGCGTCAAGCTGCGCGTGCAGGTCCTGTGTGTCAAAAGTTATCATCTAAACGTGCATCCTTGCGAATCATCGATTTGGATCAAAGTTCCATGTAACCGTGTTTGCTCTGCCGGGTCAATGCTTCGGCGACGGAAAGTGCGCTCCGCGAGCATGCGGGTCCAGTTGGCGACGATCTGCATGGGTAGCGGCGCAGTCTACCAGGGTCATCCGGGCAAGGGAAGCGGGTGCGAACGGTGCCGTCTTGAGGGCAAGAACGCGCGATCACTCGGCCAATATGGCTCAGGCCCGGATCACGGTGATCCGTCGTCCGCATCGGCCGCATCGGCCGCGTCGTCCGCGTCGTCCGCATCGGCCGCATCGGCCGCGTCGTCCGCATCGGCCGCATCGGCCGCGTCGTCCGCATCGGCCGCATCGGCCGCGTCGTCCGCATCGGCCGCATCGGCCGCATCGGCCTCGGCGATCTTGCAGCCACGAGCCTCCGCGAACGCGGCGTAATACACCCACGTCGCCGCGTCCGGCCCGCGTGCCTCGTCCGCCGCTCGCGCGCAGGTAGGCAGGGTCTGCCGGCGGCAGCGTGTTGTCCGCGAGGCCCCAGCCGAGCGACCGCAGCCGCGCGCGCACGACCTCCGCGGTCGCGGTAGCCTCCGCGGATACGGTCACCTGCGGCGCGACGGCCCGCGTCGGTGACCGCGAGAGGTCGACCCGCACGCTCGCCCGCCCGTCGACGACCAGGGCCGGTGCCCACAGGCCGTAGCTTCTTCTCGCTGGTGGACAGCAGCAGGGCCAGCGTCTCGGAGGTGACCTCACCCTGGCGCAGCGCGTGATCGAGGACAGGGACGGCCATGTCGCCAGGGTGCCATCATGCCGGCGCGGCCGGCCAGGGTAGGGCTGTCCCAAGGGACAGGTCCGGGCGCCCTATTGACATCGCGCGCGATCCGCGACAAGACTGCCATCGATGCTGCGCAGCTTCCTCGCCGTGTTGGCCGGCCTCGTGCTCGGCATGTTCGTGATCACGGCCGTCGAGTCGATGATCCCGATGATCTATCCCGTGCCCAAGGCGAGCGACCCGAGCGACCCCGAGGCGCTGCGGGCGATGATGGCGGGCATGCCGACCGGGGTGTTCGTCATCCTGATGTGCGGGTGGACCTTCGGGGCGCTGGCAGGCGGGCTGCTGGCCGCGCGGCTGGCCTCGACGTGGTTTCACAAGGCGCCGCTGCTCCACGCGCTCGCCGTCGGCGTGGTCCAGACCGCGGGCGCGATCGCCAATTTTACGATGCTCCCGCACCCGACCTGGGTCCTGGTCGCCGGGATGTTGGTGTTCATCCCGATGGCGCTGCTGGGCGGCAAGCTCGGCCAGCGACCGGCTGTCTGAGCCGTGCTGATCCATGCTGCTCGCCGCGGAGAACGCGCCAGAAGTGCCTTCGTGGTCGTTTGCCGGGGGCTGCGTGCGGCCCATTCGCGGCGGTTGTGTGATAAGCAGGCCGGGCCAGCATGCGCACGCCCGAGGCCCTAGAGACCCTCGTCGAATACGGCATCATCGAGGAGGTGCTTCGCCCGCTCATGAGCGGCAAGGAGGCGCAGATCTATCTCGTGATCTCCGGCGGCGAGCGGCGCGTGGCCAAGGTCTACAAGGAGGCCCAGGACCGGTCGTTCAAGCAGCGGGCCGAGTATACCGAGGGTCGCAAGAGCCGTAACAGCCGCGACGCGCGGGCGATGGCGAAGCACTCGCGCCACGGCAAGGCCCAGGACGAGGCCGCGTGGCGATCCGCGGAGGTCAACGCGATCTATCGCCTGAGCTCCGTGGGCGTGCGCGTGCCGACCCCGTACCACTTCGTCGACGGCGTGCTGGTGATGGAGCTCGTCACCGATGCGCAGGGCGACCCGGCGCCGCGCCTCGGAGACCTGCAATTCGAGGCGGCCGGCGCCCGCGAGGTCTACGAGCACCTCATCACCCAGGTCGTGCGCATGCTGTGCGCCGGGGTCGTGCACGGCGACCTGTCCGAGTTCAACGTGCTCATGGGCGCGGACGGCCCGGTCATCATCGACTTCCCGCAGGCGGTCGACCCGGCCAGCAACGCCTCCGCCCGCAAGCTGCTGATCCGCGACGTCGACAACCTGCACCGCTTCGCGGCCCGGTTCGTGCGCGGCGGTCGGGCGCTGCCCTACGCGCAGGAGATGTGGGACCTCTACCAGGCCAACCTGCTCACGCCCGAGACGCCGCTGCGGGGTCGCCACGTCGCCTCGCAGCGGCCCACCAACACCGCAGACGTCCTGGCGATCATCGGCGACGCCGAGCGCGACCACCGACGCAAGCAGGCCCGCGAACAAAACCCCGGCGGTCGACCTGGGCGGGACTCCGCAGCCGCGAGCCCGCAGCAAGGCCCGCGCGGGCCACAAGCTTCGCATCCTCCGCATCCTCCGCATCCTCCGCAGGCTCCGGATGGCCGGCAGGCTTCGGGCCCACAGCAAGCACCGCGCGGCTCGCAAGCCGCGGCGCCCCGGGGCCCGCGCGGGCCCAAAGTCGAGGTGCAGATGACCCCGCCCGACGCGCGCGGACGGGTCGCGCGTGGGCCCGAGCGTGCGCCCGAGCGAGCACCCGCGCGTGCGCCTGCGCGTGGGCCCGAGCGTGCGCCCGCGCAGGCCGGGGGCGGGCCGCGTGGGCCCACGCGTGACGACGGCGGACGGGTCACGCGTGGGCCCGAGCGCGCGCCCGATCGCCAGCCCGCGACCGACGCCAGCGCGACTGAGCAGGCGCCGCGTCGACGTCGACGACGCCGATCCGGGAGCGGGGCGTCGTCGTCCGGGTCACCCGCCTAAACGCCGACTCGCGATAACTACGTCGGGAATCTTGGCGACGCACACACGCGAAGCCCGAGCGTGCCGTCGCGAAAGGCAGGGCGGCGACCTGTAAAAGGCGCGAACCGGCCGGTAGCTCGCTCGCGGCGTCGGGCGCGGCGCGCAGCGTTCGCCAGGGCCCGAGCGTCAGCCGGCCGCTGATGTCGCGATCGTGGGTGGCCACCGTGACCTCTACGTCGGCCGGGCGCAGGCCGCGATAGGGGTTGCCGGCCGGCACGATGAGACCCTCGCGCGGGCCGGTCGGGCGATGCAGCACGCCCTGCCGGTGCGCCGCCGCGGGCCCGCGCGCGAGCCCGACGCTGAGCGCTTGGGCCTCGCCACGGCAGCGGCAAGGTCAGCTCGGAGAGGACGCGGTCGTGGGCGAGGAACACCTGGCCCATCGCGCCCTTGCCGAGCAGACGCACAAGCTGATACTCGTCGAACTCTTGCGGAGGCACCCACGAGCCGTCGCGCGTCATGTGCCGGTCGCTCCCCTTCGCACGATCGGGAAGATAGTCGGGATGCGGGTCGCGTGGGGGCGGCAGCTTCGTGGTGCGCCGTGAGCCCCCGGGATCAACCTCGTTGACTGCGCCCTGCGACGGGACGGCACCGATCTTCAACGGTGCCGCGGCCCGAGAATTTCGCGGCTACAGCCGGCGAGCCGCCCCCTTGGCCGAGGTGCGCGGGGCGCGGGCCGAGTTGTCGGGATTCACAGCGGCATGCAGGGACGAGCGATGAACACCCAACTATCGTCGGCGAGCCTCGCCATCACGGCGTTCCCGTCGCTCGTCACATAACGCCAGTGGACCTCGGTGTCACGATCGAGGATGCCATCCTCCGTGCCGACGCCTGCACCCGCGTCCCAGTCCCAGTTCTTCCAGTAGGCCGAACGATCGCAGTCGGTCAGGATCGGCGTGCCTTGCTCGCCGTCCGCGCTCACCCGCGAGGACCACTCGGAAGGATCGGGAGCATCGTCATCTTCGACGGCCTCGCAACCACCGTCGTGCTGGCCCGGCGCGTCCTCGTTGAAGTTGAACACGATCGCGTCGGCGTTCGGCAGCGTGTCCCGGAACTTGGCCCACACGCAGCGCTGCACCGTGCCCCCGGCGAACCCGAACGCCCAGCCGTCCTCGTCGATGTGGTGGACATCCATCACCTCGCCGCGGTACAGGCGCCCGAGCGGCTCACCGGCGATGCTGGCGTGAATGACCAGCTCCGGCGCCGTCACCGTGTACTCGCCGGCGACGGTGCGATCGTCGGGGTCATCGCCGGGATCGCAGCCTGCGAAAGCCAACAAGGATGCCGTAACGACGATCGTGGTGATGATTTTCATGTCTCGATCGTGGGTCGGGCACATGCCGATCGCAAGCGAAGTCAGTCACTCGTCCGATCACGCCGCTGACCGTGATCCGATCGCATCATCGCATCATCGCATCGGCGGCGATGATGATGATGATGATGATGCGCACGCGCAGGCGAGGCTCGAGGCCCGAAGAAAGCGGACAGCAAGAGGGCACATCGTTGCAGCTTCACGGTCGATCCTCCTCACGAGCGCCGCGACGGGCGGCCCGCAACGATCGGTCAGGCGCGCCGCGCTTGACAAGCGCGGGCACGCCGTAAAGCCGGACGAAGACCGCGCGTGTCCGCGCTGACATGTCCCGAGAGACAGATTATTGTGTGCGCGCGTCGGCGGATCGTCGGGCGATCATGCGCGCGATCAGGCCGACGCCGACGGCCGCCGCGAGGTGCTTGAGGGTGTGGCCGCTGACCAGCTCGCCGGTGGCGGCGAAGATCAGGCGGTCGAGCGCCTCGCCGAGCTTGGCCAGCACATACCAGGCGAGCCCGGCCCACAGCAGCCGCGGGTGGCCGTCCGCGGGGCGCCGAGGACCGAGCACCAGCAGGCTGAGGATCACCAGCAGCGAGCCGAACTGCACGGCGACGTAGGGCCGCAGGTCGTCGACCGCGAACCAGTACAGCACGCTGGCGACGCCGAGCACCAGCAGCGGCGCGAGCAGTTGACGTCCGCGGCGCGGGTCGACCCGCTCGCCGACGATCGCGGCCAGCAGACCCATGAAGCCGAGCGTCATCGGCAGGCGATCCCAGACCAGGCGCGGGTCGTCGGGGGCCAGGTGGTAGTAGCCCGAGCCGGCGGCGGTCAGCGTGATGCCGACGAAGAACACCAAGTATTGCGGACGCGCGGCGAAGCTGCGACGCATGCACGCGACCAGACCGGCGAGCCCCGCGATCACAAAGCCGAGGTTCGACAGCACGTCGCCGCCGTTGGGGACGCCGAGCAGCGCGCGGTGGTCGGCGAAGTCGTGATAGTCCTGCGGCTGGCGGATCGGCGGCTGGGTGGCGACGGCGATCAGACCAATGACCACGAGGACAATCACAACAGTTGCCGCGATCGTGGCGCGCCGCCGGGCCTGCTTGGCCGCGACCTCGCGGTCGAGGCTCGGGTCGTAGGCGAGGTAGACCAGGCCCATGCCACCCGCGCCGAGCCGCGAGAGCAGGCGGCAGCGCGACACGATCAGCTCGCGGTCGAACTCGGCGGGCAGCTCATGCTGGGGCAGCAGGGCGCCGCGGCTCCCCGACACTCCCGACATGGCCGACAGCCCGGCCGAGGTCGAGGCGGCCGGCACCGCGGTCGCGAGCATGCTGCCATCCACGGTGGCATCGCTGCCGATGTCGCCCGGGCGCTGCGGTGCCTCGCTCATGCCTGCGCCAGGCTAACAAGATCTGCCGCGCCGGGGGCACGTGCGGGCACGCGCACATCCGCGACGCGCGATGCTGTCGACCGCTCGCGCCGGTCGTATTAGGATGCGCCGCAATGCGCGTCGTCGTCACAGGTGCCACGGGCCACGTCGGATCCAACCTCGTACGGGCCCTGGTGCGCCGGGGCGACCAGGTCCGCGTGGTCGTCCGCGATCGCGTCCGTTCGCTCGAGGGCCTCGACCTCGAGCGTGTCACCGGCGACGTACGCGACGAGGCCTCGCTGCGCAGCGCCTTCGCCGACGCCGAGATCGTCTATCACCTCGCGGCTGTGATCTCGATCAGCGGCGACCGTGGCGGCCACGTGCGCGCCGTCAACGTCGACGGCACCCGCAGCGTCGCCGAGGCGGCGCTCGCGGCCGGCGTGCGCCGCCTGGTCCACTGCAGCTCGGTGCACGCCTTCAACTTGTATCAGCCCGGCAGCCGCGCGCCGATCGACGAGGCCTGGGCCCGCGTCCCCGACAGCGCGCCGCACTTCGCCTACGACCGCAGCAAGGCGGCCGGCGAGCGAGCGCTACGCGAGGTGATGGCGAAGGGCCTCGAGGCTGTGATCTTGCACCCCTCGGGCGTGGTCGGCCCCTACGACTTCGGCCCGTCGCGCATGGGCCGGGTGCTGCTGCAGTTGTATCACCGCAAGCTGCCGAGCCTGGTCGACGGCGGCTTCGACTTCGTCGACGTGCGCGACGTGACCGCCGGCCTGATCGCCGCCGCCGACCAGGGCAAGGCCGGCGAGAACTATCTGGTCACCGGCCACTTCGTGCGCGTGCCGGAGCTGGCCCGCATCGCCGCCGACATCACCGGCGTCGCCCCGCCGCGGATCAACGCGCCGATCTGGCTGGCGAAGCTCGGCGTGCCGGTGGTCGAGGCCTACGGGCGAGTGCGCCGCAAGGAGCCGCTCTACACCCGCGAGTCGCTCGCGGTGCTCGAGTCGCACGGCATCTTCAATCGCAGCAAGGCCGAGCGCGACCTCGGCTACGTCGCCCGCCCGACCGAGGAGACCGTGCGCGACACCTACGCGTGGTTCGACGCGGCCGGCATGCTCGCGCACTGACCTCAGGGAGCCGCCGACGTACTGGCGACGATCCTGCCGGCGATCGCCGCCAGGCTGCGATTCAGATCAGCGGCTGCGAGCGCGTCGAGCGGCTCGTCCGGGTCGTTGAGCGGCGCCGGCTGGCGCCGGAGCTGGTCGGGGTCGATGCACGGCGCGACGTCGGGGAGGGCAGACGCGGCGCTCACGGCCTTCTCGACCACCGTCTTGTCGGCCCTGGCGAACTCCGCGGCGA
>Ga0105046_10012734_pt1 | contig 13045 bp, 10 predicted proteins | sample MAT03_FD_78385 | JGI IMG/M metagenome (GOLD analysis project Ga0105046, IMG submission 78385) | Freshwater microbial communities from Lake Fryxell liftoff mats and glacier meltwater in Antarctica - MAT-03 (megahit assembly) | ecosystem: Environmental > Aquatic > Freshwater > Ice > Liftoff... | reverse complement strand
CGGCAAGGCGGTTTCTGGTGGTTTGAAGCTCCTCGCGCGCCGCGTCGCGTTCACCGGAGAATTGTTTGGCCTCCTCGACAAGCTTGGCGAGACGGGCTTCGAGGTCGGACGATTGTTTTCCGGCCTGCGCCAATTGTGCATCCAGCTCCTTGGAGCGCTGCAACGCTCCATCGCGCACTTTTTCGAGTTCGGCGATCTGCCCTTGTGTGGATTGTAGCGCCTTCGCGGTTTCCTGGAGTTTGGTTTCGACAATCGTTCGCTCGGAATTGACGGCATCCAACGATTTGACCGAGTGGTCGAGTTCATTGGCGAGCTTGTTGCGCTCGGCCATGAGTGCGTCGAAAAGGCGGGATTTCTCGACCAGATTTGTGGCGGCTTCCTCGCCGAGTGCGCGCGCCGCTTCATGCTCGCGGGAGAGGTTTCCAACCTGCTTCTGCGTGTCGGCCAGCTTGGCGGAAAGTTCCTCCCCGGCTTTGCGTGCGTGGTCGCGTTCGCCGAGAGTTTTCTGCTGCTCGGAAGTTAGTGCAGCGAGCGATTGCGTGAGATTCTCGATTTCCTTGCGGGCACTGGCAAATTGGTCGCTGAGTCCCTTGCGTGCGGCTTCGGTCTCGGACTGTTGTTTCGCCAAGGCCTCGAGTTTTTTCCCGCCTTCCTTGAGTTGTTCAGAAAGTTCAGCGCCTGCTTTTTGCGCGGCGTCACGTTCTTTCTGCAAACTTCCGAGGGCTTCCTGTTGTTCCTTCTGCGCTTTCTGAAGTTGGGAAATGGTGCCGTGGAGTTGTTCGCGTTCGGCATTGAGTTTTTTGAACTCCTCCTCGTAACGGGCGGCCTGAGTTTTTATGGCATGGAACTCCGCCTCCAATCCGGCGCGTCGGTCTTCAAGCGCAGCGTGTTCTTTTTGAAGTCCGGCCAGCTCTGCGGCGAGCTGTTCCTGCATCTTCCGTGCGTTGTCGCGCTCGAGCAGAATCGCAGCGATCTGTTTTTTCTGATCGGTGAGTAGAATCGTCTGATCGTCGCTCTGGCGGCGGGCGACATGGAGATCCTTGACGGCGGCCTCCATGTGTTTCTGCGCAGTCTCGACTTTTTGGGCGGCCTCGCCTGCGATTGCGTCGCGCTGCGTGATCAGTTGTTTAATGCGCTCCTTGAATTCCGCGATTTTCGCCGCGGTATCCTCGGCTTTTTTCGTCAGGGCATCCCGCTCTGTGTCGGTGTTTTGAAATTGCTGCTGGAGCGCTTCGAACTGCGCGTGAACTTCGCGTTTCTGGTTGTCGAGAACATCGCGTTCGCGTGCAAGGGATTCGATCTGCTTGCCCAGTTCCGCGAGTTGGGCCTCCTGTTTTGCTGCGTGATCATGCGCAGATTTGTTGTCGCTTTCGACAGCAGAGAGACGGGCTTCAGTATCCGTTTTTTCATGAGCCAACGCGTCGATGCGCGATTGGGCGGCCTTGAGTTTCTCCGCGAGCTGCCCGGATGATTTTTCAAAAGCCTGACGTTCGGCCTGAAGAGATTGGATCTGGGCCGTGGCGTCGGCGAGTTTGGCGGAGAGTGCGGCGCTGTTTTCTGAAACGGATTGGTGATCACCCGAAAGCGCATCGAATTTGTGAATGGCGTCCGCGAGGCGCGCAGCGATCCCGGCGCTTTCGCCGCGGACCGCTTCACGCTCGGAGGCTACGAGTTCGAGTTGATTTGAAGCGTCCGCGAGTTTTGCGGCGAACTCGTCGCGGGTGCGGGAGGCTTGCCCATGCTCGTGGAGGGTGGCTTCCAGTTGTTTGCGTGCATCCTCAAGTTCCTTGGAAAGTTTAGCGTTGGCGTGCCGGGCATTTTCGCGTTCGGCTTGGATAGTGGACAGTTCCTCGCGCGCCGCGTGGAGTTGTGTGGTGAGTTCGCTGGAGGCGTTGGACGTCTCAAGCTGTTGTTTGGCCAGTCCGTCGACGTTTGCGGAGGTTTCGTTGAGACGGCGCTGTAGTTCGTCGGTTTGTTTGCGGGCCGCGTCGCGTTCCGCGAGACGGAGTTGATTTTCCTTCTGCGCCCCGGCGAGTTGGGCGAGGAGATCCTTGCCGGATTTCTGAGTGGCAGCCTGATCGCCCTTGAGCGACTCGACTGCCTCCTGTGCGGCATGAACGACGGCTTGAAGTTCCTTTTGTTTGCCAAGTGCGGCGTCGCGTTCTTCGCGCAAGGTTTCGAGCGCTTTTTTGGACTCAGCAAACCGGGCTTGCGCTTCGGTGGCTGAGGTTTCGGAATTTTTCTGTTGTTGCGCGAGTGCGTCGAGTTTCTGGCGTGCTTCGGCGAGGCGCCCGTTGAGTTCGTTGGCCTGTTGTTGCGCGGCGTCGCGCTCTTTTTTGAGTGCTTCCAGTTGTTGCCGGGCCTCGGCCACCTTTTCGTCTCCGGATTTGTTGGCAAGCGCCTGCTGACGACTGAGATCCTCCACGCGGCTTGCCGCCTCGGCGAGTTTGGCTTCGAAATCGGAAATGGAGTGGCGTGCGGAATCGCGCTCGCCGGTCAGTGCATCGATGCGTTGATGGGCGGTCTGGAGTTTGCGCTCGGCCGCTTCGAGCGTTTTCGTGTTGGAAGCGCTGAGTTCGTCGAGGTGTTTCGAGGCGGCCTCGAATTTCGCAAGGAGTTCCTGATGTGCCTTGTGGGTGTTGTCGCGCTCTGACTTGATCGCAGCGGTTTCCTTCTCGGCTTTCGCCACGGAATCGGAGAGGGAACTGCCGGATTGTTTGGCGTTGGCCTGCTCCTTGAAGAGTTGATCGATGTGTTTTTGCGCTTCAGCGAGTTGGGCTTCGAGGTCCTTCGAAGCGTTCAGAGCCTGCTCGCGTTCGCTGGAAATTTTTTCCAGTTGAGCCGTGGTTTCCGCGAGTTTGGCGTGAATTTCATCGCCGGACTTCTGCGCGTTGGCCTGGAGGGTGTGAAGCGATTCAATTTTGCCCGAGGTTTCGGCGAGTTGCTGTTTGAGAGCTTCGAGTTCCTTGCGGGCTGCGTCGCGTTCGGCGGTGAGTGCGGCAACGACTTTTTCCTTTTCCTCGGATTTGCCTGCGAGCGAACGGGTTTGATCGAGTTCGCCGGACAACGCGACGATTTTCTGCTGGAGTTCTTCGGCTTCCTTGAGCGCCTGAGCCTCCGCTGCGGCGGCCTTTTCGATGGCGGCCGTGTGCTCAGCAAGTTTGGCATTGATTTGTTCGCGGTTTTTTTCTGTGAGCGTGCGTTCGCGGGTGAGGTTCTCGATCTGGCGATGCGCTTGCTCTAGTTTGAGGGCAAGTTCGCTGCTGGATTGGGAGGCGGTTTGTTCGAGAGTGAATTGTTCGACGCGTTTTTGGAGGTCGTTCAGCTTGGTGAGCAGTTCGTCGCTGCGTTCGCGGGCCGCGTCGCGTTCCCTGGTGAGCGCCTCGGCATGGCTGCGCTGTTCGGCGATTTGCCGGGCGAGTTCGGTGGTGCTTTCGCCGGCTTGCAGCGTGGAGATTTGTTTTTCCACCGTTTCCAGCCGGGAAGTCAGCTCATCGTGCGCGATTTGGAGTTCGTCGCGTTGTTTGACGAGATCGAGGTTGTGCTGGTGCAGCGCGTCGCGTGCGATGATGAGCGATTCGATCTGCTTCTGCGCAACCGTGAGTTTGGCGTTGTTGACATCGGCCTGAGCTGCCGAGGATTCGTCTTTGTAAACGCATTCCACGCGGCCAAACCGGACCATGCAGGTTCCGGTGAGTTCGGCCTGCGCGACGGCTTTGCCGTTGATCCACGTTTTATTGGTCGAGTCGAGATCTTTGAGTACCCAGTTGCTGCCTTTTGCCACAAATTGCGCGTGGTGACTGGATACCGAGGGATCGGGGATAACTATCGTGTTATCGCCCACGCGGCCTACGGTGATGATGTCGCCCTTGAGATCGTGGACAATCTCCGCTTTGTTTGGGATCGAAATGATGATTTTAGGCATGGCTCCAAGTCCTTTGCACGGTCGTCCGGAGACGAAGTGAAACGCTATTGAGACAGTATAAGCAAAAGGAGTGCCGTCAGGTTTCGAAAATTACTACAAACACGGAAAAAGATAAAATTTCCGCGCTTCACCGCAAGTTACAGAGGCAGAACGACCTCGTAACTGGCAGGTGGTTCGCCCGGTGTGGAACTTTCGCGGGCTTCGAGCGAAAGGGAGCGGTACGCATTTTCGAGAGCCTGGGGATCGTTGCGTAACTCCGGAAAAACCCTAAGCAGCCGCGTCTTTATGTAGTGTTTGGCCATCCGGCGTTCCACAGGATGTAGTGCCTGATCCGCCACACGCGCCTTTCGGAGCAGGGCGAAGAGGCGGGATTTCATGGGGCCTAAAGTGGCGAAAAAAGAGGGCGCGCGCAACCGGTTTCTCACTTGTGCGATGGGTAAAATCGGGCTCCTTGCTCATAAATTGGAAACCCGAAACGTTAATTTGATCACGTAACATTTTTATGATAACATTAAGGTCATCATGCATTCCCTCGATCTCATGTTTCTTGGTCGGCAACCGTTGAACCTCGCACTTTTGCAAACTGTCCGGCGCCTCGGCGAGTTCCAAGGGCAGGAAGCCCTTTTTGTCCAGCGCAGCCCGCAGATTCTGGAAACGCTGAGCCAGTCGTCGATTATCGAAAGCACAGAATCCTCAAACCGCATGGAAGGGGTCACGGCCAAAAGGGAGCGCATTCAGGAAATTGTGATGCGTCAGGCCCAACCGCGCACGCGGCCCGAGCAGGAGATCGCCGGATACCGCGATGTGCTGAACGAAATTTACCGCCTCGGCGGGCGCCACCCGTTTGATCTCGATACCGTGCTGCGTTTTCACCAGATGCTCTTCCGCTACGGCAGCGGCACGGGCGGACGCTGGAAATCGGTGGACAACGAAATCACTGAGACGCTGCCCGACGGACGACGCGTGACGCGGTTCCGGGCGGTTCCTGCTACCGAAACTCCCGCAGCGATGGCCGAGTTGCATCGGCGTTTTGAAAGCATGTGGGCTGCGCAAACGACCGACCGTTTGCTCCTCATCCCTTGTTACGTGCTGGACTTCCTGTGCATCCATCCGTTCCTCGATGGCAACGGACGCACGGCGCGCCTGCTCACCGCCGTCCTGCTCAGCCGTGCGGGGTATCAGGTCGGACGGTTCATCAGCATGGAACGCATCGTCGAGCAGACAAAAACCGGCTACTACGACGCGTTGGCGGCTTCTTCAAAAAACTGGCACCAGCGCGGGCACACGTTGCTTCCGTGGTGGGAATATTTTCTCGGCGTGCTGCTGCTGCGCGTCTATGAGGAATTTTCGCAACGCATGGATTCCGTGCGCTCGCCGAAAGGTGCGAAACGCGACCTCATCGTCGGCGTCATCGAGCAATTTCCCGCAGAGTTTCAATATGCCGACATTGAGCGCGCGTGCCCCGGGATCAGCAAGCCGACCATCCACCGGGCGCTCGCCCAATTAAAAACCGAAGGCCGCGTGCGCTGTAAAGTGGGCGGACGCGACGCCGTCTGGCAAAAAATTTCCGTGCCCTAAACGCCGCGCCACAAAAATCATCGTGTTGGTTCTTTCCTCGTGGAAAATGCTGCGCTAAGAACTGCGTCCTTCCTTTATGAAAAAACAAACCACCCCCTCGACCCTTCGCGTCGGAATGATCGGCTACAACTTCATGGGCAAAGCCCACTCGAACGCGTGGCGCCAAGCCCCGAAATTCTTCAACCTCCCCGCAGCCGTCGAACTCAAGACCATCTGCGGACGCAACCCCGCCGCAGTGGAACAGGCCCGCGAACAACTCGGCTGGGAACACGCGACCACCGAATGGCGCAACATCATCGAAGATCCCGACATCGACATCGTCGATATCTGCACGCCCAACGACACCCACGCCGAGATCGCCATCGCCGCTGCGCAAGCAGGTAAAGCCATCCTTTGTGAAAAACCCCTCTCCCGCACCGTCGCCGAGAGCCAGTCCATGGTCGATGCCGTGCGCAAGGCCAAGGTCGTCAACATGATCTGCCACAACTACCGCCGCATCCCCGCCATCGCGCTCGCCAAACGCATGATCGAAGACGGTGCCATCGGCGACCGCATCTTCCACTTCCGCGCCCGTTACGCGCAGGACTGGATCATCGACCCCAACTTCCCCCTCGTCTGGCGCCTGCAATCCAAAATTTCCGGCAGCGGGACTCATGGCGACATCAACGCCCACATCATCGACCTCGGTCGCTACCTCGTCGGTGAGATCAAAGAAGTCTGCGGCCTCATGGAGACCTTCATCAAAGAACGCCCGTTGCTCTCCGCCACCGGAACCGGACTTGATGCGAAGGCCTCAAAGAAAATGGGAAAAGTGACTGTGGACGACGCCGTCTCCTGGATCGGCCGCTTTAAAAACGGTGCCATCGCCAACCTCGAAGCCACGCGTTTCGCCAGTGGCCGCAAAAACCATATCACCATCGAGATCAACGGCAACAAAGGCTCTCTCGCCTTCAACTTCGAAGACATGAACCGCCTCGAGTACTTCAACGGCGATGACCCCGACGACCGGCGCGGATTCCGCAGCATCCTCGTCACCGAAGGCTCCCAGCCCTACGCCGGCGCCTGGTGGCCCCCCGGCCACATCATCGGCTACGAACACACTTTCGTGAATACCTTCGCCGACTTCGTCCAGGCCGTCGTTGCCGGGAAAAGCGTGCAACCCACCTTCGAAGACGGGCTCATGAACGAAAAAGTCCTCGAAGCCGTCTCCCAAAGCGCCAAGACCCGCAGTTGGGTCAAAGTCTAGCCCGCGCCGCGAAAACGGTCTTCGTTCAGGGCGAGGTTTTTTTGGGGTGTTGGGTCCCATGGGTCTTACAGGTCATATCATGGAGGCGCTGGGGCAACTTCCGGGCGGCGCACTGGTGACAGATCGGGCAAACTCTGGAAAAACCGCTTGATTTGCGGGGTGGCATGGAGTGTGTTGTTCCCCCACTCAAAGTAAAAATGCCTAATTCAAGGTTCGCGGCGCTCATTCATCCACTTTTCAACCGTCCCGGCGCAGTCGCCGCGGCGCTTGCAGCCGTTCTCTTATCTCTAAACGCACCGGCGTTTGCACAATCCGAACCGCCGAAGAAAATCGACATCGGCAGTCTGTCGGCCGCCACGCTGGTCGACGAGGTGGTGGTTCCTGTTCCGAGCGAGGTGTTCAGCGTCCTCGACAAACTGGGTTCGCCGAACTGGCACGAAATTTTGCGCAGCGACAAAACCAACACGCCGAGGGAGCGCACGCAACAGGCTCTGCTGCTCGGCACGGTGATCGCCGAGGGCTTTATCGCCGTGGAAGCGCAGGACAGCCAGGAAGTGAAAAAGATCGGCAACAACGTGCTCAAGCTCGCCGCAGCCATCGGAGTAGAGAGGCATGTCAAGGCCCGCAGCAGCGCGATTATCGAATCCGCGAACGACAAGGATTGGAACAAGGTGCGCCGCGAACTCGACGGTGCGCTTCAGGATGTGAAGGCCGCGATGATCGAACTTGAGGACGAGCAACTCGCGCAGTTGGTGAGTCTTGGCGGATGGCTCCGTGGCACCGAGGCGCTGACCGCGATTGTGCGGAAGAGCTACACGCGGGATTCCGCGGAATTGCTGAATCAGCCTGCGCTCCTTGATTTCTTCGAACGCCGTCTCAACGGCCTGGATTCGAAGTTGAGAAGCGACCCGCTCGTCGCGAAGATTCACACCAGTCTACCGAAAATCCGTCCGCACCTTGGCGATGGCCAGGCGGACATCGGTCCCAAGGCTGTGGAAGAAATTCATACCATCACTTCCGATCTCGTAAAGCTGGTCAACGCACGTGAATCCTAAGCTGTTTTTTGTGAAAACTTTTCCAAACTCTTTTCGCAAGGTGCTGCTCGTCGTGTTTTTGGGGGCGGCATTGCTGCCCTCCTATGGCACGATCGATGACGCGCTCTCCTTCGCCTTTGAAGCCGCGACTCCCTATGTCAAAGAGGGGTTCACCGTGCGCGAGGACTACTGGGGCGGCGACCTCGCGCCCAAGCAGCAGAAGGCCATCGTGCATCAGCTTTTTAAAGGCAACGAGTACTGGTTCTGGATGGGCACCGACGCCAAGGACGCCAAGATTTCGATTCACGTCTATGATTCCGACGGCAACCTGGCCGAGGTTGAAGCCTGGCAGAAAACGCATTTCGCTGCGGCTCGCGTTTTGCCCAAGAAATCGGGCTCGTATTACCTGATGGTCGAGGTGGAGAAATCCTCCCTCGAACGCGTCCCCTGGGCGCTGGCCTATGGGTTTCGTTAAGTGTTCGCGCCCGGGCACGGCCATCGCTGAGCGCGGGATTTTTTCATGACGGAAACCATTGAGTTCGATCATCCGCGCACGCTCCAGGCGTACTTGGGGACGGATCTGCGGTTGCTCAAGGAAACCGAGCAGGCGCTGGGGGTAAAGATGACCACGCGCGATGCGTGGGTGCGCATCGAGGGCGAAAAGGATGATGTGGAAAAGGTGCGCCAACTTTTCCAGCAGCTCGAGGAGGCCCGCCAAAAAGGCCTCGAAATCCGAAAACACGAATACCGGATGGCCCTGCGGAATGTGAGCGGAACGGCCGACCTGTCGGTCGCGGAACTCGCCAACACCCGCATCCATTGTTCGCCACGACGTCCGCCCATTGTTCCCAAGACCGCCATGCAACGGCGTTATGTGGAGGCGATAGTTGCTCACGACATGACCTTCGGGATCGGCCCGGCGGGCACTGGCAAAACCTATCTGGCCATGGCCTGTGCCGTGAACGCGCTGAAAAAAGGCGAGGTGCAACGGATCATTCTCACACGTCCTGCCGTGGAAGCGGGCGAGGCGCTGGGTTTTCTTCCCGGTGATTTGCGGGAAAAGATCATGCCCTACCTGCGCCCGCTCTATGATGCGCTCCACGATATGATGGAACCGGAGGAACTGGCGCGCAGCATGGAGCGCGACATTATCGAGATTGCCCCGCTCGCCTACATGCGCGGACGCACTCTGAACCGGGCGTTTGTCATTTTGGACGAAGCACAGAACACGACGGCGGAACAGATGTTTATGTTTCTCACGCGTTTGGGCGCGGATTCGAAATGCGTGGTGACGGGCGACCGCACCCAGATCGATCTGCCGGCAAACAAGCGGAGCGGCCTCATCGAAGCGCTCGCCGCACTCGAGGGCGTGGACGGGATCTCGTTCTGCGGTTTCGACGAGCGCGACGTGATCCGCCACGAATTGGTGCAGTCGATTGTCCGCGCCTACCAAAGCTACAGGCAAAAGTAGTTTGTTTAATCAGGTAAACCACAACGTATCTTTCGCTTTGACGAACCCTCACCACTGCGAAAGGCTCAGCCCCTCAATTCTATGTTTGGACTTTTTGAACGTCGTCGCCTGATTAAAAAAGGGCTCGCCTCCCCGAAGACCCGTCGGCGCTTGGAAGAAAGCGAGATGACGGAGTCGCTCCGGAGCGGAATGGTCTGCCGGATTTTCATTTTCCTGGGTTTCATCACGGGGTTGGCCACGCTGATATACTGGGGCACCGAAGCGCAACCGGCTGAGAAGTTCTTTACGGCGCTGCTCATTTTTTTCGTGGCGATCGCGCAGCTTTGGATTAATCACCCCGAGATCTACGGGCGGAATTCGCGGTTGCTGCTGCTTTTCAGCACGATGCTGACGCATCTGGCGATCACCAAGTTCCTCATCGTGATGGCCCGGACCGATAAGCTGGATCTGGCTTTGGCGGAGGTCATCATCCCGTTTGCTTTCGCGCCGTTGATTTGCTCGGTGCTGCTCGGGCGCAACGCGGGGCTCTATGCGGCACTGTTTGTCAGCCTGTGGGGATCGTTGGTTTACAAGGGGATCGACGCCATTTTTCTGGTGATGAGCCTGATCTGCGGGTTCATCGCGGTGTTTGTGACTTTGGAGGTGCGGCGCCGCGGACGGTTGATTCGCGCAGGGATTTTCGTCGGACTGGCGACTTGGCTGCTCGCGCTCGGTTTTCAGAAAATCTATATCATCTGGGAGACGTGGCCCGCGTTAAACTGGTCGGTGATCGGGACACTTACGGCCGGTGCCATCGGCTCGGGAATTATCACGGCGCTTGTTGTAGGCGGATTGGTTCCCGCGCTCGAAAGCATGTTTGGCATCACAACAAACATGTCGTGGCTTGAACTCTCCGATTTGAACCATCCGCTCCTCAAGCGCATGAGCATTGAGGCGGCGGGGACGTATCACCACAGCCTCGTGGTCGCGAGTCTTGCGGAAGCAGCAGCCGAAGCGGTGGGGGCGAACGAACTGATCTGCCGCGTGGGTGCGTATTTTCACGACATCGGCAAGCTCGTGAAGCCGGATTATTTTACGGAAAACATTGCGCCCGGTGAAAATCCGCATGACGACCTCGCCCCGACGATGAGCGCGTTAATCATCATTTCGCACGTAAAAGAGGGCGTGGATCTTGCCCTGAAACACAAACTCAGCCGCGAGATTGTGGACATTATCCGCCAGCATCACGGAAACTCGCTGGTCTCCTATTTCCATCGACGCGCCCTGCAACAGCAGGAAGACGCGCGCGCCGGTGGCAAGATCATGAACATGCGGGAGCAGGACATCCCGGAAGTGCGTGAGGAAAGTTTCCGCTACCCCGGCCCGCTGCCGCAAACGCGCGAGTGCGGGATCATCAGCCTGGCGGACGCTATCGAGAGCGCTTCGCGCAGCATTGAAAAACCGACGCCGCAGAAGATTGATCAACTCGTCCACGACATCATCGAAAGCCGGTTGCTGGACGGTCAGTTGGATGATTGCCCGCTCACGATGCGGGATCTGAACCGCGTTTCAGAGGCGTTCCGGTTCAGCCTGCAGAATATCCTCCACACCCGGATCGCTTATCCTGACGACAGAAACAAGGAAGGCCGCGAGTCACGGGAGAACAACCGTGGCGAAGGTGCTTCACCTGCTTCCGCTGCTTGAGCGTAGTTCGCGTTTTCAATCGTCAGCGGGGGCATCGTGTTGACTCTAAACGTCTCGCGGCTCTTGCCACGCGGGCTTTTCCTCACGCGCTGGCGGTGCGGACCCGTCCGGATGTTCCGCTTGCGGGATTGGATCTTGTGGAAGTGAGCATCGTGTCGGATGGCGCGATTGCACGGGTTCACGGTGACTTTTTCGATGACCCGACGCCCACGGACGTGATCACTTTCGATCACGGCGAAATACTGGTGAGTGCGGATACGGCACTGGAAAACAGCGCACGCTTTGATACCTCGCAGGAGGACGAACTGGCGCTCTACATCATCCATGGGTTGCTCCATCTGGCGGGTTGGGAAGACGACGAAAACGAGGAAACCGTCGCGATGTCTATGCATCAGGACGCCATTCTGCAAAAGGTGCTTTGACCCTGCGTGATCCGGCGCTTGTTACCGAGCCTTGATCTTCATGCTCAGGTTGTCCGGGGCGTTGACGTCGTTAACCGATACCGCAGAGAACCCGATTTTTTGAGTTGTGCCGGCCGCAGCCTGCGTCGTGGTTTGCACTTTTACGTTGATGGTGACTTCTGCCTCCACCACCAGTTTGGGCTCATGGTGATTCCTAGATTCTTTTGATCCTCTCGGGCAGTTCAGGAGGTCTGATGTAGCGCCGCTTGCGCCTTTTTTCGGCCAATGACCTACTCAAACACCGCGCGCACCAGGTTCCGCGCACGTTCGTTCGGCAGCGTTCCGGAGGACATCTGGTTCATCACGTAAGCAAAACTGATCCCGCTTTCCGGATCGACAAATGCCACACTGCCTCCCGCGCCCGGATGTCCGAAAGCCCGCAGTCCGTTGCCGAAAATACTCCGCGTTTTCGCGCCGTCCGCGCCGAGTGGGTCCATCATGAACCCTGCGGAAAATGCTGTCTCTGTGAGTAACACCTGATCGTGCCCGCTGACGATCCGCGTCGTCATTTCACGAAGATACCGTTTTTTCAGCAGCTCCGCATAAAACCGCGCCAACGCCTCCGCCGTCGCCACGCCGCCGAAGGATGGAAACGCCATCCGCAGTGTCTCCGGCTGGTTCATGATGCTCACGCTACTCAGCCCGCGCGGCGAGACGAACGCCCGCGCCGTCAGCGAATGCGTGTCGCGCATCGCCGCAAGCGCCGGATCTTCCGACGCCTTGTCAGGACGCCCGGGAACCATTTCCGCGACGTTGATCACCTTCTCCTCCGGCACGCCGAACCACGCGTCCAGACCGAGCGGTCCAGAAAAAGTCCGACGCCACATCTCCGCGACATCGCAATCCACAAGCCGCAGCAGCAGCTCGTCAAAAATGTAGCCCAACGTGCGCGGATGATACCCGTGCCCTGAACTCCACAGCGGTTTCTGATCGCAAATCGCCGCACACACCGCCTCGCGATCCGTGCCGTCCACTGGCGAATCCAGCGCCGCCAACCCCGCCTGATGCGACATCAGTTTCGCGAGCGTAATGTTGATTTTTCCGTTCTTTCCAAAATCCGGCCAGATCTCCGACACCGCCGTATCGAGCGGCGTTTTCGTTCGTTGCAACGCTTCCAGCAAACATGCCGACGCCAAGCCTTTCGACGTGGACCATACCAGCACGGGCGTTGATTTCGTCCAGGCCCGCGTTTTCTCGCGATCCGCAAAACCCGCCGCGCACTGCACGACTTCCTCGCCGCGATGCATTACACAAACCGAAGCGCCAAGCTCTGCGCTGGCCACGAAGTGCTCGTCAAACGCAATTCGCACGCGGTCCGCGATTTTTGTGCGATCAATTTTCACTCGAGGGCGTCCCGCAGGTTCGCAAGATCCGGATCCTGACGGGCAAAGTCCTTGAACTTTTTGTCCAGCTTGAAGCTCCGCTGCAAATGCTCCAGCGCCTCATCGCGATTCCCCAGCCGGGCGTCGTAGCAGGCGAGGTTGTAGAAAAAAACCGGCTCCCGATGCAGGGAAGACGGGCCCTTCAACAGCAACTGCTTAGCCTCCTCTGTGCGCTGCATTTCGTGCAGACAAAACGCCGCGTGAATAAACCCCCCGCACGCATCCGGCATCGCTTCGCACAATTGAAAACCCGCATCCAACGCCT
>Ga0105046_10012732_pt1 | contig 13045 bp, 15 predicted proteins | sample MAT03_FD_78385 | JGI IMG/M metagenome (GOLD analysis project Ga0105046, IMG submission 78385) | Freshwater microbial communities from Lake Fryxell liftoff mats and glacier meltwater in Antarctica - MAT-03 (megahit assembly) | ecosystem: Environmental > Aquatic > Freshwater > Ice > Liftoff... | reverse complement strand
CGCAACTGCCGCTGGGCCAGTTTGCCGGCCAGGGTTTCGCGGCCATCACACCGGCGGCGCCCTTCGAGGCCTTCTTCGGCGACGTGCAGGCGCGGCTGGCCGGCCTGCCGCTCGGCGGCCTGATGGCCGACCCGTCACGCAGCCACGACTACGAGTTCGACGCGCACTGGGCGCTCTACGTCGAGAACTACCTCGAAGGCCTGCACATCCCGTTCGTACACCCAGCGCTGACACAGACGCTGGCGCTGCAGCGGTATCGCTACGAACTTTTCAGTCACGCCAACCTGCAACTCGCCCACGCCCGCGACGGCGAGGACGCCTTCGACACGCCCGCCGCTGCCGACGCCGGCTCGCGCATCGCGGCCTACTACGTGTGGGTGTTCCCGAACCTGATGCTCAACTTCTACCCCTGGGGCCTGTCGGTGAACCTGGTGATGCCGCTGGCGCCCGGCCGCACGCGGGTGCTGTTCCGCTCTTTCGTGCGCGACGCCAGCCGGTTGGGCCAGGGCGCCGGCGGCGCGCTCGACACGGTCGAGATGGAAGACGAAGCGGTGGTGCAGACGGTGCAGCGCGGCATGCGCTCGCGGCTGTACTCACGCGGCCGCTATTCGCCCCAGCATGAAAAAGGTGTGCACCAGTTCCACCGGCTGATCGCGGCGTTCATGGCGGGCGAACTCAGCCACGCGCCGACCATGCCTGCGGGTCGAAACCCACGGTGATGCCACCGTCGGGCCATTCGACCACCGGCCGCTTGATCACGCTCGGCTGCGCCAGCATCAGCGCGCGCGCCTCGGCCAGGCCGGTGATGGAAGCGCGCTTCGCATCGTCGAGCTGTCGCCAGGTGCTGCCTTTGCGGTTGAGCACGGTCTCCCAACCGGCGGCTGCCAGCCAGGCATCGAGCCGGGCTTCGGGCACGCCGAGCTTCTTGAAATCGTGGAAGACGACAGCCTGGCCCTGCTGCGCGAACCAGGCGCGGGCGCGCTTGACGGTGTCGCAGTTGGGGATGCCGAAAAGGGTGAGCGTGGAATTCATGGTCAAGCTGGCCTGTGGGTCAATTGGGCCGGGTGCCGGCGTCGCAGCGGGGGTCGATGCCGTAGGCACCGTCGCGCACGGTGCCGTCGGCAGAGACCGAGACCCGGAACCACAGGCAGTCGTTGGTCGGGTAGCGCCAGGACCACACCTCGCCGCCCTGCCAGCCGCCGTGGCGGCGTTCACCGGGGCGGCCCAGGGTGCGCAGCAATTCGTCGCGTGTCGTGCCGGGAGCCCTCACCTGGAAGGCCGCGAAGCTGGCTTCACCGAGCACCTGACTGGCGCCGGTCACCTGGCCGGCCGCATCGATGTCGACCATCCAGGTCGTGCGCCCGAAGGGCCCGGTGGCGTACTCGAGCCGGCTGCCGGCGTTCGCCATCGGGTAACGCGCGGTGGGCGTGCCCATCCGGCGCTGCACGTCGGCCTCGGTCTGGCCAGGCCGGATGTCGGGCTGCGTGAAGGCCGCGCAGCCCGCCAGAAGCAGGCCGGCCGGCAAGGTGATGAGACGCATCTTCATGGCAGGCTCCCGGTCACGTGGCAAATCAAGGCGACGTGCTGCGAAACCCGCAGCGCTGGCCAAACTGCGACGTACTGGCGCTGTCGATTTCCACTCTTGCCAGCGTCAGCCGCCGCTCGCCTCGCGGGCCCGCATCTTGGCTGCCACGTAGGCGCCGTGGGGTACGTGGAGCAGGTCCGACAGCCTGCGCATGACGTGGTTCTCATGCGCGCTCAGCACGCCGTCGGCATAGGCCACGCGCCACATGTGCTCGGTGATGCGGATCTTCTGCGCCATGTCGAAAGCGTCGTTGATCTTCGAGGTGAAGGTAAAGAAATCGGTGGCCTGGCGCGCTGTCTGATCGGCCAGTTCGGCCAGCCGCGCCGCTTCATCGGGAGACAGCGCGAACTTGGCGCACAGGGCGGAGGTCACCGCCTGTCGCTCCTGCGGGCCGATCTCGGCGTCGGCCCGCATCACCTCGACCAGCAGCACGGCGGTGGCGAGTTGCAGGGTGTGCTCGGCGCGTTCGGCAGATTCGCCGGAGGGCGGCGCGAGCAGATTGTCGAACAGGTCTTTCAGGGTCTTCAGCATGGCGCGTGGTCTTCCTGCGGCAGGGCGGCGGCGCCGAGAATACGACGGTTTTCAAGCCCGGCGCGGTGTAGGCGCGGTATAGGCGCGGTACAGGCAGGGCATGGGCGAGGTCGACACCCTTGACGGCGATCTTTCGCAGCCCTTCCTGGCTTGTCGATTCTGATCTTGCGCTTGTCGGGCGGGCCGCCGATGGCGTCCTGTCAGCCTGCTGCGGGCGGCAGCGCCGCATCGTTGTCGATCACCAGCATGGGCACGACATCGGCCGGCTCGTAGCCGAACACCCGGCCGAGGAAGGCCAGTTCGCACTGCAGCGCGCGCACGATGTTCGGCGCCTGCCGGAAGCCGTGGCCTTCGCCTTCGAACTCGATGTAGACGACGGGGCAACCGGCAGCGCGTGCGGCGGCCGCGATGTCGCGGCTCTGTTGCGGCGGCACGGCCTGGTCGTCGCTGCCCTGGAATGTGATCAGCGCGGCGCGGCAGGCGGCCATGTGGTGCACCGGGCTGCGCGCGCGGTACACGTCCCGCCCGGCCGGCAGCGGCGCCACCAGGCTGTCGAGGTAACGCGACTCGAACTTGTGGGTGTCGGCAGCCAGCGTTTCGAGGTCGGCCACGCCGTAGTAGTTGATGCCGGCCGCAAAGCGCGTGCTGAAGGCCAGCGCCGACAGCACCGTGTAGCCGCCCGCGCTGCCGCCGCGGATGGCCACGCGCGCGCCGTCCACCAGGCCGGCGGCGGCCAGATGATCCACCGCGGCCACGGCGTCCTGCAGGTCGATCACGCCCCACTGGCCGCGCAGCCGCTCGCGGTAGGCACGGCCGTAGCCCGAGGAACCGCCGTAGTTGACGTCGACCACCGCGTAGCCTCGGGTCGTCCAGAACTGCACGCCGACCTTGAAGGCCGGCGTGGCGTGCGAGGTCGGGCCGCCGTGCAGCATGACGATGAGCGGCGGTGCTTCCCCGTCCACCGGCCTGAAGCCCGGCAGCCTGGGCGGGTAGAACCAGGCGTGCGCGCTGCGTGCCAGGCCGCCTGCGCCCGGCCGCGTCGGGAACTCCAGCGCCTGCGGCCGCGACACCGCCTCGGACGGGATCGGCGCCGCGCCTGAGCGGCGAACCACCGTGTGTGCGCCGCTGCGCAGGTCGATGGTGATCAGCATCGGCAGATCGTCCAGCGGCGCGGCCAGCGCGAAGGCAGTCTCGGCATTCAGCAGGCCGATCGATGCGTAAGCGGCGAAGGGCAGCGCCAACGCCGTGAGCGCGCCACTGCGCAGGTCGAGCATGGCGAGGGACTCGACCGTGCCGCGCACCACCCGCAGCAGGGCCCGGCCGTCACCGCTGAGCGCGTAAGAGCGCATGCCCAGTTGCCAGAGCGGGCCGCCGATCTCGGCGTCCATCGGGGCGACGGCCTGCACGCGGCCGTCACACCAGCGGTGCAGATTCCACCAGCCGCTGCGGTCGGACAGGAAGTACAGGCTGCCGTCGCTGTCCCACTGCGGCTCCAGCACCGATTCGCCCGGCCCGCCGGCCACCTGCAGCGCCGGGCCGGGCTGCCCGTCCTGCAGGTCGATCACCAGCAGGCGCGTCTCGTCCCAGGGCATGGCGGGGTGGTCCCAGGCGACCAGCGCCAGCCGCGTGCCATCGGCGTTCAGCCGCGGCCAGGCGACGAAGTCGCTGCCGCCGTACAGCACGCGGCCGGCGTCGCCGGGCTGGCCGAGGTCGAGCATGACCACGCTGTTCACCGGCTCGCCGCCGGCGCGGTGGTCTTCGCGCACGATGACCATGTTGCGGCCGCCCAGCGAAGCCTGGCCGTCGGCGTAACGGCAGCCCGCCGGCGTGATGGCCTCGACGCGGCCATTCGCATCACGCACGTGCAGCCGCTGGTCGGCGAACATCGAAAACACCAGACGGTCAGCCACCGCCGCCCACGGCGTGCCACCGTATTCGTGCACACGGGTGCGCACGTTGGCGCTGGCATCCAGGATGTCAGCCGGCGTGCCGCCCGGCACGCAAGACACCAACACGCTGCGGCCCTTCTCGGCTGGCCGTCCTTCGACCCACAACAACGACGCGCCGGCGGTGCCGGCGAAACCCAGCGTCACGCCGCCGGACGCGGCCATCGCGGCGCTCAACGGGGATGGCCAGGTGCCGCAGGGCAATGCTTTGGATTCGGACATGGATGGTCTTGGCAAGGGAGTTATCGAAAGATCATAGGCGCGCAACGGTTTCGCCTGGCGCGACTGCGCATCAAACCCGCAGATCTGATTCGACCGCCAGCATTCAAACGCGTAGCCTCGGCAACCGACCCAACACGATCTATCAGCGAACCGCATGACGACCCTGGAACTGCTCACCTCCACTCACCGGCGGCGCCTGCGTGAACTGTGGCGCTCGGCGGGCTGGCCGTGCCAGGACATCGTCGAGGCCGAACTGCTGGCCGCCGGCCTGCTGGAACGTCTGCGCGACGCGTCGGGCCGGGAGACGCTGCGCGTCACCGACACCGGGGTCGGGGTGATTGCCGCCTCGGTGCAGGGCAACCGCGCCAGGCGCAGCGCGCATGAGGATCTGGTGGCGCGCGTCGCGCTCGAAATGCAGCGTGCCGGCCGGCTGGTGTGGCGCGGCCTGCGCCTGCGCGCGCCGCCGCTGGCCGAGGCAACGCCCTGGCCTGTCGTCCTGCCCGACGTCTTCTCGATCCGCAACAGTTCGGTGGAGGACTACGTGGAGCCGATCGTGCACGAGGTCAAGGTCAGCCGCGCCGACCTGCTCAGCGACCTGCGCAACGAAGCCAAGCGCGAGGCCTATCGCGCGCTGTCGAGCCAGTGCTGGTATGTGCTGAAAGCCGGCATCGGGCAGGCCGACGAGATAGCGCCGGCTTTCGGCGTGCTGGTGGCGCAGGGCGCCGTGCTGGAGGTCGTGCGGCCGGCCCCGCGGCGGCCGATGAAGATGCCGCACGCCGTCTGGATGGCGCTGGCCAGGGCGGACGCCGAGCGGCTGCCCGAAGAGGGCCAGCAGGGTTTGCTGGGGCTGGCCGACTGAATAGGCGGCGGGATGGCACGGCCGTATGCAAGACAGGCCAGCCGTCAACCCGCAGGCTCGTCGACGTGGCAGGTGCTGCGTTTCATGCAGTCACGCATCGCACGCAGGCGCTTGATGGCGCCACTGCGCTCGTCGAACTCGGCCACCATCAGGTCGAGCGCACCGCGGCGCTCGTGCTCTTCCACGGCCAGCCAGGGCGCGCCGAGCGCAGCCCACTGCGTGTCGGTCAGCGGCAGTTCACCGGTCAAAAAGATCTGCCGGCGGTGCTCGCCGGCCTCGAAAGAGGCAGCTACCGCCTGACCATCGTCAGCCGGCCGGCACAGCCCGTGCGCCATCGTCTGGTCGAAGACGAGCAGGTCGCCGGGCGCCAGCGCGAGGCGCACGCCGGCATGCGGCATCACGAACTCCACGTCCGCGAGGTCGAGCGTGAGAATCCAGAACAGGCAGCGCGACCAATGGCGGCTGACGTCGTTGTGAAAGCCGGCGCCGCAGGACGCAAGGTAGTCGATGCGGGTGGCGACGCTGCTGCGATACGCGGCGAGTTCGCCCCCCAGCACGCCGGTCAGCGCCAACGCGGCTGCGATGCACCCGGCGAGGTCGGCGACCCGTGGCGCAGCCGCGGCCAGGTCAGCCAGGGTCGTGGTCGCATAGTCGATGTCCGAGAACGAGGGGATGTTCACCCGCGCAAAGCCTTCGGCCGCCAGGTTTGCCAGAGAGCCGGCGTCGAGAAACGCCGTGCGCACGACATGCACGTGGCCATAGGGCGCGCGAGCGTGCAACGCGTGCAGTGGCTCGTCGCTGCGCACCGCGAAGGCGCGGAACGGCCTGGGCACCGTGTGCGGGCCGGCGGCGATCACGCGGTGGGCGTCGGGCGAGGGGCTGGGTGGCATCGAGCGATTGTCGCCATGAGCCTGCACCTGCGGCGTGCATCTGCAGCCTGCACCATGCGCTGCGACGTCGCGAAGGGAGATGCCACGATCTCGCGCGGGCCGGAAGGATCAGCGATACAGTGCGGCCGAGTTCGGATTTCCCGATGTGGGTGCTGCAAGATGTTGAACTATCGCCATCTGTATTACTTCTGGGTTGTGGCCAAGGAAGGCGGGTTCGCGCGCGCGGCCGAGCGGCTGGACATGGCGGTGCAGACCATCAGCGCCCAGGTTCGTGAGCTGGAGAAAGCGCTGGGTCACCAACTGCTCAAGCCAGCCGGGCGCGGCGTGGCGATGACCGAGGCCGGCCAGGCCGCCTTTGCTCGTGCCGAGGAGATTTTCCAGATCGGGCAGCTGATCCCCGAGGAGGTTCGCGAAGCCGCCAGCGGCAAGGTCGCGAGGCTGGCCGTCGGGCTGTCGGACGGCATTTCCAAACTGGCAGCGCACGCCCTGCTGGCGCCGGTCCTGGCCACGCCGACGCTGAGGCTGCTGTGCCATGAGGGCGAGTTCGAACAACTTCTGGCCGAGCTGGCGATGCATCACCTCGATCTGGTGCTGGCGGGGCAACCCGCGCCCCACAACCCGAACCTGCGTTTGACCAGCGAACGGCTGGTCGAGTCACCAGTGGAGTGGTACGGGCCTTCGGCCCTGGTGCACAAGGCCGCAGTGGCCGGGTTTCCGCAGTCGCTGGCACGGCTGCCGGTGCTGCTGCCGACCGGGCACTCGGCGCTGCGGCCCCGGCTGGACCGCTGGTTCGAAGCCCAGGGCCTGCGGCCGCACATCGTCGGCGAGTTCGAGGACAGTGCCCTGCTGGCGGTCTTTGCCGCCCGAGGCCTCGGCGTGTTCCCGGTCAGCCAGTTCGGTGCCGCTGACACGGCGCTGATGCGCGGCCTGCGGCTGCTGGGCCCGTGCGACGGCGTGATGGAGGAAATCCACGCCATCCGCTCACGCCGCGGCCAGCACCACCCGTTGGTGACGCAGGTGGTGGCAGCGGCGCGGGCTTGAGCGCGCTCGATCGGATGAGCTCAGGCCGCATGCAGGCGTGCCGCTGTCGGGGCGCTCGCCTCTTCGCCATCGACCAGCCGCCAATGATGCCGGGCCGCCTCCAGGATCACGGCTTCGCCGTCGGCCAGGTGGCCGTCAGCCCGGGCGGCGGCCACGGAAAGGCGCAGGACCGTCCTTTGCAGCGCCGGATCCGACACCTCGGCCATCAGCGACGCCAGGGTGCTGTCATCCACGTTCTCCAACAGCGAGCCCGCCGAGTAGCCGCCAAGCATCAACTCTTCGCACAGCGTGTGAACGATGTGCGGCAGGAGATGGGGCTCCAGGCCGAGTTCACGCTCGGCGCCGAGCTGCTTGAGGATGTCGAACTCGGAAATGCACACATGGCCATCGGAGATGAGAACGAGCGCAACGATGCGCGCGGCGGCTTCCGGGCTGTTGCGGGGATAGTTGCGCATCGAGAAGTACCTTCAGTGTTGACGTTGTGATGGAGAAGAAAGGCGGACGAATCGTTGCCCTCGGGTGACGAAGGCAGTTGCCGAGAGCAGCCGCTAGCCGAGCCGCAACTGGCGCCGCGCGCTGCAGCGTGCCGCCGGAGCGACCGCGGGCGCCGCGGGTTGAACCTCAACCGACTTCGCGCGGTGCAGCTGCATGACGACCCGTCTCCTTACCTGGGACGCCGCCGTCTCGACCGAGTCCTGCCACGTGCGGGCGGTTGCATTGACCGCCACGGGGCCGATCCCGCGCACGATGACCTCGACGCTGCAGCGTTTGTCGACGCCACCTGCAGGCCCGTTGATGTCGTCCAGCCTGACCTTGATGCCTGCTACCAGTCTGTGCAGGCGCCGCAGCGCCAAGCCCAACCGGTCCGCGGCGCGCCGCTGCCAGAGCTGCCCTTCCAGATCGTTGGAGCGAAAGTGAAGCTTCATGGTCAAGCCCTTGAGAAGTTGCGATTGCTGGACTCTGGGGCCGGTGCGGAGTCGGAAAAAGCAGATTTGCCGTGAGTCCGATTTCGGAAAATGCGAAGTTTCCGTTTTCGCGCCGACCTCAGCCGGCAGGCGAGCAACGGCTCCGTTCCATCGCCGGCCCTGTCTCGCGATCAGACGCGGTCGGGCTGCACGGGTGTGACCGCCGTGCGGACGAAGACGCGATCAGGACGCGCAAAGTCCCACTGCTCGATGAGACAGCAGTCCCGCGCTTCGGACCGGGTCTGCGCCTTGACCTCATACACCCTGGATGCCTCGCCCCAACGCAGCACATTCACCGAGTTCGGCACCCCCGGGCGGGTGCGGTTAGACACGGCCGTTCCGGCCTGCACCACCCACAGTCGCCGCGCCAACCCTTGCAGCGCCAGGGTGTAGGGCAGATGAATGTGCCCGCCCATCAGCAGGTCTGCCCCGGCGGCAGACCAGGCGCGCACGGCAATACCGTGGCCGCGCAGAAGATTCGGTCGGTCCCCGGCCTGAGTCACGGCCGCTGGCTGGTGCACCACCACCACGCGCAACTGTCGCGGGCTGGCTGCGGCCAGCAGCTTCGCCACACGATCGACCTGCGCCGCGGACACTTCTCCGTTCTTGTGGCGCCAGGCCCGCGTGGTGTTGACGCAGACGACCAGCAGATCCTGAGACGAATGCACGGGCTCGAGTTCGGCCCCGAACTCCGTGGCATAACGCGCGTAAGGGCGGCTCAGGCGCGCCCAGAGGTCGAAGAGCGCGATGTCGTGGTTGCCGGGTATGGCCAGAACCGGCGCGCCCAGCCGGTCCATGAAGGCCTTGGCTGCACGAAACTGGGCCGGCCGCGCACGCTGCGTGATGTCACCCGAAAGCACCACCACATCAGGACGCTGCTGAACGGCCAATGCGACCACGGCCTCCACCACATGAGGCTGTTCGGTGCCGAAGTGCGTGTCGGATATGTGCAGCAGCACACTCATGCAACAGCCTCCGTCGCGCCTGCCGAGCCTGCAGCGGCAGGCGCATGGAGCAGGTACAGCGGCTTGGCCAGCACACGAATATCGATGGGCGATCGCATGTGTGCCACCTCGCCGTCGAACGCCACCATGACCCTCCGGCTGCCCGGCGCAAGCCTGGGCTTCACCACCATGTGCTGGAACTCGAAGCCTTCCACGCCGGCGGCTTCACCCAGCCTGCCCATGGCCCCGTGAAACATCAGCCCGATCATCGACAGCGTGCCGATGGGCCGCAGCATCAGCGCCGCCATGCTGCCGTCGCCGGGCGTGCCGGCGAGGGTGTCGTCCGGCTCCGCGCCGAACTGCTGCAGTTGCAGCCGGTTGTTGCCCACGAAGAGCGTCAGGGTCTGCACGTCTCGCACGGTGGCGCCCAGTTCGATGCGCAAGCGCAGCCGGCGCTGGGCGCGCAGCAGCGTCGCACAGGCCGCCACAAACGCCACCCAGCGGCTGCGGCCGAAGCGGGCCTTGTAAGCCTCGCGGTCCTGCAGCAGTTCGGGGTAGACGCCCAGGCTCGCATTGACCAGGAACACCCGGTCGTTGATGGCCGCCACCTGCACAGGCATCGGGCGCACGTCCAGCAGCAGCCGCGCCGCGACCGCCGGATCGGTGGGTATGCCGTGCGTCCTGGCGAAGTAGTTGAAGGTGCCGTACGGAATCACGCCCATCGCGCAGCCAGCCGCGTGCGCGGCCTGAGCCACGGTGTTGAGGCTGCCATCGCCGCCGACGGCGATCACCGCAGTTCCGCGTGCCACCGCCGCCGCTGCGGCCTCGGTGGCCACCCGTGCCAACTCGTCAGGCCGGCAGGTCAGCAACTCGCCCGTTCGCCCGCGCGCTGCCAGGGCTGCTTCGATCACGGATCGCTTGGCATCGAGGTCGAGGGCTCCCGCAGCGGCGTTGATCACGAACAGCAGGGCCGACGAAGGATCGAGGCGCGGGACCGACGTCGCCGGGACCGGCACGTTGCCGGCCTCTCCGTCGCCGACGCCGGACACCATCAGTCGTGCCGCAGCAGATCGCCGAAGACGGTGTGCTCGCCGTCCCGGCGATCGGCACCCGGCGCGTCGTACAGCACCAGCCAGCGGGGCTTGTCGCCGGTCAGCGCGGGCGGCAGGTCGCAGATTGCCTCGGCGCGGTTCGCGCCGCGCGCATGGGGCAGCGACACCGACTCCGTCAACGCCGCTTCGAAACGCACCGGCTCCCGGTTGGCTTTCAGCACAGTCCTGGCGAGCGGCCACTTGAAGAGGCGGATCTCGCCGTTGAGCACCATCGTCGGCCCGGCCAGGATGTACAGGTCTTCGCCGGAAAAGTGCAGGTCGCGAATGCCCAGGCCGTCGAGCTGCAGGAAGTGCTTGCGCAGCAGGATGCCACTGTCGTCCAGCGGTGCCAGCCGCAGCTGATCGCCACGGGCTTCGACCGCCACTTCGAGCATCGCCGACCAGCCCCGCAACACCGGCCCGCGCAGGCCGAGCAGGAGCCGGTTGCCGTCCACGGCCAGCCCTTCGATGTCGAAGCCGTTGTCCTTGCCGGGGATGTTCATGTACGGGCCGAAATGGGGGTCGTCGGCCAGCAGGCGGGTGAGCAGGTTGTCTTGGGCGTCTCCCTTGAGGCGCAGCGCGCGCTTTCCGTCCCTGGCCTTGCGGACCAGGCAGGGCTGACCCTCGCCATCGAGCTCGATGGGCAGGCAGGCCAGCAGCCGGCGGTTGCGGTCCAGAGTCAACTTGGCCAGCCGCCTGGCGTTGCCGGCATGGTCGCCGTCGGCACGGGCGTTCTTGCGTTTCAAACCGTGAGAGCCCACCACCCAAAGCCAGCCGTCGGCCACCGCCATGCCTTCGAGGTCGGCCTCCTCATCGGCCGCGCCAGGCAGTTCCAGCAACTCGGCCAGCGGGAAGTCACGCACTTCACCGAAACGCAGGGCTTCCTCGCCAGTCGGGGGCAGCCGACGCAGGCGATCGATGCCGCAGGCCTCGTCACCAGCAACCCACAGCCAGTCGCCCGAGAAGGCGGCGCCCGAGAGGTTGGTCTTCACCAGCGATCCGGCGGCGAACTCCAGGCGCACGGCATTGGGTGTTCGGGTGTTGGGCATGGTGGCTCCTCGGGGGTCAGGCTATGGCGAGCGGGGCGCAGGCGCGCAGGGGCGCAGGGGCCGCAGAGGGCGCAGAGAGCGCAGGAACGGCTTCGGGAAGGCACTCGGACTTTGCGCAGAGCACCGAAAAACAATGAGTTTGCAGCAGAACCCTGAAGCCGTGTTCAGGTTTATCCGATGTCAGAACTCGGTGAAGCCTTCTTTTTCAGAACGGCTCCGGCTCCTATGCTCGTCCAGTGCCTCAACCCAAGGAGAGCCCTGATGCAAATCTTCTTCAAGTCCCGTGATGCGCAAGCTGCCGACCTGCTCGATCTGACGCAACGCCGCACCCGCTTCGTGCTCCGGCGTCTCGCCTGGCTGGTGCCACAGGCAACTGTGACGCTGTCGGACGTCAACGGCCCGCGTGGCGGCATCGACAAACAATGCCAGGTCGAGCTCAGGACCGACGTCGCAGGCACCGTGGTTGTGAGTTCGGTGGCGAGCGACTGGCGCACCGCGCTGGACAAGGCCCTTGCACGCGCCGCGCGGTTCGTGCTTCGCATGGTGCAACGCGGTGGCGACGCCAGGCGATTGCGGCAGCGTGCCATCGCGCTGGACTGATGCATCCCGACCCGTATTCATCCCGCATCCCGCAACACACACACGGATCATGAGTAAGTTCATGAACAGACCATGAAATGCCCGACCTGTACCGACACCTCACTGCTGATGACCGACCGCCAAGGCGTGGAGATCGACTACTGCCCGCAGTGCAGGGGTGTTTGGCTGGATCGTGGCGAGCTCGACAAGCTCATCGAACGCTCCGGCACGGTGGTGGCCGCTCCGGGCGGCAGCGTTTCGGCCCGGTCGCGGTCTGACTTTGCGGACTCTGACCACGGCCATGCCCATGACGGCGGACGAGGGTCGCATGGGCAGCGCAAGAAGTCATGGTTGAAAGACATCTTCGATTGATTCCGATCCCATCACCTTCGGAGAAGACAACATGCGAACCTATCCGTGCAACAGCCCGCAAGCCGCGGCCCGCATCGTCGCGCTGACCGTCCTGGCAGACTGGGACATCGGCAAAACCGAGCTCGACCTGCTCGATCGCCACGCCGTCCACGAGCAACTGGGTCTTGACCGGCAGGAGTTCCATGCTGTCCTCGACGGCCTCTGGGAAGACCTCTTGTCGAGCGAGCGACTGCCATGGGCCGACGCATGCCCGGTGGATGACCGCACGCTGGCCGAGTTGATGGGGGAGATCGAAGATCCTGCCCTGAGGCGAAGGCTGCTACGCCAGTGCATCGAGATCGCCGAGGCAGACGGGCACGTTGCCGATGGGGAATCGATCGTCTTGACCGCAGCCGTCGAACACTGGGGTTTGTACCGCGAGATGCTTCGGTCGCCGGACCGGGGCCTGCTGGTCAGGACTCCAACGTAGTGGGCGGGTCCACCGGTGCAAGCCGGGTCGACAGCCATCGAATTTGAAGCGACGGCCGCCAGCCGAGTCAAACATTCAAAACAAGGAGAAAGTCATGGGTGTTCCGGAAATCATGGGTGTGTTCGGCAACTTCAGCGTGCTGGTCGGGTTCCTGGCGGTCGTCGCCATCGTCCTCTACCTGGCGCCCATTCCGTTGTGGATCGCGGCCTGGGCCTCGGGTGCGTACGTGGGACTGATGACGTTGATCGCCATGCGGCTGCGTCGCGTTCCGCCTGGCGTCATCGTGACGGCACGAATCAGCTCGGTCAAGGCGGGCATCGACATCTCCATCAACGACCTGGAAGCCCACTATCTGGCAGGCGGCAACGTCGTGCGCGTGGTCAACGCGATGATCTCGGCCGACAAGGCCAACATCCCGCTGCCGTTCAAGCGCGCCGCCGCCATCGACCTGGCCGGGCGCAATGTGCTCGAGGCGGTGCAGATGTCGGTGCTGCCCAAGGTG
>Ga0105046_10012729_pt1 | contig 13046 bp, 12 predicted proteins | sample MAT03_FD_78385 | JGI IMG/M metagenome (GOLD analysis project Ga0105046, IMG submission 78385) | Freshwater microbial communities from Lake Fryxell liftoff mats and glacier meltwater in Antarctica - MAT-03 (megahit assembly) | ecosystem: Environmental > Aquatic > Freshwater > Ice > Liftoff... | reverse complement strand
GTCGACCTCGTGTGGTTCGGCGGCTTCACCCACGTGCAGGCGCAGTTGCGCTCGGGCGGCAAGATCATCCCGATCGCGCAGCGCGAAGAAGACACGCGCTTCCAGTCGGTGTTCATCGCCAAGACCGACTCGGGCATCAAGACGCTGGTCGACATGAAGGGCAAGCAGGTCTCTTTCGGGTCGCAAAGCAGCACCTCGGGCCACCTGATGCCGCGCAGCTTCTTGCTGCAGGCCAAGATCGATCCCGAGAAGGACTTCAAGCGCATCGCCTACTCGGGCGCGCACGACGCGACCATCGCCTCGGTGGTCAGCGGCAAGGTCGACGCAGCCGCGCTGGACATCACCGTGTGGCGCAAGTTCGTCGCCGAGAACCGCGTCGACACCAAGGACGTCGACGTGTTCTTCACCACGCCGACCTATTTCAACTACAACTGGTCGGTGCACGCCGACATGCCGGCCGACTTGCGCAACAAGATTCAAAAGGCGCTCATCGACCTCGACCCGGCCACCCCGGAAGGCAAGGAGATCCTGTCGCTGAACCGCGCCACGCGCTATATCCCGACCAAGGAAGAGAACTACAAGGGCATCGAAGACGCCGCGCGCAGCGCCGGCCTGCTGTGAACGTCAGCAGGATGCCGGTTTGAAGCTCGAGCTGACCGGCGTAGCGGCACGCCACCCTGCCGCCCGCCCGGGCGCGGCACCCGCACTGCACCCACTGACCTTGCGGGTGGCGGCGGGCGAACACGTCGCCGTGATCGGCCCGTCGGGTGCCGGCAAGACCACACTGCTGCAGGTGCTGGCCTGCACGCTGCCGCTGCTTCAGGGCACGTTGCAACTGGGCGGCGTGTCGCCATGGCGGCTGCCCAAACGCGAACTGCAGGCCTTGCGCGGCCGCCTCTTCCTGGCCCCGCAGGTGCCGCCGCTGCCGCCGCGCCAGCGCGTCGTCACCTCGGTGCTCGCCGGCCGACTGCCGGCGATGGGTTTGTGGGAGAGCCTGGCATCGCTGTTCAAGCCGCGCGAAATACCGGCAGCCTATGAAGCGCTGCGCCGCTTCGACCTGGAAGACAAACTCTTCGAACGCGCCGACCGCCTGTCGGGCGGTGAACGCCAGCGTGTCGGCCTGGCGCGCGCGCTGCTGGCGCCGGCCCGGCTGTGGCTGATCGACGAGCCGCTGTCGGCACTCGACCCGACCCGCTCGGCGCAGGCCATCAGCACACTGGTCGACGAGGCGCGCGCCCGTGGCGTGACGCTGGTGGCCACGCTGCATCAGGTCGACACCGCGCTGGCCCACTTTCCGCGCATCGTCGGCCTGCGCGACGGCGCTCTGGCCTTCGACCTGCCGGCCGCCGAGGTCAGCCGCGAGCGGCTGCAAGGTTTGTATGCGCAGCATGAAGAGGAACTGCATGGCCCGGCACCGACCGCCGAGCCCGCCTTGAACGACAACCCGGCCGCGCCGCAGCCGGCGGTGATGCATTGCCGATGAACTCCGCCGCGACCCGCCCCGAGCTGCGCGACCCGGCCTGGCTGGGTCGCGTCTTCTGGCTGCTCGCGGCCCTGGTGCTGCTGTGGCCATTGACGGTGGCCACCGAGTTTCGACCGTGGGTGCTGCTGGAGCCGGCCAACCTGCGCATCAGCGGCCGCTTCATCGGCAGCTTTTTCCCGCCGGTGCTGAACGGCGAGTTCCTGGCGATGGTCTTGCGCGAAACCTGGCGCACGGTGGCGATCGCCACGGCCGGCATCACGCTGGCGCTGGTGATCGCGGTGCCGATGGCGTTGCTGTCGGTGCGGGTGTTGTCGATCTCGGCACTGCCCGGCCGCATGGCGCGGGGGCCGTTCTGGTGCCGCCAGGTGGTGCGCTGGACGCTGATGGTGCTGCGCAGTGTGCCCGAACTGGTCTGGGCGCTGGTTTTCGTGCGCGTCGTCGGCCTCGGCCCCACGGCCGGCGTGCTGGCCATTGCGCTCACCTACGGCGGCATGCTCGGCAAGGTCTACGCCGAGATCCTGGAAAGCGGCGAGACGCAACCCACCGAGACCCTGCTGCGCAACGGCAGCGGGCGCTTGCAGGCGTTTTTCTATGGCCTGCTGCCGCAGAACGCCGCCGAGCTGAGCTCCTACACCGTTTACCGCTGGGAGTGCGCGATTCGTTCGTCGGTGGTGCTCGGCTTTGTCGGTGCCGGCGGGCTGGGGCAGCAGCTCGATGTGTCGATGAAGATGTTCAACGGCGGCGAGGTCGCGACCATGCTGCTGGTGTTCATCGCGCTGGTAGCGCTGGCCGACCGCGTCAGCGCCGGCTTGCGCCGTGGGCTGGGCTGAGCATGAAACCAGACGCCGCCAACCTGCCCTACCGGCTGCCGCCGAAGATGTTCGACGCGCGCTGCCGTGCCTGCTGGTTTGCCGCCGGGCTGCTGGTGCTGATAGGCGCCAGCTTCTGGTCGCTCGACCTGCAGTGGATGCAGTTCCTCTCGCTGGACGCCGCGCGCAGCATGGGTCGCTTCATCGGCGAGTTTTTCCCGCCCGACCTCAGCGCACCCTTCGTCAAGAAGGTGGCCATCGGTGCCGCCGAAACACTGGCGATGTCGTTGCTGGGCACGCTGCTGGCCGCCGCTGCCGGGCTGGCGCTGGCGCTGCCGGCCAGCCGTCTGCACGACGGCGCCCGTGCCCGCGCCCGCGCGCCGACGCGGCTGCTGCTGAACGCGTTGCGCGCCATTCCTGAGCTGGTGTGGGCCGCGCTGCTGCTGATCTCGGCCGGGCTGGGGCCGTTTGCCGGCACGCTGGCGCTGGCGCTGCACACCACCGGCGTGCTCGGCCGGCTGTTTGCGGAGAGCATCGAAAACGCCCCACCCGGCCCGGCCTTCGCGCTGCGCGCCCAGGGCGTCGGGCCGCTGCGCGTGTTCTGCTACGCCACGCTGCCACAGGTGCTGCCGCAACTGATGAGCTACACGCTGTACCGCTGGGAAAACAACATCCGCGCCGCCGCCGTGCTGGGCGTGGTCGGCGCCGGCGGGCTGGGTGCCCTGCTATCCTTTCACATGGGGCTCTTCCAGATGGGCAAGACGGCCACCATCCTGGCCGCCATGTTGCTGATGGTGGCATTTGTCGATGGTCTCAGCTATGCGGCGCGCCGCTGGATGACACGTTGAGGTCACGGGCAGCGGAATTTCCGCCCCCGCCGGTGCGTAGACAGGCATCCGGCATGATGGTGGCCGCGTACGGTTCTTCAGATCGCTCGAATCCAGCCCGTCAGTCCAGTCAGCACACAGCGCCCCGAATGCAGCCCAGCCGCCTGCCCAAGTTCCTCCTGCTCGTCATCACCGCCGTGTCGGGCCTGTTGCTCTGGGAGTTCTGGGGCGGTATGGTCATGCCTGAATTGTCGGCATGGCAGGCGCGGCAGCAGGAGTTGCTGCTGTGGCAGCAACAACAGCCCTGGCTGTTCGGCCTCGGCTTCTTCGCACTGTTTACGCTGCTGTCGGCTTTGGCGCTGCCGGGCTGCAGCGTGCTGGCGCTGGCGGCGGGCGCCTGCTTCGGCTGGGTGGGCGGCACGCTGCTGGTGGTGCTGGCTTCGACGGTGGGCGCGACGCTGTCGTTTTTGGCCGCGCGCCACTGGCTGCGCGCCAGCGTGCAGCGGCGCTGGGGCCACCGAATGGCCGCCATCGAGGCCGGACTGGCGCGTGACGGCGGCCGCTATCTGTTCGCACTGAGGCTCGCGCCGGTGATTCCGTATGCCCTGCTCAACCCGCTGATGGGCTTGTCGCGCATGCGCACCCGCACCTTCTTCAACGCCAGCCTGCTCGGCATGCTGGGCGGTAGCGCGCTTTACGTTCATGCCGGCCAGCAGATGGCCCGCGCCGGCTCGCTTCACGGACTGTGGTCACCCGGCGTGCTGGGCGCGCTGGCGTTGCTGGCGTTGCTGCCCTGGGCTGGCCGACTGTGGATGCGGCGGATCAGCGCGTGACGGACAAGCGTCGTCTCGGGCTGCTTTTCAGCTACGACTGGGATACGCTGGCGTTTTCCGCGCTGGAGGATTGTTTCCGGTTCGATGAAGCCGGCTTCGACCTCTTTTCGTTCCCCAGCAATGCGCGCCTGATCAGCTTCGACCTGGAACGTTTCGCCGCCCAACAGGCCAGCCGGGGCCGGCGCCGTGGCTGGGCCGGCGTGGTCTCGCACCATGAGCAGTTCGGCGCCCTGGCCGCTGCGCTGGTGGCCGAAGACATGGGCCTGCCCGGCACGCCGGTGAACGCCGTGCTGGCCTGCCAGCACAAGCTGCACGCCAGGCGCGTGCTGCAAGAGGTCTGCCCCGAAGCCAACGCCGGCTTTGCCGACCTCGACGCCGTTTACGGCGCCGATGTCCCGCAGGGTCTCAGCTATCCGCTCTACGTCAAACCCGTGAAGGCGGCGTTTTCGGTGCTCGCGCGTCGCATCGACAGCCGGGCCGAACTGCAGGCCCACACACGTTTCGGCCGCCGCGAACTGTGGGTCATCCGCCGCCTGGTCGAACCGTTCGAGCGTGTCATGCAGGCCCGCATGCCCGAAGCCGGCAGCGCACACCGGCTGATGCTGGAAGAGCCGCTGCAAGGCGAGCAGTTCAACCTCGACGGCTGGGTGGCGGGTGGTCAGGCGCAGGCGCTGGGCGTCGTCGACGCCATCATGTACCCCGGCACACAGGCCTTCATGCGCTGGGAGTTCCCGAGCCGGTTGGCGCCCGCCGTGCAGCGGCGCGCACTCGATGTCGCGCAACGTTTCCTCGCCGCCGTGGGCTTCACGCATGGCTTCTTCAACATGGAATTCTTCTTCGACGCCGCCAGCGGCCGGCTCTCGGTGATCGAATTCAACCCGCGCCTGGCCTCGCAGTTTTCCGACCTGTACCGGCGTGTGCTGGGACTGAACGCGCACGCCATGTCGCTGGCGCTGGCACTCGGCGAAGACCCGCTGGCGGCCGGGCGTGTGGCACCCACCGCCGGTGCGGCGGCCAGCCTGGTCTACCGCGTGTTCACGCCCGGCGCCTCGCCGGCCATGCCCGGCCCGGCGGCGCGCGCGGCGCTGACGAACCAGTTTCCCGATGCGCTGCTCTTCATGTACCCGAAGGCGGGCTACTCACTGGCGCGTGACTTCAAATGGCTCGGCAGCCACCGTTACGGCATCGTGCACCTGGAAGGCAGGGACGAAGGCCACTTGCGCCAACGCGCCGAACAAGCCAGCGCCTTGCTGGGCTGGACGCCGCCGTATGCCGACCTGCTCGGTGAGGTGGCCACATCGCCGCCGATCGTCAGCCACCCATCCTTTGCTTCTGGAGTTTCCCGATGATCCGACTCGCCTTGCCACGCCTCTTCAATCTTGCCGCCATCGCCCTGCTCGCGGTGGCCGCGCTGTCGGGCTGCAGCGCCATGGTGGCGCAGAACCCGTCGACGCCACTTCGGCCGGTGAACGCGGTGGCCATCGGCGACGAAGCGAGGGTGATGCTCGCCGGCCATGACGTGGTGGCCTACTTCACGCAAGGCCGCCACGCGCTGGGCAGCGCGGCCTACCAGAGCCAGTTCGAAGGCGTGGGCTTCCACTTCGCCAGCGCCGAGCACAAGGCGCTGTTCGACGCCGCGCCGCAGAAGTTCCTGCCGCAGTTCGGCGGATTCTGCGCCAACGGCATCGTCTACGGCATTCCCTGGGGCGGCGACGCCGACACCTGGCTGATGCTGGACGGCAAGCTCTTCATCTTCGGCGGCCAGGGATCGAAAGACGGCTTCTTGCTCAACGTGCCGAGCAACCGTGCGCTGGCTGATCGTTACTGGGCGGACGAAGTGGCCGGCAGCAACAGCATCTGGCAGCGCAGCAAGCGCCTGGTGTTCCGGGTGCCGCACTACAAGACCGGCGAAGACCTGGCGCGAGCGGTGGCCGATGCCAAGGCAATGTCGAAGCAGCCCTGATCAAGTGGCGCACGGCCGCGTGACGCAGAACGGCGCGCCTGTCAGCCGCCGCGGCTGGCTGAAGGCGTCCTTGGCAGCATCCTTGATCGCGCCATTGGCCGCCTGCGCGCCAGGCGCCGACTTCGACCATCGCGGCCCCGACGCGCCCAGCGCCGGCGCGCTGCCCAAGCCGCCGCGCATCGCCTGGGTCTTCAGCTCCGGCGGGCCGCGCGGCTTCGTGCATGTGGGCGTGCTGAAGGGGCTGGCCGAACTCGGGTTGACGCCCGACCTGGTGGTGGGTTCGTCCGTCGGCGCGTTGATCGGCGTGCTCTGCGCCAGCGGCCGCAGCGCGGCCGAGATCGAGATGCTGGCGCTTGAAGCGCAGCCTTGGCAACTGGCCGGCTTGGCGCTCGGCGGCAGCGAGAGGCTGAGCGGCGCACCACTGGCCCGCTTCATGCGCGAGCAGGCGCGTGTCGCCCGGCTCGAACAGTTGCCCGTGCCGGCCGTCTGCATGGCCAAGCGCAACGATGGCGCCGGGGCGGGTGTGGTGGACGGCGGTCTGGTCGCCTTCAGTCGCGGCGACCTCGGCGTGGCCGTGCAGGCGGCCTGCGCCATCGAAGGCCGCTTCACGCCCGTGCGCATCCGCGGCCAGCGCCATGTCGATGCCGATCTGCACATGCCGTTGCCGGTGCGCGTGGCACGCGCGCTGGGGGCCATCAGAGTGCTGGCGGTCGATGCGTCGGCGTTCGAAGACCGCGCTCCGCCCGGCGCCGAGGCCTACCGTGAGAGCGACCTGCGCAAGCGCGCGCTGACGGCACCCGACGCTGCGCTGGCCGACGTGCTGCTGCACCCGGAGTTCGGCTACTGGGCAGGCATGTCGCGCGAATACCGCGAGCGCCTGATCGCCGCCGGCTACCGCGCCACGCTGGCGGCCGCAGCGCCGCTGCTCGCGATGCATGCTGGCTGAACTGGCGGGCAAATACGAGGTGGCGTCCAGTCGAAGAGATACTGGTGCTCAGCTGCCTGCCACAAGCTGAAGTTCGGGGCGAGCAGCTTTCCGGCTTCGCAACGAGCGGTTCTCGCCACTGAGTCGACAGGCAGGCCACGGGCAAGTCCGAGCACACGGCCCCAGATTCAGGCTGCACGCACGACCGGCCGGCGCGTATCAGCTGGGCCCGGCTGCTCAAGCGAGTCTTTGAGGCCGACCGCGGTCGTTATCCGAGCTCCGATCGGCAGCTCAAGATCATGACGGATATCCTCGATTCGGCAACGATCGATCGGATCCTTACGCACCAGGGCTTGCAGGCTCGCGCGCCTGCCACGGACAGCGTCGTATGACGGCCTAGGGGTCGCGCGGATTTCCCCAATGTCCGGGTTGCTTTCAGTCAGGGCAGTTGACGATCCTGCCGCTGCCCAGCGTGCGATCGGCCAGGCTCGGGGCCAGACCAAAACTCTCCCGCAAGACAGCCCTGAGCCGGCGAGCCCGCCTTAGAAGGCCAGAGAACAGGCCGTTTGAAAGGTCGATTCCCCGCGAGGGCGCTGTTCGCTGCGGCACCGAGGCACCGACACCTCCGAGCCGTGTACCTGTCGTCGTTCGTTGACCATTGGCCGAGCGGGCCCATCAGCCCGCTTAGTACGATGTATTGATGATGTCTACCGCGCATGAAGCTGGCCGCTCCCCGGGCCGCGCCTGGTTGCGCTGGCTGCTGGGCCTGACCGCCGCGGCGGCAACGGCTTCTTTTATCTGGCTGCAGCTGCCCGGAGCGGGCTACCCGACTGACCTGACGAGGGTGGGCGCTGGCACTCCAACCCTGGTGCTGGCGTATGACAACGGATTCGTCGCCGGGGGCGAGGTCATGGAGCGGATGAACCATCTGCGCGCTGACTACGCGGGTCGCGTGGACTTCCTGGTGGCCAACGTGAAGATGCCCGACGGCGCGGCCTTCGCCAACAAACATGGGGTATGGGACGGCACCGTGCTGCTGTTCAGCGCCGACGGTCGCTCCGCCGGCGTGCTACACCAGCCTGACAGCGCGCAATTGCGGCGCGCACTCGACCAGGCGTTCGGCAACTAGGGGCCGCCGAGTCCCGGGCACGCTCAGATCGTGCCCAGGTTCAGGCAGGCTCCTCAACGTATCCGAATCTTGCGGACATCACCTGTGGCGTTGTTCGGTACTTTGCCGCGTTGATGCCGCGCTATCAGCGTCAGGAATCGGGGTCATCTTGTCTATAAATCTTGAATCGATTTTCAATCAAGGAAACGCATAATGGAGAAAATTCTCGCGGGTGTCGGTTCCGTACTTTACGGCATGCGGTTCACCATGCTGTTTTTCTACGTAGGTCTGGTGGGGATCATCTTTGGTATTTTGGGTAAGTTTCTTCTTGAGACTTACAAACTGATGAATACGCTGCTGTTCGGCGAGCTGGAAAAAATTGCTCTCATCATCAAAGTGCTGGAGCTGGTGGACATGACGATGGTTGCGCAGCTGGTCTGGGTGGTGGCGCTCGCTGGCGTATCGCTGTTTGTGACTACCGGGCACTTCGACAAAACGGAAATTAAAAAACCTGACTGGCTGGACCATGTCAATACTTACAACCTAAAACTCAAACTGGCCTTTGCAATCATTTCAATTTCAGGAGTGCACGCTCTTAAAACTTATTTGAGCGGCGACCTGAGCCTGGAAAGTATACAAATCGTGACGATGGTTGCCGTAATTCACTTCACGTTCGTACTTTCAGCAATCGGAATATCCTTCGCAGAACGTCTGACAAGAGAGCACAAATAACTGGAGCGTTTCCGCCGGTAGCGGCAGATGAGCCAATCGGGAAGGGAAAATTCTTCGGGCAGCCCCTCAACTGCCGCACATTCTGGCCGCGTGCCTTTCGCTCAGGCGCCATTTCCTGCCCTGGTGACTTTCAACTGAGTTTGGGCAACTCGAGCATGGAAGCCACGGCCGCCGGCGCTGCGTGCCGCACCGTGCGCTGACTGATCTCGAACCTCAGTGGGTAATGTCGCTGATGAATCGGTTGTGCCAGTTCGAGTCTGTGAACCGGAGGCGCCCGGCCGTCATCTGACGCTGACCACCGTCGCGCCCATCGGACCGGCAGCTTCGTGGATTTCGTCGGGGCAGACGCCCGCTTCGAGATGGCTGCTTTCAAAGTTGACCGGTCCCTCGACCAGAAAACCGTGGCCGGCAGCAGTGGGTCGCGAACCGACGCCTGCCCTCATTCATTTGACTACCAACCCGAAAAAAGACGCAACGCGCAATGTTCACCGCGCCGTGAACTCCAGGTGAGGACTCCGGGACATGCGCTTCCTAGCATCGGCTTGCCGGTTCAGCCATTTCGCGACCGGCAACCCCCGCCAGAAATCATCAGGAGTGAACATGTCCCTTCGTCTCGACATCCCCAGACAGGCCCTTGCCGGCGCGGCCGCGCTCTTGTTGAGCGGCGCCGCCAGCGCCGTGCAGATCGCGTTGACCATCACCGTGGAGAACCTCGCGCCGGCCAACAGCGTGAGCTTTGCGCCGCTGCACTTCGGCCTCGGCAACGGAACTTTCGATGCCTTCGACATCGGCGGCGTGGCCACGGCACCGATCGTCTCGGTGGCTGAAGGCGGCAGCGGCACGGCCTGGCAGGCCGCTTTCGGCATGACTGAGCCGGCCGCCACGCGCGGCACGGTGGGCGGGCTGCTGCAGCCGGGCGAGAGCCGCAGCCTGACCGTGATGGTCGACAGCACCGTCAACCCGTACTTCACTTTCGGCTCCATGGTGGTGCCGAGCAACGACTTCTTCATCGGCAACGACTCGCCCACCCAGTACAGGCTGTTCGACAACGCCGGGCAGTTGCAGATCGGCAGCATCGGCATCAAGGCCGACGAGATTTGGGACGCCGGCTCCGAGGTGTTCGACCCCGCCGCCGCCGCCTTCGTCGGCAACAACGACCTGCGAGCCAACCAGAATTCGGTGGTGGCTCTCAACTTTGCCGAACTCGCGGCCTTCAACGGCCTGACCACCGGTGCCGGCTACACTTTCAACAGCGGCCTCACCGCGCAGAGCGACGTCTACAACATCTCGTTCCAGGCCGCCGCCGTGCCCGAGCCCGGCAGCTACGCGCTGCTGAGCGCGGGCCTGCTGGCCGTGGGCTGGGTGGCGCGCGGGCGCAGGGTCCGATCGGCGCCGGGCGCGATGTTGCGCGCGATGTAAGAAATGGCAGGCGGCGAACGACCCTGGGCATGACAGGGCCCGCCGCCGGCCCGCACCCACGGACGCAATGAACGAACACCTGCTGCTGGTCGAAGACGACGACGCCATCGCCGGCGCCCTGCGTCTGCACCTGGAGGAAGCCGGTTACCGCCTGCACCGTGAAGCCGACGGCCTGCGGGCGATGGCCGCCATCGACCGCCAGCGGTGGAGCCTGGTGCTGCTCGATCTGATGCTGCCCGGCGCCGACGGCTGGGACGTCTGCCGCCACCTGCGCGCCCGCCATGCGGACGTGCCGGTCATCATGCTGAGCGCACGCTCGGCCGAGGCGCACCGTGTGCTCGGCCTGGAACTGGGCGCGGACGACTACCTCGCCAAGCCGTTTTCGATGCTCGAACTGGTGGCGCGGGTGCGCGCGCTGCTGCGCCGCATGGAGCAGGTGCGGCAGCCACCGGTGGCGGCCGCGGAACTGGCGTTCGGCCCTTTCAAGCTCGACACCGAACGCCGCGAACTGTCACGCGGAGGAGCCCCGGTGCCGCTGGCGCTGCGCGAGTTCGACCTGCTGCACTTCCTGCTGCGCCACGCAGGCCGGCCGTTCAGCCGAGGTGAACTGCTGCAGCGGGTGTGGGGCGCCGGCTTCGACGGCTACGAGCACACCGTCAACTCGCACATCAACCGGCTGCGCACGAAGATCGAGGAAGACCCGCGCGAGCCTCGGCGCATCGTCACCGTGTGGGGTGTCGGGTACAGGTTCGAAGACACGGTGCGATGAACAACGGCCATTCGTTCACCACCCGGCTGACGCTGGCGCTGGCCCTGCTGCTGCTGGCCTACGGCGCCTTCGTGGCGGTGCTCGGCCGGCAGGTCGCGGTGCAGCACGAGCAGGAGGCGCTGCAGAGACTGTCGCATGGGCTGGCCCGTCACATCGTCGAACACTGGCCTGAAATCACCTTGACGGACAGCGACGGCGCGCGCGACAAGGCCGACCACGTCGCGCGCGAGGCGCTGCTCGGCATGCTGATGGTGGTGAACCCTGGCGTGCAGGTCTACGTGCTGGACGCCGACGGCCGCGTTTCCGCCTATTTGGGCGCGCCCGGCATGGTGCGCCAGCCGCAGGTCGACCTGCTGGCGGTGCGCAACTTCCTGGGCGGCGCCGCGCTGCCCTTGCGGGGCACCGATCCGATGGGCGGCGGCGTCTCGCGCATCTTCAGCGCCGCGATGTTCCCGCCTCGGCCGGGCGACGCGCGGCCGCCCGGCTACCTGTACGTGATTCTCGACGGCGCGGCTCGGGAACAGGTGGCCGGGCAGCTGAGCCTGGCGCGCGTGTGGACGGGCGCAGCGCTGGCAGCGGCCACCGGCCTGCTCGTCACGATGCTGATCGGCATCTTCACGCTGCGACGCTTGACGATGCCACTGCGCCGCCTGGCCGGCCGCATCGGAAGCTACAGGTTGCCAGGGGCCGACCGGGATGCCGCCTCGGCCGAACGGAGCACGGCGCGTGGTGATGAAGTGCGGGCGCTGGACGCCGCCTTCGGCGCCATGGCCGAGCGCATCGACAGCCATGCCACGCGTGAGCGCCAGCAGGTGGCCGCGCACCGTGAAACCATGGCCGGCGTGGCGCATGACCTGCGCACTCCGCTGACCGCGCTGCACGGCCAGCTGGAAGCGCTGGCCGCCAACTCGCCGCCTGGCGCTGAAGCCCGCCAGCAGATACTGGGCGCTGCGCTGGCGCAGAGCGACAAGGTGCGCAGGCTGTCGCAGCAGCTGTTCGAGCTGGCGGCGCTGCAGTCGTCCGACCAGGTCATGCACCGTGAGCGTTTCAACCTCGATGAACTGGTGACCGACGCGGTGCAGAAGTTCGGTCTCATCGACGCCAGGCCGCCCGTCACGCTGGAAGGGCCGCCACCGGGCCGGCTGGAACTCGAGGGCGACTTGCAACTGATCGAGCGCGCACTCACCAACCTGATCGACAACGCCGTGCGCCATGCGCCCGGCGCGCTGCCGGTGCGCGTGAGCCTGCGGCGCAACGGCGCGCTGGCGCAGATCTGGGTCGAAGACGGCGGCCCCGGCCTGCCGCCGGAATTGCTGAGGCGCCTGGAAAGCGGCCAATCGCTGCGTGACCCGCCGCTCAGGCGCACACAAGGCGGCATCGGCGGCCTCGGCCTGGCCATCGCCCAGCGGGTGGCGGCGCTGCATGGCGGCAGCCTGCTGCCGATGGCGACACCGCAGGGCGGCACACGCCTGTGCCTGGCGTTGCCGCTGGCGGTCTGAAGAGCGCAACGACCGGGCAGCGGCCGCCGGCCGGACCCGATCCATGAAGCGTGCCCAGCCTGTCGCCGGACCCCAAGCCCGGACTGGCGATCACCAGCAACTTCGGGGCGGTGGTGAAGCACGACGAGGGCCGGGGCGACCGCCTCGCCTCGCGCGCCCGGACAAACCCACGGTGCCGTGCGGTGCCGCTGCGCGGGGGCACCGCCGCCACTTCACTCGCCGGCGGCGATGCGCTCGGCCAGCCGCCACAGCGCAAGCCGATGCGCGGACGCCAGGCTGTCGGCGTCTGCGCCGGTGCTGGGCACGGTGATCGTGGCGGCTTCGGCGCGCGGTGCGGCCGAGCCAGCGATGTCGGCCACAGACCAGCGTGCGCGCAGGCTCACCGAGGCGCGGTCGGCGGCTGCTTCGAAGGCCAGGACGTCGACGCGCAACTGGCGCTGCACCCGCAGACCGGGCGGCAGCGGCGCGGTCCAGACACGGTCTTCACCGAGCAGCGCAGCCAGGTCGGCGCGCAGCAGGCGCGGCAGGCTGTCGGCCAGCGGCTCGGCCCAGCGGTAACCGGCCAGCGCCTGCAGGCCGCTCTGCCCCGTCGGCAGCAGCAGCGCGTCACGGTTCAGATAGTCGGGCAGGCGCACCGGCAGCATCAGCTGCCAGATGACGGTGACGGTGACGGTGGCGG
>Ga0105046_10012728_pt1 | contig 13046 bp, 14 predicted proteins | sample MAT03_FD_78385 | JGI IMG/M metagenome (GOLD analysis project Ga0105046, IMG submission 78385) | Freshwater microbial communities from Lake Fryxell liftoff mats and glacier meltwater in Antarctica - MAT-03 (megahit assembly) | ecosystem: Environmental > Aquatic > Freshwater > Ice > Liftoff... | reverse complement strand
TATGACTTAGCTCATCTAATAATTAAGTCAGTTAACACCATAATAAATAAGAAGCTTTCAATTAAACTTTATCACTAAATTAGTGCCAGGAGAAACCTTTAAATGGTTAAAATTTAATGACTAAAATCATAGCCTGCCTACTTTTACTTCTGGTCAGTCCTTCTTTTGCAATCACCGAATCGGCAACATGTAGTCATGCCTTTTCTCTTCTCAAACCGATATGCCAGCGCTTATATCAAGTTTGGGCGCAAGGAGAAAATGAACTAATCATCACTGGGTATGCCTGGCATAACCGCTACACTTACACGCGAGAAAAAATTCGCTCATATAACGAAAAAGCATGGGGTGGCGGATTAGGTAAAAGTTTATTTGATGAGAAGGGGAATTGGCATGGTTTATATGCCACCGCTTTTCTTGACTCCCATAATAACATCGAGCCTGTTGCAGGTTATGCCTATCTAAAAGTTCTCACCATTAACAAAGATATTAAAACAGGACTCGGTTATTCGATACTAGTAACCTCGCGCGCTGATATTAATCATAATATTCCCTTTCCTGGCGCTGTGCCCTGGGCATCCCTTTTTATAGGCAAAGCAACATTATCTGCCGCTTACGTTCCAGGCTCATCCACTAATGGCAATGTGTTATTCATTTTAGGTAAATATACTTTTTCATAGTTCGCCAAAAGATTTTGGTAAACTGTTGCATAGCGAAGTTTGAGTTGTTAGTCTCTTTAAGATTTTTAACTTTAGGTAAGGAGACTGTAACATGATGTTTAAATCGAGACTGGTCGCTTTTGTTGGAGCTTTAGTACTTGCCAGCTCATCATACGCTATGCCAGAAAAACCCGCTGCCTGCCCCGGTATGCCCGCTTTACAAAGTGAAGGGGTAACTATGTCAGCTGAACTCCTTGAGGGAATATTTGTGACTTACCACTTAAGTCATTATAACACCCCCTCTAATTGGGTTTTTATTATGGGGCCAATAGTAGCAGATTCAGATGAAGCAGCTTTAGAAGAAAGTAATAAAATCCTCTCTGTATTATCTGGTACAGCAACTCCTGAAGAGGATGGTCAAGACGGTTGGGTTTGTTTGTATGATTCAGGCAGACAAGACTTTAGCGTTTTTGCTATTCAAGCCGATGATATGGTTTCACCTGCAAAAATAAGTCGTTTATTAAGAAAAGGGCATTAATCAAGTTCTGATCCCGCACGCTTGCGGGATATACCCCAAAGCAAGTCAAAGCCCTGTATCCTTTATTACGACTTCGTCTAATGCAGGAAACGATTTGCTCCTGTAAGTCGTGAGGATCGTTCAAAGTCACCCCAAAGCATGTAAAACATTTAGCAGGGTCGTCTGGGCTAGACGAGATCTGGATACTGGATGAAATCAAACTTTTTTTCTGCCCTAAAAACTTATTCTCGCATTCTCTTTTGGTGGTTCATCGATAATATGCTATGTTTGAGTGCTAAAGGACTATCTAAGGACAATGTCATGAAATCATTTGTCGAACATGCACAAATCTATGCCACTTATCATCAAAATCCCACTACTCAATATACTCATTTCGCAGGAGTACCCATACTTATTCTCTCATTTATGATTTTTCTGGGATTCATCAAAATTGTAGTCCCCGGGATCTATGAAACCAATTTTGCATGCATCGCGACCTTAGGGATTTTAATTTATTACTTTCGGCTGCACTGGCAACTTGCCTTATGTATAACACCCATCATGATCATTTTACTATGGCTGGCCAGCTGGTTTAATCACTACGGACCAACAAAATTAGGTGTTTGGGCCTTTGTTATCACTTTCATTGTCGGTTGGGGCTTACAGCTGTATGGTCATTTTGTGGAGGGTAAACGCCCGGCGTTTATGGTTAATTTATCACAAGCGTTGATAGCGCCTCTTTATTTAATGGCTGAGTTGTTTTTCATGGCCGGCTATATGAAACCTCTACAAGAAGAAATTCACGGCTCTATCGATGGCAATCCCTTATAAAACATAGTGTATTTCGCGGCCATAAAACCGCGAAATACGATTTTAATTTCCCGAGAACTGCGGCATAACCAGTTTAAAACACTGATGAATTTTTTGATTGCGTTTAAAGTCTTGGTCAATTGTCTGGGCGCTAATGTCCTGCACGGCATATTTCTCTTTTATGGTCTCATCCATTTTGAATTGGCGAAAATTTGTTGAAAAATATAAAACGCCATCCGGATTAAGTAAACGCATAGCAGAGTTTATTAAAGAGACATGGTCTCGTTGAATATCCAAAGTATCTACCATTTTTTTAGAATTCGAGAAGCTGGGCGGGTCAAGGAAAATCACATCGAACCGATCTCTACTGATTTTTAACCATTCCCGACAGTCATATTGAACAAATTGATGCTTTGACAAATCGATACGATTTAACCTGAAGTTTTCTTCACCCCATTTTAAATAAGTATTAGATAAATCAATGTTCGTGGTTAACACGCCGGCCAAAGCGGCATGCACGCTGGCAGTAGCGGTATAACAAAAACAATTTAAAAATCGAGATCGTGGTTTAAGTTGAGCAAAACGAAGACGAATCAATCGATGATCTAAAAACAGCCCTGTGTCGAGATAATCATATAAATTGACTTTTAATTGCGCCCCTCCCTCGGTCACGACCATGGTTTGCTGTTTGTGCGCCATTCTTTGATATTGCTCTGTGCCCTTTTGCTGCTTGCGCTGCTTAACCACTAGCTTATCCGCAGCAAGCCCCAGGACTTTAGGTACAACTTGCATCACCTCAAGACTTCGTTTTTCTGCCTTATGAACGGGAATGCTTGCAGGAGCGGTGTATTCCTGCAAAACCGCATAATCGTTATAAATATCAATAGCATAAGCATATTCGGGTAAATCGGCATCATACACCCGATAGCAGGAGATATTATTTTTTTTCGCCCATTTTTGCAGATGAAGATGATTTTTTACCAAACGATTATAAAGCATTTGTGCATTATCAGATAAGGCGCCGTTGGCCATACCCTTCAATTCATTGTCAGCAGAAATATCCAAACAATATAATTTACATTCTATAGGCCCATTATATAATGTGTATTGTTTACCGGCTCGCAAACCAATGGCTTTTGCTAATACCGGATTGGAAGTCAAAATAGCTGCTTTCCAACCCAAGTATTCAGAATGTAAAGTCATTCCTAATTCCTGGTAGAGGGGAATCAATTCTGTTGTTTCCGCTAAACGTTCCCCATACGGATGATTACATACTACCAAACCTTTTTCCGTAGTTGATTTGCTTTGATGGGCATTCAAAAGATTAAAATCAACCAGAGGCAAAACACCAGCCTCGGTAGCATTAGAGCGCGCCGACTGAACCGCTTTACTGTCCGAATCCGAACCTGATATTTTTAGCGTGACCGGCTTCACCTGTTGCAACGCTTGCGCGCGTAATTTTTCCCATAATGAGGGTTGATGTTGAGTCCAATATTGTAAAGATTGATCTTGGCGTAATAATCCTGGTGCTATATTTGCAGCCATCATAGCGGCCTCAATGACGAGCGTACCTGAACCGCAGAATGGATCATGTAAACCATAACCTTGTGAAGCAAGCTCAGGCCATTTGGCTCTTATTAAAAGAGCAGCAGCCACATTTTCCTTTAAAGGTGCTTTCCCTGCTTTGGTGCGATACCCTCTTTGATGTAAGCTGTATCCAGTTAAATCCAGGCTGACGGTTAAAATATCTTTTTTTAAATGCGCATGAATACGAATTTGCGGGTTTTCTTTATCAACAGATGGACGCAAACCATTTAAACGACGAAAATGATCCACTATACCATCTTTGACTACTTGTCCGCCGAACATGGTATTACGAATTTGCTCAGACTCACCATGAAACTCAATGGCGATAGTTCTTTCATGGGAGAAAACAGTTTGCCAATGAAACTCTGTACATATTTGATGTAAGGCTTGTTCATTGATCACATGACCACTAAATAAAACAAGTTGAATTCTATTAGCAATACGTGACCACAAACACAATTGATAAATGATACCCAGAGATGCTTCACCATACACACCTTGGGGACTAACCCGCGTGACTGATAAACCTATAGCCCTGACTTCTTCTTCCAATAAATATTCAAGCCCTCTGGGACAACTGATAAACAAGGAAAAATTCATTTTATAGCAGACCTTAAATATCTAAACAAGGCTTTAGCAGCCCCTGTGTTTTTTTCTTTTAATTGATCATCACACGCTTTTTTAATAAGTTGCCTCAATTGCTGCACGTCTTCTGGTTGGTAAATGTCGATAAACTGAGTTAAAGAGTCTTTGCTCTCTGCAATTAAACGATCACGCCATAATTCAATTTCATGAAAGCCGGCAGTCACTGCGCTGTCTTCTTCGATAATTTTTTCATAAGCAGAGATAATGGCTTCATAATCGGCAGCACGCATTAACTTACCTATTAATTGCGCCTGACGTCGTTTTGCACCATGACTTTTAATGGCTTTCGCATCAACAATGGCTTTACGAAGAGTATCGGTTAACGGCAAGCTGTCTAATTTAGTCATACTTAATTCAATAAATTTGACCCCGATTTTTTGTAATGAATCGGCTTCTCGTTTTTTTTGTGATTTACTGACTTGCTCATCCATAGTTTACACTTATCTAAAATTTGAGCTGATTATACTATAAATGTCTAAAGCCTGATACCAGGGTTTAACGATATATCACAAGGTAGGCTTCATGGGAATAAAGGCTTCTAATCCGGCCTCATTCAACAATTCCCGGGCTTTTTCCGCCAAATAAAAATGAGTATTAGTCGTAGGATGCACCCGATCCCAAAATATATAGCCCTCGCAATTTGGCGTTTCTGCTTTATTTTCAGATGGTAATAATTGATAAGTGTAACTGGCAATTGCGGCTTCTTTTAAGCTGGGATTATTTTTGATCATCTCCCAATTTTCCCCAGTAAAACGGGAGTCTTGTTGGGTTAAATAACGATATAGTGCGGGATTACCAGGCTCAAATTTCGCAAGCCAACCAAGATATCCACCCAAGTAGCAAGGGTCAGTTGCATTGTATAAACCATAGTCATTGGGATGCTCCAAGGCCGTATTAAAAAAATCATAGACATCAAAATAAACAATGGTTACCTCTGGGTACTTAATGCGTAAAGCGTCAACTTTGGCTGCCAATTTTTTATTATGAACCTTTACTAGACGAGTAAGCAACTCTTGATTGCCCATGTCTTTAGCCTGTGGTATACGCCCCAGGTCAGGTAAATTAGGAATGAAAAATTTATTTCCTCCATAACTAATGATCCGTTCAACTGCACCACTAATTGCATCAGTAACTGATTCTGTAATGACTTCTACATTCGTTGGACCATTTAAGTAGTTATTGGCTCCAATCCATATAGTAAACAGGCTTGTCTCTTTTTTGCCATAGGTATGCCAATAAAAATAGTTGTTTAATTCAACAGTAAGAGTAAAAGGCATGCTTTCTTTTAGCGAGAGCACAGCACCTGCGCCGCCCACGGCATAATCTTGAAAGCCTTGCGAGTATTCAGGTGGGAAATAGCTACTAAATAATCGTTCTATCCACAACGGACCGTTGGAAAATCGTCCTTCAAAATAAGGCGGAGAGGCCGGAAACTTATACCAGAAGAATCGGTATAAATTACCGTTATCCGACAGGCTGTCACCAAAGGTGACCATGGTATCGAAACGTTTATTCGCTGCAAATCCGGAGATGACAAATAAGCACAAAATAATACCAAGAAGTTTTTTCATACCGTCTATCCTTGACTGGTTTTTTTTGAGTAGTATTGCTTTAAATTTTTATCTTATTCAAGTGCTGCGATACTTGCGGGTCGTACAAACGTTTTAGTGGGTCTTGATAGTAAATAAGTATGGCCTATAGCCGCGAAATTATAAATTAAAATAACCAATAATAATAAATGTAACCAGGTAATCGTTAATTGAGAAAATATAGGAATAGTAATTAATACTCCGATACAGCCCGAAAGACTGAGCACCAGTGTTTTCTTTAGAGGAATCTTGTTTTGCTGTAAAAAGACCAAAGTAGTAAGCGGCTGTTGCATTGCTCCAGCAGTAGTCATGATAGGAAACGCCACTACGGGCGATATGTTCATAAGGAACAAAACACCTTGTACCATAACAAATAAACCTACACCCACCGATGTTAACGCACCACAAATCACCAAAGCAAAAAAACCTATGACCAATTTCCAGGAATGGAGTTCGGTCAAATCACCACCCACCGGAAGCAAACGAAATTGATGGGAGATTAATAAGAAAATAATTAAACCAAAAGAGCAAATCATTGCCAATCGTACCGCCTGCATACTTAGCTGGCTAACAACAAAACCACCCAATAAACCACCAAGGCAAGTACCTGCGACCAGTGTCAATAATGTGGTTACATCTACATCAACCAGGTGCATGAAAAACAAAGATTCAATGGTTCCAGGAATTACCTGTGCCCCATTATTAACTGCGGGTAACTCATCATCGCGAAAAGTTCCCAGTAACTTTGCTAAAGCCACGTTCACAGCGAAACTACCCACACCTAAGGTGTCCGCTATAAAAGCGATAATACCGCTGAAAAATAATGTGATGTATTGCGTAAAGGGCATAGATACAGCGGGCTGACGAATAAGCTTGACTATCATCATAGCCACACAGCATAAACTAAGGATTAAAATGCTAAGAGTGATTAAAAATATGGTCATTTTGTTCCTAACACTAAATTAATATCTAACCCAAACGGTACTTAAGGAACCAGATCATTCCATTGACAAATTTTTGAGCAACAGGAATAGGATTATATACTAGTTTACCTGTTCGGCAAACAACATTTAGATTAAAAAAAATCCTTAGTGCATTACACAAACACATAAATACCCTGCTTTTTATCCTTGATTACAATCAGATATGTCGATGCCAACTTGACCAAAAACATTCTGGATAACCTCAAGGTTCATTGCAAGATCATCCGCTGCATGCAGAACGCCGCAGGCGCCGGAAATAAAATCAGTGGTGGGAGTCCAATATTTAGTGTTAGCAATAATCATTGCATGATAAGCCTCTTTTATACTGGTTTTATTAGCCAATAAATAAAACGCTTTATTAAATACGCCGCTGGCAGTATGGACAATAAAGCTTTGTTGGTCTTGAGGGTTGGCAATATTTTTTTTCGCATAATCCACCAACTCTGCATAACTGATAGCGCAATAACTGCCATGACTTTGCGCTACAGTTTTATCCAGGCAATCCGCAGAACTCCCATCAGAGGATGGAAAATCCATAAAACGCAAGGCTTTACCCCATGACTCACGTACTATGGTTTCCCCAATACCCCAGGTCACTTCACCAGGTTCCAAATAAGCCTTGCCATATAACAAAGGAAATTTTTCTAAAAGATACGCACGAGAAGCCTGGCCGGCCATATCGGACAATGACTCGTTTAAAGCACCCGATTGATCATGGTATTCCAACCCAGAGTGCTGTTGGGTAAAACCGTGTGTCACTTCGTGGCCTGTTACATCTAAAGAAACCAGGGGATAAAAGCTACTCCCATCACCAAAGGACATGCTTTGTCCATCCCAAAAAGCATTATCAAAATTTTGCCCAAAATGAACGCGCATTACTAGTTGCATTGGAGCACCATCAGCACGTTGCAGGGCATTAATACCATACCAGTCATGGTACATATTCACGATGGTATGGCCGAAATAATACGCATCGTTTGCAGGAGAAAAGGCACCGTTAATTGGCTCTTCTTTATTGAAATTACAAGGATATGTGACCGGAGTACTAATCAGATTATACCAGTCCCACGCCGAGCGGAGATTCACTAATTTTACCTTGGACGACTCCATGGTACAGATCTGTTTCGATTTTGATACGTCTAACGAAGGTAAACCCTCCTTACCATACCAATACTCGTGAACTTTTTCATTACCCCCAGGCCCACTGTCCAAATAGGTTTTTATATTATCCCATTGTTGAACAACTTCACCGGTTTGCGCATCCAATATAAAATGAGGCCATACTGGTTTATCATGAGCTATGACGCCCTTAAACGAAATGAGATAAACCAATTTTAATTGATTATCTTGTGCTGCTCTAATTTCTAATTCGCCAAATTCCTGGCTTATCGCCACGGTTGGCTGAATAGCACTGTAATTTTTTTTAGCCAATTCGATTGCCTGTTGAGCGCTTAAGCCTGGTTGAATATTAAGCTGTATCTCATCTAATAATTGCCCATTAACCATTACTCCATCCTGCCCACTAAGACTTTGATTCTTGGGCCTGGATATCATGACCTGGCCGCCAATGACGCGAATGCCACGATAAAATTGTTGATAACGAGTAACGATTTCATTGGACTGTTGAGTCCGATTGACTTCTTGAATCGTATTATGGCCTTGAACTGCGAAAGCTTTTGCATGGGTTATATTTTTGATAGCAAACGTGTCAATACGACTTAATGGCGCTTGATATAAATTTATAGTGTGTGCAGCAAGAAGTGAGTTAGAGGTGAAAGCAATTGCAACAAAAACGATTTTTTTAAGCATAGCCAGCATCCAAAATCAGAGAGCCGCCATGTTGGCACAAAAATAACCATGGTGCAATATTATTTCTTTGATGGTTATAAAGTCGAGCAGAAAGTCTTGTTAAAATAAACCATTACGAAAATCATCCAGCGCCTGCATGACTTCTTCTTGTGTATTCATCACAAAAGGGCCGTAGCGAGTTATTGACTCGTTGAGTTTTGCCGCAGCAATAAGCAGGCACTGACTGGTTTCCAATGCAGAAATCGATAAAACCTCACCGGAAGTTAAACCAGCTAACAAACCAGCAATAATCTTTTCACCGCCCACACTGACGCGCCCACTGACCACAAATAAAATGCTTTGATAGCCTACTGGAATATGTTGTTGTACCTTAGTGCCTTCAGGCATGTGAATATCCAGGAACAAGGGCTGGGTAGCTATCTCAATGACAGGTGATAAAGTGCCTTTGTCAGTTTTACCGGCTATGACTTTAATACATACCCCATTCTCATGCCGCTCAACGGGTAATTCTTTACACTGCCGCTCTTGATAGCGAGGCTCTCGCATTTTCTCAGCCGCAGGTAAATTGAACCACATTTGTAAGCCATGTAACCGATTGCTGGCAGGATCGGGCATTTCAGAATGGATAACACCTTTTCCGGCGGTCATCCATTGGACATCCCCTGCACCAATAGTGCCTTTATGCCCATGATTGTCCTCATGCGTAATGGAACCTTGCAATAAATAAGTAATCGTTTCAAATCCACGATGAGGGTGTGCAGGAAATCCGGCCATGAAATCTATTGCCTCATGACTATCAAAATAATCGAACAATAAAATGGGTTCCCAATCATTGTTTTTGTCAGCACCGATATAGCGGTGCAATTTAACCCCTGCACCCTCACGGAATAATGTACCTGTCAGTAAACGAGTAATTTTAATTGGTTTCATCGGTTCCTCTCCACTTTGCTAAATCATAGTCTAAAAAGAGGAGGTTTCCTATTGGCTGGGACGAATTGAGGTGGAGGAGTTGCCCTCGAGGGCTTAGGTAAACCAGGTTTCTTAAAATCAGCTGCAAAGGCTCCGGTCAAACGATGAATTTAACTTTATAATTTAACGCAATAGCTATGCTAGAATCAACTTTCAAGGCACAGAGGTGGATATGAACTCAATTAATAAATTTCTGCTAAGTATCATCGTCACTGTTGTCTCATCAATGGGTCATGCAGAGATCATGCTCAATGATGTAAATGGCCAAAACACCCCATTTACTGCACTAAAAGGAAAATGGGTTCTTATTAATTATTGGGCTGGTTGGTGTCAGACCTGTGTGGATGAAATCCCGGAATTTAACCGCTTTAATGAGCGGCATAAAAACAAGGGCATCGCCTTATTTGGCGTAAATTATGATGCTCTTCCGGTATTTGAACAAAAAAGTTTAATCAAGCGATTAAATATTACCTACTCCAGTTTAGCGATTGATCCTGGCAGTGAACTACGGTTAGGTGATATCGCAGGCGTGCCTGTTACCTTTATTTTTAATCCCCAGGGACAACTGGTTGAAACCTTGTATGGCGGGCAAACCGCAGATAATCTGGACAGGATTATTAATAAATTAAAAGCAGCTTAATTAGGGGCTGTTGACAGCCTAGCGAAATAGTAGCTCTTTTTGGGCTGCTGTTATTCTGATTTTCAACTGCCAATCTCCTGCTTTTGTAATTGTTTCACGAAGCACTGAGCCTAGTTGATAAAGTTGGGCGCGTAATTTAGCCTCTGTGTTTTTAACGATAATGTCTTCAATAAAAATTGCCCCATGCAATTGTGCGGCAATAGTTTCTTTTAATAACTCAAGACCTGCACCTGATGCCGCCGATAACCATACTTTGCATGAATCGCTGTGACAATCAATTTTAGGTTGCCAGCCTTCTTGTAAATCAATTTTATTGAATACTTGAATGACGGGAACATCGGTAACCCCTAACTCATTCAGAACTTTTTCGACCGCAAAAACCATATCACGCCAGTTTGGATCAGAAATATCAATAACATGGAGCAATAGATCAGCCTGTTGTGTTTCTTCCAAAGTTGCGCGAAAAGCTTCTACCAAATGATGGGGTAAATCGCGAATGAAGCCTACGGTATCCGCTAAAATCACACCAGACGAGCCTGGTAAATCCAATTTGCGCATCGTGGGATCCAGGGTGGCAAATAGTTGGTCGGCGACGTAGATGTGTTCACCGGTTAACGCATTAAAAAGTGTTGATTTTCCAGCGTTAGTATAACCTACCAATGAAACGGTAAACAGTGCTGCCTTACGGCGAGATTGACGATTCTGTTCTCGACTGCTGCGTACTTTTTCTAATCGTTTATTAATTGACTTAATGCGCTCACGTAATAATCGCCTATCGGTTTCTAACTGTGTTTCACCGGGTCCTCGTAGACCAATTCCACCCTTTTGCCGCTCCAGGTGGGTCCAACCACGAATTAATCGCGTGGATAAATGGTGTAGCTGGGCAAGCTCAACTTGGAGCTTTCCTTCAAAAGTGCGAGCGCGCTGTGCAAAGATATCTAAAATTAAACCACTTCTATCCACCACGCGACATTGAAATAAGCGTTCTAAATTTCGCTCTTGAGAGGGGGATAATTCATGATTGATTAACACCAGCTCAACATCCAGTGCTTTAACCAATTGATTAACTTCTTCGGCCTTACCTTTACCCATATAATATTTGGCATCCGGTGTGGCGCGTGTTCCTACAACGCAGTCCAGGACTTCAGCATTGGCTGACAAAGCAAGCTCTTCAAACTCAAGCAAGGCTTCATCAGCATCAATTCCTGGCAGAGCCAACTGTACCAATAAAGCTCGCTCACCACCTTGCGGACGTTCAAACACTAAAATGTTCCTCTAACCTGAAAGCCACTTAGTCTGCCACAGTTCCTTCTTCCTCACCAGATGCATCATCACTTGGAATTTTCACCATGCGTGATGGCACAACTGTTGAAATGGCATGCTTATAAACCATTTGGGTAATAGAGTTTTTAAGCATAACAACGTATTGATCAAAGGAATCAACGACACCATGCAATTTAATCCCGTTCACTAAAAACACCGACACGGGAACTTTTTCCTTGCGTAATTCATTAAGGAAGGGATCTTGTAACAAATGATTTTTGGACATTGCCTACTCCTTGTTATTATTGTATTTTTTACAGGCAAAACGAGACATCTATTTACTTATTCGACCTCTTTGAATAAAACTTTAATTTAATTTCACACCAGGATAATTTGAGTTAATATGGCCATGTAATTTTATAGACCACATACCTATCAGTCTAGCTGATGCTTATAAGGAGATTTAAATGGCCACTTATGAAGAATTATTAGAACACGACAATCCCTATGAACAACTGAAAAATGGTGGGGGATTAAACTCTCATGCAGGTGAATTCCGTAAGGTTCCCAAAGAACAATGGACAGCTTTGGCAACAAACATAGTTTTAGGTTGCCCTGAGGAAGACAGGAGGTCTTTCGTAATTGAAGTTAAAGCTTTAATGGAGCTTATGTCGCGAGATAAGAGTCAGGGGCTTGAAAGTTTTGGTTCATCACTATATAGAGCACAGCTATTAAAAACCCATATTCATGCACTGTTAGACCCGAAAAATAAAAACCCTCATCGTATTTTCACAGAAGAGTTTGATGGCGGCATGTTTAACGAATTTCCTGCTTTAGCTAAGAAATTAATTAAAGGCAAAGAAAATGAAATCGCTTTGAGACTAGTAACCTCCACCCCTGAAAAAGACAAGAATGCAGTATTAACCAATATTGGCGTTGCCACAAATATTAAGTCAATTGAGGGTAATTCTCGGTTAACAATTGAAGTTAGCTCAGCATTTGTGCTGCGCAGACTTATCGATGTATTATTATCCCCTTATCCTGCAGGCTTTTTTTCATCTGAAGAATATAGGCCAGGACTTTGTCATAGCTTTCAAGCTTATCTGGCAACAAGAATAAGTGGTTTCGAACAAAACATCGGAATAAATTTGGCCGAAACGACGACAATTGATCAGCGTAAAAAAATTAGCACCGATTTATCTGCAATGACCAGCGCTACTCATCCAGCAAATGATCTAATAACTAAAATTCTTGTTGCCATGCAAAGCAGAGTGGATAAATTAAAAGCTGCTGAACCGAAAAATGCAGACGCCTCAACGACTACAAGTGAGCAAACACAAACAACGCCTCCTTCATTGCCCGCAGTGGCAGGTAATACTAATAGTATGTTCCCTTCACCAAGTGGAGCAACACGCAGAAAAGCCGAAGGCACTACTCCAGAAACCAGCGACAGCAGCTCATCTGACGAAGATGATGATGGGGGTTACAGCTGCTTTGGTTATCGTGTTCCTTGCATACTTCGGCTTCCTTAATTTTACTAACTTTGATACTCTTTCGTTCTAACAAAAGCGAATGATA
>Ga0105046_10012725_pt1 | contig 13047 bp, 12 predicted proteins | sample MAT03_FD_78385 | JGI IMG/M metagenome (GOLD analysis project Ga0105046, IMG submission 78385) | Freshwater microbial communities from Lake Fryxell liftoff mats and glacier meltwater in Antarctica - MAT-03 (megahit assembly) | ecosystem: Environmental > Aquatic > Freshwater > Ice > Liftoff... | reverse complement strand
AAGCGCAGACCGACCTCATCGCGACCGACGACGAACCGACCGCCGCCTGCCGCGCGCCTCTAGATTGACCAAGCCCATGTTCCCGCAACCAACCCGGATACCAGTCCAACCCGCCCCAAGCCCCGGCTTCTTCCACCTCCGACTCGCCCGCGCCGCCGTCCTATCGGGGAATCGATGTCAAGGGCGCCTTCGGTGGTGTTGTGGCCGCACACATCCTGCACATCCACACGCCCCGCGGCGTCGCAATCGCCTTCGGCCCCGCGACCGGGGCCATCACGACCTCACTCATGGCCATCGGCCTCAAGCGCGTCTACTTCAGGCTCCGCCGCGCCCTAAGAAGCAAGCCCAACGATCTCTCCTGACCTCGCGCACCCAACCTCTCGCGTTCGCCGCCCTCTTGGGCGTGTCCGCAGCGGATCAGATCGTCCAACGAAACATCTCCCACGCCTCTCGGCTCCACCCGCGCGACTTCACGAAAGCCGACGCAGGCCAGCACTCACGCCGCGACTGGGTCACCCGGCGCAGGTGGCAACATGATGCGCTTCACCATCAAGATGAAGACGCCCGTCAAGACGAGGTTGAGCGCCAGCGACAGCAGCGCAACCACCACCACCGGCCCGCCAATGCCATACCCGAGCGAAAGCACGATCACACCCGCCCCGACCTCGCCCCGCGGCCACATCGCCACGCACACCGCGAGCCGATCCCGCCAGTGCGCTTCCTTCCGATAGCAGAAGAGCGGGAACATCTTCCCCACATTCGACACGACCGTCAGCGCGAGCACGTGCATCGCGATCGCGCCCCACCCCAGCGCAGGTGTATTCTGCGCCAGCGCGCCCACCGCCGCCTCGGCTACCCGCACCGCCGCCTCACCAACCACCGGCGGCATCGAAAGGCCCACCAGCACCATGAAGATGCCGGACACCGATGCGAGCGCCAACTCATCCGATCGTGAATGTACGTGGTGCGTAGCCGTGTGAGATGCATCGTCGTCGCTCGGACGCCGGAGCACACACCCAAGGACGAAGGCCGGCAGCAGCACCTCGATGTGGATCGGGACGTCCGGGCTGAAGGACTTGCTCGCCCAGTAAATAACCTCCGTCACGACAACGATCACGAACGAGTACGCCAAGAACCACGGCCAAGTCACCGGAAGTCGCACGCGGTGCAGAAACTTGAAGGCGATCGCAAGCATGAAGGCCATCACGAGGACGATGAGCCCCAGCTGCCATCGAAAGCCGACCATGGCCATCTTGAGCGGGATCATCAGCAGGACCGTGTCGAGGTCATCAAAGATCGCGAGGATGCGGGCCTTGCGATACAGCCAAGTCGCCGCGAGGCCCGCCGCAGCGAGCATCGAAAAGAGCACCCCCGCCGAAGTTGGTGCCGCGAAGCGCGAGGCAAGAAGCGACTCCTTCCAGACGTCCCACTGCGACCATGCGTTGCGATCCACCAGCACGAAGACGAAGTACATGCAGACCAAGATCCAGGGGAACGCCGCCGCCGTCGCCGCGACGACGTAGTCCCAGCCGTACTGACGCAAGTTACCCTTGTCGATGTCGAACTCGTACCCCACGTGCGTCATGATGAAGGAGAGTGCCACCATCGTGAAGAACTGGATGATCTCATATCCCGCGCCGTAGCTATCGCCCAGAATCGCAGGCGTGAACTGCGACCCCAGCAGGCCGAAAACCAAAAGCAACGAATAGATGGCAACTCGCTTCATGAGGTGGGAGGCTATGCGAGTTTCGCGCGGCCCGCGAACCTCCGCCTCGCGAATGCTCAGCGAATCAGCAGCCACCAGTGCAGGATCAGCGCAGGGCCCAAGATCAAGATCGCCCTCCACAAGTAACCGAAGAACGAGGGCATCACAAGCCCCGCCCGTTGGGCGATCGCACGCACCATGAAGTTGGGCCCGTTGCCAATGTACGTCAGCGCACCGAAGAAGACCGCGCCGGTGGAGATCGCCTCGACCTGGCGCCGTCCCTCGTCGGTCGCGATCAGCGCCGCGATGCTCGCCCGGTCCACCTCGGCGGGAGTAACCGCCAGCTGAAGAAAGTTCAGGTACGTCGGCGCGTTGTCAAGCACCGCTGACAGAATCCCCGTGGAGAAGTAGAACGTCGTCGGGGATCTCAGCCCAAGGCTCCCGCCGTGCGCCGAAAGAAAGCTCAATGCCGGCATCATTGCAAGAAAGATCCCAGCGAACAGGATGCCAACTTCCCGAACCGGCTCCCACGAAAACTCGTTCTGCGCCCTGACGTCCCTAGACGCCACCCGGAGCGCCACCAATGCCAGGATGATCTGGATCGTCGGGCCCGCCGGCAGGTGCACGTGCAGGTACCGCTCCATAATCGGGTCCACGAACACCGCCAGCACGATCAGCCCCATCAGCACGATGCTGATCGGTCTCGCCCGAACGCCAAGCCCCGGCAGGATCGAGGGTCGCGCATACCCCGCCCCCAGCCGCCCGCGCACGCCCCGCTCCACCAGCGTGTCATAAACGAAGAACGCCCCAAGCATCGAGCCCACCACCACCAGCCAGCTCGGCCACAGAAACTTCAGCTCCCAGAAGAACGGCACGCCCTTGAGATACCCAAGGTACAGCGGCGGGTCACCGATCGGCGTCAGAACACCGCCGCAGTTGCTCACGATGATGATGAAGAAGACCGCATGCAGCGGACGGATCCGCCCCTCATTCGCGAGCAAGAACGGCCGGATCAACAGCACCGACGCGCCGGTCGTGCCCACCACGTCCGCCAAGATTGCCCCGAAGGCGAGCAGCAGCGTGTTTGGCAGTGGACCAGCCCGGCCCCGCATCTTGACCAATACGCCCGCCGACGCCACATACAACCCTCCCACCAGCGCGATGAATCCGTAGTACTCCAGCGCCGCATGAAGAATCTTGTCCGTCCCGTACGTCATGAATCCCGAGGTCGGCGTGTTCATCGCCACCGCGTAGTACGCCGCCACGAGCGCGCCAGGCACGAACGCCACATCCGGATAGTGTCGATGCCACCAGCGCCCCGAGATCAGCGGCACAACCGCAATCGACAGCAACAAAAAAAGAAACGGCGCAATCGTCCACGCCGGAATCACAACCTTGCCCGCGTCGCTCACGCCCGGCGGCAGCACAATCCCAAGAATCACGCCGAAAATCGCGCCCACCACCGCCGAGACGGCCCACATCCTCGGCCCGTGCCAGAAGAACCGCGTTGAGATCTCGTCATCACCGTGCATTCAATTCATTCCTCGCGCCCAAACCCCTCACTCAAGTCCCGCCGCGGTCGCGGCCAACACACACCGCTCTCCCGACCAAAGCACCCGCGCTCCCGGACAGCGCGATCGCGAGGGACAGTCCTTATTGAAGATACCTCTACGGATACTCCTGCCGAACCGGCCTGATGATGACATCGCCAATCTGCACCGCCGGCGGCTGCGACACCACGAACCCAATCAGCCGCGCAACATCCTCCGGCGCCAGCACCGGCCCGATCCGATCCACCACGTTCTCGTACCACTTGGGGTCATACCCCGCGACGCCCTGAAACTCGCTCGTGACAAAGCCCGGCGCAATCAGCGTCACGCGGATGCCCTTGGGCCCAAGCTCCCGCCGCGCACCCTCCACAAGCCCATGCACTCCAAACTTCGTCGCGCCATACATCGACGAGAATGGCGACACATGCTTTCCGACGATCGATCCAATCACAATGATGTCTCGCGGCCGCTCCAGCACCTTCGCCGCGCTCGGCGAGTCGCCATGCTGACGCTTGATCTCCGCGAGCAACCGATTCCCCGCGCCGCGGATCATCCGAGCCACGCCCATCAGGTTCGTCCGCACCATCTCTTCCCACTGCGCCGGGTCCGAATCCATGACCGAACCCTTCAGCCCGCGCCCCGCGTTGATCACAATCAAGTCCGCCTCGCGCCCCGGCTCACCAAGCGAATCGCGCGCCGTGTCCAGCAGCCGCGCAATCACGCCCTCATCTGAAGCATCACCCGCAACGCCGCGAACACGCGCTTCGCCAAACTCAGCCGCGATGTCACGAACACGCTCCTCACGCCGCCCGTTCACAACGCAGAACGAACCAAGCCGAGCAAGCTCGCGCGCAATCGCCAACCCGATGCCAGCCGTGGAGCCCGTCACAACAGCAACACGACCATGAAGTGGATTCGTCATGCAGCGAGAGTACCCCACAAGCAGCACCGGTCCCCCGGCCGGTTCCTTCCAAGACCCAGCCCAAGACTCCTCGGCACAACGCCACGGGTACCACGCCACTCCGCTGGCGCGTTCCTTCGAGGCCAAAGGCCTCATCGCTCGCAGCCGGGCCGTGGAGGAGGCTCTGCGACGACACCCCCGGACAACAAGCCGCAAACATCAAATCTTGCCCCTTGCCTTCAGCAGCCCGATGGGCTGCTCGTGGCCCACGCCAAACACTCCCGGCACGCACTCGGATCAAGCTCGGACCATGCGACTTCCCGGCCCCAGTCCACAATGCCAAGTGCCTTCCGCCGATACCCTCCCCCCATGCCCGCGCAAACACCTCTCTTCGGCTCTCACCTCTCGATCGCGGACTCGATGTGCAACGCACTCACCGAAGCCACAACGCTCGGCCTCGGCTGCGTCCAGGTCTTCACCAAAAACCAGCAGCAGTGGAAGGCCAGGCCGCTCGATCCCGCGATGGTCACCGAATGGCGCGCCCAGGTCTCCGCGCTCGGCTGGAACAAGGGCGGCCCCGACAACCGCGGCGGCATCGTGAGCCACGCCTCCTACCTCATCAACCTCGCCTCCTGCAAGCCCGACCTCCTCACACAGAGCGTGGATCTCATGACCGACGAGATCGAACGCTGCGAAACGCTCGGCATCCCCTACCTCGTCCACCATCCCGGCTCCTTCGTCGGCTGGACGCGCGAGCAAGGCATCGCCACCATCGCGCACTCGTACAAGGATCTTCTCTCGCGAACTCGCGGCTACAAAACCATCCTGTGCCTCGAAGGCACTGCTGGCGCAGGCTCCCAGCTCGGCGGCCCCTTCGAAGACCTCGCCGAGCTCCGCGCCGCCACTATCAGCGCCGCCAGCGAGCCCGGTCGCGTTGGATTCTGCCTTGATACATGCCACCTCCACGCCGCGGGCCACGACATGGCCACCATCGAATCCGCCCGCGCCACACTCAACCACTTCGACGCGCTCTGCGGCCTCGCCAACGTCAAGGTCCTCCACATCAACGACAGCAAGGGCCGGCTCGGCAGCCACCTTGATCGACACGACCACATCGGCCACGGTTGGGTCGGCGGCGGCGCCACACCGCACGCCAAAGAAGGCATCTACTCGGCCGCGAAGCTCAAAAAGTCCGGCTTCGCCGCCGTGATGCGCGACCCCAGACTCGCTCACGCGGCGCGAATCCTCGAAACTCCCAAGGGCCAGGACGACAATGGTCGCCAATGGGACTCGATCAACCTCAAGCGTCTGGGCACTCTCATCGATGAATGACCCGCCGTTGGCCTGTGTTCCACTCCACTCCGTAGCATCTCTTGCCTCTCCTGTCACTCCGCCGCAGCCTGACCTCCCACTCCCAAACACCGCAAGCCAGCTCCCCATATCCTGTCCAACACACAACGCTATCAACACCACATTCACCGCCGCGAGGCGCGATCCGCAACCTCTTGTGCGACGTACCAGCCTCTCCCGGCCGATATCAGCAGTGCCTTTGAGTCGAAGCAGATCCCCAAGCAGACAATCATGCAGTTCACCAAGCAGCCACCGACAGCGTCCGAACAGGGAGGCAAAAGTCTCATCATGAGCTACCCGGACCACAACACTCGTCCCGCAACCTCCGCCCGCGGCCGCCAATCGGGCCGCGCCGCGGGCTTGCTCTTTCTCGCTGGCTCCTTTGCCATCGGCGGCTCCTTCAGTCTGCTCGGTTGCCAATCGCTCGACAACGCCGCGAAGCTCAACAAGCACCGCGAGCCCGCCCAGGTCGACCCCGCAAACTCCGGCCGCCCACCCGCGCTCCTGACCGGCGACACATCTTCCGCCTCGGGCCAGTCCACTCAGAGCGCCTCGGCGCCCGGGCAAGAAGCCGTCGGCCGCGGCCAAACCCTCTTGAAACAAGGCGACTCCGAGGCCGCGCTCCAAGAGTTCGAACGCGCCATCGCGATCAACCCCAAGCTCACCGTCGCCTACCTCCGCGCGGGCGACATCTACCGCGAGCAGGGCGACTACGCCGCCGCCGAGCGCCGCTACGGAAGCGCGGCCCAGGTCGAGCCCGCAAGCTTCGACGCGCAGTACCTTCACGGCCTCGCGCTCCAGCTCCTCGACCGCTACTCCGACGCCGTCCGCGCCTATATCCGCGCCCTCATCATCAACCCGCGCGACTTCAACGCCAACCTCAACCTCGCAACGACCTACCTCCAGCTCGGCGAGCCTCAGCAAGCACTCGCCTACGCGCAGCGAGCCGTCGAGCTTGATCCAAAGAGTTCCGCCGCACGCTCCAACCTCGGCGCGGCCTACTCCGCCCTTGATCGCCACGCCGAAGCCGTCACCGAGTATCTCCAGGCCCTGGAGCTCGCGCCCCTCTCGGGACCGCTCCTCCTGAATCTCGCCAACAGCCTCGGCCGCGCCGGCCGCTACGAAGAGATGGTCAACACGCTCGACCAGCTCACCCGCACCGAACCCACCGCCGTCGCCTACGAGCGCCTCGGTGCTGGCCACTTTTACTTGCGCAAGTACCCCGAGTCGCTCGCGGCGTATCGCAAAGCCGTCGAGATCGACCCCAACCACTACCCCGCCTGGAACGGCATCGGCGTCAACCTCATGAACCACTGGATCTTCAGCGACCAGCGCGACGAGCCAGCACGCCAGGAAGCTCTCGAAGCCTGGCGTCGCAGCGTGCAGATCGAGCGCAACCAGCCCAAGATCATGGAGCTCCTCGGCAGATATCAGCGGTAAGAGGAACGGCACCTGGCAGCAGGCTCGCGGCACTAGGCTCAAGACAAAGATCGCGAAACCGGGATGACCATCTCGCAGCCTGCCGCCAGACTTCAACTCAACCACGTTGCCACTCGACCACTCGACCACTTTTCTTCCGCCTCCCCCTCTATCCTTCCCCATGCCCCACTCGGACCTTGAACTCTCGGTGGTCGCCCCCGCGCACAACGAGGAACCCAACATCCGTCCGCTCGTGGAAGAGATCGACGCAGCGCTCGGCCGCGCGGGCATGGCGTACGAGATCGTCGTTGTCGACGACGGCTCCACCGACGGAACTCGCGCCGCGCTCGAAGCCCTCATGGCGACGCGCCCGCACCTGCGCTGCGTCGCGATGACCAACACGCCAAAGGGCAAGGGCAACGGCCAGTCCGCGGCGTTCCACGCGGGCTTCCGCGCAGCGCGAGGCCGCCTCATCGCCGTCCTCGATGCTGATCTGCAGAACGATCCCAAGGACCTCCCCGCGATGCTCGGCCTGATGCGCGTGCAGAACGCAGATCTTGTGCAGGGCGATCGCTCGCACGCGCGCAAGGACAACATCGTCCGGCGCGTCGGATCCATCGTCGGACGACTGTTCCGGCGCTCGCTCCTGGGCGACACCATCCGCGACACCGGCTGCTCGCTGCGCGTCATGACGCGCGAGATGGCGCTGCGCCTCCCGCTCGAGTTCCGCGGCATGCACCGCTTCATCCCAATCACCATCGTGCACCTTGGCGGCAAGGTCGTGCAGATGCCCGTGAGCCACCGGCCCCGCACCGCCGGCACCACCAAGTACGGCATGGGAATCCTGCCGCGCGCGCTCCCGGGGCTGATCGATCTCTTCGCGGTGCGATACATGCGCAATCGCCGCCGCCCCACCACAAGTATCGAAGTCGCCGTGTTGCCCGGGCACGCCGCGCACGCTGAGAACGCCGGTCGCATCGCAACCGAGCCAAAGGCTGGCGCCGTCCACGTCGCTGGCACGCAAGGATCCCACGCGTGAGGATCAACGTGGGATTCAAGTGGGAGCCGCTCGCGCTGATGTTGCTGGTCATCGGGCTGGGCCTGTGGCTGGTCTGGGGCCCGACGAATCCGCGGCCGCGCCCCGGCAGCGACGCGGCAGAACTCCGCGTCGGCAACACCCGCGGCGTCGTCGAGATCACTCGCTCGGCGCCCACAAGCACGACATCCACCGCCACGACCGAGCCGCGGTTCCGCGTGATGCTGCGCGATGGCTACGTCTCTCATGAGATGGGCGAGGCCGAGTTCCGCCTGCTCTTCGGCGATGCCGTCACTACCGCCATCATCGCGGACGCGTCCAACCCGATCTACAACCTGTTCAAGATCACCTCGCTCACCAATCTGGTCTGGGTCGGCATCGGACTCGCGGGACAGGCTGCGTTCTCGGGCCGCATGCTCCTGCAGTGGCTCGTGAGCGAAAAGAAGCGAGAGTCCGTCATCCCGGCGTCGTTCTGGTGGCTGTCGCTCTTCGGCGGCGCCGCGCTCTTCGCGTACTTCGTCTGGCGTCAGGACATCGTGGGTGTTCTTGGGCAGTCGTCGGGCATCGTGATCTACGCGCGCAACATCAGGCTCATCTACAAGCGTCGCCGCCGCGAGACCGAAGAACTGGCAGCGGATTCGAACAAAGACCAACCAACTTCTGTCGCGCCGTAGACAGCTTCTCGGCGGCGCCACCGAGTTGAGCCCCGCGAGCGGCCCAAAGTTCTCGCAGATTAGTCCAATTGCCTCGCCACAACCGGATTGGGTGGCGTTTGGCGGAATAGGGCGCATGTTGTCAAAGTGAATGTCTTTCTCGATGGTCATCCTTTGCGCGCTCCCCGCCCGACCCTTGCCGGTGCCTTCGAGGCCGCCGTCGAAGCGACGCGCCCTGCGGGCCGAGTGATCATCGAGGTGAAGGGCGATGGTCTGCCGCTGGCCGATGATCTCGTCGCATCGCCGCCGGACCTCGCGGCGGGAATCGCCGAGCTTCGCTTCACTTCGGCCGACCCGCGCCAGCTGGTCCGCGTCACGCTGCTCGACGCCGCCGATGCGCTCTCGACCGCGCAGGCCGACCAGCTCGCCGCGGCGGACCTCATCAACTCCGGCCAGACCGGCCCGGCGCTCGAGCACCTGCGCGCAGCGCTCAGCACATGGCAGGCTGTGCAGGACGTGCTCGAGCGCTCAACGCAGCTTCTGGGCCTCAACCTCGCCAAGCTTGATGGTGAAAAGTCGGGCGCAGAGCTGGGCGGCGCGCCCGTCGCGGGCCTTGATCCCGAGGAGGGCTTCGCGCCCGCGCTCGAATCGCTGACGACGCATCTCGCGAGCGTGCGCACTGGTCTCACGATGCAGGATTGGTCCGCGCTGTCGGACACGGTTGGATACGACCTTGATGCGCAGATCAGCGTGTGGAAGCGACTGCTCTCGGGGTTGGCGGACCATGTCGCCACGTTGCCGATGGGCACGGGGAGTGGCGCGTGAGCGCCGCTCCCGAGAAGATCCGCGGGGCGTCGAGTGCCGCGGCAAGCACGCCAGCTGCTGCGATCTCCAAGCCGGGCACCGAAGCTGCGGCGGTGACCGTCGTCACTCCCGTCGCTACGGCGGCCATCGGGCCCGCGAGCGGCAAGCACATCGACGAACTGATGGAGCGAGCCAGTAGCGCGCTGGTGCGCACGGACTATTTCGAGGCCGAGTCGCTCTGCCTTAGGGCGATGGACCGCGCGCTGCGGGCGCGCGACTTTGATCGCGTGTCGCGCATCGTGATGCCTTTGCAGGAAGCTCGGCGCCAGAGGCGCCACGAGGCGACCGATGCGGCGCGGGTCACGACCATGCGCGAGCTGACGTCGCGCGGCGCGGGGATGCAGCCGGGTTGCGTGCTGATCGAGCCGCCGATGGTGGGCGTGGATGCTCGCACGGTGCGTGCCATCGCGGAACGCAAGCGTGTGCCGCTGATGGTGCTTGTGCGCGAGCCGATGGCCGCGTCGGGAAGATGGCCGATCGTTGCGGTTGGGGGCGGTGACTTCAGGGCCGCGATCGTGCGTGTGCAGGTCGAGCCGCCGGCGGGCGGCGAGATCACGCCGGCGTGGTTTCTTGCGACGCAAGAGGCACTTGGCGACGCCGCGATTGCGAAGGTCAAGCCCGCGTGGCCCGCGGACCACCGTGTTGAGGATCTGCTCGAGTATCTGGAAGGAGTTCCAGATCACGAGAAGCTTCTTCAGGCCGTGGCCGCCGCGGCACGCGAGGCGATGGGCCAGCTCGCTACGCCGTATCCGCGGCGCCGCGGGATGTTTGATGATCCTTTTACTTTCTAATATATGTATAATATATTAGTTTCTCGTGTCTGATGTATTGCATTTGAGTGCACGGCGTGAGGAGACACTCAACGGAGTGGTGTGCCACGCGCAGGCGTGTCATCCGGAGCCAGCCGGGGCGGCTAATAGTCCATGTTGCGGGAGTTCTGGTCGCCGAGGATCAAGCCGCCGATGCCGCCGATGATGCCGCCCATTGCGGCGCCCTTGCCCATGTCGCCGTAGAGCGAGCCGATGCCCAAGCCGCCGAGGGCACCGAGGGCGGCGCCGGAGAGGGCACCCTCGCCCGCGTTGTTGCAGCCGCCGGAGAGAGACGCCGCGGCCACGAGTGCGATGATGGCGGAGGCGCGAGTGCGAGGGGCGATGCGGCGTGAGGTGCTGCGGGTTGCGGTGCTGTTCATCTCGATGCTCCTTGGTGGCGTGGCTGGCGTGCTACGGATGAAACGCTCGTGGTGCTTGTCGGTTCCTCGACTTCTACCTCACCCTGACCCTGAATCTGACACTCGATCGGCGTTTCCCGGTGGCCTGCCGCCACTTCTGGTTGATTGGACGCGGGAAGTGCCACTTGGTTCCTTGTGCGGATGGGTCTCTGCGGCTTGGTTTCCGCGAGAGGCCTAGTTCCAGGAGCACCCCTTGGGCCATTGTTCTGGGTGCTGGGCCTTCGCGCGCCGGATGAGGCTCTCGATGTGCGAGAGTTCGCCGACGATGACCTTCGCGCGGCGGAAGGCCGAGGGCTCCGCGAGAAGGGCGTAGCGGACGTCGAGATCGGTGATGATCGTGAAGCTGACGAGCTCCATGAGAGCCGATGCGGGGATGTCCTCGTTGCGGACGTATTCGAGGACGGGCTCTGCGACGCGCAGCTCGCTGAGCTCACCATCGGTGAGCATCTCTTCGATGCGTTTGCGTGCCGCGACGAGCTCTGCGGGATCGGGGCGGCGAGAGTGCTCGCTGGGCTCAAACTCGGACGTTGAAAGTTCATCCTCGTCGATGACGCCGCTGCTGGCGTCGGGGCCGATGGTCCCTGAGTGATCCAGCGCGGTCGGATCGTTCTCGTCGTCGAGGCCGACTGGCTCGAGCGTTGCGGTGCGATAGAGGCGGCCGCCGCTGGGCGCATCTTCACCGACGATTCGTGCGCGGCAGACGCCCTGCAGGAGCAGGTTGTAGCGTCCATCGTCGAGCTTTTCGTGCTGCACGATCTGGCCGATGCAGACCGCGGGCTTGACTGGCGGCCGCGCGTGGTAGTCCTCGCGCCATGCCTCGGTGTCGAAGACTGCCATCGCGATCTGGCCGGCGCCGTCGAGGGCGTGCTCGACCATCTGGCGGTAGCGGGGCTCGAAGATGTGCAGAGGCAGCACCTGCTGCGGCAGGAGTGTGACCTGATTGAGCGGGAAGATCGGCATGGGCTTGCCGAAGTTGACCTGGATGGATTGGGGCTCGCCAGACACGCACGGAGTGTATCGCTGATGCATGGTGAGTGCTGAACTCGTGTGCCCGCACGTTGGGGCGTGTGGTTGGTGGTGCGGCGGGCTGGCGGCGTTGTTGAGGGGGTTGTCGCCGGCGCCACCTTGTGGTGCTGGTGGTTTGACGGTTTCTCGCGGGGGTGCGGCTTGGTCACGATCGCCCGGATTCTGATCTTCGCGGCTTTGCGGCGAGGAGTGGATGGAAGATGTGTCGAGGTCGGTTGAGAGGTGCGCGTGCGGAACGGCGAGGACGGTTGAGAGCGGTGTGTGGGGCGGGTGAGCTGCGCGATTGCGATGACGGTCTTTGTTGTCGCCGCCGGGAATGGGTTGAGTTGCGCTTTGGTCGTTCACCGCAACTCTCGGCTCCGTTGGGGCGAGAGTCGTGGAGTCGGGGTGTGGCGATGTCGGGCTTGGTGTTGGCGTTGCTTCTGGGTTGTTTGCGACAGCTTTAACGCCTTCGGGACGCAGATGGCGGCAACGGCTGAGGATTCCTTCGGCGGCGCGGCGGGCGATCTCGTGGGCGTTGCTTGGTCGCTCTGTGATCGTGACGAACTTGAGAGTCACGATGGCGTCGTGCGCGGCGAGGGTGAGCTGGAGCTTGGCTCGCTCTTCGTAGAGTTCGCGGACGCTCTTGATGATCTCGGCGATGTCGGGACGCTTGGCCCAGGCCGCGATCTGGCGGAGGGAGAGTTTGTGCTGGCGAGAGATTTCGGAGATGGGGTCGGTTGAGTCGAACCACGTGGCGAGGAGGAGCTGGTCATCGGGGGCTACTGGGGGGAGGGGCGGGGTGGGAGTTGCTCCGGCCGTTGCTTTGGCAGTTGCTCTGTTCATGCGCGTAGTTTGGCGTGTGGTTGGTGGGGTTCAAGGAAAAATGTGCGATGGACGGTGTCTTTGCGCACAGGGGTGGTTGAAGGGTGAAGAAAGTGGAGGGAGGGAGGGAAGAGACCGGCCGGGAGGCCGTCGAGCCCAAGAAGCTCGCGATCGACATCGACGACGACAAGGACGCCATCTCTCAGGCCAAGCAACACGCTTGGAACAGCACGATCCTCTTCGCAGTGCTGACCGACTTCGAGGACCGGCTGTCGGGCCTCGGCGATCGCATCGCCAAGGGGATCAGCGTGACCGGCACCTCCCTCCATCGCCCGGCGGTCGCGGCCAGCGTCCCGGCGAGTACGGAGTGCTTCGGATCGGCTTGGCGCGGGTGCCGAGCGGATCGGACCACCGCGGACAGACAAACTCCCCACGACGCTACCACTTTCGGCACCTCGTATCATCAACCATCAGGCGTTAACAGCCGCTTAGCCGTGATTTTGCCTGTCTT
>Ga0105046_10012723_pt1 | contig 13048 bp, 13 predicted proteins | sample MAT03_FD_78385 | JGI IMG/M metagenome (GOLD analysis project Ga0105046, IMG submission 78385) | Freshwater microbial communities from Lake Fryxell liftoff mats and glacier meltwater in Antarctica - MAT-03 (megahit assembly) | ecosystem: Environmental > Aquatic > Freshwater > Ice > Liftoff... | reverse complement strand
CTGTGGAACTTATAACCCACTTCGTCTTTTAGAAGAGAAAAAATACTGTGGAACTTATAACCCGCTTCGCCGTTTCACGGGTATAATATGCCATTTATATTCTATCTGTTTTATATCTACTTGTCTGGGAAACAGTCTCCTCTCAGCCGACGTTACCATCGCAAGAACTTCACTTCCCAATACTTGACAGAATTTTTTATATTTATAATCTTCAATTGAAGTAATTCCAACGACTTCGATATTTAATCCAGTTAATTCTTGTTCAAGTAAACTATAAACATACGAACCTTTCGGCCGATTATTAATTGATGGTCCAGTTGTGATGAAAGACGCCAATTTCTTTTTGGTAATAGGAAGTTTTTGAAGTATCTCGGTTAATCTAAAATAGTCAAAAGGAGGTAATTTTGTAAAACCGTCACTTTCACGGAAAACACCGTCGCGAACAATTTTAAAGTTGCGGGGATAAAAATCAAAAATTGGGGAAGATTCCAATTGTAAGAATTGCAGCTCCTCCGGTAAAATATTGGTAGGTGCCCCGGTTTCCAAATTTCGTGGCAAAATTAACAATAATTGTTCAAAAATACCAATTTTCATCGCTTTTCTCTTTAAAACCCGATCTTCTAATAATTCATTGAATTCTTCAACATTTTCGGGAATGTGTTGAATGAGATCGCGCAATAATGGGGAGTAATCGGGATAATAAACCCATTCCCAATTAACAGATTTATGATCTTTATAGTATGCATAACACCAAAGTAAAGTAGACAGATATCGAAGACAATTTCGTTGAACGTCTTTGATAATCGGAGGAAAAATTACTTCTAAAGTTTCCGTATCATTTTCTACGTCAACTATAGTTTCCTCATTTACTTGAACATAATCTGGATACTTTGAGGCAAATGTCATTCTTTCATTCCATTGTTCGATAAAATTTTCCTCTATCAATTCTGTCGGAAAACGAATCTCGTCGCGAAAGTTTTCGAGTGGAAGTCTCCGAGTGAATTTTGGTATCAAAACCCCCTCTTGGAAATCGACTAATGAGTCGATAAATTCCAAAAAAGCGTCTAAATTAAACGGATCTGCAAATTGTCTTCCTTCTAGTTGTTTGAGAAATTCGGCTGCTAAGTCCTGTACGAGATTGAACCCTGCCTGATATGGGAAGAAATCGTTACCGAGGAAAAAAGAAGCAAGAACAAATTCTGGAATACCAATATTTCTGATAGCGAGTAGTTTTCGGAATTCTTTAATATCGAAAAAAATCGTTTGTTCTTTAACGCTTCGTTGACGAGCCTCTCGAGAACTAGCACCTTTTGAAATTTGTCTTTGAACCTCTTCTTCGTTCACAAAATTATTTTCGCGGAAGAGATAAATTCTCTGATCGCCAGGCAGAAGACATGACAGAAAAATCAGATCTGCATCAAGGCCATGAATGAAAATAACATCATTTGGTTTTGAATATTGTCTCAAATATGTCATAATCTTATGTTCTCCCTCTCCAACATCGGTAAATGATGAATAAATAACATTTTCTGGTAGAAAAGAACGTTTTCGAAGAATGAAATCTCTAATTCTTGTATCAATTGCAATTGTTAAATCTGTACCAGGAGAAAATTCGTTAGTGTCAAAAGGTGCAAGATTTGGTTCGGCATCTAGTTTCTCGAGAGCATGACGGAATCGACGTTTTCTTTGTTGATTGATCTTTCCAAGAGGCGCAAGCCCATCGATAGCAATAATTAGTAACTCCTGTGGTTTTGCTTTCTTGATCAAATCCATTAATTCATCTTCGACCTTGTGAAGAAACATCGGAATAGTCCATGGTCCATTTGAATTTAAATTCAAATCATTGTAAATCATATACAGAACGCCGATGAAATCGAGAGCTAGAGTTGTTACACGATTGGGTTTCTTTGCCAGAATAGCATCTCGGAAATAATGGTTGATGATCCGACCATAAAACAGAGGAACGCCCATTCCTGTTTAACATTCGATATTAAAAAATATAGTCGGAAGGATATAAATAACCTAGATATCTATATGTAATATTTTAGATTCTAAAAGAATAGTATTGAAGAAAATCTTGCGAACGGTAATTGAAAAAATGGCGCAGTACAACAATAAAGGAAATTGTGGTCGATGCAACAGTGGTTGTAACGGAAATTGTTGTGGGCAAAAATGCTGTCAAAAAAACGGACAGAACAATAGTTTTTATAACCCTTATGACCGCGGTTATGGTGGGATCCAATCTACCCGGACGTTTGACAGTTTTAACGGTAGTTACGGAGATGTGGGGCATCGGTGCAGCGGAGGATGTACTAATCCATGTAATTTATGTCCGGCACCATGCCCAACACCGGGACCTCCCGGGCCACCTGGAAGTGTTGGCAGCACAGGAAGTACCGGAAGTACTGGAGCCACAGGAGCTACTGGCCAGACTGGAGCTACGGGTGCTTCTGGTATTTCTGGAACACCGGGTGTGTCTGGACCATCAGGCATTCAAGGGCCACCTGGTAGTTCAGCTTCAATATCATATGTTGATATTTCTCGATCATTTTTCAACAGCGCTGCGGAATATAAAGGTTATGTTGCTCTATCTTGCTCGATTTCATCATTTACGGCTTTAATAACTAATAGTAATAAGATACTAAATTCGTGTATAATTGGAGTGTTAGATATTCTTCCAGGGGATAATGGGGGAGAAATTCATATATATTCAGGTACAAGCTTCAACTTCTATATTAATATAACATATCAAACTTTATTTTTGATATTTAATACCACGATTGCGGATACATACTTGGGTGTTATTACCAATTCAAGTAATCTGTGGTCACTCGATCCTACAGTCAATTCGGTTAGAGTGTTTTATGGAAGTAATTAAATCCACAAGGAGTTCGCGCAAAAAGTAAAAGAAATCTAAAACATATTAGATCTTGATGATTGGGATGATTGGGATGATTGGGATCTTAAAATTGATAATAGTAAAAGTGATATTGACGAATTGAAAATAAAGTTAAGAGAATTTCTTGTACCAAAATTTGTTTCACAGTAATTTCTGTTCATTATTTAATTTCTAGTTTTATTCGCTCTGCATCCTATTTTCTCCCCTTTGAACGTAATTTTTACATTATCATAAACTCTAAATCATTCTTCCAAATTTAATCTTATTTTATCCTAAACCAATAATTTTTTGTCACGATATTTTTCTCAATCTAAAGAAAAAGAGTTCTACTATTTTTACGACACAATCGTCGAATAAAAGTATTTCAAAATGGGAAAGTGCAGCAAGAAGAGTTGCAATTCAGGTTGCCCGACGGCCTATGTGCCCGCGACGCCGGTGATCAGTTTTAAGTTTGGGCTGTATGTCCTCTCTTATTCTGTTAACACCGCCACGGTGATTTCGACAATTCTGGCTGGTGCGACTGGCGGTACGGTTTCGCTGACACCGCTCGTCCTTACCGCCACACCCGTTGGCGTTTACCTGGTTGGTGGCCGTTTTAACGTCGGTCTTTCGAACCAGATCGGTCTCGGTGTTGGTGGTATTACCGCTCAGATTCTCAATGGAGTTGCTCAGATCGTCGTCCCTGGTTATGGCACGACGGCCCCCACCGTTGGTGCGGCCGTTCTCGCCTCACTAATCACATTCGGTCTGGCCACGGGCACCACGTTCACGACGGGTACGACTGTTACCCTGTACTTTGCATGCACTTAAACGTTTATCATCCTTCAAATCATTTCAGATCATCAATCGATGATCCGGATATTTTACATTTTCACCCTACCTAAAGAATTCTTTATTCGTCCAGTTTTTTAAGATCCTCTAAATCTGAAAATGGTTTCCTCGTGCAAATCCTGCAACGGTTGCTATCCGAAGCTTAACTGTAAATGTAAGCTTCCATGTGCTCTTGATGGTGTAGTTTCAACTACTTATCCATATTTTTCAAACTTCCCGACTCCACCTGCCGGTCTAGTCTCGCAAGCTTTGTTAACTCAAACTTCGACGGCTTTTACTCCTGGGGGCACGGCAACCTTTGCCATAGTTGCCGTCCTTCCAGCAATTACCGGAACTTTGAACACGACGAGTGGACTTCTTTACTCACCCTACACAGGAGGTGGTCCTTATGCTGTGACCATCTCTGACAACAATGATGGAACAGTCGAATTGATCATTCCCGCGGCTGTTCTTTACAGTCTAATTAATCAAGGGGCAGTTTTCGAAACCGCGACTCCTCAAATCGCGATTCCATCACCACATTTAATTCTCCGTGTTACCCAATCCTAAACGTTTATCATTTGAAAAGAAGTTTAATTAAACTTCTTTCTAAACTTATTTCCTAAAATATTAAGAAAATGAGTTCTAATTATTATGTTTCGGGAGGAACTAGTTCTTCTTGTTCATGTGAAAATTCCTCAAGTTGTTCTTATTCCAGTTCGTCCGTAAAAAGTTGTAATAATTGTTTACCTAATAGAATTTGTCAACAAGTAACTTTTTCAAGTAATATCATTAATTCAACATTATCGATTTCTAAAGCGACCGTCATCGCTCCATATTCCGGGGTGCCGACGCTTTATACTTTAACAGCAGGACAATTATTACTTCCATTTGGATTTTCGGCTCAAGGCTATATTTCATCATATCTCTATTTTCCAGAAACTGGATTTATTCTTCCTTCTGGAACATTAGGAATTGGAATTGTTGTCTCGGCAACTGGAGTTTGTAGTCTTTACATTCCGTCAACAGCTATTGCTACCCTTGTTGGTCTCAATGATATTGTGGCTATTTCATCATCTCCGAATTACGCAACAAGCGTTGATATTCAAGTTCGTTTTTGGTTTAAGAGTTAAAAATGTCTTTTATGGACGTTGACCCTCCTGTCAATAATATAAATGATAAACCCGGTGACATTTTGATCGCCGGATATAAAGTAGAGAAAAAACTTGGGCAGGGTGGGTTTGGAACTACATTTAAGGCTTCCAAAGATGGAAAATACTATGTTGTCAAGCAAATGTTAAGAGAACATGCAATTTATGAGTACGATGAGTTACAAGCTATTACGAGTAGCTGCCGATTACATTTGAATTGCCCAGTTGCAATTTTTGACGGTGAAAATGGAATCTCCTATCTTATCACCGAATATATCCCGGGAAAAGATTTGACAAATTATACTAATATGAGTGAGAAGTTTTACAATGAGTTAGCGCGCCAGATGTTAATAGCTCTTATTACAATCCATAATTTAAATGTTGTTCATCGAGATATTAAGCCTGCTAATATTATGTACGAAGAAAACACGGAAACTTTCTATTTAATAGATTTTGGTTTAGCTTGTCATAAAAAAAATACACTTGGAAGTGTATGCAATATATCTTGTGCTGGCACTCCTCTTTTTATGAGCCCTTTTTATGATACAAAGTGTGAAAATAACGAACCTGTCTCTTATATCGAATATGTTAAAAACGATTTATTCGCTCTTGCTATTACATTATTCGTTCAAATTGAGGATAAATATCCGGCAAAAGCACTACAAAGTAAAGTTTCAGGACAAAGATTCTATAAATGGGATGAACCAACTCCCTATGTTCGTTCGACAGATTTTCAAAAAAATATTATCGCGGATTTGGTAGCCGGCCAGCTTGACGCTCAAAAAATTTATTTTAAATACTTTCTAAAGTGAGTATTTGAACACCTTACAAAAAATAAATAACAAACTTTCTATTAACCCGTAGTAAAATATGGATACTTTTCCAAGCAAAAATTTTTCTGTGCAACGAATGCCTCCTGGTTGTGAAGAACTTACATATTCTGAATGTAAAAATTTGCATATGTTAGAAGAAGATTTTGAAGATAGTAAAATAACCTATGCTAATACAAAACAATCACAAAGAAGTATAGTTACTAAAGTAAACGAGCCTGTCAAAATGACGTCTAGACAAAATTCTCGAATGATGGATCCTTTGCTGGCTGTCTTACCAGGTGGTGATTACTATGGAGTTAATGAACTGCTCGAAGCATCTATCAGTAGAGACAATATTGTTATTTTTTATTCGGAACTATTACAAAAGAATATCTATGGAGTTTTATTTTCAACCGATGAAGAAGCAAAACGATTTGCGGCTGAATATATGTTTGGAATCATTCAAAATGAATATCCGAGATATGCTCATTATCTTCAATTATTTACACAGATAACATCTAGAATGAAGAAATACTGGGATGAAGAAAATATAGTGATAAAATACGATAATCCGTTAAAAGGGAAAATTAACTACTGGATGGCCGAAAGAGAAGGTCGATACCTGGTTTTTGTTGTTTATTCGGAATAGAATATGCTATTGAACAATAATTATTGTTCAATTTTAATCCTTTCAAGGACCAAGTTATCCCTAAACTCTTGAGAAGATTGTTGTTAAATATACCGATAAAATATACCTAAATTTAAAAAAGATTAACTAAAAGATGGACAAGATAGATATTGATCTATTGGAGATCGATTTTAACATAATATTTAAGAAATTTGTAGACAATCCATCGCCAATCGATGATCAGTTTTGTCAATCATGTCTTTTGACACACCCTCAGAACAATTGGGAAAATAGTTTTCAACCATTTTTACAAAATATTGATCGAAAAATATTAAAATTCATTTATCAGACAGATACATACATTGATAATATTCAAAACAGACAAGAAGCATTAGAAAAATTAGAACAAATTCGAACAAATAATTCACAGAATTTTTCAGAAATAAATCATATCTTATTACAGAAAATTTATGATGCCGAGTATCATTTGATTGCAAAAACTATTCTTTCAAACGACGAGAAACTGGCTTTAAGAAGTAAATCTTGGCTTTTTTCTGCGGCTGCTTGTATTACTTCAGAAGGATTAAATAAATTTAAAGACTTTTATGGTGATAAATGGGTGGAAACATTTATCAGAGGTGCTTTTCTAATTATGATCATCGACGATTACCAGGATCAAGATGAAGATTTAAAGGGCGATCAACCGAATATATTTTTATTATCGATACGTGTATTTGATTTATTAACCAAAGACTGGATTAGTTTTATGATACGGAAACATGGAATGGAAATTGAACATTCGATTGATGCTAATTGTTTTCGCTCGATAATTTCAAAAAGTGAAATGAGAAAAATGGCTGAAAAATTATTTAGTATTTTGAAGGAGTATGTCCTACGCGTTGGGTAGATTACCCTCGGTTTTAAAGAATTTTTGGGGTAATATGCTCCTATTATTGTCATCTGCGATTCCAGTCAACAAGTGAAACGCCGCTGCAACTAATGATAAAATGTAGTTTTAATTTTTAATAAGAGTAATAATTGTTATTCTGTATTCCAAAATCTCTTACAAAGGAAGTCAATCTCACTAACAAATTATTCCTTAACCTTTCCCCAATCACCTTCAAATTCAGTCGTTGAAAATGAGTCGAACTTCGGCAACGTCCAGGTCGAAGTTAGTTCTCAAAGAACATCAGATTGAACATGTAGAAAATTTACAAAAAATTCTTCAAATTTATCGTTTTGGCATCGATGGCTCCAAAATGGGACTCGGAAAAACGATCACAACATCAATAGTTTTAGAAAAAGTTCAGCTGAAGGGTATAATTGTTATCGCACCGGCAGCAATTATTCCAAAATGGCAGGAAATGAAAACTATATATGGAATTAATATTATCATGGCAATTAGTTATGATTCTCTTCGAGGTAAAACTGGTTCTACGCTGAAACATGGACTTCTTGAAAGAGATGACGAGGGAACAAAGACCGTTTTCACAACAACTGCGCTTTGTGATGAATACATAGAAGAAGGTGTTCTTTTCGTTTTTGATGAAGGTCAAAAGTTAAAAAATACATCCGCCCAGTTTCACGCGGCAAATACTATCTGTAAGGCGGTATTTGAAACCGAAAATAAATCAAAGGTGTTAGTTTTAACAGGAACTCTGAACGATAAAGAAGAACAATGTATTAATACTTTAAGAATGATGAATATTATTACTCATCGAGAGCTTGCACGTAAAGAACGGGATAGTAGTCATGTAGCCCTGCTAGGAATTGCTGAATTGATCTTATTTTGCAATACTCTAGACGAAATTAAAACACTTGAACTTTGTAGAACTATCGGTTATGCTCAACATAATCTAATTCATCTTTGCTACAAGTTATTTATAGATGTTGTCTGTCATTTTCAAATGGCCCAGATGTCATCGCCAAAAGAAGAACTTGGAATTGATCTTAAATTATATGATGGATACTATAATATGGATAAAATAAGCGCAACGATGTTAATGCAAGGAATATATGAACTCCAAGGGGCCGCTAGTTTTAATGAAGATACAGGTTATACAGAAATGGAAGGTGAAGATAAAGGAAGAATTGGCGCTCTTGCAAATGCGATGATGAAAATTGAAAATTCAAAGCTAATGACAATGGTCAGAATTGCAAAGGAAGAACTGGAAAAAAATAAAAATATGAAAATGACAATCTTTTGTTGGTATCAAAATAGTATTGATGTTCTTGAACAAGAATTAAGTGAATATAATCCAATTATTTTAACCGGGAAAGTAACGCCGGTTAAACGTGCTGTATTGGTAAAAAAATTCCAAGAATTTAATACCGATTATCGGCTGGTGATTGGAAATGTCACAGCATCATCGACTGGAATTGATCTTGACGATCAACATGGCGAATATCCGAGAAAAATGTTAGTATCTTCAAATTATCAAATCATGGCGTTACATCAACTTACATATCGCGTTAAACGAACGGAAACTAAATCTGCGGCAAGTGTCATCTTCGTCTATGGCAAATGTGGTCAAAAAGAAACTGCAATTTTAACAGCTTTGGCTAAAAAGAGTAAAATCATGAAGGAAATTCATACAACCCAGGATCAAGATGGGGTGAAATTTCCAGGTGAATATCCAGAATTAATTGAAGAGGATACCGAAGAATCACAACAAGCGATTTTATATGCAAGATTGAAACATCGAAAGGAAAAGTTAAATTTATATACTCCGAAATATGAGAAAAAAATTAGTAGCGGAGGAAAGGTTGTAAAAGGAGATAATTTTGTGATTCTCTCGATCGGAGTATAAATAATGGGAATGAAGAATATCAATTGATATTCTATTTTAAATTTTTAATAACTATTTTCAATTCGGATCGTGATGTGAATTTGTAACCGGGTAGTCTATCTAAAAACGGATAGAGTTTTTCGAGTTAAAAATATTTTTGAGCAATCTACCCGGAACAAAAATGAACATCTTTTTTCTTTCTTTTATCGTAGCGGAAGCGGCTCGCGATCATATAGATGTTCATGTGGTTAAGATGATTTTGGAAACTGCACAATTATTATTTTCTGTACATTACGCTGTCGATTCGACCGAGTTAAAAACGCGACAGCAAAATAATTTAAAAGTTTATCGAAAAACTCATTCGAATCACCCGTCGGCAATTTGGGTCAGAACATCAATTGAACATTATTGGTGGCTTTCCGAATTGGGGCTGGCACTTTGTTCCGAATATACTAGACGTTATAAAAAGGTCCATTCAACAGAGGAACTTTTACAATGGCTTTATGATAATGTACCGGATTTACCAGATATCCCTTTCTCATATCCACCGCAAGCAATGCCGGATGTCTATAAAAATGATGATTGTGTTACAGCTTATCGACAATATTATGTTGGAGCAAAATCAAAGCTTGGCAGATTCGGCTATAAAGATGGTTATTTACCGGATTGGTGGGAAGAAATTAAGGAAAAAGTTGATAAGTTAGATATTCCAGAAGAAACAACGAAAGAAAAGAAAAAAAGTATCCAATGTCTAGGTAATACAAAATCAGGTGAAAGATGTAAAAATAAATGTGTAACTGGATATTGTCATTTACATACGATTAATTAGAGGGTTAAAATTAGTTTTTAAGTTATAACTTAGAAATATTTACTTAGCCTGTTTGGCAGCCTTTGGCTTGCGGCTGAACAGACGTTGAAAGACATTCTTCTTCTTTTCGACGGTTTTGAGCGCAACATACTCCGGGGGAGTAGGTGAATCGAACACAATCTGCTTCTCGCCGATCTCGTGATACCGGGAAATAGTACCGGTAACTAGATCACGTTCCGAAACGGTCAAAGTATAGCCATGTTTTTCAAGGACGTGTGTCAGGAATGCAAGGCTCTTCTTGACGGCCAGATCGCCTACCAAATGATAAATCTTGTTAACGTATTGAGCGATGATAGCTGCTATCTTAGAAAGTAACCCTTTGTTGATCCGAACCTGTGAAACATCGATTCCGGCGCTTGCGAGAAGGGTTTCAATTTCCTGAACACCTCCCGCGAAGGTTTGGGTAATGGCCGTTGTCGACATTCTTGGGAAGTTTTGATGTTTTTTTACTCTCGTTTAGTCCTTTTAAATCCTACTAACTTTAGTTGATAAAAATGATTAGAAGTAAAAAACTGGCGAGTCATTTTCCACAATTCTCTGATAATGCACCAAATACTATAACATCTGTTACTTTATTATCAGATGTTGTTGATTTACGGAAAGCTTTTGAAAATTTAAAAGTACTTATAAATCCAACAAGAAGTCCAGAAAATGATATTCCACGTGCTAAAAAATTAAAATTTGATCTTGTCGAAGAAACTGGTATTCTCTCGATTCGACTTAAAGATAACAGAAGAACTACGGAACCAAATGAGGACGACTGGATCTGGAATGATGAAAACACCGCGCCACGCGCCAAGTGGATTTACGCAGATGTTACAGACGATTATCCAGATTTTGCCGACGATGGAGTTCCCGTAACTCGTTGTTGGGATATGAAAGGGAAAGATAAAAAGTATTCTTGGTTATGTCGCGGTTTAAAAGGTAATGAACCATTTTCAAGAGGTTTACAACTAGATTACTCGGGGGGAACAAAGAATTTTGCTATTAAAGTTTTTTCTGGTAAAAATTCTAATAGTAAATTTCAAATTTGCGGATGTCGTTCATATGAAGAATTATATTCGTTGGTAGCAATTTTACTATATGATCTTAAAAATGCTAATACGATAAATCGTGATGCAGAAATTGAATGGATCGATCCTTCGACAATTCATTATAATTTTGAATTTAAACGACCTATTAATTGCAAACGTTTAGCTGAAATATTTTCAGATTATCGTTTGAACTTTGGATATGATAATCTATTATCCTCGAGAATTGAAGGAACATTTGAATCGAAAGTTGATAAATCACATTTAAAATCGAAAGTTAAAGCGATCCAACGTGTTAAAATATCACCAAACGGAACGGTGGTTATTAATGGTCCAGATATTACCGAATTAGAAGAAACTTATAAAACACTTGTTGGAATCTTTGATGAACATTACGATGAAATCGTAGCTGTCGATGAGAAAAAAATCAAAAATTATATACCAGAAATTATCGCGATGTTGAAAGATAAGAACGGAGATAATGTTAGTTTAACTTTAAGTAAAATAGCAAGCAAACTAAAACTACATAAAGAAAAAACTCTTATAATATTAAATGATATGATTGATGAAAATAAAATTAACTTGGTTGCTAATAATTATCAGATATCGGAAGAAGTGGAAGAGGTGGAAATAAAAATACCGATTATTGAAGAAGATGACATTTTAAAATGTTTCACACAAATTAATTCGGAAGATCGCAAGTCGACGGGAGTAAAATTAACTTCGGAGAAAGTGTCCGAGATACTTTTCCACAATACGAAATGGGAAAATGTAACCGTTATTAACTCAATTCTATATCGTTTGGTTAGTAAAAACCAACTACTGAAAGAAAAAAAGAATAATGAAAATTATTTTAAACTTGCTTAATTTGAATTATATTATGATAAGATCATTGAGTTATATATTTTTTTCATCTTTTTAAAATTTCGTTTTCTAAATTTCGGAATCGGCGAATAGAAAATTTTGACAAGCTAAAGTAACCTAACATATTTCAGATATATTTCAGGTAACAATTGTTTTGAAATGGCGCCCCTGAAGCATGTTGTTCGCGTCTCCCGTGTCAGTCAGGGTGAAAGACAATTAAAGACAAGTCGCGGCGATACTGTTGCCATTCAGCCCGATACTGCCATTCAGATCACACGTGATCTTAAAGTGACGCAAAATGGATCTAAGATCACATTCGATCAGGATAGCGTTTCTCAGGCCGAAAATATTTATGGAACAACCCTTGGAAAAGATAACGTTCTTCCCATTCTTGCCCAAGCAATCGTCCATTCATCCGACGAGATAAGTATGTTACATCAGCGTCTTATCAATCTCGAAACCCAGACTGCATTTACTCTACCTTCGATACCTGAAACGCAATATCAACCATCGGCACCCCCTGCTGACTATCTGCAGATGGTAGATCAGACAGAAACATCTATCAATTATCCAACAGACGAGGAGGTCGAAGAGGCCTTCGCGCGCACTTTTAGCGAAAAACAGTAAAAAGTGATTAAAGAATGAACATTAATCAATGTTCATTGACCTAGAATTTTGATTTCAAAATAGGGGCATTTCTTCAAATCTCTCTTTATCTGTGTGTAATAATATATTTTTTGTAACAGAAAAATATGTTTTGACCATAAAATGATGACCCAGGGTAGCCTACCCGCCCAAACAATCTTGTCAGCGAGCATCAACAAAAGTTCGCAAATCAGCATAAAATAACGTTGTTCAAAACAAAATGGATAGCTCTCGGAGTTCTCGGAAGCCTGTTCGTCTTCAACGCAGCCCCTCGCCAGAACGCCAGAAGGCCGGAATTACCGTTCGCCGTCCAGGGAAGCCGATTTCAACAGTAAAGGTTGACGATCACGCTATGCCAAAGGGAGACGAAGGTCCTTCGCCGGACGAAAATATCGGTGATATGGAAGCAGATCTCGATAAGGATCTAGAAGAGCTTGAAAAGGAAGAGGAAGTTGAAAAGGAAGAGGAAGTTGAAAAGGAAGAGGAAGTTGAAAAGGAAGAGGAAGTTGAAAAGGAAGAGGAAGTTGAAAAGGAAGAGGAAGTTGAAAAGG
>Ga0105046_10012718_pt1 | contig 13052 bp, 12 predicted proteins | sample MAT03_FD_78385 | JGI IMG/M metagenome (GOLD analysis project Ga0105046, IMG submission 78385) | Freshwater microbial communities from Lake Fryxell liftoff mats and glacier meltwater in Antarctica - MAT-03 (megahit assembly) | ecosystem: Environmental > Aquatic > Freshwater > Ice > Liftoff... | reverse complement strand
ATTTTTGCTTGCTATTTTCATCATAAAAGCGTGCTTTGCTTATATTTCTAAGTGATCATCCAAAATTAATTTCATCGAATTGTCGTTAAATGCCGAAATGAACACTATGGTAAGTCGGATTAATATTAGGCATCGTTCTTGAGTTTTGAAATTGATTTTTGGGTTTAACATTGTTAAGATTAAATTGAACAGAAATCTATATTAACAACTTTCTGAAAAAATTTTTATACTAATTCTTATGCATATCAACAAACATTTTAAAAAAGATTTTATGATCATCTCCGCCATATTAATTGCTCTTTTATCAGGCCTTTTAGGGTTCTATTTAGGCTTTTCTAATTGCTCTAAGCCTTTTAGTAAGCTACCTATGAGCAAAAGCATAACTGACCATATTTCGATTGGCGTTAAAAACTTTGATGAAAGTGTTAAGTTTTATGATGCAACACTAAGTACTCTTGGCTATGAACGAATTATGACCTTCGGTAAACATGCTGCTGGTTATGGTAGAGATAAGAAGCCATCTTTTTGGGTAGTAACTAATGGAAAAGAAGATGATTATTATGGCAAAGCCCGTGGTCTTCATATTGCTTTCGCCGCATCTTCAATGGAAAATGTTCAAGCTTGGTATGATGCCTGCTTGGCCCATGGTGCGACATCAAATGGTGCTCCTGGCCAGCGTAAGCAGTATCATCCTGGTTATTATGCAGCATTTATCATCGATCCAGATGGTTGGCATATCGAAGCGGTAATGCATCATTATAAACCGGACAAGCAAGCCTAAGTTGTTTTGCTCGTATTTTATCTGTTCATTTGGTAAAAGTTTTGGTTCGCGATATTTTGAATCATTTTAATCTAAAGACAAAGGTTCTAGTTTACCAGCGCGTGCTTCTTCTATGCCGATAAGAATATTTTTAATGAATTTGTATGTTAAATCTGGATTTTCTTCAGCAAGTTTTCCTATTTTTGCCCAATGTTCTATTTGACCGGCAACTGATCTATTTAAAGATTTAGACATAATCTTTGCTTCATTTATTAAGTCTTCAGATAATTTAACTCTCGCCATTGTGATTTCCTTTCTTACTGCTTTTGTTAGATTCTCCCGAACAAGTTGGTAAGCCTTAATAGAGGAGAGCATCTTCTGTTTGTATAAAAATCTCTTTGCCTTGAAAAGCAATGCCTATGAGCTTTATGTTTGTTATGCCTAAACTTTTTAACTCTTGTGCGTATTGTTTCTGTTTAATCTGTTCCAGTGCTCTTTGCGCTGCTAATTCTAATGATTCTTGGTTAGAAGCTTTTTTAAATTCTATAACAAGACCTAATTTAGATTTATCTTTTGGGATAAGCATTATATCATATCTTCCAAGGCCACTTTCGCGATTAGATTTTACTTGATAAGTATCAGCCAATAGTATTAATAGTCCCAAAATAAATAAATGATAGCTTTTTTCTGGTTCATTGCATGGCAAGTCATACATGCTTATGCTATTGACTATAAACTCTTGCAATAGTATCTCGAACGTTTTAATATCACCAGAGGTTAATGCCTTTAGCATTATTGATACTTTGCTTGATGTTAAAGTAGCTTCAAAAACCTCTGTTATAAGATCTCTATAAAGAATATCAATTTCTTGATTAGGAATGGCTAAATTGCAATAAACTTTCCCCACAGTAAGTCTGCAGCTTGTGTAAGTTAAGTAACCAGAAAATAGTAAAAGACTCCATAGTGCTTTTGAGTTATTTTCTATGCCAGGAAATATTACTGCTTCAGTTATTTCTTTCTCGATAGTTTTATTGTTGAGCAATAATTCCAGTTCTTGTTTAACTTCTTCACTAGCTAAATAAATTAATTTTTTAACTAGTGCATTATCGCTGGTATTTAACCAGTAAGGTTTCAGTATGCCCTTTTTGTTGGCGCAGGAAATTAAGGACCAAGGATTGTAAATGGTAGTATTGCCAAAAGTATAACCATTATACCATTCTTGAATTTCGGGTAGCTTATCCGCAAGGTCCCAATCTTTTAACAGTTGTTTTACTTCTTGCTCGGTAAATCCAAATTTATCTTCAAATTCTGTATCTAAAAGAGTATGTACAGAAAGATTATTTAAACCCGAAAATATGCCTTCTTTGGCGGTTCTTAAGATACCGGTTAATACGCCTTTTTCAAGATATTGGTTGTCTTTAAGTACTGAGGTTAATAGCGAACGCATAAATTGAGTAATGTCATTGTAATAACCATTAATATAGCCGGCATGTATTGGAGCATCATATTCATCGATTAGGACTATGACCTTTTGTTGATAGTGATTATAGAGCAGCTCGGTTAGGAAGATGAGGCTTTTAGAATAATCAATCTGGCTACTAGTTCTTTCTAAGATGCTATTATAATTTGATAATTGATATTCAGTTAAATTGGGTATAAGTATAGAGCTATAATTATGAAACTCATTAGCTATAATTTTGACTAGATGTTCATATGTGGATTTCCAATTATTTTCTTTAACATCTTTAAATGTTAAATATATAACAGGAAACTGCCCTTGAAGTTCCATGTGCTTTTTTTCGCGCCCTATGTGAGTATCTTTAAAAAGATAGCTGTTGTCTACGCTGCTTTTTCCAAAAAAATATTTTAGCATTGATAGATTAAGGGTCTTCCCAAATCTTCTTGGTCTCGGTATAAGTAGTACTTGTCCAGCACTTTCATAAAGTTCTTTTATGAATAAAGATTTATCAACATAATAATAATTATTTTCGATTAAAGTTTTAAAATCACTTAAGCCTATGGGTAGTTTTTTCATATTTTAAGCCCAGTTCTAAAAAGTTATTTTGCTTCATAGATTATACTACAATATTTTGTAATGTGAGAATTTAATTAGGTTTATTATGAGATAGCACCGGTTCTTTGCGAATACTTGATTTTCTCCATTTCCCCTTGTTATTAATCTTACTATTGTACAAATACCTGTTGGGAGAGCGTGGTGGTAAATAAAAGTATACTATTAAGCTTGTTGTTATTTAGCACTAGTCTAATTGCTCATAATGCTGAATTATCATTAGACGTACCATTTTGTGATAGTGATTCTAATATTACTCGCAAAAATTGTTGCTCAAGGTGCCCACAAGGAGAAAAAGGCGATCAAGGTATGCCTGGTACTCCATTGAGCACCAGTTATTTTTTTGCATTTAGGACAACTGCATTAGATGGCACTGGTGATACTACCTTTGAAGATGTGTCATTGACGTTGAGTCTTACAAAAGGTTGGACCACCAATGGGGTAGATTTTGTCTGTCCTGAATCGGGAATATATTTAATATCATGGTCTATGTCTACAGTAACTACCATAAATTCTCTATCTACTAGAAATAATGCGGTGGGTATTGTTACGCTAAATAATCCTTTGGATACCATCCCAGGAAGTCAAATGGGAGTTCGATTCCCGGACAATGTTTCTCCTAATGATGGTCGTAATATGGATAAATCTTTTATCGTAGCATTGACTAAGGGTGACATGATACGATTAAGGTTTGCTACAAGTTCTGTAGGCTTTGACCATATAGCATTAGCACCTATTGGAAACACTTCTGGTGTTTCTTTGCCAGTGAGTGCTACATTAGCTGCAATTAGAATTAATAATCTGCCGTCCTAATAATACGAGGAAATCTGATGATAAAAAATATGTATTATTTGAGTTTGTTCTTAGTAAGCATCTGTTTAGCTGCTAATGATATACCGGTTTCTTTTGATCAAGTAGATCAGTGTGCTGATCATGAACTTGCTATTATGCGCAAAAATAAACATTGCTGTCCGCCATGCAAGCAGGGTCCCAAAGGTGATCAAGGAATACCAGGTACTTCGTTTAGTAGTAATTATCTTTTTGCTTTTAGGACTTCGGTTTTAGATGGTAATGGTGATGGGACGTTTAAGGACGTAGTCTTGAGTACTCTTGAGCTACAAAGTGGTTGGACGACACCTGATGGTATCGTTTATAGATGTCCTCAAAATGGAGTCTATTTTATTTCATGGTCAATGACCACAACAACCACGACCGATCTCGGTGGCAATAATAATAATGCTGTAGGTATTGTTACCTTAAATGGCAATGCTGAAACAATACAAGGAAGCCAAATGGGAGTTAGATTTCCTAATAATACTCCGGATAATGATGGTCGAAATATGGCTAAATCATTTTTGGTGCGATTAAATGCTGGTGACACAATACAATTACGATTTGGTACAACCGCTATTACTCCGACTGATATAGTATTAACTTCTATAGGGACTGCTCCAGGTTTATCAGAACCAGTAAGTGCGGCATTAAGCGCGGTAAAGATTAGTGATTAAGTTGAATTCACCAAGAATCAAAATGAGTTATACAGCTAAAGCTGCTTTGGCCTGCACAACTTCAAGAGCCAATACCTCGTTTGAATCAACGCAAGCTTCTCTCTTAATGTGCGAAGCATATTGAGCTACGCTATACTCAATTTTTTTGGTGAATTCCCTTTGTTAAAGCTTTGGTATTCCTGAAAGAAGTGATTGAAAAAAACTGTTTTGAAATATAGGCCAGAAACGATATTTGTTCTATTTCTTTTCCAGGAGATCTTTAAGTCTTGAAGAGTTAGGGGCCAACTGTTTTGCAATAGTTATGGCAGAAACTATTGCGCTTTCATGTGCGTCCATATCATTAACATAAATGCCTGCAAGCCAGATATTATGTATTCCCTGATATTTTTTAATGATTTTTTGTGCTGCAAAATAGTTACTATTAACTTTCGAATGAAAAAAATACTCGGTAGCATATAAGGGGCTTGGTGGAGTGAATTTCGCTATGTTGGGCGTCATCCAACTACGAAAAATGGGCTTATCGCTTTTCCAAGATTTATAAGTGGTGAGATTGCTATAAGTTCCATCGAAATATACATTTGCAACTGACCAATAAGATTTATCGGCGGGCATTAAGCGCTCATCGCCATGAATTGCTATGGTAGTAGGAAAATACTCTATTTTGCTTAAGCTCGTTTGTAGTTCTTGTACGCTAGGAATATTTTCTAAAAGCTTGGCTGCTTGATCTGCATCAGTTGCTATAATAAGATGATCAACTTCTGATTCTGTGCCATCATCTAAAACTATTAGGTATCGGTGAGTGCTTTGGGGATAAATGCCTTTTATTCTCGCGGATAGTTTGATAGCTACTTTTGACAATTGATCTACTAGGCTATTGATATAGCTCGTGGTTCCTCCAGGAATCTCATTCCAGATATTTTTGTTAATCTTATTCGGTTCATTTTTTACGAGCCAACTCAAAATATCATATGCAGCACATTTTTTAAATTCATCTAGGGTATCTCCCCAGCCCGCAGCTAAAAAGGGGTAAAAAAAATTGTCTTTAAAGTTTTTTGTTAAGAACAATGTATCTGCAAATTCTTGTAGCGTTACTGATCTATTATTGGTTTTGATAAACGAACGCGCTTTAATAATAAGATACTTAAACTGTATTAATTTAAACAGATTTGAGGGTGATAAGCTTTTCCAATTTGTTTTGGTCTCTTGAAAAATGGGTAAAATTACAACATCGTCTCTTTTGAATGTGTAATACGTGGATGTTAAGGGATATGAAGAAACTGGTACTTTCAATATTTTTAGCAATTTGCAAAAGTAGGGATAATTAAAACTGTTGAAAAACTCAAATGCTGTTTCGACCGGGATGGTCTGCTTATCTAAATTAACATATGCCGTTTTTACATTACCGCCAAGTCTATTTTGTTTCTCAAAAAGTATAATCTCAAACTTTTCTTTTAAGAGCCAAGCACAAGTAAGTCCAGCAGCTCCGCCACCAATAATTCCAATTTTCATAGTTATTCCCATTATGCATGAAAATACTCTAGATAATTTTAGATTATTAATGCAAGTGAAGTTGGGATAAGTGTTAATAAAAAAATCTCGGGATTACTATCGGTGCATTTGTTTCAGAGGAAATCTATTGTTAGGGCGAATTCGATGGAAGGTTTACCAGCATTTTGTTGATTAAAAGGTGAGGATGCGCTCGTGCTGTGTGTAGCGGTAGCCAAATCGAAGCATACGTGTGAAGATCAAATAATGTAAGCAAAATAGCCAACCCTACTTCACTTTCTATTTCACTGAAGCTAGAAAGAACAGGACTTAAGATTTATCGAATTGGCGTTTCTTATAGAGGGGCATTGCCATTTTGCCCAGCAATGGACATGGTAACTATGTACAAAATCTCTTGTTGCATTATAATTAGTAATAAATAGCGCCAAGGTGTCTGTTTTTAATAATAAGTCGGATTAACGAGATTCGGTTAATATAAAAGCAAATATTAATTTTTAAAGGTCTTTAAATATAAGTCATATGAAGAAAAAAGATAAATGGTGGAAGTTATAAACGCATAGGAAAAATAAAATGAAAAAGATATTAATCGCATTGTTAGTGTTATTGGGCGCATCGAACACTATTAATTGTATGGAACAAAAAGAAGAACGTTTTGAGTTCTTTGAAGCGTTACCAACAGAACTTAGACATAAAATTATCACTACCATTCTAGAAGAGAATATAAATAGAGGGGATGGTATATTTAATTTTGATAGAAATTCTTTAAAACAAGTTTTGGATGTAATCACGTTAGTTCCTAAGGCTTTTAACGTTTTCGAAAAAGAAGAGCTTGAAAAGTTTATAAGAAGCTTAAGGCAAAATAAACTTGTATGCCTGCAAAAAAGTATAAAAGAGCGATATAAAGATGTATCAAAAGAAGATCTCAATAAAAAGTTATGGAATCTCTTGGATCCTGAGATAACTCAAGAGGGTTTAGAAGAATCTGTAAGATTAATTATTGCCGGTGCTGATATAGAAACTAAAGGTACTTTTGGTCATGCTGCTTTAATGTTGGCTGCAAGTAGGGGTCATACAGAAATAGTAAGACTATTGATAGATAAAGGTGCTGATATACATAGTAAAAACTGTTTGGGTGGCACTGCTTTAATGATAGCTGCGGATGAAGGTCATACAGAAATAGTGAGAGTATTGATCGATAAAGGTGTTGCTATAGATATTAAAGATAATTATGGTTCTACTGCTTTAATTTGGGCTAAGCAAAAAGGTCATACCGAAATAGTGAGACTATTAAGCAAGAAGAATCAAGCTCGTTCTGCTTCTTGGTGCACTTTGCAATAACAAATCATACAAAATCATAAAATATTTGCTTGAAGCTCTGTTTATTAATATGTGAGCATAATTTCAAATAGAGCTATAAAATGAAGCGCATTGTGGCTTAAAAGCAACAGTATCGAGCGGAATTCTTCATAGCCAAAACCCTACTTCGCTTTCTACTTCACTGAAGTTTCGAAGAACAGAAAAGCTACAAAGAACAGGACGAAGGGTTCTACAGCCATTCATCCAGGCATTGAAATATCTGGTTTTCTGGCGACGTAGAATAAAGATAAATAATGGAAGTTATAATCAAATTTGGGCAATAAAATGAAAAAGATATTAATCGCATTGTTAGTGTTGTTGGGCGCATTGAACACTATCAATTGTATGGAACAAAAAGAAGAAAAATTTGAATATTTTCAGTATTTGCCACCAGAGCTTAGATGCAAAATTATCGCTACAATTTTAGAAGAGAATTTAGAAGAGAGTTTAGATAAATGGGATGATATATTTAATTTTGATAGAAATTCATTAAAAGAAGTTTTGGATGAAATTAGGTTGGTTTCTAAAGATTTTGTGGTTCCTGGAAAAGAAGACCTTGAAAAGTTTATAAGAAACTTAAGAAAAAATAGACTTTCCTATTTCGAAGAATGTATAAAAGGCCGATATAAAGATTTATCCGAAGAAGATCTAAATAAAAAGTTAAGAATTTTCTTGAATATTAGGATGGCTTACAAGGATTTAGAGGATTTAAAAGAATCAGTAAGATTAATTATTGCCGGTGTTGATATAGATAGTAAAGATAATTGTGGTCGTACTGTTTTAATGTATGCTGCAATGAATGGCCATGCAGAAATACTGAGACTATTGATCGATAAAGGTGCTGCTATAGGTATTCAAGATAATAATGGTTGGACTGCTTTAATGTGGGCTGCAATTAGGGGTCATGCAGAAATAGCAAGAGTATTGATCGATAAAGGTGCTGATAAAGATATTCAAGATAATGATGGTCGGACCGCTTTAATGTTTGCTACAGGCAGGGCTCATACAGAAATAGCAAGATTATTGATCGAAAAAGGTGCGGATATAGATATTAAGAATAATAATGGTTCTACTGCTTTAATGTTGGCTGCAAAGTGGAGTCATGCCAAAATAGTAAGCCTGTTAGGCAAGAAGGATTAAGCTGGTTCTGCTTTTTGGTGCACTTTGCAATAACAAATCTTACTAATCATACAAAATCATAAAAATATTGGCTTGAAGTTATGCTCATTAACGGGTGAGCATGGCTTCAAATAGAGCTATAAAATAAATAATGGAAGTTATAATCATATAGGGACAATAAAATGAAAAAGATGTTACTCGCATTGTTAGTATTATTGGGCGCATCGAACACTATTAATTGTATGGAGCAAAAAGAAGAAAAATTTGAATATTTTCAATATTTGCCGCCAGAGCTTAGATGCAAAATTATCGGTACAATTTTAGAAGAGAATTTAGAAGAGAATATAGATAAATGGGATGATATATTTAATTTTGACAGAAATTCATTAAAAGAAGTTTTGGATGAAATTAGGTTGGTTTCTAAAGATTTTGTGGTTCCTGGAAAAAAAGACCTTGAAACGTTTATAAGAAGCTTAAAGCAAAATAGACTTGCCTGTTTGGAAGAAAGTATCCAAGGCAATTACAAAGACTTATCTAAAGAAGATCTCAATAAAAAGTTAAGGGATATTTTGTCTTTGACTACAACTCAAGAAAATTTAGAAGAATCTGCAAGATTAATTATTGCCGGCGCTGCTATAGATATTCAAGGTAATGATGGTTGGACTGCTTTAATGTGTGCTGGAGAAGCTGGTTATGCGGAAATTATAAGATTATTGATAGTTAAAGGTGCTGATATAGATAGTAAAGGTTATAACGGTTGGACTGCTTTAATGTGTGCTGTAAGTATGGGTCATACAGCAATAGTAAGATTATTGGTAGCTAAAGGTGCCTCTATAGATATTCAAGCTAATAATGGTCGTACTGCTTTAATGTTTGCTGCAAATTTTTTGGGTCATACAGAAATAGCAAGACTATTGATCGATAAAGGTGTTGATATAGATAGTAAGACTAATGATGGTCGTACTGCTTTAATGTTGGCTGCAAGGGATGGCCATGCAGAAATAGCAAGAGTGTTGATTAATAAAGGTGCTGCTATAGATATTCAAGATAATGATGGTTGGACTGCTTTAATGTGGGCTGCAAGTAATGGTCATGCAGAAATAGTAAGAGTATTGATCGATAAAGGTGCTGCTATAGATATTGAAGATAATGATGGACGAGCTGCTTTAATGTGGACTGCAGACAGGGGTCATATAGAAACAGTAAGGCTATTGATCGATAAAGGTGCTGCGAAAGATAGTAAAGATAATATGAGTCGTACTGCTTTAATGTTGGCTGCAAGGGCTGGCCATGCAGAAATAGTGAGACTATTGATCGATAAAGGTGCTGCTATAGATATTCAAGATAATGATTGTTCTACTGCTTTAATGTTGGCTGCAAAGTGGGGTCATACAGAAATAGCAAGATTATTGATTGATAAGGGCGCTGCTATAGATATTCAAGATAATGATGGTTCTACTGCTTTAATGTTGGCTGTGGATAAAGGTCATACAGAAATAGCAAACCTATTAAGCAAGAAGGATTAAGCTGGTTCTGCTTCTTGGTGCACTTTGCAAGAACCAATCATACAAATCATATAAAAATCATAAAAATATTGGCTTGAAGCTGTGCTTATTAACACGTGAGTATAGCTTCAAATAGAGCTATAAAATAAAAACAAATAATGGAAGTTATAATCATATAGGGACAATAAAATGAAAAAAATATTAATCCTATTGTTAGTGTTTTTGGGCGCATCGAACACTATTAATTGTATGGAAGAAAAAGAAGAAAAATTCGAGTATTTTCAATATTTGCCGCCAGAGCTTAGATGCAAAATTATCGCTACAATTTTAGAAAAGAATTTAGAAGAGAATATAGATAAATGGGATGATATATTTAATTTTGATAGAAATTCATTAAAAGAAGTTTTGGATGAAATTAGGTTGGTTTCTAAAGATTTTGTGGTTCCTGGAAAAAAAGACCTTGAAAAGTTTATAAGAAGCTTAAGGCAAAATAGACTTGCCTATTTCGAAGAAAGTATAAAAGAGCGATATAAAGATTTATCTAAAGAAGATCTCAATAAAAAGTTAAGTGATCTCTTGGATCCTGAGATGACTCCAGAAGATTTAAAAGAATCTGTAAGTTTAATTATTGCCGGTGCGGATATAGATAGTAAGGATAATTATGGTCGCACTGCTTTAATGAGGGCCGCAATTGGGGGTCATGCCAAAATAGCAAGAATATTGATCGATAAAGGTGCTGCTATAGACATTCAAGATATTGATGGTTCTACTGCTTTAATGTTGGCTGCGGATAAAGGTCATACAGAAATAGTAAGACTATTGATCGCTGGAGGTGCTGTTATAGATATTCAAGATAGGGATGGTCTGACTGCTTTAATGTCGGCTGCTGTTGGAGATCATATAGAAATAGTAAGACTATTGATCGCTGGAGGTGCTGCTATAGATATTCAAGCTAATAATGGCTGGACTGCTTTAAAATATGCCCAGATAAGACGTTGTCCAGAAATAGTAAGCCTATTAAGCAAGTAGGATCAAGCTGGTTTTGCTTCTCGGTGCACTTTGCAATAACCAATCATACAAATCATACCAAAATCATAAAAATATTTGCTTGAAGTATGCTCATTAACACGTGAGCATGGCTTCAAATAGAGCTATAAAATAAAATAAATAATGAAAGTTATAATCATATAGAGGACAATAAATGAAAAAGATATTAATCGCATTGTTAGTAATGTTGTGCGCATCGAACATTATTAATTGTATGGAACAAAAAGAAGAACGTTTTGAATATTTTCAATATTTGCCAGCAGAGCTTAGATGCAAAATTATCGCTACAGTTTTAGAAGAGAATTTAGATAAATGGGATGATATATTTAATTTTGATAGGGTTTCTCTAAAAGAGATTCTGGATAGAATTACGTTGGTTTCTAAGGATTTCAATGTTCTTGGACGAAAAGGGCTTAAAAAGTTTATTAAAAAATTAAGGCAAAATAGATTCGAATGCCTGCAAAAAAGTATAAGAGAGCGATATAAAAATTTGTTAAAAGAAGATCTCAATAAAAAGTTAAGGGATATTTTGCCTTTGACTACAACTCAAGAGAATTTAGAAGAATCCGCAAGATTAATTATTGCCGGTGCTGCTATAGATATTCAAGATGATGGTTCTACTGCTTTAATGTGGGCTGCAATTGGTGGTCATGCAGAAATAGTAAGAGTATTGATCGATAAAGGTGTTGCTATAGATATTCAAGATGATGGTGGTTGGACTACTTTAATGTATGCTGCATGGAATGGTCGTACCGAAATAGTAAGATTATTGATCGATAAGGGTGCTGCTATAGATATTCAAGATGATGGTTCTACTGCTTTAATGTGGGCTAGGCAAAAAGGTCATACAGAAATAGTGAGACTATTAAGCAAGAAGAATTAAGCTGGTTCTGCTTCTTGATGCACTTTGCAATAACAAATCATACAAAACATAAAAATTATTTGCTTGAGGCTCTGCTCATTAACACGTGAGCATAGCTTCAAATAGAGCTATAAATAAAAACAAATAATGGAAGTTATAATCAAATTTAGACAAGAAAATGAAATTTATAGATTGGGGTTATCATTAAACAGTGTAAAATTATTAGTCTTTTTATGGCATTATTTTGTGCTATAAATTCTTATTCAATGAAAGAAGATTCCAAGAAAAGAAATAGGGATAAATATGGGCAAAAAATAGATAAAGAAGAAGAAATAACAAATGAGCCTAAATTAAAAAAACACAAACCAGATCATTTATCTAATGAAATTTATGATGAAGGAAATTTTGAATATTTTGAAGCGTTACCAGCAGAACTTAGGCATAAAATTATCGCTACAATTTTAGAAGAGAATATAGATAAATGGGATGATATATTTAATTTTGATAGAAATTCATTAAAAGAAGTTTTGGATGAAATTACATTGGTTTCTAAATATTTCAATGTTTTTAAAAAAGAAGAGCTTAAAAATTTCATAAGAAGTTTAAGACAAAATAGACTTGCCTATTTAGAAGAAATGATAAAAGAGCGATATAAAGATTTATCTAAACAAGATCTCAATAAAAAGTTAAGGAATCTCTTGAATCCTTCGACAACTAAAGAGGGTTTAGAGGAATCTGTAAGATTAATTATTGCTGGTGCCGATATAGAAACTAAAGATAATGGTGGTTGGGCTGCTTTAATGTATGCTGCAAGGAATGGTCATGTAGAAATAGCAAGATTGTTGATCGATAAAGGTGCCGCTATAGATATTAAAGATAGTGATGGTTTGGCTGCTTTAATGTGGGCTGCAAGTGGTGGTCAAATAGAAATAGTGAGACTATTGATCTATAAAGGTGCCGCTATAGATATTCAAGATAATGATGGTTCTACTGCTTTAACGTTGGCTTCAGGTAGACGTCAAAAAGAAATAGTAAGCCTGTTGAGCAGGAAAGATAAAGCTGGTTCTGCTTCTTGGTGCACTTTGCAATAACAAATCGTACTAATCAATACAAAATTATAAAATATTGGCTTGAAGCTATGCTTATTAACACGTGAGCATAGCTTCAAATAGAGCTATAAAATAAAATAAATAATGGAACCTGAATTCAAGTCACAAGTGCAACCTTTAGGTCGTTAAAAAAACTAGCTAATTGATGTATAATCAATGCTAGTTTTTTACGACAAAAACAAAGGTTAGCATGAGAAAATACAAGCAAT
>Ga0105046_10012717_pt1 | contig 13052 bp, 12 predicted proteins | sample MAT03_FD_78385 | JGI IMG/M metagenome (GOLD analysis project Ga0105046, IMG submission 78385) | Freshwater microbial communities from Lake Fryxell liftoff mats and glacier meltwater in Antarctica - MAT-03 (megahit assembly) | ecosystem: Environmental > Aquatic > Freshwater > Ice > Liftoff... | reverse complement strand
TGAGGCATAGACCACCGGCACCCTGCCTGCCGCCCGTGCGGCATCCAGCACGGTCACGGTAGCGGTCTGGTTCACCAGATGCGTGCCCCGCCAGTCCTCGTTGCCGCGCGCCACCGAAGCAATCGCGGCCAGGTGGAAACACCCCGCCACCCCGGCCATCGCCGCGCGCACCGTCGCTGGGTCGACCACATCGCCGCGCACGAGTTCGCAGCGTGGATCAACATTCGCCGCCCGCCCAGTCGACAAGTCATCCAGCACCCGAACGTCATGCCCAGCCGCCAGCAACGCGTCGGCCAAGTGCGAGCCGATGAAACCGGCCCCACCGGTGACCAGATACACCGCCAAACCCTTCCTCCCTATCCGCCCTTCACGCCGCCCGCGGTAAGTCCGGCGACAATCTCCTTCTGCATCAGCAGCGTCAGCACCAGCACCGGCGCCGTCACCAGCAGCGCCGCCGCCGCCAGCGGCCCCCAGCTCACCTGCTCGAAGCTGATCACGTTGTAGACTGCCACCGGCAGGGTGCGCGTTGTCCGCCCGGCCAGCACCACGCCGAAGATGAAGTTGTTCCAACTGAAGATGAAGGCCAGGATCATCGCCACCACAATCCCCGGCCGCGCCAGCGGCAGGGCGATGTGGCGGAACGCCTGCCAGATCGTCGCCCCGTCGACCAATGCCGCCTCCTCCAGCTCCGACGGCAGCCCCTCGAAGAAGCCGATCATCACCCAGACCACGATCGGCACCGTGATCACCAGGTGGGTGATCAACAACGGCGCCAGTGAGCCGGTCAGCCCGATCCACTGGAACAGCAGGAACAGCGGGATCAGATACGACAGCCCCGGCGTGACGCGCGCGATCATGATCAGCGCTGCCACCTTGTGCGCCTTGGCCTTGGCCACGCCGAACCCGGCGGGCACCCCCAGCAGCAGCGCCAGCCCGGTGGCCCCAAAGCTCACGATCACCGAGTTGATGGTGTATGTCAGGAAGTCGTTGCGCTCGAACACCTCGATGAAGTTGTTCAACGTCGGCGGGTTCGGGATGAACACCGGCACGAACGACATGTTGTCCACTTCGTTCTTCAGCGACAGCGACAGCATCCACAGGAACACCAGGATCGCCGGCGACACCAGCGCGAACACCGACAGCCCAAAGAAGAAACGCCCGACCAGGCGGCGAACCTGATAGCCCTTCATTGCCACTTCTCCTGCTGGCGGGTGGTGAACAGCACCAGGCTGATCAACAGGATGATGATGAAGAACACCACCGTCATCGCGGCGGCATAGCCCATGTTATAAAAAGCGAAGGCCGTTTGATACAGATACAGGTTGATGGTTTCGCTCGACGTGCCCGGCCCGCCGCCCGAGACCACGAAGATCAAGTCAAAGGCCTTCAACGCGTCGATGGTGCGGATCACGGTGGCCACGATGATGTGCGGCCACACCAGCGGCACCGTCAGATGGCGGAACGTGTCCCAGGCGCTCGCGCCGTCGATGCGCGCCGCCTCGAACGGGTCGGTCGGCAGGCTGGCGAGCCCGCCCAGCACGATCAACATCACCAGCGGCGTCCACTGCCAGGTCTCGACCAATACCAGGGTCGGGATCACCGTCGCCGCGGAATAGCTCCACAAGCTCGGCGGCAAACCAACCGAGGTCAAAAGGTAGTTCAGTACACCGGCCTGCGGGTGGAACATCATCGTCCACACCAGCGCGATCGCCACCGGGGTTGCCATCATCGGCAGGATGAAAATCGTCCGCGCCAGCCCGCGCAGCGGGAAGTTGCGATGAAAACACACCGCGGCCGCCACCCCGAGTATCACTGGGAAGGCCACCGACAGCGCGGTGAAGTACAGCGTGCGTACCACCGCCCACAGAAAGCGCTCGTCGGTTGGCAGCCGCAGGTAGTTGTCCAGGCCGACGAACGTGAACGCGCCGCCCACCTCCCACTCATGCACCGACATGTACAGGGTGAAGATCCACGGAAACACGATCACTGCGAACACCACCACCCCTGCCGGCACCACGAAGGGCCAGTAGTTGCGGGCATAATTGCGTCCGCGCAGCCCGGTGGATGGGGCCCGCATTTCCGGCGCGCGCGCCTCGGCACTCATGCCCTGCCGTCCCGCGAAGTCCTGGCGCCGTGCCTCACCCTGCTCGTCCTCCCCATGCCGCGGTCGTCTTCACCCGGCGCTTCTAACAGACTGGTCGCTCAGGGCACCGGCAGATCGGCGATCCGACACAGATTGGCTCCCTTGCGTTCCAGCGCCCGCCGGTCGGCAAATACCACCCTCAGGTCGTAGACGCACTCCCCCCCGCGCGGCAGTCGCATCACCTGCGCACCCGCCGGCGCCAACGGCCCCTGGTCCAGCCGGTTGCGCCCCCAACTGCCGGTGCCGGCCGGGGTGGCGAACAATTCGGCGATCGGCTGCTGGCCGCGATTGACCAGCCGAAACGACGGGTCGTCGGCCGGCTTCCCGCCCGCCGCTGCCGCGCCCCCCGGCGCCGCTGCCGGGGCGGCGGCCGTTCGCGCGCCACCGCCGAAGCACTGGATGAACAGGGTCGAGGCATGGGCCACCTCCCCCACCTCGCTCGCCCGCCGGTCCGCCCCGGTGCTGGACGCTGTTTCCACCGCGGTGCCGTTGTCGCGCAGAAAGCGCAGCGCCTCGGCCCCCTTGATGGCGAAGTTCACATTCTGTGGAATGTCGCCTCCGGTCATCTGCGCGATCCGCATCGCGTTGAGCTTGCTGACCACCACGCCGACCACATGGCCGCGCGAATCCAGCAGCGGCCCGCCGGAATTGCCCGGCTGCACCGGCGCGCTGATCTGGTAGTGCAGCGGGTTGTCGCGCAGCCCCGCCAGCGCGCTGATGTCGCCGGTGGTCAGCGAAGGCCCCGACGACAACACGCCCGACAGCGGAAACCCATACGTCACCACCATCTCGCCGCGCGCCACCGCGGGCCCCTCGCGGAACCGCAGCGCCGGCCCGGCTTGGCCGTCATAGCCCAGCAAGGCCAGATCACGCCGCGGGTCCGTCGCCATCACCCGCGCCGGCAGCGTCTGCCCCTGCGGCGTGCGCACGCTCACCCGCTGGCAGCCATCGATCACGTGATGGTTGGTCAGTGCCCGCCCCACAGCCACCACAAAGCCACTGCCGCTGCTGCTCGCGCGCTCCTGCGCCACGACGGACACAGCGGCGCATGGCACGGCAAGGGCGGACAGCAGTGATATCAGCGCGCGCATGGGTGGCCTCCGGCGAGGCGACACCCTACTCTGGCTCCATCATCGGGTGAAGCGGGAGGAGGAATGGCACCGAAGCGGGCTGTGGCATCCTGGCTGCTGTATGTCTGGGCCGATCACGCGTTTGCCACCATCATCGCCACTTTCGTGTTTGCCACCTACTTCACCCAGGCCGTCGCCGCTGATCCAGTGACCGGTGCGGCGCAGTGGGCGGCGGCCCAGACCGTAGCCGGCATCCTGATCGCCGTGATCGCCGTGCCGCTGGGTGCCATCGCCGACCAGGGCGGCCGCCGCGCGCTGCTGCTTGGCGCCTGCCTCGCGCTCATGGCGGCCAGCACGCTCGCCTTGTGGTTTGTCCGCCCCGACCCCGCCTTCGTTCCGTTTGCCCTGGTGCTGATCGTTGCCGGCACCGTCGCCTTCGAGGTCGGCTCGGTTTTCTACAACACCATGCTGCCCGATCTGGCGCCACGCGAACGCTTCGGCCGCCTCTCGATGCTCGGCTGGGGCGCGGGCTATGCCGGCGGTTTGGCCAGCCTGGTGCTGGCCCTCGCACTCGTCATGCCCGACCCAGCCCCGTTCGGCCTCGACCGCGCCCTGGCCGAGCCCGTGCGTGCCTGTGCCCTGCTGGCCGGCATCTGGGCGCTGGTGTTCGGCTGGCCAGCCATCGCCTTCATCCCCGAGCGCGATTCCGCCCGGCCGACCACCCGCCCCCCCTGGGGCCCCGCCATCCGTGCCGCCTTCGCCGCGTTGCGCCCCACCCTGCGCGCCGCCATCGCCCAGCCCGGCCTGCGCCGCCTGTTGCTCGCCCGCATGTTGTTCATGGACGGGCTGGTGACCCTTTTCGCCTTCGGCGGCATCTACGCCGCCGGCGAATTCGGCTTCTCGGCCCAGGACGTGCTGGTGTTCGGCATCGGCCTCAACATCACCGCCGGCCTCGGCGTGCTCGCTTTCGCCTTCATCGAGGACCGCGTCGGCCCCAAGGCGGTGATGATGGTCAGCCTCGTCGCCCTGGTCGCCCTCGCGCTGCCGCTGCTGCTGGTGCGCGACCCCGCCTGGTTCTGGGCGCTGGGCCTCGCCCTCGGCCTGTTCGTCGGCCCGGCCCAGGCGGCCAGCCGCAGCCTGATGGCCCATATGGCCCCACCGGAGTCCCGCGCCGCCTGGTTCGGCCTGTTCGCCCTGTCCGGGCGCGTCACCGCCTTTCTCGGTCCCGCCGCGCTGGCGCTGGCCACCACGGTGTTCCAAAGCCAGCGCGCCGGCATGGCAGTGATCGTGCTGTTCCTTGCCGCCGGCGCCATTGTTCTCGCCGGCCTGAAGCTACCAGCGCCCAAGTCCTGACGCGCGCGCCCGCGCCACCACGAAACCCAGCCACGCCAATTGCGACACCAACAACAGCACCAGCAGCGGCAACTTCATCCCCGGCGCCGCATGGGTGAAGCCCAGCGCCACCATCCCGCCCAGCGCCGCGAAGCCCCAATGCACCGCCGCGATCGCCCGCGCATCCACCCCCGCTCGATGCGCCACCTGGTACAGATGCGCCCGATGCGCCCGTGCGATGTTCTCCCCCGCCAGGATGCGGCGCACCAGCGTGAACGCCACATCGAACAACACGCCGGCCAGCAGCATCGGCACCAGCAGGAAACTCATCTCCACCGTCTGGAACCGCGCCGCCGCCACCCCCAGCATGGCCAGCACGAAGCCGCAGAACTGGCTGCCGACATCGCCCATGAAAATCCGCGCCGTGGGGAAATTGAACGGCAGAAATCCCGCCACCGCCGCCCCCAGCAGCAATGCCGAAAAGTAGACGAACCACCCCTCCTGCCCCGCCGCAATCACCGCCAGAAAGCCACACGCCACCAGCACCGTGCCACCGACCAACCCGTTCAGCCCGTCGATGAAGTTCATCGCGTTGGTGGCGAACAGAATCCACGCCACCGTCACCACCGCGCCCCAAACGCCGATATCGACCGAGCCTACCCACGGCAGGTTGAACACCTGCACATACAACCCCGTGCCCACCGCCAGCAGCGCCGCCGCAACCTGTGCCGCCAGCTTCACGACAAACGGAAAATCCCTGATGTCGTCGAGATACGCCACCACCGCAATCGCCACCGACGCCAGCACCACGCCGCGGAAATACACATCCGCCAGCCGCGCGAACTCGGCAAACCCGTACAACACCGACACACCCAGCAGGAACGCCACGACAATCCCAACCCCGCCGCCCTTTGGCGTCGGAACCACATGCGCCTTCCTGGCCGTCGGCCTGTCCATCACCCCCACCGACATCATCGCCCGCACCACCACCGCCGACAGGCACGCCAACCCGCCGGCAAACACCAGATGGCGCAGGATCGCAGCCCAGGTCATGCGTGGGGTGGGCGCGTGGACCTGAAGGAAGGCCAGGGGCTTGGCCCCTGGACCCCACCAAGGACCCGAGGTCCCTGGACCCTCAACCATTTTCGCCTTCGGCGAGAGGGGCCTTCGCGACGACAGAGCCCTGGCCTTCCCTCCATCCTCACCACTGCCTTACCCCCGCACAAGCTTGCCTTCAATGCAGTCCCAGATGGCGCCGGCCAGGTCCGTCCCGTCGAACCGGGCGATTTCCTGCAACCCGGTCGGCGAGGTCACGTTGATCTCCGTCAGCCAGTCACCGATCACGTCGATGCCCACGAAGATCAGCCCCTGTTCCTTCAGCAACGGCCCGATCGCGGCGCAGATTTCCTGGTCGCGCGTCGACAGCCCGATCTTCTCCGGCCGCCCGCCCACGTGCATGTTGCTGCGCGCCTCGCCGGCCGCCGGCACCCGGTTGATCGCGCCCATCGGCTCGCCGTCCACCAGGATGATCCGCTTGTCGCCCTGGCGCACCGCCGGCTCATAGCGCTGGATCATCAGCGGCTCGCGTGAGCGGGCGAAGTGCATTTCCAGCAGCGAGTTCAGGTTCTCGTCGTCGTGCTTGATGCGAAACACCCCAGCACCGCCATTGCCGAACAGCGGCTTGACGATGATGTCCTTGTGCGTTGCGCGAAAGCCGCGGATGGCATCCACGTCCCACGTCACCAGTGTCGGCGGCATCAAATGGGGGAAGTGCGTAACCAGCAGCTTCTCCGGCGCGTTGCGCACCGCGACGGGGTTGTTGACCACCAGCGTGCCGGTGCCGTCGGATTTGTGGATATGCTCCAGCATGTGTGTGGCGGTGATATAGGCCATGTCGAAGGGCGGATCCTGGCGCATCTGGATCACGTCCATGGTGGCGAGATCGAGGATCTCCTCCGCCCCGAACGTGTAGTGGTTGCTGCGCACCCGCTGCACCGTCACCGGCCGGGCGCGCGCGAACAGGCGCTCCTCGCGCGCAGCCCCTGGCTTGATCACACCTTCGCGCAGCGACATGTGCCGCACCTCGTAGTGCCACAGCCGATGGCCCCGCGCCTGGGCGGCGAGCATCAGCTGGAACGAGGAGTCGCCATCGATATTGATGGTCTCGATCGGGTCCATCTGGATCGCGACCTTCAGGGGTCCTGGCATGGCGTCGCTCCTCGCTGCGTGCCGCATGGCATGGCGCAATCCGTGCGCGACTGCAATCCGCCAGGCCCCGATCCCCCCTCGATTGACCCCTCCCGGACCCTCCTGTAGGACCCACGGCGGTGGTGCGATCCTGCACGCCCGCCCGCGAAAACCGGATTGGCATGGCCGCTCGCATCGCCGTGGTGACCGACGCCGTGTCGGATCAATTTTTCTTCCCCGCCTGGCACCGCTATTACGGCGGCCTGTTCGGCGAGACCGCTCTGTTCGTCGTCACCTATGCCGGCGCCGCGGGCTTCGCGGGGCTGCCGCTCGGCGGCCTGTTGCGCCTGCCGGTCGGCTACGATGATACCACCCGCGCCAACGTCATCACCGACCTCGTCGCCACCCTGCTCGGCGCCTACGACGTGGTGATCCGCGTCGATACCGACGAGTTCCTGGTGGTCGACCCCAGCGCCGCGCCATCGCTGCGCGCCTATATCGAAACCACCGAGCAGCCGTACTACACCGCCCGCGGCTTCGACGTGCTGCAAACGCTCAGCGAGCCGGCGCTGCAACCCGGCCCGATGCTGGCCCAGCGCCAGGTTGCCTACCCCAACACCGCGCTGAACAAAACCGCCATCGTGCGCACGCCGCTGCACTGGAGCGCCGGCTTCCACTGGTGCAGCGCCTATCCACAGTGCGGCCCGCTGTTCCTGCTGCACCTCAAGCGGATTGATATCGAGTGGCAAATGCGCTGGTTCGCCGAGATGACCCAGAACATCGACGCCAATCCGGCGGTGTCGCTCCAGATCAAGGACTACTATCGCCCCGATCGGCCGCGGATTGAGCAATACCACCGCGATGTCGGTGCCCGCCCGCGCCTGTCCGGCATCGCCGCCTGGTACCGCGACGACCTCCAGCGCCGCTTCCTCGCCTCGCTCGCCTACCACCCGCAGGACGATCTCTACGTCGGCGCCTACGAGCACGACCACGTCCTGTGCGAGATCCCGCCGCCCTGGCGGCACTTGCTGTGAGCGATCGGGCCCGGCTGCGCCACTGGCGCCGCACGCGGGTCGCCGCCAGCGGCTTCGTGCCGACGTCCACCCCCCCGGCACAAAGCGCCACGACCGCGATCTGGGGCGCCGTCGAGGTAACCGGCGGCCAGGTCATCGGTTGGGCCCATGGCCCCGACCGCACCCGCCCAATGGCGATCGCCGTTGTCGCCGGCGCGGAGGAGATCGGCCACGGCATCACCGACCGCCCCCGCATCGATCTCGGCGGTCCCCACGGCTTCGTCGTCGCGTGCCGCCGTGTCGTGGCGGCGTGGGAGGTGGCACTCGGCCAGGTCCAGGTGCGCGCCGTCCCCGTGTCCGGCCCCGCGCAGCCCTTGCCCCTGGCCCCGCCGATTCTGGCTGCCGCCGTGCAGGAACTGGTGCGCACCGCCACCGGCACGCTGGGCGAAGCAGCGCTTGATACCCTGCTCGCGGCACTCAACGACCACCCCCTTCTGGTCCGCCGCCGCGCCGCCGCCCGCCTGGTGCTGCAGCAAGCCTCCCGCGCCGCCACCGCCGCCGCGGTGCAGCAGCGCCTGGCCGGCCTGCCGCTCCGCCCCGCTCCCGCCGGCGCCGTGGAGCCCGACTGGCCGGTGTCGCTGCCGGCCGGCCACCTCTCGCCCGACGGCAGCGCCCTGGTCGGCCATGGCGGGCACGTCTATCTCGTGGAAGGCAGCAACGGCCTGCTCGACCAGTATCTCGGCCCTGTCGACAGCCCGGCGATGGCCGGCAAGGCCGCCGCCTGGCGTGCCCTTATCGCTGCCCGCGCCGCCACCTGTGCCCGCCTCGGCGCGCGCTTCCTCCAGGTGATGATCCCCGAGAAGATCAGCGTGCTGCCCGACCACCTGCCGCGCGACATCGCTGTGCCGACCCCACTCTGGCGCGCCATCGAGGCCGCTTTCCAGGCCGATCCCCCTGGCGCCGGGCAGCATCTCTCCGCCCTGCCGGTGCTGGCCGGCCGCGGCCTGCGCGAACTGGCGTTCCCGCGCATCGACACCCACCTCTCCGCCCGCGGCGCCTATGCGGTGTTCGTCGCCATCTGCGCCGCCATGCAGGTCGGCCGTCCCTTCCCCGAGGCACCCTTCACCCGCAGCACTGAGGAAATCGGCGACCTCGCCGAACGCCTCGCGCCCGGCGTGCGCCTGCCCGAGACCTACCACTGGCCGATGGCCGAGTTGGTGGCGATCTGGCCCACCCCCTCACTGGTGGAGGAATTCGACCCCGGTCGCCACACTGGTCGCCGCCTGGTCTGGCGCACCCCCGACGCACCGGTGCGCGCCCGCGTCATCGCCTTCGGCAATTCCTATTTCGAACGCGGCGGCTCGCCCCGCGCACTCAGCTGGTGGTGCGCCCGCGCCTTTACCGAGTTCCATTTCTGCTGGAGCGCCGAGATGGACGAGGACTACATCCGAGCCCAAAATCCCGACTGGGTCATCTGCCAGACCATCGAACGTTTCCTGCCCCAGCTCCCCGCGCGCTGAGCGGATCTCTAGTCGAGGAGCCCACCCGGACGGGCATCCACGCGCCGATCGCCATCGCCTTGGGGCCGCGCCACCACGGCGCGGGCCGATTGGGCGTCGGCGAGCTGCGTGGTCGGGGATGCAGGCCGCGCACGCGCCGCGTCGAAGCGGATGGTGGGGGTGCGCGGGGTGCAGGCGGCCAGTGAGAGATAGGGTTTGGGATCGACTGGGCGGCCGTCGATGCGGACTTCGAAATGCACATGGTCGGTGGTGGCGCGGCCGGTGCGGCCGACCTGGCCGATCAGTTGGCCGGCGGCGACCGGGGTGCCGGGGCGGATGCCGGGGGCGAAGGCCGACAGATGCGCATAGCGGGTGACCACGCCGTTGCCGTGGGCGATGTCGATCAGCAGCCCATAGGCGAAATAGGGCTGGGCGGCGATCACCGTGCCGGCGGCAGCGGCACGCAACGGCGACCCGCGCGGGGCAACCAGGTCGAGCCCTGAATGATGGGCGGTGATGCCGCGCGAAACCTCCTTCAACTGGCCCGCCGGCATGAGCAGCGAGCCGCATGCGAGGTCGGCGTGGGCGGCCGGCGCCACCGCCATGAGCCCCAGAAAAGCCGCCGGCAGCGCAGTGATTTTCAACTTCATGCAGCACTCCCTAGCATGCATAGCTGCCTTGTGCAAACCGGCGAACACAGCTTCGTGGTACCACGCCTGGGGCAACGTGGCAGGCAAACACCAAGATATTGCTAACGCCTAGGTATTTGTCGCCGGCTGGAACGTGCCGATCGAGTTGCCGCCGTCGCAGCTGATCACCGCACCGGTGATGTAGCTGGCCGCCGGCGAGGACAGATACAGCACCATGCCGGCCGCATCGCCAGGCGCGCTGTTGCGGCCGAGCGGAATGCGCGCGGTCATGCGGTCCACATAGTCGGGTGGCAGATAGGAAAAATCGCTGCCAGGGGCGAAGCCGGGCTCGACCACGTTCACCCGGATGCCGTGCGGGGCGAGTTCCAGCGCCTGGCCTTTGGACAGCCGCTCCAGCGCCGTCTTGGACATGCAGTAGGTAACGCTGCCGGTGGGCATCTGGCGCGCGGCCCCCGAGCCGATGTTCACGATGCTGCCGGCCACGCCGTGCGCGATCATCAGCCGCGCCATCGCCTGCACCACCAAAAAGGGCGCGCGGACGTTCACGCTCATGATGCGGTCGAACTCGGCCGGCTCCAGGTTGATCAGCACGCCGGTGCGCGGATAGACGCCGGCGTTGTTCACCACCACGTCGGGCGCGCCCCACTCGCCCGCCACCAGGGCGGCGAGGTCACCAATCGAATCGAGCGATTCGAGCTGGGTGGCGTGGGTGAGCGTTGTCGCAGGATCGAGGCCGAGGCGCGCCACCACGCCGGCCAGCAAGTCGCCGCGCATGTCCGACAGGCACAGCACGGCGCCGCGGCGGGCGAATGCATCGGCGATCCAGCCGCCATAGATACCAGCAGCGCCGGTGACGATGACGCGCTTGCCGCTGAAATCGCCCTGGTCGGTCATCGGCATATTCCCCATCGCAGTTGTTCGTCCGCCGTTGGTAGCTGAATCGGGCACACGGGCAAGAGCCGCTTGTGGCGGTGGCGGCGTGACCATACTGTGCCAGCCATGCTGAACTTTATCGCCCGACGCGCGTTGATCGCGCTGCTTGTGACGATGACGGTGCTGACGATCAGCTTCGCGCTGACGCGGCTGTCGGGCGATCTTGCCTTCGCCATCGCCGGGCCGCAGGCCAGTGCGGCGGATGTGGAGATCATCCGCAAGGCCTATGGGCTGGACAAGCCGCTGGTGGTGCAATTCGTGAACTGGGTCACCTCGGCGCTGCAGGGCGACCTTGGCCGGAGCTTTTTGTATCACGATTCCGTCGCCAAGATGATCATGGCGCGGCTGCCGGTAACACTGACGCTTGGGCTGACCGGATTGTTAATTGCCACGCTGACCGCCATTCCGCTGGGCATCATCGCGGCGATGCGCGAGGGCACGATGCTGGACCGCGGCATCATGACCATCGCGGTGATCGGCCAGGCGATGCCGAGCTTCTGGCTGGGGCTCACGCTGATCATCGTGTTCGGCCTGAAGCTGGGCTGGCTGCCGATCTCGGGCGTGGACACCTGGCAGGGCTATATCCTGCCGGGCATCGTGCTGTCGTTCTCGGCCATTCCGGCGCTGATGCGGCTGACCCGCAGCGGCATGGTCGATGCCCTGGCGTCGGACTACATCCGCACCGCGCGGGCCAAGGGGCTGTCGCGCATGGCAATTGTGCTGAAGCATGCGCTGCGCAACGCGGCGATGCCGGTGGTGGCGATCTCGGCGGTGCAGCTTGGGTTCATGCTGTCGGGCTCGATTGTGATCGAAACCGTGTTCTCGCTGCACGGCGTGGGCTACCTCGGGTGGGAAGCGATCAGCAAGAACGACTTCCCGGTGGTGCAGTCGGTCGTATTGTTCCTGGCGGTGGTGTTCGTGCTGCTGACGCTGCTGGCCGACATGCTGAACGCCGCACTCGATCCGCGGCTGCGCACGCAATGAGCCGGCCGGCATGAGACTACCTTCAATCCGCATGCTGGCGGCCGGCCTGGGCACCGGCATCGTCGTGGTGGTGCTGCTGGCCGGGATTTTCGCGCCCTGGATCACCCCCTACGACCCGTTCGCGCACAATCTGGATGCGCGGATGATCCCGCCGTCGTTCATGGAGGGCGGGCGGCCGGCGAACTTCCTCGGCACCGACCATATCGGCCGCGACTATTTCTCCCGCCTCATCTATGGCGCGCGCATCTCGATGCTGATCGGGTTGGCGACCGTGGTCACCTCGGGACTGATCGGCATCACGCTAGGGGTGATGGGCGGGTTTTTCGGCGGGCGCGTCGACGATGTGGTGATGTTCGCCATCACCTGCCGGCTGTCGATCCCGCTGATCCTGGTGGCGCTGGCCGTGGTGAGCCTGGTCGGTTCGTCGCTGAGCGTGGTGGTGCTGACGCTGGGGCTGCTGCTGTGGGACCGCTTCGCGGTGGTGGCGCGCACCACCACGATGCAGGTGCGCAATCTGGACTACGTGGCCGCCGCCTGGGCCGCCGGCTGCTCGCGATTCCATATCCTGACGCGCGAAGTGCTGCCCAATATCGCCCACCACCTGGTGGTGGTGGCCACGCTGGAAATGGCGTTGGCGATCCTGCTGGAAGCGGCGCTGTCGTTCCTCGGCCTGGGCGTGCCGCCGCCACTGCCGTCGTGGGGGCTGATGATCGCGGAAGCCAAGGAATACATGTTCTTCTCGCCGTGGATCATCATGGTGCCAGGGATCTCGCTGTTCACCCTTGTGCTGGGCATCAACTTCATGGGCGACGGCCTGCGCGACATGCTGGGGGCCACGCGCGATGTCTAGGGTGGCGGGGCGGCGGGAGGTCAGGCAAGGCCAGGGCTCTGCCCTGGACCCGCTGGGGCCGGCGGCCCCAGACCCCATTCGTTTGTTCGCCTTTGGCGAGAGGGGCCATCGCGATGGTTGCAACCATTCGGTTGGCCCCTCTCGCCAAAGGCGAAAATGGTTGAGGGTCCAGGGACCTCGGGTCCCTGGTGGGGTCCAGGGGCAAAGCCCCTGGCCTTGCCTATCTCCCCATCGCCCATCCACCCAAGGCATCGCATGACTGGGCCACTTCTTGACGTTGAGGGCCTGCGGGTTCGCTTCGGCAACGGCACCGAGGCGGTGCGTGGCATTTCCCTCGCGGTGGCGCGCGGCGAGACGCATTGCCTGGTGGGCGAGTCGGGCTGCGGCAAGT
>Ga0105046_10012716_pt1 | contig 13054 bp, 9 predicted proteins | sample MAT03_FD_78385 | JGI IMG/M metagenome (GOLD analysis project Ga0105046, IMG submission 78385) | Freshwater microbial communities from Lake Fryxell liftoff mats and glacier meltwater in Antarctica - MAT-03 (megahit assembly) | ecosystem: Environmental > Aquatic > Freshwater > Ice > Liftoff... | reverse complement strand
CTTTCGGAAATCATCCGGGCGGGAATTGAAGGGGTGGGGGCTTCGCAGATCGAGAGCGCACGGGCGATTGGGCTGAGCACGGTGCAGACGTATCGTTATGTTATTTTTCCGCAGGCGCTCCGGGCGATTCTGCCGCCGATGGCCGGGCAGTTTGCCTCGCTGGTTAAAGATTCGTCGCTGCTTTCCATCATCGGAATCGGGGAATTCACGCGGGCCGCGCAGGATGTGAACAGTTTCACCCTTGGCACGCTGGAGAGCTATCTACCCCTTGCGCTGGGCTATCTGATTTTGACGCTGCCCATTTCCCTGTGGACGCAGGCGCTGGAAAACAAGCACCGCTTCGATACATGAACCTCGCGATTGATCACCTCACAAAGAGCTTCGGCGGAAATCTTGTGCTCGATGATATCTCGTTGTCGGTGCGTGATGTACACAGCGTGGTGTTGATCGGGCCGAGTGGCGGGGGAAAATCCACGCTGCTGCGGATTCTGGCGGGGTTGGAAAATCCGGAGGCGGGTCATGCGGAGTTCGACGGGGTGAGTGTGACCTGCACGCAGTCGTGGCGGCGGAGCGTGGGCGTGGTGTTTCAGGCGTTTAATCTTTTCCCGCATTTGACGGCGCTGGAGAACATCACGCTGCCGCTCGAAAAGGTTCACGGGGTAGGGCGGGCCGAAGCGCGGGATCGTGCGATGGAAGCGATGCGGCGTTTTCAACTGGAGGATCATGCGGGGAAGAAACCGGCGCAGCTTTCCGGTGGTCAGAAACAGCGCATCGCGATTGCGCGGGCGCTGGCGGGTCAGCCGCGGCTGTTGCTTTTTGACGAACCGACTTCCGCGCTGGATCCGGAAATGACGGCGGAGGTGCTGGATGCCATTCGAGAACTGAAGGACGACGGGCGTGACATCGTGCTGGTGACGCATCAGATGGGATTTGCGCGGGTAATCGGGGATTGCGTGGCGTATTTGAGCGGTGGAAAAATTTTGGAGCAGGGCGCGGCGGAGACGATTTTTGGAAATCCGCAGACCGAGGCCGCGCAGACTTTTCTTTCGCGCGTTTTGAAGTATTGAAAGTTCTTTGCGATACCCGCCCTTGCTTACCAGTGGCTTTCTGGTTTGTTACCGGGCAACATTTTTTTCACGCCATGCGCCTTCGTTTACTTCCTTTGATCACTGTCATGAGTCTTCCTGTCTTTGCGCAGGAAGCTGAGACAATCACGTCTGTCGATGCCGGGACGTCTGCTGCCCCGGTGGCGACGGAGGTGGTCGCAGCCAAGGCTGAACCGGTGGATGAACAGGAGATTATCACGCGGCTCCAGATCTTCCTGGACCAACAGAATTTCGGACCTGGCAAGATTGATGGGCGCTGGGGGGAGTTTACTGGCAAGGCACTGGCGAAATATGCGAAGGCGCACGGATTGACTGTGGATGCCACGATTTACGATCAGTTGCCGCTAGCGGAACTGCATCCGATTTACGCGACGTACCAGATCAAGGCTGAGGATTTTACGTGGGTTGGGCCGACTGCGGGTAAGCCGGCAGCGCAGGCGAAGCTCAAGAAACTGTTGTATGGCGAGATGCTGGAATTTCTGGAGGAGCGTTACCATTGTGACAAAGATTTCCTGCGCAAGCTGAACAAAGGCATCAACATGGACGCGCTTGTTGCCGGGACAGAAGTGCGTGTGCCGAATGTTGCACCTTTTAAAATCGAGGACATTCAGGCGGTGGCGAAGTTTCCAGAGGTGCCGGAGTTCGCGACGCGGCGGATTGAAGTGAATCGCACGACGCGCATGGCGACTTTGTTTGATGGAGAAAAGATCATCGCGGCGTTTCCGATCACGCCCGGCAGTGGACAGACGCCGACGCCGAAGGGCAAATGGCGCATCGTCGGAATCACCAGCCTGCCGAATTTCCGCTGGGACGAAGGGGTGCTGAATCACGGGGTGCGGACCGAGAAGTTTTTCATGCTTCCGCCGGGGCCGAATAATCCGGTGGGCGTTGCTTGGATCGCGCTGAGCAAACCCGGGATCGGGATGCATGGGACGAACAATCCGGCAACGATCGGGCGTGCGGCGAGTCATGGTTGCATGCGGATGGCGAATTGGGATGCGGTGCGGCTTGCTGCGATGGTGACCAAAAATATGTCGGTCAGCATCGACTAGAAGTTGCCCATGCGGATCGTCCTCGCCACCACTCAGGTTCCGTTTATTCATGGCGGCGCGGAGGAGATGACGGCTTCGTTGCGGCGGGCTTTGCAGTCTGAGGGGCATGAGGTCGAGGTGGCGGCGATTCCGTTTCAATGGTGGCCGCCGGAGCGCATTCTGAACCACATGCTGGCGTGTGGTTTGCTGGATCTTACGACCTCGATGGGGCGGAACATCGACCTGCTGATCGGTTTGAAATTTCCGGCTTATTTGATTCCCCATCCGGCCAAACGGCTCTGGCTGATTCATGAACACCGCACGGCGTACCGTCTGTGGGATCATCCATTGGGCGATATGGCGGTGCACCCGTTCGGCGCGGTGGTGCGCGAGTCGATCCTGAATGCGGACAAAGCGTGTTTTTCCGAAGCAGCGGCGCTTTTTTCCATTTCAAACACCGTCTCCCAGCGGATTGACGAGGAGATTGGGGTTCGACCGGGGGTGATTTATCAACCGCCGCCTGACGAAGACCTGTTTCGGTGTGAAGCGGATGAGGGGTACTTTTTCTTCCCGAGCAGAATTTGTGATTACAAGCGGCAGAGTCTGGCGGTGGAGGCGCTGGCGCATTGCCGGAGTGGATGCCGTGTGGTTTTTTGTGGGGCACCGGATTCGGAGCAAAAGTTGCTCGAACTTCAAACCCGCGCCGTGGAGCTGGGCGTGGATTCTCAGGTTCAATGGCTTGGCCACGTGAGCAAGGAGGAAAGGATCAAGTTGTATGCGGAATCGACCGGAGTGATTTATCCGACGCTTGACGAGGACTACGGCTACGTGACGCTTGAGGCGATGCTATCGTCCAAACCAGTGATTACCTGCACGGACTCGGGTGCGCCGTTGGAGTTTGTGGTGCAGGGTCAGACGGGTTTGGTGTGTGATCCATCGCCGCCGGCACTCGCCGATTCCATGGATCGGCTGTGGGCGGATCGTGTGTTGGCGCGCCAACTGGGTGCCAGCGGCCTTGAGCATTATCGTTCGCTCGGCATTTCATGGACGAATGCGGTGCGCACACTTTTGGCGTGAACCGCCACTTGCCAGACGCGCATTCCCGTTTCACATTGGGCGGCTTGAATATTTTGTCTGACATTTCGGAAAAGAAACAGCGTGTCCTATTGGGTATGAGTGGCGGCGTGGATTCGTCTGTCGCGGGGTATTTGCTCAAGGAGCAGGGATACGATGTCGTGGGTGTGACGATGAAAGTGTGGCCGCAGGACTGCATTTCGCGGGCCGAGGATAAATGCTGCGGACCATCGGCCATTGCGGATGCACGCGGAGTGGCTCATGCGCTGGGAATTCCGCATTACGTCGTCGATGAGGCGGATCAATTTGAGAAACTCGTGATCGACTATTTCGCGAGCGAGTACAAATCGGGCCGAACGCCGAATCCGTGTGTGATGTGCAACGAGAAGTTGAAATTTGGGAATCTTTGGGAAAAAGCGCGGGCACTGGGTGCGGACTATATCGCGACGGGGCACTACGCCATTATCGAACACGACGGACCCTCTCCCGTTTTGCGCAAGGGCCGCGACCCGCAGAAAGATCAGTCGTATTTTCTGTTCAGCCTGAAACCGCAGCAACTCGCCAAGGCGCTTACGCCGCTGGGTGGAATGTCGAAGCCGGAGATCCGGGCCATTGCGCGCAAGCTCGGGCTGAAGGTCGCGGACAAGGTGGATAGTCAGGAAATCTGTTTTGTGCCGGGCAATGATTACAAGGCGTTCCTGCGCACGCACATGGAGGCCAGCGAATTTCATCCGGGCGGGATTTTCGATAAATTCGGGACGCGCATCGCGGAGCACGAGGGGATAGAACTTTTCACCATCGGCCAGCGCAAAGGGCTGCCAGGAGGCTCGCCGAAGCCGCGTTACGTCATCGACATCGATCCCGCGACGAGCAGCGTGATTGTCGGGGACGCAGAGGATCTGGTGTGCGCGGAATTTGAAGTGGACCATGTGAACTGGCTGGACGGCGAACTTTCCGACGTGCCGGTCGAGGTGAATGTCAAAATTCGGTACGCGCACGCCGGAGCCGATGCCACGCTCATGGCGCAGCCCGATGGGCGTGTTTTGGTGCGTCTGCACGAACCGCAGCGCGCGGTGACGCCCGGACAGGCCGCCGTGTTTTACGATGGGGATCGTGTTCTGGGTGGCGGCTGGATTTTGCGCCACGCGACTGTTGCCGCGTAATGCTCCTCGTGCTCACGACCTTCCCTGACGCAAACGTCGCGAGACTTTTGGGACGTCAGCTTGTGGAGGAAAAACTCGCTGCGTGCTGTTCGATTTTGCCCGGTGTGGAATCGATATTCTGGTGGCAGGGAAAACTGGAGAGCGCGAACGAAGTTCAGGCCATATTAAAAACGGACGAATCCACCGTGGATCTGCTCATGACGCGGCTCGACGCATTGCATCCTTACGAAGTGCCGGAGATTCTGGTGTTGCGTCCGGATCGTGTTTCACCCGCGTACGCGCAGTGGGTGAAAGACAGCGTGAGGGCGGCGGAGTAGTGATTTTGGATTGGTGAACGTCTGACCGAATTTGCACCGACGAAACATAGCTCTTGCGAAGCGCGGTAAACGGATTACTTTCTGAGCACTTCTCATTGAGAAATGGGGGCGCACTGGTTTCGATCTAGATGTTTGAAGCCCGGGCAGCATGTCGTGGTTGATCGGTTGGCCACGTAAAAAGCCGGTCAAAACAAAATAAACGCAGATTACGAAGATCTCGCTCTCGCGGCTTAATTGACCGTGACGCGCTTCCCAAGACGCCTGCTATTGGGAATCGCGACCGACAGCAGGCTGGCCTGTGAACGGAGTCGCCGTGTTCACAGGTAAGATTCGATTTCGTGGAGACTGGGAGGTCGGACGCGCGCCAGTGCGCAGTCGGTCTCTGAGATAGAACGCTGGATAAACATGTAGAAGTTCGGAGCAACAGCTCTAGGGACAGGGGTTCAACTCCCCTCGCCTCCACCTCTCTGATAATCAGAGAGTCACGTAAGAAAAACCTGTATCTAAAACCTCGCTTAAGACCATACCCACTTAAGGCTGGCAACCTCTGGCCTCATTTGCATCATCCTCGTCCGCTCCCAACTCTCATTGGTATCAACGAAGTAGCCCGGCAAGGCGCAGATTCTCCTCCTCGTTGGTGCGTTCGATGATGGCCTGGGATTGTTCCACGTTTGGTGTGATGAAGCCTTGTATATTGAGGGAACGCGCCATGCGAAACCCGGTTCGGGGATCAATTACGTGGGGCAGTTCGCCTAGCGGCAGCACTTCCGCCGCCGGGGTATCCATGTCTTTTTCCAACAGATCCGCGATGACTTCCTTAAGCTTGCGGCCTTCGGATGCAGCGCGGATTTTCACCCGGCACCCGGAACATGTTCAGCTCTGCAGGAGAAAGCCGATTTCCGGCCCGGACGCGTTCGTGTGTCAAGAAGCGAAGATGCGTTCGACGGCGATGTGGCGGTGGTTGAAGATTTTACGGAGCTGCGGGGCGATGAGCATTGGATGAACAAGGGCGCCGAGCGGGCCGAAGGGTGGAACGTAGTGGACCAGGTCGCGGCATTCGATGCGTCCGTCGCCAAGGTCGCGGAAGAAATGTTCGTGGTGCCAGATTTTGTAGGGGCCGACGCGTTGTTCATCGACGAAGTAGTGCGGCGCTTCGACGCGGCTGATTTCGGTGAGCCAGGTCATGGGAAGTCCGAGCAGCGGGCGCACACGGTATTGGATCATGAGTCCGCCGTACATGACCTCGGGCACCTCGCTGAGGACTTGGAAATCGAGGGATTCCGGCGTGATGGCGCGCAGGTTGTTTGGATTGGAAAAAAAGTCCCAGCATTCCGCGACGGTGGCGCGGATGATCTGGGTGCGCTCCAGTTTGTAGATTGGCATGTGGTTTGATACGGATGGAGCGGGCGTTTGGATGGAAGCGGGGTCTGATCCGTGTGACTGTTGTCCGGGGAACTTGCGAGACGGCAAATATTACCGCGCGGCTGCGGGGGGCGGGGGCTTTACTTTTTTACTTTCACTTGCTCCCAACCGATTTGAGCAAGAGCAAGAGTAGAATTCTGTGATAGAGAAACTTTGTTTGTGAATCTTCGCTTGGGGAGCAAGACCACGACAAAGGGTGAGATTGGGAGTGAAAAACGTGTTGCACTTCAAATCGGAGGCGGGAAGCCTCTCGGGTGCTATGAAAACGCCACGCATTTTATCCACCCCCGTTGCCGCGATGCTTGCAGTTGCATTTTTCGCGGGCCCACTTTTTGCGCAAACACCAACGGTCAAAGGCACGTTCCTTGGCGATGGCAAGGATGGCAAAATCCAGTATCTCGTCGTGAAAACGCGGGAGCCGTTTAGCGACAAGGCGGCGATCAAATTGGTGTTCACAGAAAAAAATCCTGCTTCGTCGAAAGACCCGGATTTTGATGCCGGATTCAACAAACTGGGCAGCGCGCTGCTGATCAGCGTATTTAAAGACGGCCGCATTTTTGGGTGCGAAGTGGCGCATACAGCGCACGAGAAATCGCCGTTTTCCGCCATTGGCGAAATCAAAATGGAGGACTTCAAAGTGACGGATACGACCGTCTCGGGGCGATTGACGACGGGCGGGGAACTCGATGCGTTTGGTCAGAAATGGAATGTGGATATTACGTTCTCCGGGCTTTTGCCGAAAGGTGCGTTTGCTGAAGCTGCGCCAACACCGAAACCCAAGGACGAAGAGGCGGAGGAAGAAAAAACCAAGCCGACCGGACCGAAGCTGCCGGTGGGCAAACTGCCGCTGCCATCCTCGGCGCTTGACGTGGAGTATAAACAGACCGTGGAGCACATAAGGTTCAGTTCGGTGTCATCCGTGAACGCGGTGGCCACGGAGTTTTCGACCAAGCTCAATCAACAGGGTTGGAAAAAGCGGCCTGGTGAATTAATAGGAAAAACGAACGCCATCCTGAAACGCGAACTCAACGGCGCGGAATTGACGATCATGTTCCAACCGGCGGGCGGCGGTTGCATGGTGAAGGTTTTCGCCGAGGGACTGGATTGGACTGACACGCCCGCATCGGCTGCTGCAAAGCCAGTCAAGGCCGCTCCGGTGGATGATATCGAAGCGGAGGCAAATCGAATCATTAAGGATGCGATGAAACAGATTCCGAGTGGATTTTGAGAAAGGCTTGGGGGTGGGACAGCGGATGTCCGCATGTGGATCATAAGGTCTTCGCAAAGGGACTAAATTGACTCAAAGTAACCACGCATGACGTCGCTCACCATTCATCGAAGCCACCGACTGGAGATCCTGGCGGATCGTCTGGCCCGGACGTTGCGTGTGCCGATGGGCGGGGTTTTTGATGAGGAAATTGTTGTGGTGCCGAGCAGGGGCATGGCGCGATGGCTGGATTTTGCGTTGGCAGAACGGAACGGCGCGTGTGCGAACGTGCAGTTTCCCTTCCCTGCTTCATTTCTCCAGCGCGTGGTGGATGGTTTTTTCCCGGGAGCCGCCTCGCCGTTCCAAATGGATACTGATTCGTTGCGGTGGCGGATCTTTCATCGGCTGGGTCAGCCGCTCGACGGAAAATATTCCGAGGTCCGTGCTTATCTTTTAGACGGCGACGCGCTGAAGCGGTTTCAGTTGGCCGGGCGTCTTGCGGAGTTGTTCAGCCGGTATGCCGTGTTTCGTCCGCAGTGGATGAAATCGTGGAGCACAGGAGATGGTGCGGATGCGTGGCAAATGGACCTCTGGCACGGCGTATCGGGTGAGGTGGAGTCGAACTGGCCGGACGCATTGCTTAAGGCGATGCAATCGGCACCGTCAACACCGCTTCCGGAGCGGGTGAGTCTGTTTGGTGTGGGCGTGTTGCCGCCGGTATTGACTGAACTTTTTGCGGCGCTGAGCCGGCACACGGCGCTCTCGCTTTACCTCATCGAACCTACGCGTGCATATTTTGGCAGCGATGGGGCTGGGCGTCGGCGGAAGGATCCGGCGCAAAGCGAGGCGCATCCGTTGGTGGCGTCGATGGGGCTGCTCGCTGCGGAATTTACCGACGTATTGATTGATGCGGCGGAGATTCATGCCTGGCATGGGGTGGTGGAAGAGGAGCGTGCTGAACGGGGAGAACGTGACACGCTGTTGCATGCGTTGCAGGAGGATATTGTGGAGGGTGTGCCCGTGGAGGAGTCGTTCGAGGCGGAGGAGGGAGATCGGTCGATACAGATTCATTCGTGCCATTCGCCTGCGCGGGAGCTTGAGGTGCTGCGCAACGTGCTGCTGGAAAGTTTTGAATTGTTGCCTGGATTGCGTCCGCGCGACGTGCTGGTGCTTTGTCCGGATCTCGAAATCTACGCACCACTTGTGGCATCGATTTTCGATGAAACGCCGGCAATCCCCTATTCGCTTGCGGAGCGTTCGATGCGAGGGGATGTGCCGGCCCTGGCTGCGTTCTCGGCGCTGCTGGATTTGCCCGGGAGTCGCGCCGGAGCACCAACGCTTTTTGAAATGCTCGAACGCGAACCAGTGCGCCGGCGTTTTGGTTTTTCGGAAGATGATCTGGATCAAATGCGCGCATGGATGTGGGAGAGTGGAATCCGATGGGGTCTCGACGCGGAACACCGCAGGCGCTGGGGGATTAACAGCAACGATTTCAACACGTGGGAGCGGGGGTTGAAGCGCATGCTGCTTGGTGTGGCGATGGGCGGCGGGGAATTTGAGGGTTGTACCCCGATAGAAGGTGTGGAGGGAAGCCGATGTGAATTGCTCGGACGTTTTCTTGCGGCAGTGGAGCCTTTGCAACGTCTGGTCGTCGCCGATGCTCCGCGATCTTTGGAGGAGTGGAAGGAGGTATTGATGGGGGCTGCTGAGGTTTTATTGCCGGATGAAACGCCGGAGGATCTTGCGGCGTTGAGCGGACTGCGGGTGATGCTGGGACAAATGGTTGCGCGGGAAGCCGGGGAAATGGAAAAGCGGGACGTCGAATGGCCGGTGGTGCGGGCTGCTGTGGGGGAAGCGCTGGACATGGGTGTTCCGGTGAAAGGTTTTCTCGGCGGAGGCGTCACGTTTTGCACGCTGCGTCCGATGCGAAGTATTCCGGCGCGGGTGATTTGTTTGTTGGGGATGAATGAAGGCGAATTTCCGAGGAAGACCTCCGCGCCGTCGTTTGATCTGCTCGCGGCCAAACGTAAGCGTGGCGACAGTTCGCCGAAGGACGACGAGCGACATCTGTTTTTGGAGGTCCTAGGCGCAGTGCGCGAGCGGCTGGTTATATCGTATGTTGGCCAGTCGCTGCGCGATAACAAACCTGTGCCGCGTGCGGCGATCGTCTCGGAGTTAATCGACGCGCTGGAGAGGACGGTGATATTTCCGGATGGCAAATCGGCGGCAGATGTCCTTGTGACGCAACATCGGTTGCACGGGTTCAACGCCTCCTATTTTGATGGGGGCGTTCCAGATCTGTTCAGCTTTTCGGAGTCCGATGTTAAAACGGCGCGGAGCCTGCAACATGCGGCGCGGAAGGAGTCGCCATTCATTGTGGGGGAACCACCGGCTGCCGAGGTGCCCGAGAGCGTCACCTGTGCGGACCTGGAGCGCTTTTTTGCGCAACCCTCGGAATTTTATCTGCGCGCGAGCCTCGGCATGGACGTGCGCGGACCGGATGAATCGAGTCCGGAGAAGCTCGACGATACCGAGCCCCTGTTGACCGGCGGATTGGAGAAGTATGCGTTAAATCAGGACCTGGTAGATGCCGCCTTGCGCGGTGGTGGAAGAAGTATTCGCACCTATGTGGAGCGGGCGTTGCTGCCGCAGGATCAGGTCGGGGTGATCACGCACGAAATGCTGCGCGAAGAAGCGGAGCGGTTTGCCTTGCGCGTAAAAAACATCCTGGGAGCGCCGGCGGACGTGGGGTTTGTGGTGGTGCGGCCCCTTTCCAGTCCGCTGGAGATGGTGGGTTCTGTGGGCCGGCTTTTTGAAAATGGTCTGGGCCATTATCGCATGGCCAAGGTGAAGCCCAAAGACTGGATCGTCGCATGGCTGAGGCATCTTGCAGCGGGGGATCGTGAGACTTGCCTCGTGGCTCTGGACGGCGCGTGGCGTTTTGGCGTTCAACCGAACCGGGACGTCTTGCTTGGCGATCTGCTCGAAGTTTTCAAGCAGGGACATGCGCGTCCATTGCCATTGTTCCCGAGGGCGAGTTGGGAATACGCGCAGGCCGATCCTGAGAAAGCGCCGGGCAAGGCTCAGGCGGCGTGGAGCGGCGGCTACAACATCGAGGGTGAGTGTTATCATCCGGCGCATGAATTACTGTGGCCGGATGCGGATCTGAATGAGGAATTTGGGGCGCTTGCGACGAGGGTGTTTGCCCCTTTGCTTGCGGCGAGAGAGGAGGTCGGATGAGCGCGTTTGTTTTTGACGCGGCAGCTGATGAACTGCCATTGGGAACGACGTTGATCGAGGCGAGTGCCGGGACGGGAAAAACCCATGCGATCGTGACGCTGATGTTGCGGCTTGTTGCGGAGCGGGATGTGGCGTTGCCGCGCATTTTGGGGGTGACCTTTACGAAGGCGGCGACATCCGAGTTGCGGGACAAGGTGCTCAGGCGATTGGGGGAAACGCTCGATGCGCTGCGCAGCGGTGCGAGGCACGAGCTTGCCGACCGCTGGCGTGATCAGGCGATGGAAGGTGTTTGTGAAACGCGTCTGGCTCAGGCGTTGCGGCAGTTTGACGAACTTCAGGTGTTCACGATTCACAGCTTTTGCCAGCGGGCATTGCAGACGCAGGCCTTTCGCAGCGGGGAACGGTTCGACACGGAAATGCAGAGCGATTGCACGGAGCTGCGCGAACAGGCGGTGACGGATTTCTGGCGTCGGCATTTTTACGGTGCGGATCGCATGGTGGGCTGTATCGGCCTGACGCGCGGCGGGCTCGCGGAACGGTGGAACAGGATACTGAGAAGCATCCAGAACCATCCCGGAGCGCACATTGTGCAATCGGGTGAAGCGACAACTCCGGGTGTCGCTTTGAAACAAGTGACAGCGGCCTATGCGGCGGTGTGCGAAGCGTGGCTGCGCACTGGGGATGAGGTGGCCGGTAAGGTTGGAGAAAGCAAGGGGCTCAGCAAGGCGCAGGGAAGTCCTTACTCCGAGGATAACTGGTCGAAAACCGTTGCTACGCTCCATGAGATGGCGGGTGATCGCGAGCCGCTGCCTGACTTTTTCCAAGCCATTGCGAGTATCGCGCGAACGACTATTGAGTCGAAACGGTTGAAGCGCGGCGAATTTCCCGAGCATTCGATTTACGATGTTGCGGAGGAATTTGTTGCCGCCAAGGGGCGGTTCAACACGGCAGTGGATTTGAGTTTGTGCGATGGCGTTCTGGAATTGATGGAGAAGGAAAAAGCGCGGCGCAATCTGATGGATTATTCCGATGTGATTTCGCGGATGCGTCGGGCGGTGTGCGGACAGGTTGGCGGGCTTTATCGGGAGGTGATCGCCGGGCAGTACGATGCGGTGCTGATCGACGAGTTTCAGGACACGGACACCGATCAGGCCGCGATTTTCGAGGCGCTGTTTTTTTCGGGGAAACATCGGGTTTATCTTATCGGCGATCCGAAGCAGGCGATTTACGGATTCCGCGGAGCGGACATTCACGCGTATCTCGAAGCGCGCGGCAAAGCGGATCGGATCGGAACGTTGACAGTGAATTACCGATCGGAGGCGGCGTTGTTGGAAGGTTTCAATGCATTGTATGAAATGAACGGGCGGGCATTTCTCAACGACCGGATAAACTATCATGCCGTGCATGCGCCGGCGGTGCCGAAGAAGCATTTTGAGGGACTGTCGGACAATGCTGAACCGCTGGTGCTGCGTGTGATCGGCGAGGAAGGTGACAGGGCGGATGAAATCCGGGAACAGGTCGGGGAGGCTTTGGTGAGTGATATCCGGGGCCTGATGGTATCGCGTCCCATGCTTGGCGAGCGGTGCCTGGGGTTTGAGGATCTCACGGTGCTGGTGCGGAAAAAGAAGCAGGCGGATTTTGTGGGGAGAAAGCTGCGGGCTGCGGGTATCCCGTGTGTTATGACGCTGGATCTTTCGGTGTTTGAATCGGAGGAAGCACTGGTTTTGCATGCATGGATGGAGGCGGTGCGAGAACCATTGCGACCTGGCGTGGTGCAGACGGCAATGGCGACATTGTTTCTCGGAATGCAAGCCGGGGCGATTGCCGAATACGGTGCCGACTCCGCGAAACAGCAGCATTGGGATGCGTTGTTTGCCGGATGGCGTTTGCTGTGGAATACGCAGGGTATTTTTGCCGCATTCCGCAATGCGTGGGAAACAACGGGAGCGGCGGTTCGGCTTGCCCAAAGAGAGCAGGGCGAACGGCACATCACGAATTTCACGCATTTGTTCGAGTTGCTTCATCGTGCGGAGCAGTCGGAAAACCTTGGGATGGCGGCACTGTGCGGCTGGCTGGCTGAACACCGCGGGGAAGTGGCTGCGGGCGATGATGCGGCGATGTTGCGGTTGGAGAGCGATGGCGGTTCGGTCCGGATCGCGACGCTGCACTGGAGCAAGGGCCTGGAGTTTCCCGTGGTCTTTCTTCCGTGCGTTTGGGAGGCGTTGACCCAAAGGACGGACGATGTGGCAACGTATCACCGCCCGGACGGCGAATTGGTGATCGATCTGGACGGTGCCTCCGCTGCGGCATCAGGCCAGGCGTGGAGGGAGTTGCGCGAGGAGGAAGCGCGGTTACTTTACGTGGGAATCACCCGTGCGGCGAACCGGCTGTATATTTATCAGACGACTTATGGGGAAAAGAAAACAACGGCGCTGAGCGATCTGATAGGAGAAGAGCACGGCGTGATCGAAGCCTTCAGCGGGTTTGGTAGCCT
>Ga0105046_10012715_pt1 | contig 13054 bp, 7 predicted proteins | sample MAT03_FD_78385 | JGI IMG/M metagenome (GOLD analysis project Ga0105046, IMG submission 78385) | Freshwater microbial communities from Lake Fryxell liftoff mats and glacier meltwater in Antarctica - MAT-03 (megahit assembly) | ecosystem: Environmental > Aquatic > Freshwater > Ice > Liftoff... | reverse complement strand
TTCTTAAAAAGGGTGCAAAGATATTTACCGATTTAGTTCAAAATCCATGCACTTCAGATTTTTAAAAATCACCAAATTTGGCATGAACCCAAACTTTTGACCTCACCCCGTCCCTCTCCATTGGAGAGGGAGATTTGACTATCAGCAGGTTATAATTCTAAGGATTGGTTGCTTACTTTTTCAGTAAGCCCTACATACTAACTCACGGCACCATACCCACCCTGAAGCCAATGATGAATTGCTGAAAACGGCCATGAGATGTAGGTAGAAAATAAAAATTGTCGTTACTTGTTATACCGTAACTTGTGAATTGCCCAAAAAACCACCAATTCCCTTTTTCGGTAAATGCAAAATCTGCTCTTATGCTTTGGTATCGATCTGAAGCTCCGAGATTTCTCCCTTGCCAAATCATAAGTGCTATTCTAGGGTAGGCATTAAATTCTTTTGCCAACCTGTACTCTCCACGTACCACAAATGGGGAGGCCGAATAAAACAATGGGCTAATCGGGGTGGAATAGCCCCCAATGTATGTACTGGCATACTTAAAGTCTATTCCACCGTAAACACTAAATTTTTCAGTCCGGTAACCTGGCATCAGAAGAACGCCAAAATTGACATCAAAACTAAATCCTGATTCTTTTTCATCTGGTTTAACCCTTCTCTTTGTGCTCAGCCCTCCAATATTCATTTCCACATAAAATGCATCGAAAAAAGCAAATGCAATATCATCAGGTAAAAACGGTGAAATAAACTTGCCCTCATTTCTCAGGTGTATGCCTTGAGCTTTCACGGTTGAAGAGTCGGAAACCCGCAATCCCCATTGGGAATAACCTGCAGAAACTCTGAAAAATCTTCTGATGCCTTCCTCTGACATATAAACTTTATACTGGCCAAAAGAAATCTGATTCAAACAAAGAAAACAGATACAAAAGACGGAGCGTAGAAGTACTTTTTTTGGTCTCATTTTTAATTCGCCTCAGTTTTATATCTCCATAATTTCTGACCAATAAACTTGGTAAACTCAGAACCATCCATAGTAAAATATGGGTGAAAGGTATCGTCTATTTTACCAATGAGTTTGCCATTGCCGAGATCAACCCGCACAAATTTGCTTCTTTCTTCCAGGTTTTTTCCTGTCCACACAAAATAGGTTTCACCTATAAGCATGGTTCCCAGGCACTTTCCAGTGTTAACTGCAAAGTTGACCTCAGCATTCTCTTCTTTTAAGCTTCCCACGCCTTTGGTTCCTTCGAAATGAATGTTTCCGTTGTTGGCAAACAATTCCTGAACTTCTCCCACTTTCATTTTGGATGTGGCAATTTGGAATTTAGCTTTTCCGGTCTGAGGCTCAAACCCATAAATAAATTTGTTGCTGGCTACCCATGCTATTTTATTCTGAACAAGGAGATTTGATATGGATGAGCTGAATTTGTCTCCTAAAATTGATCTTAAAGCAGAGGTTTCCCAAACGATCTGACCAGTTTCTGTGTCATAGGCTTTCAATCCAAATTCGCCAACTTGCTTTGGCTCAGACTTGCATTTTACTGGCCCATCGCCACCTCCACTAAGTGTCTGGAGCTCTATTTTTCCTCCAAAACGGGCCAGCAACACCTTGCCTTCTATAGCCAATTCGGGTACTACCGCGTCGCTATCAAATTTTGGACTTTGCCAAAGAATTTTGCCATTCTCTACATCGTATTTTTTGATATCATGGTTGTTTTTCGAGAGATCAACAATGTAAACGGCCTGTCCATCAAAATAAGGCATTGCAGCACGACCAAGAGTTTGCCTTTGTCTGAAAAGTCCACCATCGTAATCCGAGTTGTCATAACTAACTGTCCAAAGTAAAACACCCGTGTTGAGGTCTAACACCGATATTCCATCATAAATAACAAATACTTTATTACCTACTACTTGTAGCTCCAGCAAATCACCACCAAAACCGGCAAAGTCCATTGTAGCGCATAAGCTTCTAACCACTTTTCCTTTGATTTCGGTTGACCAGTTTTTGCTGCCATCACAGCTGACCTCTATCTGCGTGGATGAACCATTTTTTGCAGAAGCAAACATCTTTTTCTTGTATGAAAGTTTGACTGTCAGATCCATTTCTGGAATAAATACAATGTTTTTCAGGCTTTTAGCTTTCCGATCCCGTGTGTATTTTACCACTTTTTTAATACCCTGTTCTACAACGACTCCGTTTGATTCATTAATTAAAATAACCTTTTCTTCACCTTTTTCTTCGCCCTTAAATGTGAGTTGAATAACCTGATCTTCCTGTACCCATTCCCATTTGGTGCATTTTTTTTTGTCAAATTTTTCTTTGAAAACCAGTTTCCAGATCAAATTTCCATTTTTGCTATCCACCATTCCAATTTCTTTAAAATCACCAACCAAAATTTTAGAGCGGTCTTCACTCAATTTTTTGTACGTGGCTTTCATCGGAAATTCTCCTTTGAAAAGAACAGGAAATGTGGACTGTGATTTGCATTCTGTTATAGCCTGCATTAGCAGAATGGCCATAACTAATAATCTCAATACAATTGATTTCATCATGATATTAATTTGTTTGAGGCAAAGGTGAGGGCCTACATCATGGCAAAAAATCGTACTTTAGTAGTAAAACAGTTTTACTGTTTTTTGAAAATCTTGTTTAAGGCATCCGTTCTGGAGTTTACCTGGAGCTTTTCATAAATGTTGCGAATGTGGGTTCGCACCGTCTCAGTACTTAAGAAAAGTTTGTCGGCAATTTCTTTATACCGAAATCCCCTGGAAAGCAAATAGACCAGTTCTTTTTCTCTGGCAGATAGTTTTTCGAGACTTTCTATGGTTGCAGATTCGTTGAACGAACCCACAACTTTTCTCGCTATGTGGCTACTCATAGGCGAGCCTCCATTATGGACTTCCACTATAGCATCCAGCAACTTTGAAGGCTGTGTAGTTTTGGTCAGATAGCCTGTAGCACCAGCCTTCAGTGCTTTAAACACAGTTTCAGTATCTTCAAACGAGGTGCAAATGAGGTAATTGACCTTTGGATTTAGAGGCTTTAATTTATGGATGCAATCAATGCCAGACATGCCCGGCAGGTTGATATCGGTAAGCACTACATCAATTTCTGCTTTCGGAATGGCTATGAGGGCATCTTCTCCATTTGAAAAACTATGCATGCAGGAAAAACCTTCGCTTCCATCAATGATCAAAGTCAGACTTTGCCTGATTTCAATTTCATCTTCAATGATAGCTACCTTGATATTCATAATTGTAAACCTATTCTTTTTGAACAGAGTATCAGCTACTACTAAAGTAGTAATCAGGATTTCTGCAATGCCGAAATGGGAGCTGTAAAATTGACTTTGGTACCCCCGCCGGGTTCGCTGTTTATTATCATATTACCCCCTATATCCTTAATTCTGGTCGCAAGATTTTTCAATCCGTTGCCTTTTGGCGAAAGGTTTAGGTTAAATCCTATTCCATTATCTGACAGGCAAATTTCCAATTCAGAATTAATGGTTAATCGAATAGTCACAATGGTGGCATTTGCATGTTTAATGGTATTTTGAAGTGCCTCTTTTACCATCATAATAATATTGCGACATGCTTCGTTTTTCAATCTTACATTAGGAATATCTTCCTCAAAATCAGTAATAAGTGTGATTGGAAACTCTTCCAGATAATCGCTGCTGTACTCACGGATTCTCGCTACCAGATTATCCAGCGATGTATTATCGGGATTCATGGCCCAGATGAGGTCCCGCATATTGTCAACCAGAAGATGTGCAGTTTTCGAAATGGCTTGTAGTGATTGGGATGCCCCATCATCTTTTGATTTAGCGTTCAAAAGTTCAGTCAGAAATACAATTCTGGATAAACCAGAACCCAACTCATCGTGAATGTCTTTCGAAATGCGGTTTCGCTCTTCCTCTTCCGTTTGTTTCACCAGCATGGCTTTCTCAAGATCATTTTTCAAATTCCTGCTTTTGAGGTAGAAAAACCCAGTAAAAACCACCAAAGTGAGCATTGCCAGAGAAATCAGCAGTCCGTAGGTTCTGTTTCTGAGAGAAATGTCTTTATTTAAAATTGTTTGTTTGGCCATCACTTCTGTGTGTTTCAGTTCCTTCATTTCAGCCTTGCTGGACGATTCGAATTGCACCTGAGTTTCCGAAAACTGCCTGGCCAACTTGTCAGAAAATAGGGTGTCACGGACCAACAGAGATTGATTCAAATAAGATTGCATAGAATCCATATGGTTCATTTGCCTATGGTATTGAGCCAATGAAGCAAAACCACGTTCCTCAATATCTTTATAAAGAAATTTCCTTGCTATGTTGTTTGACTCATCAAATTTTGGCTTGGAAAGAGAAATTCTGGATGTTTTTAAATACAAATTTCCCAACTGCTGCAATGCATTGGCAAGTGATCTTTGTTGTTTCCTGGCTCTTGACAAAGAAATGGCTTTTAATATGCTCTCCTCAGCTTTGGCAAATTGGTTGACGGCCAAAAGATTCATGCCTATACCAAGATGGAGGTCTGGAGCAAAATAGCTGCCCGACGATGCCCCGGGAATGGCCAAAGCTTGCCGGTATAGGTTAAGAGACTTTTGATATTCCTTTTCGGCAAAAAACAATCCTGCCAAGGCGTTTATTGGCGTAAGCAATGCATCGTTCGCTTTAAGTTTTTGTCCTAATTCAATGGCTTTGTGCAGATAATTTTTAGCCCTTTCTGTATTTCTTAGATTTTGGTTCATGATGCCAATGTTGGCATACAGGCTTACCAAAGTAAGGTTTTCGCCTAATTCTTCAAATACTTCAGCTGACTGGAAAAAGTACTTTACAGCTGAATCAAAATCGTTTCGGTCTGCAAAGTTACTGGCCATATTATTCCACCTCGTAGCCACTCCTGCCTTGTCTCCCAATTTTTTGCTGATGGAAAGAGATTGCATGAAAAACGAATTCGAGCGTTTGAATTCGCCTTTGTTTCGGTAGTAAACGCCCAGGTTGTTCAGAACCTCGGCTTCACCAATCTGATTATTGTTGAGAGTATGAAGTTGAAGAGAGGCCTGGTAATACGCAAGGGCGGAATCCAACGATCCTGCATTTTTAAACACAATGCCCATATTGTTGAGTACAGTTGCTTTTCCTCGCTGGTCGTTCACCAATAGCTTGTCTGCCAGCGAAAGTCTGTAAAAATTCAAAGACTTTTCATGTGCAAGTTTCGCTTCATACACTATTCCCATCGTATTGTATGCCGACGAGCGAAGTTTATAGAGTTGAAGTTTGGTGCACAATGCAATGGCTTGCTGGCCATATTTTTCGGCCATTTCCAGATTTTGATAACTGCAATACCATGCCAGTTCATTCAATATATCGGCCTTCTCTGTTTCCAGACCTGCAGAAAAAAGTTTTAATTTTAGGGAGTCTATGGTAGCCTGCTGGGCCATAGCACATGTTGAAAAATAAATAAGAATGGAAACCAACCAAAACCTCAATCTTAAGAGGGTGATTCTATGGTTGGTTTTTAATAAAGGAGGTGCAGAAACTGTAATGACGATGTGGTCTGAAATTAAAGAAGTATTGACTACTTATTAATGTGCACAAGATACCACATCCCATCTCAGAAAGTATAATTACTTTTTGAAGGCAATCATCTCTAAAAATGTTATGAGAATGATTTAGAAATCTTTAACCGGGATCTGGCTCCTAACCCTACACCTTTAAACTCTGCATTGTTTAATGTGCCACCAGCCACATTCTAATTTCTGCTGTGCAGCCAATAAGTTTTAACTGTTTGATATCATGAAAAGGTAGTTCCACTTCTATTTTCAATGTTTGTTCTAAATTTGGGGGAAAGGCACAGATGCTTAAAGATTTTCTGAAAGGAGAAGGATAACCAATAACATTTCCAACTTATCCCCCAAAACCATCCTCATTCCCTCAAAACGAATAAGTAACCCCAGCCTTCACAAAAAAAGGCGTTCCGGGGGTATAATGTATTTCTTCTACGGAAGCGGTTTCGTTGCGGAGGCGACTTTCAGTGGCAAACTGGGCCTCTTTCCATTTTACGTTCAGGAGGTTTTCGGCACTGGCTGAAAACACGTAGTTGCCGGTTTGGTAGTTGATAACGGCATCAACTATGGTGTAACCGTGGGCCACGATGCTATTGTCTTCATTTGCAGGTCTGTCTCCCATGTATCTGTATCTCAGGGAGGCCATCCAACCGTTTTTGCGGAAACTTAACCCTCCAATGCTGGTGAATCGGGGAGCGAGTGGAACGTTTTGCGCACCTTCGGGTTCTGTGGTTAGTTTTGGATTCGCCAGGGTAAGATCGCAATCGGCATAAAGAAATTCCGTGATTTGGTATCTGCCACTGAAATCAATACCAGTTCTACGGGATTTTCCCGATGGTTCCACAATACCCGCATCACCTACATAAACAAACTCGTTTTGCAGCTCCAATATCCAGGCAGCGGCATTAACAAACAGTTTTTCAGAAACCTTAAAGTTTACCCCTACATCGGCTCCATTTGCCCTGGGAAGAACATTTCCTCCGGGTACCGAAGAAGCAGAACGGGCATCAAAACTATGAAATCCCGTTCCCAAACTGGTGTATATCTGCACTTTGGGGGTAATGTTGTAATATACATTAAGCTTTGGACTTGCGATGGCTTTGGTAACTGTAGAGCCTAGAGTGTCGGTAAGGCTTGAGTTATACAGAAACCGGAAAACATCGAGTCTGCCTCCCAGAGTTGCCGTTAATTTCGGACTTATTTTAAAGGTTTCCTCAAAATATCCGGCCAGATTGGTCTCATAAACCTCGCCTGCCTTAATGTCGTAAATAAACTTCCTTTTTTGGGTTCTGGCCAATTTAATGTTGCCAATCTGGTCGTCCCGAAGACTGGCCCCTATCAGACTGGTTACTTCAACCCTACCCAGTTTATGCGTAATGGAATAGCTTCCATTATAGCCGAAAATGTTCCTGTCTTCGTACTGTTGGATCTGGTCTCCATTTATACTGTCTTCAAGCAAAAATGTAAAATTGGAAAACAGATTGAATGTGTAATGACTGTAAAACAATTGATTCCGAAAAACAGCGCCGTTGTCCAGGGTTTTAGTAAGAATCAGGTTTATGTTTTGGCGACTTGTGTTTCCCCCTTCTGTGGGATCAATGCTGCCAAATCGGGAAATACTTCCATCATTCACTGATCTTTCCGGAATCTGGCCAGAGGCATTCCATGAACTCACAAAATGGGAAAGAGATAGACTTAGATCGGTGTTTCGGTTGATCGACAAATTGTATTTCCCCAGCACGTTGATCCGCCGGAAGTTCTGAGGACTATTGAAAAATCCGTTGGAATAGGTGTATTCTGCAGCTACATAAGCATTCTGACGACGGTTGCTGCTGTCTCCGTTGTCAAAAAGATTGATTCCGGTAACGGCCCGGTTCATTCCGAACATACCGCCTTCCAGTTTCACAAAACTGCGAGGCAAATAGTTACGGGTAAAAAAGCGAACGGCTCCTGCTGTATTCAGATTACCGGTTTTAGCATCGTATGGCCCTTTACTGAAGTTCATGTTTCCCACCAACTCCGGAATAACAAAGTGCAGATCGGCATAGCCTTGCCCGTGTGCGTGACTCACCATATTCACAGGCATTCCATCTACCGAAACCGCTACATCTGTTCCATGATCCACATCAAATCCACGGAGAAAAATCTGTTCCGCCTTCCCTCCTCCTGCATGTTGTGCAATGAAAAGTCCAGGCACCAGCCGAAGCAAATCCTGTGTGTTATTAACGGGTCTTAACTTCAAATCTAAACTTGATATGGCAGTTAACCCCAATTCCTTTCCGGGAGTTATCACCACTTCCGACATTGAAATAGCCTTATCCAGAAGGGAAATATTGATTTCTTTTGATTCATTTTCGGCCAGAACAATGTCCTTTTTGGTTTGAGAATACCCAAGAGCCAAAACAGATAAGGTAAATGTACCTGCCTGCAGATCTCCAAACCGATAATATCCACGTTCATCGGCATATGTAAATCGTTCTCCGGGACTTAAAGTGATCAATGCATTTGGAATGGCATTTTCCATAGAGGAAGTAATGATCCGGCCAGAAATGACTCCGTGTCCAAAGGAATAGGCACTTGTAAAAATAAGCAACGTCAAAAGGTAAATTCTTTTCATGGGGATTGATTTCACCTACGTACGGATCGGAAGGAAATTTGGATTTTGAACTCTTTAAAATCATCCCTGATCTTCCATTTTGAAATCCGATTTAATCCCGGATTGGACGCAAAAAAGCCTGTCGGATTAGATTTAAGAGGCTTTTTCTCTTTCCAGTTTCCACCTGAATCCCAGGTAAAATTCCCTTCCTCGTGTGGGTCCCCATACGGTGGAGGTATCAAAATTTGGACCGAAGGGATTTTGCCAACCGACAATGGGTTTCAGTTGCCTGAAATCAAATATGTTTTCTACCCCAATATAAATCTCAAACTGCCGGATCTTGTGAGTAATCTGACTACTGAAAATAGAATAGGGTTTTGAAAATTCTGGTCCTGCCTCTCCTTCGCTATTGATCTCCGTATCTGGAAGTCGTTGCCTATCATACCAATGAATGTTACCATCAAAATACCACCGGTCGTTTTTAGGTCGATATGAAAGGGATGTCATTACTCTGTTTTGAGGATTGAAAGGCAAAATGGTTTTTTTGCCGTTTTCTTTCCTGTACACCTCTACATAATTGTAGGCCAGCTTTAATTCAAATACTTCCATGGCCTTCACATTCGTCTCTATCTGAAAAGCATTGGATATAGAAGTACCCGTAAAATTCCGGATGTATGCCTTCCCCGGATTCCTGAAATAATCAGGGAAAAACTGGTTTTGAAAACTGGTCTGGTAAAAATCAGTGGAAACCGTGCCGACAAGCTTTTCTTTTTCAAATTTATAGGTGTAGTTGATGCCCCAGTTCAATGCCTGTTCTGGCTTCAGCTTTTCTTCAAAAACCACGTCTCTGGAACTTGCCATGAGATTGATGTTTTCTGAAAATACATTCACCTGTCTCCAGGAGGTGCCAATGGAACTGCGAAGAATATGCCCCGGGGTAAACTCATACTTTATCAGGGTTCTGGGTGTAAAATAAGAACCATAGGTTTGATGCCAATCCATCCGGGCACCGACAATCCATGAGATTTTTTCCTTCCATAAATTGCTGGTATGTTCTGCAAAAACACCTGGTACCTGAAGATTGGTTTGATATTCCCCGGCATAATTTCTTGCCGGAATAGTATCAGTAAACCGGATGTTTTCTTTTAAATTCTGGAAGCGGAAACTACCGCCCCAGGTAAGTGTATTTTTATCATTCCAATTCCACTGGTGCTGAAGAATCGCATTAACACTTTGTTGCTTTCCCTCATATCGTAAAGTCCCGAAATAGGAAACCTGGTTGTGAAAAAGACTGGAAAGCTGGCATTGAATGGAATGGCTGGCTGTGAATCGATAACCTAACTTACCAATCAATTCCGGCTGAGAATAATTGACGGTTTGGCCATAAGAACGGGTACTTCCTTTATCCGAACGGGCATTAAAATCACGCTGTCCACCAATGCGTTGCTCATCCGTAAAACGAAAACTGAATTGGGTATAAATTCCCTTTTCATTTTCCTTTCCATAATTCCAGCGGTTAAAAACCGAATACCGGGTGAGCAAGGGCAAGTCCAAAAAGCCGTCCTTGTCACGGTCTCTCCGGTTTGCGGGTTGCACAGCATGCACACCAAGGAGCGTGGACCACTTTTTTTCTTTACCCAAAAGCATTGAATAGTTGGCATTCAAATGCCATTCTCCAAAATTATTAATGTAAGCATTGGTGTATAATCGAGGTTCCTTTTCAGGATTTCGGGTCATCACATTGATCTGACCACTCACTCCTTCAAAACCCTGAAGTACAGAATTGGCACCCTTCGCTACATAAATTTTATCGATGATGGCAGAAGGATAGCTACTGATTCCATATGTATAGCTCAACCCTTGAATCATGGGCAATCCATCAATCAAAACCTGGTTGTATACCCCGGAAAGTCCCAGGATTCTCAGTTCTTTGGCATTTGTAACCACATTTGTGGTTTGTGGCTGAACGGTAGCCTGCGTCTCAAAACAGCCAGCCATATCACAGCAAGCGGCTTTTGTAAGTTCCTTTTGGGTGATTACCTCTGTCTTTTCGTTTGTTGATTCTGATATAAAACTCCCTTGTCTCCTTTTCAGGATTTGAACCTGATCAAGTGTTTTGGCTGGTTTGGTAAGTTCAATAAAAACCATCGATTCCTTCCCAACCAAAAAAGTATCCGACTCAAATCCTTTGCAGCCGGCCACCAGGAATATTTGAACAGAGTCTGGCCTGAATACTTGAAATTCACCTTTGGAATTTACAATAACCTTTTGGTCTATCCCAGGCCAGGCCACCCAGGCACCCGAAAGAATGGTATTTTGTTCGTCGGTAATTTGACCTTTAAGTAGCTGTCCATTGGCAGAAACAACAAAGATTAAAAAGGCAAAAAGGGAAAAGCGAATGCGCTTTCTACTGAATAACATGGTGCAAAAGTAAAGAAAAAGCCATCGGTTCCTTTTAGCAATTTGTTACAGAAGGCTTGAATAAAAAGGCTGGCAAACTTCTGGTGTCAGATCCAAACGCCCAACGGACATACCTCTGGAACCATCGTTTATACGATTTCTTAAATAGATTTTTTAATTCACAAGGTCAGCTTGCGAGTGATCAAATTTCCCTCCAAAATATTTTTTCAATCTCAATAAATCCAAAAGCAGAATACCCTTCGTAAGTCCATTCGAATTCAACCAATAATTCAAAGCCTTATGAAAAAACCTTACGTTTGGGCAGCTGCCCTCACCCTGGCCGCAATGGCTACACTTTGGCAAAACAGGGAAAGCATCCTTGATGCATCCAGCCACCGGGAAGCTCCCCTCATTGCAAACGATCCTCTGGCAGACAATACCGATTTGTATGCCTTCCGTAGTCCCGATGACACGAATAAAGTGACGATCATCGCAAACTATGTACCTTTCGAAAGTCCCGATGGCGGACCCAACTACCATTCATTTGGCGAAAACATTCGCTATGAAATCCATGTAAAAAACAATGCGGCCACCGAAGGAGATGATATTACGTATCGGTTTACGTTTACCAACTCCAACCAGGATCCAACCACGTTTTTTAACATCCGACTGGCCAAACAAAACCTCAAAACCACCTACAAGTGTGAGAAAAAGGTAGGTGCGGGTCCATTTACTGCAATTGTAAACAATGGTATTGTACCTCCAGCCAACATTGGTCCAAGATCCATTGAGGGAGGTGCTGGTTTAAACACCAACTACGCAACGCTGATGGCCAACGCTGTAACATTGGCATCGAGTGGAGAGAAAATCTTTGCTGGTCCGGTTGACGATCCGTTTTTCGTAGATCTGGGAGCCATTTTTGATTTAGGCGCCGTTCGTTCTGCTTCCGGATCCGGCTCTGCCAAAGCAAGAGATGGTGTTGCCCGATTTAATTGCCACACCATTGCACTTCAAATCCCGGTTGCCAATCTTCAGAAAGACGGTAAAAATTCCAGTATGGCTTCCAATATACTGGATGCTGAATTTGTAATTGGTGTTTGGGCATCTGCCAGCCGTCCTTCGATCCGAACCTTAAGCACCACGGGCGGAAAACCAACTGTGAACAATACAACATGGGTTCAGGTTAGTCGACTTGGAATGCCTTTAACCAACGAAGCCGTAATTCCGGTAGGTGGGAAAGACAAATGGAATGCTTTGACGCCATACAACGAAGACACTGCTCAAAACAACTACTTTATGAATCCTGAGTTGGCTCTTTATATGGATGATTCTCAGTTTGGTATGGCAGTTCCGGGATTGGCTCCATTGCGTGTTCAATCCAGTTCATTGGGAACCTATGATTTTCGAAATGGAAAGCCTGGTTTGTTTCCTCTAAAAGGAAATCCAGCTTTGGCAGGAACCGCTTTGGATGATGCTTTATTTGGAAATTATCTGCTTAGGGCAGGTAAGCCACGTTCAGTAGATTTACTTCCTATCTTCCATACCGGAGTTCCTAATCTTCCTCCCTATCAATTGGCAACCGGAAAAGCTTCAGGACCCCTGTCTGCCGGTAAACCATTTATCAACAATTTCTTACCAACCTTCGGTGATATGCTCCGCCTCAATATGGCCGTGCCTCCGACACCTAGAAACAGTCCGGATTTCAGTTCAGAAGGATTGATTCAGGCGGCAGTTCTTGGCCTTACCGATTCCCGTTTTACGAATCCAAATCTTCAATTCATTCCAAATATGGATGGATTTCCAAATGGTCGACGATTGGAAGACGATGTAACAAGGATCGAACTTCAAGCAGTAGGGGGAGTTGTTCTGGCTGCCATTGGATTGTGGTATAATGATTATCCTGGAACAGGAAGCCCGGTTACCCCAAACCTGATCAGCAATCTTACTTTCAATACGGGAGTTACGTCGAACGACACCACTTTTAAAGCTTCTTTTCCATACGTTCAAACTCCATGGAGAGGATACGATTTCCGCAATTAAACAACTCTCACGAATACTGTTATGACAAAAATATTTAAAACTTCATTAAAAGGTCTTCTGGTGTTGAGCACCATTGGTTCATTCGCTTATCTCGGGCAAAAATATACCCACCTTGAGGCATCCAGCCATAGAGAAGCGCCACTCATTTCAAACGATCCTCTTGCGGACAACACCGATTTGTATGCGTTCCGAAGTCCGGACGATACCAACAAGGTGACCCTTATTGCGAACTATGTTCCATTTGAAAACCCGGATGGTGGACCAAACTACCACTCGTTTGGTGAAAACATCCGCTATGAAATCCACATTAAAAACAATGCGGCTACCATGGGGGACGACATTACCTACCGCTTTACATTCTCTAAAGAGAATCAGGATCCTACAACTTTTTTCAACATCCGACTTGGGCAACAGAATGGTAAAACCACCTATAACCTTCAGAAAAAGGTTGGAGC